>Ga0209089_10000023_pt1 | contig 139628 bp, 116 predicted proteins | sample ArcticOcean_MG_C_FD_187431 | JGI IMG/M metagenome (GOLD analysis project Ga0209089, IMG submission 187431) | Marine microbial communities from western Arctic Ocean - ArcticOcean_MG_CB2_150 (SPAdes) (version 2) | ecosystem: Environmental > Aquatic > Marine > Oceanic | place: Arctic Ocean...
CAAGACACATTTCCAATAGTTTGTGCAGCCCAAATGCCGATGCCATATGCGATAAGTGTAAAAATAATTGAAGAGGCCATTGCAACTTCAAATCCAATGTTTTTTCTTAACATAATTGGTAAAGTGACAAATAATACTAATGATGGCAAAACCAACCATAGAATTCCTTCAGCAAACTCTGCAACTTTTTCAACATCAGACGTTTCGTTATAGAGGGAAGTGAGGGCAATAATGCTCGCCAGCGGCAGCGAGATAACTAGGGCCCCGAAGGTTGCCGATTTCTTTGCAATCTCGCTGGCTGTCACTATTACGGCTCCGCTAAACAATCCTTTTCCCACTAGGCTGATCCAGTTCATAGTATTCGAAAGCGCTCTAGGCACTCAATCATGTCGCTGTCTTGTGTACGCTAGAATGGCAATCATAGCTAGCGCGCCCGCCAGCCCAATCATTACGTAATTTGGGTCTTCCTCCCATTTAGAAGAATCGAGGGGGTGGGCGTCAGCGTTGTTTCCGACGCCGTCGCCGTCCGTGTCCAACCACTCTTCCACGTCCATTGGAAAATCATCTGAGTTGTCTCCGAAGCCGTCGCCGTCGGTGTCTATCCACTCTAGTGGGTCAGCCGGAAAAGCATCAGTATTGTCTCCAACTCCATCCCCGTCAATATCGGACCACTCACTGGGTTCGCTTGGAAACGCGTCAGCATTGTCCCCAACTCCGTCCTCGTCAGTGTCCAGGGTCTCATTAGAATCGTTTGGAAACGCGTCCGAGTTGTCACCCACTCCGTCACTATCAGTATCTGCCCATTCGCTGGAATCCAAAGGATAGTGGTCTTCATCGTTGGGATGGCCATCACCATCGACATCGGAGTCTAAGGGGTCGCATACACCATCTTCATCCATGTCTTCTGGGTCAGGGAGCCCCCAGGGATTGGTTCCACATGACAACTCATCATCGTCCGACCAGCCATCACCATCATCATCGGTGTCAGCGTTGTCTCCGAAGCCGTCCCCATCATTATCCGACCACTCGCTCGCATCGAGGGGAAACAAGTCGTCATTATCGAAATACCCGTCCCCATCGTCATCGGGATCTATCACGTCACAAATACCATCGTGGTCTAAATCAGATGGTACTGAACTAACATCCAACCAACCAGTCATACAATCAAATTCCAGTTCGTTTTCCCACCCATCACCGTCTGCATCTTCATCTACCTCATCGCAGGCTCCGTCTAAATCGGTGTCAGTGTATAACTCCCCGTCTATCGGGTCGCAATCAGTTAAGTCAGAAATCTCATCATCATCCGTGTCCCAATTGAGCGGGTCCGTGCCCAAACCAGCCTCTTCCGAGTCGGTCAGCCCGTCGTTGTCATCATCGGTGTCCGCGTTGTCCCCGATGCCGTCATCGTCGTTATCCAACCATTCTCCGGAGTCGTACACGAAGGCGTCTACGTCGTCTCGATGACCGTCCCCGTCAGAGTCCCTGACAAAATCCTCAAGCGCCCAACCTAGGGTTTCGCTTGGCCATTTTTTGTCGTTCAGAAGAGGGGAGTGACTCGCGTTATTGATTCTCCAGTGCGTCACTCTGTTTCCATCGGTGCAGTTCAGGTGCTCGAGATTGTCGGTCTCGGCTACACCGTCAGAGTTGGTTAAATCAATGCTGCCAAGGTTAGTCCAACTCATTTCACATCCCGACCTGTCGGCCCAAAAGGTGGTAGTCTGGGGGGCCGAGGGATACATTCCTCCAAACGTCGATCCCCCATCGTATTGTATGACGGTGTCTCCAGTACCATGCACTTGCAGAATGTTCGGCCTTCCTGTGTCGGGGCAGTTGTTGGAGAAATCATCCCATGTCGCGCCATTAAGTGACACGATTGACTCGATTATACCCCCCCGTTCACACGCCATTCTGTGACTCATAAAAGCACCGTTTGAGTGACCTATCAGCACCACTCCCTCCGGGTCTGCCCCATAGTTCTGGACGGCTTGGACAATCAGACTCTCAAGGAAGGTAACATCGTCTACTTGGGTGTTGAACAGGTTGCAGCAGGCATCAGTTGCATTCCAATATCTCATCCCTATGATGTTCATAGAACCGTCAGGGGTGAGCAATAGATGCTCGTTCTCGTGGACACTGTCATACAGGCTCATCCACCAGGCGTTGAAGGATCCGGAGCTGGAGTAACCATGCAGAGCGACGACTAGGGGAAGTGGGCGTTCGTAGTCATGCCCCCCAGGCATAGTCAGAGTAGCGCCCCTGTTGGATGATCCAAGGGTGGCATCTGTGTGTTCGTCAGTATATGTGATGGGGCCGCCGTAGTCGGTTTCAAGATGAGCTAAACCCCTCTCCAATTCAACGTGGGATACAATTGCGAGTGACTGGCTCATTATCACCAACACAACCAGAGTCACAGGAACAGTACTGGCTCGCATGGTTCTAGAGCGAGGGGGACGCTCTTTCAAACTGCCCCGTAATCATTAGTGCCGTAAGGATGGTGCAGAGGACAGGATTTGAACCTGCGAAGCACTACGCACTGGGACCTCATCCCAGCCCCTTTGACCACTCGGGTACCTCTGCTTTGAAGTGAGCGAGCGCCCATCCCTATTTCAGAATGGCGAATGCGAGAGGCACGTTTAGAATTTGATACGTCTTCGGTGATGCCACCAAAGGTTATTTTCTTTCCCTTAGCACTATAGCAAACCCCATCATACTCGCACTCATTCTCAATTCGAGAGAAACGATTGGTCATCCCTGAACGACTAAATCGCCAACTTCTACAAATCCTTCTGTCAGAACTTTTGCATACCAGCGCGACCACCCTCGATATTCTTCATGAGAAATTCGCTTAGAATTTTGGTCGCTGAAAGAATCGCGAATGATATTGCATGGTGGAGCGGGAGTGGTCAACTCGATTAGAGCATCACCGATGGATAACTCCATCCCCACTTCTAATGAATCCCAATCGAAGTCTTTGATCGTCAGATTTTCCCCAGTCGTGCCGACATCAATCGGATGCCCTTCAGCTTGGAGCATCTCAATTTTTTCTAGAGAATATAGACATACAGCACGCAATGGGCCGCCGTGGTAACGCAAATCTTTCTGTTTATCCCCTTCAACTCCGTTATAGCAGAGTCGAGCCAAATTTATTTGAGGTTTTGGTACTCCGCCATTTGGATTAGCATTGACCGAATGAATAATTCCCATGTGCTCCCTCTTTTCTCATTTATTTTTAAATTTCAGTTAGAAATTCAACAGATTCTTCCAACCTTTTCATCATCAATAAATATCTTCCAGCATGTTCTGAATCTTCTTCATCCAAGACAAATTTTCGATAACGCCAAGCAGCGATCGAGAGGCTGGCGTACCGATACAATTCAGGTAAAGCTGCTCTTTCTTCTGGCGTTAATGGGCGCACCGATTCATATCCCGATAAGAGTGAAAACCATAATTCTTTGACGGGTTTTTCATCAATCCAGCAGCACCCGATAAACGCTACTACCAAATCAATTGCCAGTATGTTATAACAAATATCCTCAAAATCAAGAATGGCTAAAACTTCTCCAGGGTGCCCTAGGATATTGTCCTGAAAAAGGTCGCCATGGATCACGCCTTTGGGCAAATTTAAAGGAATATTTCCATCTATTTTTATTATTTCATCTTCTAACATTCGTAAAAATGGTGACCATTTATCTTCAGATTCCGCACGTTCTAAAAGCTCTGGCCAAATATCGATCCCCATCGAATAAAACGTTCCGAAATGTCCTGCATTAGGGACGGCGTGGAGGCCAGCAATAGCAAGGCCGAGAGATTTCAATGAAGCAGTATCCTTTGAGATCCACGGGGCATCGATGAATGGAATTAGAATCCAAGCAAAACCATCTACTACAATCATACTTTCTCCATTTTTCAATTTGAGAGGGGCAGGTGTGGACACCCCATGTTTTGCAATCCAATCTATGCTCGAATTCATTTCCTGAACTTCAGCAGGATTCTTTTCACGCCAAATTTTCAGAACAACTTTTGTTCCGTCATCGCATGTTACTAGATAATTTGAATTTGCCCAGCCGCCAGAAAGGACCCCGATTTTTGAGAATGAACCATAATTGGCTAACTCAAGAAGTTCTCCTACTTTGTCAAGATTAATTTTTGTATCAATCAAATAGAATCCTCCATTGAAAGCATGGAATTTAACTTGGATTGTAACCTTTCTGCATGATTTTTGGGACTTAATCCTAATTCTGTGAGCCTCTTTAGGCCCGAAACCGACCAACGAGATCTCATTTCGAAATCTTGTGCCTGCTCAAATGCTTCCCCCCATCCCCTTAGGTCATGACGTGAAATCAATCGGCCATTTTCCCCATCAATTATTGTTTCTCGATAACCCCCCTCATCGACAAAAATTGGTGGGACACCAATCGCCATTGCTTCGATTGGGGTTAATCCAAAAGCTTCTCCGTGAGCGAGTCCGATTACTGCAACAGAATTTCTTAGAACTGCTTGCATAGTTTCAGAATTAATACCTGAAAGAATATAAATATCTACTTCTATATTTTTTCCAAACAATCTTAATGATTCATTTTCCTTGATATTACCACCGCCGATAACTACCAATGCAAGCCCAGAATTTTTGATGCACTCAACCGTTTCGTAAATTCCTTTGAAGCGAGAAATTCTACCTACAGTGACTAGATAAGAGCCATTCGGTGGTAAATTCAGTTTGTCCAGAGTAAGGTTTTCACTCTCGGAAAAGTTTCTAGAAAATTCAGAAAGATCTACTGAGGGATAGAGTATTTCTCCTTTTATTTGATAAATTCTTAATAAATTAGCCGCAGAAAATTTCGAATTCGCAGAAACCTCCCACCGAGAATTATTTTTGAATAAAGAAAAATAATTCTCGTTTTTCTTCCGTTGGAAAATTTGTAATAAATGCATTAGAGGCGGCTTCCAACGTCCGCCCCCATCCGGTTTTAGGTGGCTGATATCATCATGCAGTCCAGGTTTAGATTCTAAAAAATGCAAATGCATTGGCTTAGTTTTAGGCACAAGTTGTGTAAATTCCATTGAACCATTTCCTCCGGTTAAATGTATGATGTCGGCCCATCCTATTGCATCGTCAATCGAGGGGCTGTCTCGCCAAGCTTTAGCAGAACTGCGTTCTTGTCCCGCAGTTATTTCATTGAATAGGCCGCCTTTCGAAATCCATTGCTCTTCAGGGACAAGAACGGTAATGCCTTGATTAAGAAGAAATGATTTTTGTGAATCAAGGATGTTCAAGCAAGCAAATTTAACGTGGAAATATTTTGAGATTTCAGGTAAATTTCGGAGTAAATCTCTGGCCGCTCCACCATTTACATTCATTGCCGCTTTGACAACGAGTAGCTTTGGCCGCAAATCACTCACAAGGTTTCGTAGAGATGACACGCTAAGGCATATCGGTCCCTCATTTCCCTAAAATATCAGGTATTTTTTTCGAATTCAAAATATAATATTTGAGGCAATGATTGAATTGAGTGTATTGAAGAACTTGAAGTCAGTCGTGAGTTCATGATTGACATAGCATCATTTGTTCTATGTGGTTTTCAAGATATGATTGTCAGTGCATTTGGAAGTAGCCTTGGTTGGTTGGTTGGACACCTAATCGTCCTCGGTCTAGTGTGCCTTACGTACAAAATTTTCAATAATCGCCAACATATGATTTCCCATTCTCCTTGGGATATATCAACTCTCAAGTCCATCGCTATTTTCCTTGCATTAACTGCCGTTCAATACTATATTTTCACAAACACTTTCGAGTTCCCGACAAACGAATCTGTTGGACTTGCATCCGTATCTACAATCCTAATTCGTTGGCACATTCTCGTGCTTGGATAAGGCGCTTAGACATCACTGTTCATATTCATAATCACGGTTTTTTCGGCGGGAAACAACCAATCCAATGATGATGAATACGACCAATCCTATACCGCCACCAATAATAGGCAATTGTTCTTTGTTCAGTCCTAATTGATCAATAATGGAATTGTTACCACCAAGTTCAATTCCCAGTCCGGTGGATTTTGGTTTCACAGTTAGTTGTAATTTAGTGTTTTGATTACAAGAATCTGTGGTACGGACGGTGTTGTCAAGGATTATCATGCACCCTTTCCATTCTGAAGAAATTTCATCCGGCGTCTCGAGTGTGAATTGACAAGAAGCAACCCCATCACCATTGTTTATGGTTAAATCACAAGGTTGCGATTTATCGATAAAACCTGCCGGCCAACGAGGGGAATTCCCACCGTGCTCAAAAAGCTCAAGATGAGCAATTACCTTCACACCGTCACGGTTTCCATCACATCGGTAGGTTGCAGAGAAGATGACAATTTCTCCCGCTTCAATCGTGCCACCCCCCTGTCCCATGGTGACTTCGCAATCCAATGTTTCAGCAATTGTAATGGTGAACGAGTCACTTTCAGTTGATGTAATTAAACTGACTGCGATATCATTTGCTTCAACAACCTTTGCTGAAATATTTGCTTCATAATCTCCAAAAATTAACGCACTAGAACTATCTATTGCAACCATGAATTGCTGTGTGTCTCCTGCGCCTAAAGTGATTTCTTCGGGATGAGCCAAATTAATATCTGATTCTGATGTCAGTTCGATTTTTTCTACATATTGAGTGGGATTTTCAATTTCACATGTCACGAACGCGGCGTCAATTCCAATTTCGACAGAATCTTCTAAACATTCTAAAGTGATATTAGGAATTATTGCCGGTTGGGCCGAGGTTTGTAAAAAAATCGGGCTGAAACCAACCATGAAAAGACATATTGCTACCGTCAATACACGCCCCTTCATGCTTCTCGCTTCGGCGATTGTGGGATAGCATTTATCCTATCGAGTGTGAAAATATGCGAATTTTCCGACTCAAAGGATTCATGACGGCCCTTTGGCTCGAACGCTTTGATGAGCGAGGATGCAGGTAGGCCACAAGTGGTAATCGTGCCCGAGCAAACCTCGGTTACGAGCGGCACGGACGTGCAAGATAAATTAATTTCCGCCGCTCGTGTTTTCGCAGATTTGTTGAAGCCAACTTTTGGTCCGCGTGGTCTTGACAAAATGCTCTATAAAACCGATGGAAATACTGCAGTTACCAACGACGGCGCGAAGATTGTGGCGGAGTTGTTGGTCAAACACCCAGCGGCAAAAATGATGGTAGCGATGGCGAATTCTCAAGAGGAAAATTGTGGTGATGGTGTGACGACAACAATGTTGCTATGCGGCTCGCTTCTTCAAGAGGCAAACACATTACTGCGAAAAGGCCTACATCCTCTTACCCTTGTCAACGGTTACCGTAAATCCTTCCAAATAGCTTGTGAACAAATGGAAAAAGACAAGCAAAACGCATCTTCCGAGCGCTTGCTCGGCGTTGCCCAAACCACTCTTACTGGAAAGGCAGCTGAGGGATCACTCGACCATTTTTCCGAATTGATTGTCGAGGCATTAACGATTCTTTCTAAATCTCGTAAAACTCCTCATGCTGAACATGTCGCTATGTTCAAATCTAATTCCGCCGGGCCGGGCGAATCTCGTCTTATTAGGGGCGTTGCTTTTCGCCGGCGAGTTTTGATGGACAATTTACCAAACAAATTGGTCGACGCAAAAGTCGCTGTTATTTCTGGTGATTTAAAAATTCGTAAAATGTCACGTGATGCTGAAATTCAAATCAGCTCTGCAGATCAACTCGATGCTTTTGTTGATGCTGAGCACGATAGGAAGAGAGATATTGCAGATATGATAATCGCTAGTGGGACAAATATTATTCTTTGTGGCGGCGAAATAGACAGGGATATTCTCCATCGATTAGCCGATTCAAAAATTCTTGCAATAGGTGAATTGGACTCATCAGAAGTCAACAACTCAGCGGATGCTACTGGAGCAAATTTACTCGAATCAGTAATGGATATTCAATCATCTGACTTGGGGGATTGTGGCTCCTTAGTTTGGGAACGTCGTGAAGCCAGCGACATGGTTGAGGATATTATTCGTATTGATAATTGTATAAATCCACGAGTTCTAACTATCGAAGTCGGTGGCTCGGGAGATTTAGGTACCGATGAAATAATTCGTGGCTTACACGATGGATTGCGAGCCACTTCGGGGGCGCTTGAAGAAGACTCAGTGTTGCCTGGAGCAGGTGCAATTCATGCTCGAATCGCTCTGGCGATACGTAATGCGAGTGAAAGTGAACCGGGTCGAGGACGTCTTGCAATGGATGCTTTCTCCCGCGCTCTCGAGACCATTCCCGCCACCCTCGTAGAAAACTCAGGTGGCGAGCCGCTAGATCGCATACTCGAACTTAGATCGGCAACAAATAGCAATTCGACGTTTCAGGGCATTACTATCAGCGGCAATGTGGGAGAAGTAATCGGCGTGTGGCATCCTTTTTCGGTAATAGAGGAATCTTTGCAATCTGCAACCGAGACAGCAATTAGTATGTTGAGAATCGATCAGGTTATCTCTGCTCGCGGCGATTGAAACCATTGATAACGAACTCTTCAAACCGCATGCCGCCACGTCGTGTTATGGCAGCACCCCGCGCCTTGCTCAGCGTCTTCCACAAAGATGGAATTGTCGAACTCGCAAAATCATTATCGAACATGGGCTGGAAAATTCTTTCCACTGGTGGAACAAGTCGAAAATTGCGTGACTCGGGTATCGAAGTCATCGATGTAAGTGATGCGACAGGTCACCCTGAATGCTTCGACGGTCGAGTAAAAACCCTTCATCCGGCAGTTCATGGAGGAATTTTGGTGCGCCGAGAGCGAGCAGATGATATGGAAACACTCGCACAATTAGGTTACGGGACCATTGATTTGGTTTGTGTTAACCTCTATCCTTTCGAAGATGTTGCTGCAAAAGATCCGCCCGCCGAACTTGCAGAATTAATCGAAATGATTGATATTGGTGGGCCTACGATGATACGAAGTGCAGCAAAAAATCACAAAGACTGTTTGGTATTGACAAATTCTGAACAATACGATAAGATCATGCAAGCCCTTTCTTCGGCAGATGGAAACCCATCAGCTATAGATCTCGACACACGCCGAACCCTCGCTCTTGCAGCCTACCAATGCACCGCCGCATATGACACGGCAGTGAGCAATGAGCTTGAATCAAGATTTATTGGTGGTGAGGTTCCAAACCGAATACATGTTGCGAGTGAGCTCGGAACCGAATTAAGATATGGTGAGAATCCACATCAACCCGCTGCGTTTTATCCCGCATCATCTTCAAGCGGCCCCAAAGGTTTAGCTTCAGCCGTTCAACACGGCGGCAAGGAATTATCCTTCAATAATTATCTTGATTTGGACGGGGCTTTGCGAATTGCTCGCGGCTTATTGCGGGACTTGAATCAAGAACGTAACCACGCATGCGTGGTAATCAAACACTCTAATCCGTGTGGTGCTGCAGTCGATTTGACCCAGGTCGGAGCTTGGAATAATGCTTTAGCGAGTGACCCAGAATCTGCTTTTGGTTGCGTTATAGCGTTCACAAGTATCGTTGAAAAAGCCACAGCTGAAGCCATTGGTAGTCATTTTCTGGAGTGCATCATTGCACCCGGTTTCGACGATGAAGCCCTTGAAATCCTCTCGTCGAAAAAGAATAGAAGAATGTTAACAATTCCTAAATTCTTACCACGTGAAGATGAAGTTAGAATACGTCAAATTGATGGTGGTTGGGTGGCCCAAATTCAAGGCCCACCGAGTATTGATTGGGATTCGGTAAAATGTGTCACTCAAATAAAAACCGATGCAAATCTTGTTGCTTTAGCCAGTTTTGGTTCAACAGTTCTCTCTGAGGTTAAATCCAATTCTGTCGTTCTCGTCTCCCAGTCAGAAACTGGTTTTGCGACGGTCGGAATTGGACCTGGTCAAACGAGTCGAGTCGAGGCGGTTAGAATCGCTGCTCGGCGAGCAGGCAAAAGGGCAATCGGCTCGATGATGGTTTCAGACGCATTTTTTCCATTCCGCGACGGTATAGATACCGCACACGAAATCGGCGTTACTGCAGTTGTTCAACCAGGAGGTTCGATGAGAGATCAGGAATGTATTGATGCCGCCGACGAACATAAGATGTCGATGTTGTTTACTGGACAGCGACTTTTCCTTCATTGATTTTGTTGTTTATTGACAGTTCGGGAGCGCCTACCCTTTCTATTTCTTCTCTGATGCTTAGGGGCAGCCTCTTTTTGTGGCCTATTTCCAAAGTGTTTTTTCTTCTTTTTTTCACTTGAATCAGAACTTGATGCATTGGCTGTTTTCTTCGAATTATATCGCTTGTTCTTTTCCCAAGGCCGTTCTTTCTCGGGGCGATTTCCACCACGCTTCCGTGAGTTTCTGCTACCATTTTTTTCAGGCCGCTTTTGATTGGAGTTTTTCCCTTTTCTCTGATTTTTCCATTCAAAGCTATGGGCGCGCGGCGCACTCTTTTTTTGAGAAGAATTATCAATATTTGGTTCATCTTCTCGATTGCTTTCTTGCTCTTCCAACGCCTCAACATCCGGCTCGGTATAGCGCCGTTTGATGCCGACTTCTTTCTGTATACGATTAACTGCTCTCTGTTGAGATTTTTGTACAAATGAAATAACCACGCCTCGCTGACCTGCCCTAGCGGTTCTTCCGCTTCGGTGTTTGTACGCCTTGCCGTTTTCAGGTGGGTCGAAATGGATAATACATGTTACCCCCTCTATATCGATTCCTCTAGCGGCAACATCTGTTGCGATTAGAACAGAAGATCTTCCATTCTTAAAACGAGCCATCGCCGCATCTCTTTGTCGCTGGTTTAAGCCTCCGTGAAGTGTGGAACAATCGAGTCGTTCAGCTTTCATTTGCTTTCCGACCTGTTCGACACCCCGGCGGGTTCTGCAGAAGAGTATTGTTCGACCATAACGCTTGACAATCTTAGCCGAGAGAGTGGATTTTCCACCTCTGTCTGTCTTCCAAAAAACGTGTTTCATGCTGTCTATGCTAATCTCTTTAGCACCTACTCCAATATGAACGGGTTTCTTGAGGTATTTTTTGATCAACACAGCAACCTCGTCATCAAGTGTTGCGCTGAATAAAACGGTTTGTCGGTTTTTTCCACAGGCCTCGAGAATTTTACTAACAGGCTTCATGAAGCCCATGTCTGCCATTCTATCAGCCTCGTCGATAACAACAATTTCGACATCATTGAGGCTGAGGGCGTTTCTACCTAACAGGTCGAGTAGACGACCTGGGCAGGCAACGAGAATGTCAACACCGTTTTCAAGAGCACGGAATTGTTTACCATAAGATGTACCACCATATACTGAAAGAGTTTCAAGATCGATTGATTTGGCGAGTGGATTTAACACTTTACGAATCTGTTCAGCAAGCTCACGAGTGGGTGTTAGTATCAGTGCAGTAGGGCGCTTTGATTCGGCTTGCGTCATTCGCGCAAGCATCGGTAATCCGAAGGCCAAAGTCTTTCCAGACCCTGTCGGTGCTCGACAGCAAACATCTCTTCCAAGCAAAGCATCAGGAATGGTTTCGCATTGAACTTCAAAAGGTTCAGTAATGCCTTCGCGATTTAGTGCACGCACTAAAGATGAACCAATTCCTAGGTCGGAGAACGTAACCATTGCAGTACCTCATTCGCGCTGCGCCGACCGTTCGTATTTAGTATGGACAGATTGGTTTGGGTCAACACTAATCATCGTGACGAGTAGGAACCATCCTCACCAACCACCAAATTCCCGCAGCCCATATTACTGCAATTGTCACTTGGCCGTATCCTGGGTCTCCACTAATATCCGTGATGTAGATCGAAAATGCTGACATCAATGTGATGAGGCTGACTATCCATTTTTTCGCATGTTTTGGGAGTGATTTTCCATTTGCATAATACTCGGTCAATTTCGCTCCGAACATTTTATTGGTCAATGACCAACGAAAGTATTTCTCATCTGAAATACTGAAAAGATATGCCGCAGGGACCATCCAAGAAACCGTTGGCCAACCTGGGACCCAAATGCCAATAATGGCACAAATGACGAACAATATTCCAATTCCAACGTATAATTTTCTACGTAATGGCGTGGTTTGACGTGCATATTTGCCGATAATTTCATCGACTGATTGCAAGGTTTTCACAAATCAGCCGCGTGGTCTTTCAGACATAAATTGAGTGGAAGGGCAAGACTACTTCTTCCCCCCAATTCTCAAGCACTCCCTCCATTACGCATGGACATGTCCCTGCCATACACTCTCTCAAGGGTGGGGTCGGAAATTGATCCATTACGTATCGCCGTGTTCATTTCTGGCGGAGGGTCTGGATTGGGTGCTCTTCTCAAATTTCAAAATAAAATTCCCCGTTCACATCAAACGGTATTGGTAATCTCTGACGATCCAAATGCCGGTGGACAAATTTATTGTGGACAGAATGATGTAACTTTTGTCGGGATTCGATTGCCTAATATTCCTGATAAATCCCTCCGGCGTCTAACTCATGAAGAAAAAATTGAAGTAAAATTAGCTGAATTTAATGTGGAATTAATTGTTTTAAGCGGTTATATGAGAATATTAACTCCAAGTTTTGTAAAAAAATGGAAGGGCAGATTGGTCAATATTCATCCCTCATTACTCCCAAAATATCCCGGTGCCCATGCCCACAGAGATGCTCTTGCGGATAGTGCTACGGTGAGCGGTTGCACAGTACACCTCGTCGATGAAGGGCTGGATGAAGGCCTAATTTTGGCTTCGGAGGCGGTAGAGGTTCTTCCAAACGATACGCTTAGTGATTTACAAAACCGAATCAAAATCATCGAACACAAATTATATCCTCAAATTATCGATGATTTGTGTTCGGGTAAATTTCAATTATAATCGAGGTCACTTGGTCGGTTTACATTTCGTAAAAGTGTAGAATCTATCATCAATAATGTATGGGGATATTCAGAAAACGTCTCGTGTAGTGGAGCCCCTTTCCAATCTTTGAGCAATTTCAAAAGCTCGGTCGGACGAATTAAAGAAAGTAGCGGATGTGCGCGTTCCGGGTCTGCTGGCATTACTAAAACATCATTTTTTGAAAGAGATTTTTCTAAACCCCAAAAAACCTCATGGTTAATCCATGGAACGTCGACAGTTGCGAGCTGTACGGAGTCAATGTTTGCGCATTGCGGATCATTCAGAGATTCTAGTATTGCATCAACAGGGCCAGCGTACTGCTCACCATCTAAAACCCATTCAACATCTAAGGAAGGGTCAATTTCTGTGGAATATTCTTCAATTTTTTCGGGTGTTGAAACTGCGATTCTAATCGGCTCTCTTCCTGCTTCGGCCAAGGCCTGTGCGACCCTTTGAATCATTGTAATGCCATCGATTTTTATCATAGCTTTGTCTTTACCCATACGGGATGACCGGCCGCCGGCGAGAAGTAGAGAACGCATTTGACTACCTCAGTTCGCCAAGCCGATTGAGGGCATGTTGAATTTCATCCATTAAGTCTAATGCACGATTAAGCAATACTTGCCGATCCCGGCGTATTTCTGCGCCTTCCATCCACCGCATTAATTGAGTAATATCTTGGGTATCTCGCTTGATGGTCCATTCAAGCACCTCTTCGGCAATCGGATCATCCGACGGCAAGAGGCGCTCAACCATATTGCGCCGCCGGACTCTTCATCCATGAGTGCTGCGCTTATTTTTCAGTCAATCTTGATTTTATTCGACTTAATATTGAATCACCACTAGGAATTTTGACCAATTCAATTCGTTTGATAACCTCTTTTTTTGGTGAAACGCCTCGAACCATTCCAGCATGACAAGTCAACAAGGCTAGGTAATTATTAATCGATTCAGTCCCTAGCCATTCGAGGTATAAGTTGGTACTTGGAAGTTGATGTTTAGCACGAAGTAATTCTTCGATGCAGAGTAATAAACCCTCTATTGGTTCCGTTTTTTGAATTAAATTTTCGAAGATCCTCCAGGGTTCAATCGAAAGAACAGAATGATCGATATTTGCTAGTAATATACTAGCTAGAGCAACATCTTCTCGGCCATGCCTCTTCCACAATTTCTTAATTAATTTTAGCAATATTGCCTGCGATGTTCCAGCATTTGTAAGTAACCAAGAAGCCAAGCGTCTTAGCAAATCATCGGGCGTTCCCAGGATGAAAGAATAACCAGAAGAAGTCGTTAATCGGTCAGTATTGGATTTCATAATTAATGCAGGAACGCCAATGGGATAGGCCTGACGGGCCGTTCTTGCAAGCTTTCTCGCAGAGTGGTGAACACTAGAGGGCTGTTTTGCTAGAAAACCATCTAGATTTTCAGCAGACATACAATAATCCTCATTTTTGTAGACGAATCCGATCGATGATTTCCGAAAACCGCCCCATTGAATCTTTCATTTCTAAACGAACAGTTTCGAGAACCGTACGGTGTACGATTTCTTCCAATTGCCGGTCGAGGCTTCGAATAATTGCCCGATGTTCCGATTCTTCTATTTCAAAAACCAATCGAAGATAGGCAATTATTTGAATTGCCTCATCAGACCTGTCGGTATGAATTAGAAAAGATTCAAGAATTTGTTCATAAATCAAACGCTTTTCATTCTGGTCGATTTCTTCACCTACAGGCAATTTCCCATCATTGATGATCGATTCGTATGCCAAGCCCGGCTCTTCTTTCTTCAATCGAAGAGAATGAGCCAATTTTGTCAACAATCGTTTTTCACCACCCGACAGATTTCCATCGTGGAGGGCGAGGCTTGCTACGCCTCGGAAAATGGCTAAACGATCAGAGGACGCCTCGACCATATTCGGCCTTCTCAGCCCCTCTACCTTAATGCCTATCCTTTGAGTATTAACAAATCATTTCTTTAGCCCATGATGAAATAGGAGCCTTCATGAAGGGTACACCCCCCCGTTCTTTACGGTAATCTGCCACACTCGAGGGCGTTTCGCGCCCATTCTAACCCTGAGCCGATTAGGCGAAAAAGGGTACGAGGCCCCGAAAGTGGGGCTGGGAACCGAAGGAGAAAATATAATGTCTAAAGAAGGAAAATACATAATTCACGCAACTATTCGTTGCGACGGAACCGTCGCACGAAAGGATGTCGTCGGAGCAGTTTTCGGTCAAACCGAAGGTTTGCTTGGCGAACAATTGCAATTACGAAAATTGCAACGAACAGGACGTATCGGACACGTAGATGTCTCACTGAATCAGAATAAAGGAAAGGTTCAGGGCGAGATTCATCTTTCGTCATCGATCGATCAAGTTAGTACCGCAGTAATCGGTGCAGCACTAGAAACGATTGATCGAATCGGTCCATGCAAAGCCATAATCAAAGTAACATCAATCGAAAACATAGTGTCTGCTAAGCGCGATAATGTCATCGGTAGAGCGAAAACATTGTTGCTCGAAATGGTCAACTCTGGACAAGACGAGTCGAGGAATATCTTAGATGAGGTTCGAGCCGTCTTAACACTAGATTCAGAGAAAGATATCTCAGGAATGACAGCAGGTCCAAGTGTCCAGGATAGTGATGCGCTCATTATAGTCGAAGGACGAAACGATGTTCGCCAACTATTGAAGTTTGGAATCAAAAATGCAATCGCTACTATGGGCTCAGGAATTAATCCCGAACTCATTAATATTGCATCTTCCAAATCAGTTGTAACCGCATTCCTTGATGGTGATCGCGGTGGGCGACTTTTACTGATGGAACTGAGTGGAAAACTAGGCAAATCACTAACTCATGTTACATTTGCACCAGTCAGCCGTGAGGTTGAACATCTTGAAGGAAAAGTCATCACTAAGTGCTTGAACCAAAAAGAAACTGCTGGGAAAGTTACTGCTCGTATTCAGTCAGAATTAGCTAAGGAAGATGATGCGGCAGTAGGTCGTGGTGACGAATTACTAGAAGCACCCGAAGGCGTCAAAGAATGGGCGGTCATGCTTGATGGTTTGAAACGCAATCAAGCGATAATCGTTTCAGAAGACGGTTCGGGATCTGAACCAATCGGTGCGAGTGCACTTGAGAGTAGTTTATCTGAATCCGAGGGTGCCGTCGGCCTAGTTTTTGCAGGCAAGGTCACTGATCGAATTTTCACACTCGCCTCTGGAGCGGGCATCGACAATGTGGTCGGCTCTTCAGTAGGAAAAGTCACTAGGAAATCTGGCGTTCAAGCCTATTCTGCAACAGATTTTTGAAATAAAAATCTAATTGTTTCGGCGGGACTATGTCCTGCCCTAAACAGCGGCATTAGCCAGTTCAACAGTAGAAGCCATCAAAAGTCCCTCAGTTCCGCTCCAGATGAATGGAACAGGCGACTACAGGCATTCTGTCTTTGTATGGATTGCTGGGCATCGCTTTGCTGACTCTTTGGCTTCGCCACCGGTCGGTTATACATCAAAGAGGTAAAATGGTGACTAAACTTGGTAATTTAGAAGGGAATTTGACCGACACCTCCCGTCGTCTTGATCTTCTTTCAAGAGGTGTCGATACGGTGTTAGGCGAAACACCAGAAGTTCAAGAATTACTTCAAGTTCATCGCTCTCTAGAATCAGCAGAGACCTTGTTATTCGAGCAGGGAGTCACGATTAGTTCCAGCGAATCCTGTGCGATAGCTACACATGCGGCTAAATCAATCCTCAACAATTATCTCGGTGAGGCCGATGAGGAAGGTGAAAAGGCAATTTTACCAGGAATCATTCCTTTAGTTTTGCGTCTCGATGCAATATTGAACGAAGCAGAAATGCTTGCTGAAGATTTGGAATTAAACGGAAACGAACTCCGTAGAATTGGCGAATTGCTACATGAATCAGGTAAAAAGACACGAGCAGCTGATTTCTATCGCAGAGCTCACTCGATTGCTGCTGAAGATCCATCTCCTTTACATTCATTGGCAGCAATTCAACGAGAGCAGGGCGACGTTGATGCTCTTGATCGCACGCTAGAGAGATTGTTAGCCATCGAACCGGACGATGTCGAGGTTCTCAAGGAACAAGCAGTTCTCTTACTCGGTACCGGTGATGTAAGGCAAAACCGCAATCTTCGCCGACTTGAAGGGCTGGGCGAAGAATTTGAGATTGAAGGAAATTTATCTGAAATAACAGATATTGCTGAACGCGCACATCATGCAAGAAAAGCGATTGACCCCCGATTCGACAATCCTACTACTACTGAAGGTTTGGTTGAGAAATCAGCGAAATTGATGCTGCTTGGAGAGATTAGCGTGGCTCTAGAGACTATTGAAGGCGCAATAGAACAAGACGGTCTCAATGCCGATGCATGGTTGCTAAAGGCAAAATTATTGGCGGCTGGAGAAGGCAGAACCAAAGAAGCCCTTCAAGCAGTACGGCGCGCTGTTGCGCTCGGTGAATATGGTGTTTTACTCGAATCAGAAATACTTGAAAACGAAGGAAAGTTCGACGCCGCTCGTGCTGTTTTAGAGGAGTGGGTTGATGCTAATCCATTGGATTCTGAGGCACGAGGTCGTCTTAGCCTTGTTCTGTTCAGAGCCGGAGCTGTCGATTGGGCACGCCGGGTTCTCGAAGCTGCACCAGAGGAATCTTGGGATTGTGCCGATCTTCATGTCATGGAAGGCAGACTACATCTATTGGCTGCTGATGAGTATCGAGATCAAACCGGAAAGCATGACCATATCGTCCTCCTCGATGCTATGGTTTCTTTCGATGCTGCAATCGATCGGGATAGAGAATCAGGCCTTGCATGGCTGGGGAGATCGCGAGCCCTTCGTTACCAAGGATCAACTAAAGAGGCTGAAATCGCCATCGTACGCGCTCGAAGATTAATCCCAAATAATCCTTCTATTCCTCTTGAGGAAGCACAATTATGCATTGATTTAGGTGATTTGGCCCAAGCCAATTCACTCGTTGCAGAAGCTGCAACAAACCTCAAAAATCACACATCCATCCCATATATTCGCGGTCTGATTGCTGCTCGACAAGGCAGGGTTGTCGAAGCACAGACCTCCTTTTCCAAAGTTCTCTCGATGGATCCAAGTCACATCCGTGCTCGATTAAATCGTTGTTCAGCCGCTCTTCTACACAACGATCTCTCCTCTGCACTCGACGATGCTAACGACCTTGTTGAGCGAGCACCAGACCTGAGTATCGCCCGTCAACGTAGGGCTGAAATACTGATGAACCTCGGTGATTGGATTGCAGCCGAATCAGAATTACGCCGCCTTATCGAAAAAGACCCAAATCACACTATGGCACTCATCCATCAGGGAACTTGTCTGATTGCAATGAATCGAGCCGAACAAGCCGAAAGACCCCTGAACGAAGCCATCAGAATCGATCCGCAACATTCTGATGCTTGGTATCAACGCGGCCTTCTATATCTTGAATTCGGCCGAATCGACGCAGCTCGTGCCGATTTCGATGCAGCGGCAAAATACGACCCCCGGCATCTCGATGCTAGATTGAGGAGTGCAGCAATTCTGCATGAAGAAGGAGATGATGAGGCAGCCACCGCTTGGAGAGAAGTTCTCGATGTCGACCCAGAACATCGATTAGCTCGTCGGCGGCTTCAGGAATGCGCTGATAAAACCAAAACAGGTGTAACTTTCCTGCCAAAGGATTGAACCACCTCTTTGCGCAGCACAAGGTAATGTCAACCCCAATCGGCCTCGAACCCAGAGATTTTGCTGGAAACTTTTCATTGTCTAATGCAAATCCAAATTCTGGAAAAGAATTGATGACGTTAGCCGAAGCTATGGGCGAAAAAGGAACCATTGTAATATTCACTTGCAACCATTGTCCATATGTCGTGGGCTCAGAAACTAGAATTGAGAATATGGCAAATAAGGCGAGAGAAAATGGCATTGGTTTTGTCGGAATTAATTCAAATGATCCGGTGAACTATGAATCAGATTCTTGGAATAACATGGTTAAGCGAGCTGTGAAAGGAATGTCATATCCATATTTACATGATGAGACCCAAGAGGTTGCTATTGCTTATGGTGCCGAGAGAACCCCCGAATTTTATTTGATAAATACCGAAGGAATAATTGTTTATCGAGGCAGAATGGATGACTCGCCTCGCGATCCATCTCATGCAACTACTGCAGAGCTTTCTGATGCGATCGATTCTTTGGCCAAAGGAGAGGCGGTAGCAATTCAAAGAACAGAAAGTATTGGCTGTTCGGTTAAATGGAAATATTAATCCATTAGAAAACAATCAATATTGTTCGAGAACCAATTCGGTTTGAGTCGAGGTAATTTCACCAGGGGCTGCAAGCCACATCTTATCGAGTAATGTTCTGAGAGCAATTGTATCGTCAACGTGAATAACCGCAACCAAATCTGCATCTCCACTAATTTCGTAAATACATTCAATACCATTCCAAGTCGCATATTCTCCTGCGAGCGTTCCGATTTCCGTCCCAGTACCTACCTTTAGACGCACTAAGGCAGTTAAGCCAATTCCTGCTTCACGAATAGTATAACTGCGGATAATCCCTTCTTCTTCGAGTCGTCGCATACGAGTGCGAACCGTCCTCTCAGTTACTCCAACTTGTTTTGCGATTTCTACAAAAGGCGATCTAGACGAGTCTCTTAAGACGCTCAAAATACTCCGGTCGAGAGAATCCACTCCTATCATGAATTATTCCGAAACCATTCTCCTTTTGTATCTTTCTCGTTCCTTATGGGGAAATAATTTCATATATTTTTCCGGAATTCGTAATATTATTGAATTTCCTCCTAAAGTCGCATTCATATGAGTCGCCGATATTTCAATGAATATGGCGGGGGATGAGGCGGTAACTCATCTGCGCATTCAAGAATATCTCGACGACGTTTCTAACTTAGAAATTTCACGTTCTCATGCCCAGTGGTACAATATCGATGTCGCCTCGTTGTTATCAAATTGCAAATTACTTGGTCACGAGGTTGATGCCGACGATGGTTCCTCACTTATTTTTCTTGAAAAGAGTGTAATGCTCTGTTGCCCCACTGCTGGAAAGGTCTATCATTATCCAAAGCATTTGTTACATTGTTTCATCGATGATAAGCGTGATGATGTCCCGCAAGATGATGGAATAATTTTCCGGGCCGAGTTATTTTCAATTTCTCCATCTGAAGAGCAACTCTGTTGGGAAAAGTGTTGTAGGTCTGAAATGGAGATTCCCGAGATTCAACATCGTGTTTCTCGATGGCTGAGTTGGCTGAATGCGTGAGCAAGCACAATGAGCGCAACCATCAGAAAGGTGCTCTCCTTGGCCTCATCAATGACAGGGGTCATCACCAATATATTCGCCCGCATGATTCTCGACTCAAGAGGTAATCCTACTGTCGAGGTAGATTGCTATGTTGATGGGGTACTGCGCGGTCGTGCTGGCGTTCCTTCTGGTGCTAGCACGGGAAGTTACGAGGCCGTCGAGTTACGTGACGGCGGACCTATTTGGGCAGGAAAAGGTGTTGATACAGCCATCGCTAACACTAACGGAGCCATCCGCAATTTATTGGTCGGACTCAATGTTGATGATCAAGAAGCTCTCGATACAGCGATGATTGCCTTAGATGGGACGAAAAATAAGTCCAAAATCGGAGCTAATGCTATGCTGGGCGCATCAATGGCTTGCTTGCGTGCATCTGCAGAGATGGCAGGCGAATCGTTATGGGTTCACTTAGCTAATGGCGAGAAAACGACATTACCCGTGCCGATGATGAATATTCTCAATGGCGGTGCGCATGCGGTGTCGAATGTTGATGTTCAAGAATTCATGGTCGTGCCACATGGTTTCAATTCCTTCTCTGATGCATTCCGCGCGGGAACAGAAATTTATCATGCTTTGAAAGAGGTTCTGAAGAAAGAGGGGTTGCTCGGCGGGGTAGGTGATGAGGGTGGTTTCGCACCGAACCTACCTCGAAATGAAGAAGGGTTGCGATACTTAGTGGATGCGATTAACAATGCAGGGTACATCCCTGGAACTCAAATTTCAATCGCACTCGATGTAGCTGCACAAGAGTTCTGTGAAGATGATGGTTACCATATTGATGGAAAAGTTATTTCGGGTTCAGAGCTAGGTAGATTATATTCAAGCTGGCTAGATAATTATCCAATCGTATCAATAGAGGATCCATTTGGTGAGGACGATTGGGAATCATGGATTGAATTTACCAGTCGCGAAGGCCATCGGTGCCAAGTCGTTGGTGATGACCTATATGTGACAAATCCACAACGATTGAGGAGAGGAATCGAAGAGGGTGCATCGAATTCAATTCTAATTAAACTCAATCAAATAGGAACAGTCAGTGAAACCTTAGAGGTAATTGAGATGGCGAAGCAAGCTGGATTTGGCACAATCATTTCTCATCGTTCAGGTGAAACGAGCGATTCGATAATTTCTGATGTTGCAGTTGGAATTAATGCGGGCCAAATCAAAACCGGTGCGCCAGCCCGATCCGATCGTACGGCAAAGTACAATCAATTATTGCGAATCTCAGAGCAATGTGGCAATTATTCAAACTTATTTTAGTTGGATTTTCCTGTGATGTCGAACCACATCAGTAAGGCCAGAGCATCGAGCCCTGTGTGCATTCCTGCCTCAAGGCCTTCGCGACCGCCTGCAAGACTGTACAGGACATCGACCCTGTCAGTGGGCGCATGCTTGGGAGACTGCTCGCAGGTGTCCTCCTCCTCCTGAAGGAACTCGTGCATGCCGCGGAACCATGTGGCTGGCCAGCCGCGCGAGATGAAGTTGTAGTGGTCTGAATTGCCCTTGGTGTCGTCGAGAACCATGACCCATTCCGTCGGATACTGCAGTTGCTCATACAACACCATTCCCAGCCTATCCTGCAGCGCTTCTGCCTGCACCCTCATCTCATCAGTCACATTCACCCCCCGGTCCTCGTAGTACGACCAGTCGTCGACCGGCGAGGTGAACAGGTAGAGGTGAAAGTAGTCCTCGTCGCAGCCGCTGAGTTGGCTAGCCAACTGAGTCTCGACCGGCCAGTTCAGGCCATACATGTCGAGATTGATGTAAGTCGCTATTTCTACTCCCTCAGGAAGAGTAGTAACAAAGGTCTCACTCCCATACCCTGCACCCTCTGGGGATCCGCTACCCTGCCACTCTTCGTAGTCCCAAACTGCAAACTTCCAACTATGCTTTGGTCTGATGTCTATCTGCGGAGTCCCCTGAATTGACTGCCATTCAGACAAATCAGACTGCCACTCCATCATCAGACGTGCGAGTTCGAGTACTGAGGCTGTGCCGGTTGCGTCGTCATAGGCTCCCTCAGAAGTGCAACCAGGATACTCTATGCCAATGACGATTTGTTGGCTGTAACAAATAGCATCGTAGTGTCCTCCGACAACTATCCAGGAGTCTGGATCTTGCCCTTCCATAGTTGCGATATAATTCCGACAATTATCACAAAGTTCGGTGGTGAATTCTTGAACTTCTACCTCATATCCTAGATCATTAAATCTGAACTCAATAAAGTCCCCGGCATTAGCGTGAGCGACTGTATCGATTTTTCTATATCCAAAGTCGGATAGAGTTTCTATATCGTCGACAACATAGGTAGAATTCGGCCAATATACGGGCCAACTATTCTCAAAGCCCTCTTTGACTTCTTCTTCGTTGGAATCTATGGCCCCTCTCACTACGGAGTAGAGGAATGCTCCGGTGAGCCCAGCTAGGATAACGCATGCACCGACTATTATCGACGTAATTTTGTGCGCCGACGTGCCGTTAACTGGCGGGGCGTCCTGCCTTTCCACGGATGTCGGAAGGGAACCCTTCATCAAAGTGTTCTGGCGTCCCATTCTTCATCAAATATATTTGATATGCCGATACATCATTCTTCATTTTCCAAACTTGCGAGTAAGAGAGGTAGGACTATTGTAGCATCGGATTCAATCACAAATTTTGGTGTTTCAACAGCTAATTTACCCCAACTTATTTTTTCATTAGGAGGGGCACCAGAATACCCGCCGTAAGAAGGTCTAGCCTCAGATATTTGAGCGAACCAAGACCAAAGAGGGACATCGAGCATTACATCTTGGCGAAGCATAGGGACCACACATATTGCGAAATCTCCAGCAATCCCTCCGCCAACTTGCAAAAGACCAGTAGGTGAATCATCTTCTCTATACCAGTCTGAGAGAGCTAGCATCGCCTGCAATCCTCCCTTGACAATATCGGAAGAAGTTAGAGTCAAATCGATAACTTTGCTAACCAATATATTCCCCAAAGTTGAATCCTCCCAACCTGGAACAAAAATTGGTAAGTTCGCATCCGCCGCCGCCAAAAGCCAAGAATTCTTTGGATCCGCATCGAATTTTAAATTTCCATGAAGCAATAAATCGTAGAGATATTCATGAGGAAATCTCCGATCGCCTGCAGCTTCAGCATCTTGCCATAATTCGAGAAGCGGCTTCTCAATCATCCGAATCGCTTCCTCTTCAGGAATTGCAACATCTGTGACTCGATTGAACCCCCGTTCTTGCAATTCCTTGTCTTGTTCAGCAGTCCAACTTCGCCAATCACTAATTTTTTTATATGATGATTGGGCAACTAAATTGAATAAGTCTTCTTCTAAATTTGCACCAGTACAACAGATAGCATGCACCTTTTGAGATCTGATTGCAGGCGCTAGAGATCTTCCGATTTCAGCGGTCGACATTGCACCTGCAAGGGTTATCATCAATCGGCCATTATTTCCCAGAAAACCTCTCAGAGACTCTGAACAATCTGCCAATACGCCGGCATTGAAATGCTTGTAATGTTCTTCGATAAATTCACGAACATTCATTTTATCCACCCCTATTTTTTTTCGAGATCTTCGTGAAGAAATCGTTCGACGCAATCTCTTCTCATTTGAGTGATTTTGGGCATTTCATATTGTAAGGCGTCATCGATAAAATCAGCAATTAAATTTGGATCTCCTCCACCGCAGGTAAAAGCATCTAATGCCAACCAACCTTGTTCGTAATAACAATGAGCACTTACATGACTTTCGTCGAGGAGAAGGACTGCTGCGAAGCCGGTCGGGCTGAGGCTGCCGTCGAATTCAACGACGTGCGAATGGACTTGACGAACCCCTGCGCGTTCAACCGCTTTCTCCATTATGGACAGCATCCATTCACCATTGTGAATTTCGTTACGATAGTAACCAATATAGTCGATATAGACATGTTTACCGTGCGCACTGGTCATTAGAAAATCGCTCCTACAGAGTCTGCCTGACGAAATCTGATTTCAAATGTCCTCAGAGTAACCAAGACTTCAAACGCCGTAATCCTTCGTGAATTACTTCTTCATCAGCCGCATAAGAAATTCGAACAAATCCCTCTCCTTCTGCAATTAATGAAGCTGGAATTAATTGCACACCAGCCTCCATAGCACCGTCTGCAAATTCTTTGTCGGTCATGCCGGTTCCGGACACATCGACGAAGGCATAGAACGCTCCTTCGAAATCCCCGACACGTAATCCAGGAATTTCGGCCAAACCATCTTTCAAAATTTTTCCTCGCTTTTGATATTCTTCATTAAACATCTCTACTGAATTATCGCACGAAAGCGCGACACGAGCAGCTTCCATCATGAATGTGGGAATGTGCGATGCTGAATTCGATTGAGTTTTGATGGCCGCTTTCATAGCAGCCGTAGGTCCGGTGAGAAATCCAACTCTCATACCAGTCATCGCCCATGATTTTGACCATCCGTTGACGATTAGAGTACGTTCAGCTCCGCCTGGAATATTTGCTGGAGACACATGTGGATAATCAGTCCAGTTCAGGCGGGCGTAAATTTCGTCGGAGACGATCCAAAGGTCATGCTCAACAGCAATTTCAACAATTTCCGCTATTTCGTCTGGAGTGAATACCGCACCGGTCGGGTTACATGGGGAATTGAGTAAAATCATTTTTGTTTTGTTAGTAATTGCAGCGCGAATAGCACCAAAATCTGGATGAAAGTTATCTTTGCGAACAGGCACATTTACTGGAATGGCACCGATAATTTCTAGCATAGATTCGTAAGAAGCCCAGCACGGTGCGAGGAGAATGGCTTCGTCCCCGGGCATTGTTGTGATCATGAATGAATAGAGCAAGGCTTGTTTCGCACCCGGTGTTACGAGGACATTTTCAGGAGTTGTTTCGATACCATGGTGTTTCGATAAATAATCTGCCACTGCTTGACAGAGGGCAACAGACCCTTGGCACCGATTGTATTTTGTATTCCCTGCTTTCAATTCGGAAATCGCAGTATCAACAATTTCCTTAGGAGTATCGAATCCTGGTTCGCCGACAGTCCATCGGACAATTTCGGGGCCCGGTGGTTGTAGATATGGAGCGAACCCAACGCCAAGGCCATCATAGCGCGTGGAAATCTTAGGCATATAGCGTAGGGGACGCTTAACCACCATCAATATATGCAGGCAACCGATTCTGAAAAGTTCCTAATTCGGTTGATAATCTTCAAAGAGAGGACTTCGGTCGCTCACCTTACCCGCACGGGTGGCAGAGTAGTTATGCAGTGGACTGCAAATCCATGTACCTGGGTGCAAATCCCGGCCTGTGCTCCAATTTTTATTTTTTCAGGGCGGCAGTGTAGAGGTGTCGAGGTTTCCACCCGAGAGGATTAACCCAATTGAGCGAATCCCGTGCAGTGCGCGAAAATTCTCCTTTAGAATTGCTGCGAGAACCGTTGCGCTACTAGGTTCAACGACCAAGTCTAGGTGTTGTTGAATGAGTTTCATTGCTGCCAGAACTTCATTATCGGTTACGGTGATGATTTGTTCGACATGATCATTGAGAATATTGAATGTTAGATCACAAAGACTTGTCAACAGACCATCGCAGATTGTATTGGGGTCAGTCTGGGGAATTAGCTCACCGGCGGCGAGAGATTGTGCTGCATCGTCTGCACCAGTGGGTTCCGCGCCAAATATACGAGTTTCTGGCAGTAGGGCCCGGGTCGTGATGCAAGTTCCAGAGAGTAGACCACCACCTCCTACTGGAGCAATCAGAGCGTCGAATGGGCCACTTTCAGCAATCAGTTCGAGGGCTGCTGTACCTTGGCCGGCGATGACGTGGCGATTGTCATAGGGGTGGATGAAGGAAGCGCCGGTACGCTCAATTACGGCTGCAGCCGTGCTTTCACGAGCCGCCAGAGTCGGCTCGCAGAAGGTAATTTCAGCACCATGACTTCGAACCCCCTCAATCTTTACTTTAGGGGCGTTTTCAGGCATGACTATGTAAGCTGGGATGTTATTTTGCTTTGCAGCGAGAGCTATGGCTTGAGCGTGGTTTCCGCTGCTGTGAGTACATACTCCATTATCTGCATCTGAGCCGAGAATTGCAACAGCATTACTCGCTCCCCTAAATTTGAATGCGCCTACATGTTGTAGATTCTCACACTTGAAGAAAAGTTTCCGCCCCGCAAGGGAATCGAGTATAGGGGAAGTGAGGACCGGTGTGCGGGCAACGATTCCCTCGATGCGGGTTGCAGCCGCTAAAATATTGTCAAAATTCACCTCATGCATGTTGATACCTCCTTCTGGCGAGGTGAGGCCAAGACATCATATCTGCGACGAAGATAGGGAGGAGTTATCGGGTGAGTTAGGCCGATCAGGTTATGCTTCACATGATTGCGTGTAGTAAACTCATGATGAACTATTCTTTGTCGGCGATTTCAAGCGTGATTGCCCTCTGGTCTAACCATGAAAGCCTCCAATCGAGTTGAGTGGCGTTTCCACGCCGCGTTAGGATTCGTTCTTTTATTGAATACCTTAGTTACAAAAATCAGCTTTCCTCAACCTTGGGGTTCAGAATCATTCACGCTAGGCGTTTTGAGTATGGTGGGCTTATTTTTCCTATATGTTGCATGGTACCGCTTCACCTTTGATAGAAAAGGGCTAATTCCCTGGCTCGATCAATGGGATAATCCTGCGAAATCATCAGCAAATGAATTTGCAGTGAGCCTTTTTGTGATTATTATGGCTTATTACATTGGTCGTAACAACTTTCCTTTGCCAAATCCAACTGCACTGGTTTTACTCTTGATTGGATTGCTTATGCTGATTCATTCGATTTATGTAATTTTGAGCATCGGTATTTTGGCCGACAATTAATCATCGCATACCCGGCTTCCAAAATTGTAGTGGAAGAGCATCCTCTCCACTCATCGCCCGGAATGCGAGGTGGTCTGCTCGCTCATTCCAACGATGACCGCGATGGGCTCGAACATGCTCCTGTGAAAGTTGTCGCAACTGTAAAACCTCATTCCATAATTTCTGCACTGTTATCGCCAAGTGACGGTTCGCTTTAGCCTTCCAGATGCCCGACCCTACATTTAGAGCATAGGTCGAATCACCACGAATGACTGCCGACTCTTCCCCTCCTTGGGTCAATAACCAACGTAATCCATGAAACATTGCTGACAATTCTGCAGTATTATTCGACCCAACTTCCGCACCGATAAAATCCTTGGTGGAAGGATTGGTGATGACTACCCCATTACTCTCTGTGGTTATTTCACCCTGACCCTTTCCAAGCCCAGTATCGCCAATGACGACACAAAATCCCCAACCGGCTGTTGTCTTCGCTGTAACGTTGCGATTTTCCTCACAAGAACCATCGATATAAATCGAAATCTCTCGCAGGTTACTCATCCTTATTCACCGATGAGAGCAGTATATCCAGCTGCATCTAAATGCGTAGTTAATTCTTCGCTATTTGCAATTGACATTCGACAAATCCATCCATCTCCATAAGGGTCGGTGTTAATCACTTCAGGTGCATCTTCTAAATTTTCATTTATAGTTAGAACTTGGCCTGAAATGGGCGCATAAATTTCGCTGACTGACTTGACGGATTCAACACTCGCAAAGGATTCCATCATTTCGACATCCTCACCAATTTCGGGCAATTCAACCCATACAACATCGGTTAATGCATTTTGTGCATAATCCGTAATACCAATGATAATTTCATCATTAGTAACTCGAATCCACTCATGTTCTTTTGTGTAAATTAAATCATCAGGGACTTCACTCATAGTAATATCCAACCATTCGCAATCGACATCAGAGAGTTAAGTTTTCTGTCCTCATTCCTCTTCTTCAAGACGTATTTCGAGATGTTTTTGCTCCATAGTCGCCCAACTTGTTCCTAGACTTTCCCCACTCGCTTCTGTTTGCTCCGATCTGAGCCGTATACGCATATCTGCTTCTGATTCGCGACTGATCCATTTATCGAGAAGAGCGAATTCATACTCTCTATTGCGTGTGAAATGCATATAAAGAAATGCAATTGTAGTTAGAAAAGCCAAAGCAGGAAGAAATAATGCCCAATTATCTGCATTTGGGCAAACTAATAAATCGCAACCAAAAATAATGATGCGCCCCTCTACAATAGCTAATGCAGTTAGGAGATAGAGGGGGAGGGCAATGCCGATTAAAACACGCTGAGCGCGACTCGCTGGTGAATCCATCAGTATGTCGCAGAAGAGGGGAATGCATCAAGTTGCCCGAGCGAGCGATTGAAATCAAATGAGTAATTTATGAATTTTATACGGTAATAATGCACGATTTACTGGGGTGACTTCGAGGACACGACCATCGTCACGCCGACGAATATCTTGAAGCAACGGATGTCGACTTTTTTTGTGTAAAGTAAGAAGGGTCGGTTTGTCATACTTCAAAGCTTCACGCACTGCTGCGACGAATCCCTCACTTTCGACAGTAAATTTCCCGACCTCATCGATAACTAAAATTTCACACTCTTCGAGCGCGTCTAAAATCGCTGGAACGGCGACGCGATCGAGTTCGGATGGATTTATTCCAAAACCGAGAATTCGCACTCGGGTATCGAAGTCTCGATGTGCAATAGTTCCTTGCTCACCAGTTCGAATATTTACACAAGCATAACCGACGCGTTCACCATCTTCGATGATTGCTTCAGTCAATACCCCCCCGACAACATCAGTATACCCACGTCTAAGTTTATGCTTTCTATCCTCGGTAACCATTTTGATGACTTTCTCAAGCACCGCTGACTTCCCCGATCTTGGTAGACCAGTAATGCCAATTTTAGGGTAGATTCCCATTTTTTAACCTTCAGATGCCCAACGCAGGAGCGTAAGACGCTAACTCGATGATAAGATTGAGTATTAATGACTTTGGTAATTAAGAATTCAAATTACCAAATACTAGAAATTTAATTCCGGAACTATACAAAATAATTTCCGGAATTCGGAATTAAGTCGCAATCGAATGAATTTCTCGGGGCTGGGGGAATGGCAAACTTTCGATTTCGTAATTATTCACATTGTTGTTCGCAGCCCATGCTCTCGACCAAAGGTCGAGCATTTCTGAATTTAGATGAATAGCTAACCAAAGTAATCCTTTCTCGACAGAACCGTGTTTTCCAGCTAGTTTGTCTAATACTTCGATTGGCAATTCAAGGAAGTTAACTGAGTTACCAAGGACACAATCTGGCGGAACAACAGCCCACCTTAACCTTCGCTCAACCTGAGCATTTACAATCGCTTGGCAGGCGAGCCTCGGTTGACCTCGCGGTTTTATCAAGCCGGTCCAGCGAGCGTGAGCACGTTCTGGGGATGCAATATTAATTTTTGAATTGTAAGCTGGATGGTTGATGCTAATGTCACTTCCTTTTGTTAGGAAATGTGTACCGCGGATGAACGGCACGCCACGGGTGCCAAGAGGCCATTCGCTAATATCGTCAGACCAATTTGTTTGGTCAATCTCACCGACGCGAACACGGATTGGCCTACCTGATGGGTTTAGCCAATTGGTGTCTTCGGACAATCTTGGTTGATTCGCTAAATCTTCGATTGCCCTAATGACTCGAAGGCGCTCATATTGATCACGAGGCATTCGAGGAACAGCCCACGTGCCACGGGTCCATACAGTCCATGACGGGCGCGTCAACTTCATTGATGGCGCTTTTGTTTTGAGTCCTGATTGAGTTGAAATTTCTGTAGCCTCAAGCGGCCCAAAACTATTCATTGTTTGAGTTGAGCCACCAGTAGTTATGCCGAGAACCAAAACACCTTGAGTAACACCAGGGAAGACTCTTTGGTTTTCAGGGAATGACCACGAAGTAGTCCATTGGTTGCTTTCAATCATCAGCTTTCTGAGTGGAATAGAACTCTTTTCACGTAATAAGGAATCAGGAACAATCATTCTCACGCGCCCTTCTTCTCGAACTAATTGCATCCCTCTTTCAAGGAATAATCTGTAGAGATTCACATTGCCGCGAAGTGTTGAAAAGCGCCGCCCACCGTCTTTATCCGCGGTGTTCCTAAGTTGCCGCGACAACTCTTTTCGCAAATTGCTTCCATCGGGGTGGCCTCTGAATCGATCCTTGATTCGTAGCCAAGGTGGCCTACAAACCAGCAAGCCGGGTTTTTCAGTCCATGGCCACTCACCTCGGAGTGCATCGCCTGTTTGTACCGCGTTTTCCAGAATTTCTTCAGCTTCTCTTCGCCCAATCTTTTCATTATCACCATCGCCATCGAGATCGACCAGACCACATCGGCAGAGGGCAATGAGAAGCCTATGTCTTGCACATTTTACTGCAACTTCTGAACTGTCGAGTAATTGTAAGTTATTCAATAGGTTGAGTGTATCTTGCTTTCTTTCCTCATTAGTAAACTTATAGCTCCGCTCGGTATGAATTCTGAACAGGCGAGCAGGAAAAACACCAGCGCCAACAGATGGGTCGGCGAAAGGAATCGGGATCCCAGTTCGAGTTTGTAAGTCATTACAGTCATCGTCACCATCTTCATCCGAATCATCTGAAACATCTTGGTTGAATTGTTGTGCGTAGGCATGGAAGCCAGGGGGAAGTGCAGAGAGTGAAAGGGTTGGTAGCGGGGCTTTCTTCGTATCGGCACGAGAATTTTTTAATTCATCAGCGAGGATAGATTCAGCAAACTTAGCGGGAGTTGCATAAGCACCCCGCGGGGAACGACCATCACTTTCTGCTTCGTAACGCGCAAGTAGATGGTCAAGAACTGCGCCCGGATCTGAGAGTAATCCTGCTGGAAGGGTCGGCCAAAAATTAGGCAAAGTTGCTGCGACTGGAATGCCGTGACGGGTTGCTTCTTCCCACGACGAAATCCAAGTTTCTAACTGTTCAATCCTATTGGAACACTCTCGGTCGAGCCGGGCGTACCATCCAGATGCGTCACTAACCATGGAATACGCCCCGGCGACAGGGGCATCCTCTTTCAATGAGTCGGCTACTGTTAACCTCAAATTATTTTGGAATTCTAGATGTCTAAACCGAAGAAATCTTGCCCAATTTCAATAATCATCTCTCTTTGTAATAACCATTGAACCGCCTCTTCAATCTCATCTGCACGAATTCCAATTTGGTCAAGTTCATCCATCAGTGAGTCGAAATGGACCGGCCCGGGGCCATCGGAGTAAGCCGTTTCAATCATACTCATGATGTGCTCGGCGACGATAGCGAGGAGGGGGTCATCGCCGACGCCGAAGGCATTGAAATCAACCACAGGGGAATCGAATTCTTGCAATCCGCTTTTTTTCGCCGAATCTGCAATTTCCATAGTTTCAGGTTCGTAAACATCGAACAGATTCTTTTGATGCGGGTCTCCCCAATTTGAGACGTCGGAAACTTCTCGTTGCCGCTTCAATCGTTTGGCGAGAGTCTCGATACGGTGTAATCGCTGTTCTAATCGAAGTCTTTCCCTACCAAGTTGCCCTTCGACGAGCTGTAACTCTTCGGTCGCGCGCTCATCGAGCCAAGTTGCAATATTCCAAGCCGGGTCGAGCCGGAGCATAGTCTCCCAGAGTTGCGCTACCGACTCCGGCAATGCTCGAACATCTATTCTTGGTCTTTCACCTCCATCCTCTACTGGGCGGTCCATGCTGTATCTATTTGTGGTGGATGTCTATCAAGTATCGCTTTGAGAATTGTCGAAGGGATACAATAGTGGGATTGAAAGAGGAAAAGCAGTTGCCGAGGAAACATGGGCGATTATCGGCTGACAGTGCTACCCGGCGACGGGACTGGAAAAGAAGTCATAGCCGAGGCTGTAAAAATTATTGATATATTCGAAAAATTTAGTCCGGCCTCCTTCGATATCACTACTATCCCGTGTGGTGGAGAATATTTTCTAGAAACAGGAAAAGAATGGCCTGATGGGTCATTTGAGCACTGTCGAGATAATTCTGATGCCATAATTCTTGGTGCAATTGGCTGGCCTGGCGCCCGCCTACCTAACGGTGATCTCGCTGGCGGGCAAGTCATCCTCGGTCTTCGATCCGGGCTGAATCTATTCGCAAATGTCAGGCCGGTCAAGTTATTCCCCGGTGTGAAACATAAAATTCACGGAGTCCACAAACTAGTTTGGGATTCTGAGCAAGTTGACATAGTCATGGTTCGCGAAAATACAGAAGGACTCTATCACGCTCTTTTGCGAAGAATGTCCCAGAGTGCTATTGGCGAGACAGACGAACAGCTGGTCATCGAGAGCTTCCCTGGCTTAGAAGGAGAAGTCAAGTGGGATGCTCGTCCTATTTCGAGAAATGGTAGTGAGAGAGTAATCAAGTTCGCTTTTAATTTGGCTCAGCACCGCCAACGAAAGTTAGGTAAATCTCAGAAAATAACTTGTGTAGACAAATCCAATGTCACTAGAGGTTGCAGGCTGTTCAGGGAAGTTTTTCATGAAATCGCAGCTGAAAATCCTGAGATTGAAATCGATGAAGCATATATCGATGCATTCACAATGTGGCTAGTCCGTAACCCTGAGCAGTTGGATGTCGTTGTTTTACCAAATATGTTTGGCGATATCGCAACCGACCTAGCTTCGGTTTTACAGGGAGGTATGGGCATGGCAGGTAGTGCAAATCTGGGTCCGAACCACATGTTATTTGAGCCGGTTCACGGGTCGTCACCAAAATATGCAGGTAAAAATGTAGTCAATCCGATTGCGACTCTTTCCTCTGTTCAGATGATGTTTGAAGCGTTAGGATATAGGCACCATGATTCAGATATGGATAAGTGTGCCGATATTTTGATGCAGGCAATGGAAGAACACTTCAAAGAAGGTGGATGTGTAACTTACGACCTCGGTGGAAATGCTTCAACTTCCGATGTCGGGGATGCGATCGCAGAACGATGTGAAAAATTGCTTCATGCAGAATTTTGAACCATATTTTAGATTCGGTTTACCGATTGGGCCATCACTTCTAGTGCATCTTTCAAAACTGCATCATTGTCCCAATCGGTAGGATTTGATTTTTCTTTGACAATATAAGAAAACAAGATACTGGAGGCCCGGCTAACTTCATCGACGATAGTAACAGTCGCTTGTCGGGCAGTTCTCGACAAGGGATTTAGGTCGATGACGAGAACTTGTTTACCTAACGCGATCAACGCTTCGCACCGGTCTCCATCTTCGAGAGGTACGAGAATAACATCTGCTGATTCGATTCCATCTGCAGAACATAATGACCGAGGGCCCTCAAGGCCTAGGATGCGGCCATCAGAGATTGCACCGAGAATATTTACCGATTCAACTGCTGATTTCCAATCTCCAGAGAACTGATTGGGTGCCAATTCTTCAGAAATTTCTTTCCGCAGATTTTTTAATAATGCAAGCAATTTTTCAATTCGTTTAGGGGTCCGATAATAGATGTTGACTTCGAGGGGACAATCGAGAATCGCAGCTATTCGAATCAATGATTTTCCAGCGAGCACAGTCGTGTTTCCATTAACCGATATTACTGGGTGTTGGGCTGCTTGAAGTCGAGCCGCAACTTCACGAATGGCAGTGCGAGCAGAATCACAAGTCCTTTCGTCGAGAAGATAGTCAAAAGCCTCGCCTCTCCCATGAGCAATCAGTGCTGAATCTGCGAGAAGGCCTAATTTTGCTGCATCTACCAATCTTTGTCGGCGGAGTAAAGAAGCCCTACGAGGATGGCTTGCTGGAATATCTGCCATCACATATCCTCCGATAAAATGAGCATCGAGAAATCGAGTGGCGCTACACCTCTATTGATGGCGCTTGTCGAGATCAAATCGACACCACTCACAGACCAATTTTGCAAGGATTCGTAATCAATCCCTCCTGATCCTTCGACAACGCACCAATCCTCAAGAGATAATCTTTCGAGAGATTTCACACAATCCTTTGCGAGCTCCGGTCCCATATTATCGAGTAATAGTACGACTCTTTCAGAACCATTACGATCTACCTGTCTACGCTTCCAAATCATAGCGACCTCTATAGCCATCTTTTCATCACCGACTTCGATGACTGTAAAATGAGCATTCAAATCTAAGTCGATATTTTCAACCATCATATAGGTCGAATTTGTCATATCTTTGCTATCTCGTTTTTGTTGAGCAGCGAAGTCGTTTTCTTTCAGCATTATCGCATCAGAACGATCCAATCGATGCGTCAACCCTCCACCGATATGTACAGCCCATTTATCGAGGAGCCCCCATTCGGTCTTTCTCGTACAAGCGATATCGATTCCGTCGACTTTTGAGACCCATTTTGCAGTAAATGAAGCTATTCCTGACATTCTTCCGAGAATATTCAGTATTGTACGCTCGACTCTAAGAATTTCTGATGAATCTCCATGTAACTCAACGATCGAGTTGCCAGTTGATATCGATTCTCCTTCAGAAAAATTCCAATCCGCCATTACTGCTTGACAATGGAGCTCTAACAACCTCTCAACGACTGGAATTCCACAAAGAAACCCATCTTGTTTTGTGATTATTCGAGCGATGACGACAGTGGAAACGGCATCTCCACCACCGCGCTCGTCAGCCATCATTGCATCCACCCAACGATCGATTGAAACTTGAAATAACTCCGTCACAGAACCCTGCGAAAATAGCAGGTCTGACCTGTCATGAGGCAATCGAGCCACACTTGGGCGTGCCGAACTTCACACTTCAACCACACGAAATGTCATTTGCCCCACCGCACGTGCCAAAACGATGCGAACCGTGGTTATCGGCGGCGGAATGGCTGGTCTTAGTGCAGCAATTCAACTAGCGGCTGATGGTGACGAGGTACTCCTGGTCGAATCCCGAGAATGTTTGGGGGGGCGCGTTCGAATGAGGGAATCCCGAGAGTGGGTTCTTGACCCCGGTTTACATTTATTGCATCGACGTGGCGCCCTCTACCAACTTCTTCGTAAATTACGCGCACCGAGAGTATTAGGACCTAAATGGAAGCATAATGATTTTTTTACAATTGGTCAAACAAGAGATAGTGGGCTTTCTGTATTAACCGAGATGCGCCCTCGTTCAGAACTCGCCCCCCCTCGTGAATTTGTAATTCCATATGGTGGCTGGACTAGTTTGGTCGGAAGGCTAATCGCAGCCGCGAACCAATTGGGCGTGATTTATGAAATCGAATCGACAGCCGAATCAATAAATTTTCAAAAAGGCAGAGTGGTTTCAGTAGTGGTGGAAGGTAAAACCATTGAATGCGATTCCATCGTTATCGCTGCTTCGCCATTTGACACTTTTCAACTTCTATCAAATGCCGGATTGAATGTGGAGAGTCTAGAATCATGCACACCACACATGGTCGCCGCGCTCGATGTTGCGATTGAAGGTAAGATGATGCGGCCCTATTCGGGACTTTACGAACCGATATCAGGAATAATTGCAATAGATGTTTCGAGTGAAGGAAGAATCCCCGAAAATCGTCATTCTAATGAGTGCACAATAATCCATGCCGTGCATCTTAAAAAAGACGGCGATGAAGCCCTTGAGGAAATAAAAAATTTCCTCGATTCTCGTTGTTCAGGATGGAGAAAACTCTCGACTTTGCGCCGTTCAACCTCCTCAATCATGCTGCATCCTTGTGAGCCGGAACAACGAATTGATGGAGCTCAATACATCGATAACGGCATCGTATTAGCCGGAACTCACGTAGTTTCAGATTCGGTATTGAGTGATGCCGCAATCGAAACTGGACGTTCTGCCGCAAAACTGCTTAAGAATCATCGATAGCATCTAGGCCGGAATCTGCAGCAGAAAGGCATGCTAGTAAATCATCCATTGTCGATCTAACGGTTTTGAGTGAAGTTCCGACGACAGTGATTCGCAATTCTGCCCCGTTATCGACATCGATAATTTTCGCATCAAAAGATCCAGGATCATCGGCAGAGATTCCAGCCAATAAAGCCTCAGCTCGTGGGCGGGCACCGGACCAGATGAAGGTCGTAGAAACCGAAGGCATGGAGCGCCGAGCACCCGAACGCATATCTTTGCTGCGTATGACCCATCAACGTGAATGGCGACCCAGTGCCAGATGTTCCTTTGCTTGCAGGCATGGGTGGAATGAACTCTTCTCAATATCAAACCGCGCACGCTGGTCGTCGTGCTATACTGCTTTCTCGAAATGACGATACTGGCGAATACGAGTCTCTTGCTTCAACGCTTGGGGTCGAAATTGTTGACAAAGTTATCCAGCGCGGAAAACCTAATCCTCGTTCATATCTTGGTTCAGGAAAATTACAAGAAATTGCTGAAGAGATGGTGATGTCCGGGCCCGGGCATCTTTGGCATCGAGTTGATTTGGTGTTGATTCATGACAATCTCAAATCGAGCCAATTAGTTAATATCAATGATGCTCTAACGATTGAAACTTGGGATCGAGTGAGATTATTGCTTGAATTATTCACTCGGCACGCTTCATCAGCTGAAGCGAGAATTCAAGTCAGAATCGCTAGATTACTCGCAGACAGAAGCATTCTTCGTGAATTAACGAACCGAGAAACGATGGGTGACCGTCTTGGTTACGGGGCAGGTGGTCAGACAGGTTGGAACAATATCATGAAAGCGGTTGGGCATGAAATAACTAGATTACGGCGGCGTTTATCTAAACTTGATGCATCGATGAGCGAGAGGCGTCGTCAACGAAGTCGTTCAGGAGCATTGACAGTCGGTTTAGCTGGTTACACTAATGTTGGAAAGTCAAGTTTATTCAATACTCTCTCCGGAAAAGCGGTGCTAATTCGGGACCAAGTTTTCTCAACCTTGGAAACTACGGTTGGCCGGATGGAAAATAAACCTCGAATCTTAATGGTGGATACAATTGGCTTCATCGATAATGTTCCAGCCGAATTGCTCGATTCATTTTCTGCAACTTTACAAGAATCGTTGTCTTGTGATATGTTGCTGCTTCTAGTTGATGCGTCTAATAAGCCCGAAGAAATTCGTAGAAAACTTGCAACTTCAAGCCGAGAAGTTTCGGGTCGAATCAAAGCGAATTCTAGCCCGAATACGATTATCGTTTTGACTAAAACCGATTTATGCACTGCCGAGCAATTACAAGAAGCAAAAGAAATTGTACACTATTACAGTCCCTTCGAAGTGATTCCAGTTAGTACGATGTCAGGTGGAGGTATCGAAGAATTACGTTCAGCAATTCTAACTCAACTTCATGGTCCACCAGTTCAGGTGAATATTATTCATCCTGAAGAATCCAGTGAAATTGAGTTAGCAGCTCTAGTAGCCCGAGTACATCGAGATGCATTAGTTATCGACATAGAAGTCGAGAAAGAACAGACTAAAATTTATGGTTGGATAGACATTGCTAGCCAATCCCGGTTAACCAAAGAATTTCCAACCCAGATTAATATTACAGGAAAATCATAGGGAAGAATGCAATTGCATTCTAGAATACCACGGCCAGATGATTTGATGATTTTCAACGATATCGAATCCATTCAGGCCTTGCATAGAGCGAAGAATTCCATAATTTGCATAATCTGCACCATTAGGTGCAGTTCCGCCGAAGAAATCCCCGTCAATTCCCGTCGCCATTGAATTGAGTTGGGTCGAGAGGTTTTGTCGTGGGGGTTCTTCAAACATTTTTGCTCGCGATCGACCGACCATCTTCATGACAATCGCACCAATCCATTTGCTGATAATCCGATCCTTTAATTTAAATTTATCAACCTTAGTAACATAGTCGAGCGCATGTAGCGAAGTTCGATAGTTTTGATAAATAACGGCAACGATACTCTTGCCTAGAATATTATCTGAAAAAGCCATCCATTCATCTTGAACATCATTTTCTCCATGGCGTGGAAACAGTTGCCCATGGCTCTCATCGATATAGTGGAGAATATCATTTGAATTGTTGACTTGGGTCCCGTCTGAGTCGATAAATACAGGTACTGCAGTCCAATTCGACCACTTTAATTCAGTTTTTTTCATAGGGTCAACCTCGACATTTTCGAACTCAATCTCTCGCGATTTTAACAGCGATTTAACCTTCAAAGAAAACGGGCAAGTTGCAAAAGTGTAGATGGTGGGCTTACTGTTGATAGCACGTTCAGGAACTTTGTTTGGTTGAATGCCAGCAATCGGCTCGGCTTTGTCTTGAACTGTCTTTGCCATAACTATCGCGAAAACGATTTGTTTCTCAATGTTCCGTGTGTTCGATTTTCTTAATTTGTATAACTTTTCAAAAATACATAAAGTGAATTTATCGCCGTGGCCCGATTCCAATACATGGATTTGGTTAAAATGGTACGAATTATCTGGCGAATCGATGCATAAATTCTAGTTTTGATCCATGAAACCCTTTGAAGGAGAGGCGGCCGCGAGAGTCTGATGGCAGCATTATTCACATCCGAGTCGGTCGCCGCAGGGCACCCTGACAAAGTGTGTGATGCAATTTCTGATGCTATTGTCGACGCTTGCTTAACTATCGATTCTCATGCACGGGTGGCGGTTGAAACTCTTGTTAAAGGCAAATCTAAGCAGGCGGTCATCGTTCTTGCAGGAGAGGTAAGTCTCGATGGAGAAGCGCCAGATTACGAAGCAATTGCTCGTAAAACTGCAGCTCGAATTGGCTACACCTCTCACACAATAGGGATGGATGCAACCTCTGCTGAATTATGTGAAGTCCAAATTTACATCACAACACAATCCGCAAATATCGCACAAGGCGTTGATGGAGAATCTGATGCTGATGTTGGTGCCGGCGACCAAGGAATGATGTTCGGTTATGCTTGCAACGAAACTGAGGTTGGAGGTGAGCTGAATGGCCGATATTTCCCTCTTCCCGCCGCCCTCGCCCAACGAATTTGTCGCCGCATAGATATGATTGTTGCCGAAGGCGAGATCGAATGGATTCGCCCAGATGCGAAGAGTCAAGTCACTGTTCAGTACGACAAATCAGGTAAACCATACAAAGTCCACACAGTTGTTGTTGCGGTTCAACATGACTCTGCATTGAAGAATAAATTTGGTGGTAATGAAGAAGAAGAGCACGCATTCGTTACAGAACAGATCCGCAAACATGTTGTCGAGCACGCAATTCCATCTCATTGGCTACCCGACGATTATCGACTAATTGTAAATGGAACTGGAAGGTTTGCCGATCCAGGTGGGCCCTATTCGGACGCAGGAATCACCGGCCGCAAAATCATTGTCGATACATATGGAGGAATGGGCCGCCATGGTGGTGGAGCTTTCAGTGGTAAAGACCCAACAAAAGTTGATCGTTCCGCAGCGTATTTTGCTCGATGGGTAGCTAAACATCTGGTTGCAGCCGGCCTTGCCAACCGTGTTGAAATCCAAGTTGCTTATGTCATCGGAGTCGCGGACCCGGTCAGTTTGCACGTCGACGCATTTGGGACAGGAAAATTTTCCAATTCAGAATTGGCTGAGCGAGTTAGCCGAGTTTTTGATTTTAGGCCAGCAGCAATTATTCGAGACTTAGACTTGCGTCGTCCACAATATCAAATTACTGCAGCGGGCGGACATTTCGGCCGACCAACTACAGAGAAAGGCGAGTTTGCATGGGAAAAAATTGACGAAACTCGAATCAAGCAACTCCAATCTTGACCGAATCACACTTGAACAGGTGGTCGGCCGCCCAGCCATGGTACGAGAGTTGGTTCGTCTGGAAGAGATCCACCGGACCTTCGGTCCCTTGACAATTCTTGAGGGTGTAAATCTTCAAATCGATGAGGGCGATAGAATAGGTGTAGTAGGACATAATGGGGCAGGAAAAACCACACTACTGCGTACAATTTCAAACCAAGATCAAGACCTCGGAGATCTTCATTTCGCTCCAGGCTTACGTCTCGCATATCTGACACAAATTAGAGATATTGTCGAGGCAGCAACTCTCGGCGAAGAGCTCAATCGACGCGGTCGCCAGTTCAAAGAATTGGAAGATGAAATAGCTGGCATCGAATTACAGATGGCGGAACCTTCGTTTTATGATGGCGATTGGCAACCGACAATGGATCGTTACCAAGAATTACAAGCCCTAATGGCACGTTCTGGTGGCAGTGATGTAGCCGGACATGCTTCTGAAATTCTCAAAGCTCTCGACCTTGCTCATCACCAACTTGATGTTAAACTATCTTCTTTGTCAGGGGGGGAGCGAGCAAAGGTAGCATTGGCTCGGCAATTGGTGGGATTAAACGAGATTGACCTACTTTTCCTTGACGAGCCGACCAATCATTTGGATTTTCAAACTCTAGATTGGCTTGAAAGGTTCCTTTTAAAATTCCAAGGAGCTCTCCTTGTAGTTAGCCACGACAGGTATTTCCTTGACCGAGTTTGCAATAATATCGCAGAGATTCAAGATGCACACCTCAAAGGATATCCAGGCAATTATTCTTCATTCCTCAAGCAAAAGGAATTATTTCTACAAACTTTGGATGAGCGAATTAAGAAAATATCGAAGGAATTGAAGCGATTAAAAGGTGCCATGATGTCGATGAAAAGAAATAATAAATTCGACAAATCGATATCTCAAAAGCATTTCATGATAATGCGTGCTCAACGCGAATTGAAGTGGCTTAAATCGATACAACCCAAACAGCGTAGAAACTTAAATTTCTCTTTACAGGCAACAGAAAAAAGTAGCCTCGAAGTTCTTGATTTCCACAAGGCACACCTGCAATTTGAAGGAATGGACCGACCGATTTTACATGGGCTTGAAGTCGGTGTCCGCAGGGGGCAAAAAATTGGTATCGTCGGTCCAAACGGTGCGGGAAAAACCAGCATACTGCGCCTAATTATCGGTGAATTGAAACTTGATTCTGGAAAACTCGACATCCGTCCAGGAGTTGAGGCTGGATACTTCCATCAAGACCATCGATCTTTGAATTTTAATTTAACGCCCATCGAGCAGATTCAGCACCTTAAACCGCGGATGGATTATGCAGAGATCAGGGCAATGCTCGGGCAATTCCAATTTACCTCTGATATGGTTTCTACCAAACTTGAGAAATTGAGTGGAGGAGAGAGGGCGCGAATCGCTTTGTTGAAACTACTTCTTGAAGATAATAACATGCTGCTATTAGATGAGCCTACGAATCATCTTGATACCGATGCAAAAGAGGCTCTTGAAGAGGCATTGATGGAATATGATGGTGGAATAATTACTGTCAGTCACGATCGATGGTTCCTAGACAAAATTTGTGATACAATTTGGGAATTACCAGGTGATGGAAGCCTCTGGGTTTGGCCTGGTAACTATACCGATTATATTTCTAGGAAGGCAGCTCAACTTGCTGAAAAGCAGGCGTAATTACCTCAATTTCGGACATGTCCGGCTCGCCTTCTATCGGTGATTGGGGTTATGCACCAGCATGGTTCGAGGGTTCGACGAGCAAAGGAAAGACAAACATACATGGAAATTAACAAACGGCAACCGTCGTAATTTCCGCCTTTCATTAACATTAGTTTTCCTAATGATAACATCAATTGCAGCCCCTTCCCTGTCATCCGTCTCGTCGACTCTCGAACCTACATCGGAGAGATATTTTACAGCAAATGGAACTCTTGATGACACATCCACTACAACTCTTCTCTCAAACCTCAATACTTCTAATCCAATTGAAGTAACTGGTGTAATGGATGATCAGCAACGAGTTCATCTGGTTTGGATTGAGAATGGCACAATGCCTCAACTTCACTATGCTTTGATTGCGACATCAGGTGTCGACACTGTTCTAATCGCTAGCACACCCGTTGGTCAGAATAGTACATCTGCGCTCTCAAGCCCCTCACTGGTTATTGATTCAGAATACAAAGCCCACATCGTTTGGGCGATTACTGACACCCATATTCTCTATGCTTTACTGAACCCTGCCCTCGATAATCAAGATGGAAGCCCCGGTGATATTACCAATATGTCTCTTGTTTCCACTCATATTATCGCTGATGGAACGGGTGTACGCAACGACCCAGATATTGCGATCGATTCTTTCGACGCAGCACACGTTGTCTGGGTTGATACTTATGATGCTCAGGGGACGTTTTTCGGCGCACCTCTGATTTACTATGCAATGCTTGCGTGGAATGCTTCCGGTAGCAATGCTCTCTCGACTCAAATCAATAATACCATCATCACCCCTGCAATTGGCTACAAAGGCAATCCTGCGGTTTCGATGGGGATGAATAATACGGTTGTAATCGTGTGGGAAGATACTCGCGGTTCATTGATTGAATATGTAGGATTGATAGATTCCTCTGGTTCAATGACGACCGAATGGGTCGATATGTGTGCGGTATTTTATGGCGGCAATCTCAGTAGTGGAGAATTCTTCCAAGGCGTGAAACCATTACTTGAAGCAGCGAGTATCACCGTTCTCGAAACGATGTATTCATTGAGTGGGCAAATGTCTTTTGCGAATAACCAAAAGAATTGTGAGGATGCTTACGAAGTCGGCGGTTATGGCGACGGACCTCGATCAAACCATCTCGGCCAGAATTCAACAGACACATCGGGTGGAATTAGAGCTCTTTCCGATGTGATGTATAACGGTTCGAGCCTGAACATCCCAACCGATTGGGGATATAATAGTGAAATGTGGGGACCCGGATCAACATGGGCCTGCCTTTCTTGGAGAGATAATGCAGGAAACGTCCCAGGCAATCCAGCGACTACATACGATCATCAATGGAATCCAAATGCAACCCGCCTAATTATTCCCGTTTCTGATGAAGGGCCTTATGGCGGCTCAGGAAATGGTCAGGAAGCACAAGATGCAGATGATTACCAGAGTATTTCTGAAGCTCACGATGCTTGTGCAAAGGCAGGAATCATTCCAGTCCCAATCGCCGGAACAACTTCTTATGGCGCTTCAACAATTTGGGCTAATGATAATCATGTGCGCTCTCATATGATGGATCTAGCACAATGTCCTGACTCTGTTACAGGAACACATCAACGAACTTGTGATGATACTACTTGGGCAACCAAAGATGCGGGTGGAGAGATGTACCTCTACCCGTCGGATAATATGGCAAATTTTGAGGGTGACTTTGAATCAGGTCATTTAACGAATGGCTGGGGAGTTTCGGGTTCTTCTTCGAATACTTGGTCGGTCGAAGATGCCAATAATGGACTCGTCTATTCTTCAACGAATCTCTGCGGAATCGGTGGCAGCATTAACTCCCCCGCTTTCTCAGCAGTGACGTGCAATTACACTCATCCAGCTGGTGAAACAGTGGAAATTTTTGTTACAGTCGACATTTGGCCTAATGAATTTAGTATGGATATTATTTTGCCGAATGGAACAGTTGATGCATTTAATTCGAGTGATGTATATAGTGGTTTTTCGGGTGTATTAGCAACTTATACGACTGCAGGAAATTACACGATATACCTCAATGATAGTTATGGCGATGGGGGAACATCTGCATCTGCTGATTGTTGCTCATATATATCAGTAACAAATCCATCATATACTCCAATTACTGGCATTTATTCAGCTCAATCTGGAGACATTTCTGACGGCGATAATACCAATTTAGAATTTACAGGAATGTTGGCTGCTGGAACGGTTTCATTTTCTTACAATATTTCTTCTGAAGCAAATTATGATTTCCTTCGCTTCTTCATTGATGGCGTACAACTCGCACAATGGTCGGGCGTACAAGACGGCAATTTCTCAACTCCAGTCTCTTTGGGACAACACACTCTGAAATGGGTTTATGTTAAGGATGGAAGTTTAAGTTCTGGTAGCGATGCAGCATGGATTGATGATGTTGTAGTCCCTATTGCAAATTATACTCAAGAGCTTAATGCCTTAGTCAATGAAATCATCGGTTTAACCTCTGGAAGCGGTTCGACCGAGACATTCCTGACCGTTTTGAACCCATATTCTATACTCAACAACCCACGCTCCACTTGGACGCGGGGAATGTCTGCTCACACCATTGATGACTCAGGACAATATGTTGAGGACATTGGGCCAGCAGTGGATTATGTTTGGCAAGATGGCACCGGCTGGGGCACGATTGGCCACTTCGTTTTGGCCAATGATACTCGTTTGACGAGTGGCCATGGATGGTCTGTCAACCCTGATGTTAACGTCGATGAAGATGGAAATGTGCATGTTGTATGGGTTGATGGGCGTGACTCAATGCCGAGCCGTGGCGCACCATCTCAACTGCATTATATGCAGTTGGATTTGGATCGTGCAGGTGTTTTGGATGGAGAGGCTAACGGCTTAAATCTCGCAGAGGTTGCAGTTGTTGTCGATTCCGCCGTTCAAGGATCAGACATGACCTTTGGAGCCAATCCTCGAGTTGATTTCGATAATGACGGGTCGGTCCACATCACCTGGTTCGAATCGATGGAAGGAGAATCAGATGAAGATAATAGAGTTGAATTGCGTTGGACAAGAATTAACGTACCACAATTAAACGATCAAGGAGTTCTTCGAATTGGTAAGAGTTTAATTGAATCTTATGCGATAATCAATACGAGAATAATCGCATCGAGCTCGAATAATTTGATGGGAATATTTGGTTCGAATTTAGAATCTAGTTCACAACCGATTGTAAACTTTGATTGGCCGAACCGAGATATTGTTTGGACGGCCGATGAATGTAGTGATACGGAAACGGTTACAGAGGACCAGTGGGAAGTTTGCATGTGGTCTGAAAATGTCTGGAATGTTGGAATCAACTTCGCTTCTGGTCTGGACGAGACGATCGAATTGCAGCCTTCTCAATCTATTAATATCGATTTATTAGTCGAAGCAATCAAGATTTCAGGAACTTCCGATATTGCTTCGATAACTGTTAGTGGCGCACCCGATTACTGGTTCGTAGACGCTGGTTTCGCTGGAAATTACCAACACACGACGACTCTCGTTGAGGGTCAGACATCAGAACTCGATTTATTCCTACGCGCACCTACACTTGCACAGGTCAATGATGACCAAACCTTCTGGTTGACGCTTACCTTAACTTCTTCAACGAAGGAAGAAGGGACTATTTCGAAACTGATTAGAATTGATTTGGCCAATGAAGGTGACTGGAATGATGACGATAATGATGGTATTCCTGACGCAGAAGATGATTGCCAATTCGGCGATTCGGGTTGGACTTCAGCAGAACTCACCGATCATGATGGTGATGGATGCCGCGATTCAAGCGAAGATGATGATGATGATAATGATGGCATTTACGATGAATCTGACGGTTGTTCAACCGGCGTGATTGGCGAAATTATCGATGCAGATTATGACGGTTGCGATGATATTCTGGAAGATTATGACACCGATGGTGATGGGGTCCTGAACGAGTTTGATTATTGCCCGAACGGAGCTCAATATTGGGGTGAATTATCTGTTGACCACGATGGCGATGGTTGCCGAGATGCTGACGAAGACGCTAATGATGACAATGACCCCTATCTTGATTTGAACGATGATTGCTCGTCTGGCGCAACTTGGTGGACAGACCTCTTCTTCGATCATGATAGCGATGGTTGCCATGATGTTTTCGATGATGATGACGATGATAATGACGGTGTCCTCGATGTTGATGATGGTTGCCCGCACGGAGTTATTCTATGGTTATCAGATGCAGCGAGTGACCAAGATGGCGATGGTTGTTTAGACTCGATTGAAGATGATGACCGAGACAATGACGGTATTCTAGATGTTGATGATGATTGTTCGATGGGTATGTCGGATTGGGTCTCTACAATTCTCAATGACTGGGATAGTGATGGTTGCAATGATGCTAGCGAAGATTCTGATGATGATAACGATGGATTTAGCGATTCAAAGGACCATTGCCAGCGCAGTGTAATGAATCCAGAAGATACCACGGATTTGGATAATGATGGATGTTATGACTTCGTTGAAGACACCGATTTGGATAATGATGGGATTGAATCTTCGATAGATAATTGTGAGCAAAATCCAACTTCTGGTTGGATATCAACCATCACAGAAGATGCAGATCGCGATGGTTGCCATGATTCGACTGAAGATGCGGATGATGATGGCGATGGTATCCTTGATGGCCATGACAACTGTCTTGGTGGTATTGTTTTCAACGATTTAGATCAAGATGGATGTGATGATGAAACCCAAGATTTAGACGATGATGGGGACGGAATTCCTGATTCAAGAGACAAGTGCCCGACTGGAATCACTAATTGGAACTCGAATAAAAAGAACGACATGGATCGTGATGGTTGTATGGATGCTACTGAAGATTCGAATGTTCAGATGAGCATGATTCAGTTGCTCACCTCCAACTCTGTAATCACAGCGGGAATAGTCAGTATGACAGTAATCTTGCTTGCAGCACTCGTCTTAGTCCAAAGGAAGCGACCAGTAGTTCGCGGAGCTCAAGACCACACCGCTAGGGTCGAATCGATGATTGACGAGGATTGGGACACTGAGCGACAGCCGGTTGAAAAGAAGATTGAAGATTTGACAGATATCGGATATTCTCCTGAAGTTGCACGGGCAATTCTTGAAAATGAAGAGCGAGTTAGAGATAGTGAAATTTGAGACATTATTTGGAGTTTAACTCCGAAAAATGCTGAAACCAAGAAAATTTGAACAAAAAAGAGTTGTTTTGATAACCTGATGGCGTAACTCAACGATGAGGAAGCCTGCGATGAGAGCCGTTCGAGTTGAGTGCGCCCTGCCCTCTATCGAGCACGATTTTCGTATCCGGAAGGCTCTTGAGTCCGTCAGTTGGGATTTTCGTGGAATCCTTGGAATTTTCGACGGAAATTTAAGAATGATGGTTGAATGTATAACGACTGATTCTAATTGTCCTGCACCTGGATTTGAGATAGGGGGAATCCGTGTAGTCGAAATTCTTGAAGAATGGAAATCTGATTATTTAACTCATCATTTGATGGTTTTAGAGTTTGCAGCAGAATTGATTGGCCAGCATTTTATTGGCAACGATTTGTGTTTGCTGGCCGGTACTAACCTGACTTCTTCTGGACTAATATTACAACTTTCAGGCCGGCAATCATCTATGATTTCATTCCTTAATTCAGTAAGGGGTGAAATGCCTGTTGAGCGTGTTACAGCGGCCAAAGGAATGGAGGGATTGGTCGTTCGAGGTCCGACTTTACAGCAGCATCGAATCATCAAAGTCGCTCACGATAGTGGTTGGTATGAAGTTCCGAAGAAGATTTCAATTCGTGATCTTGCAACGAAGTTAGGATTATCGAAATCCTCTGTTGCTGAGCAACTAGTCAAAGCAGAAAGTGAGATTGTAGGCGGTTTCTTAAAACGCTCAAAATGAATCTAACCTAGTCTGCGCTTCACGTTTAACAAACCAAGAATTTTGCAAATCTTCTTTAACAGAAATTCTCGGTCCAACATAATTAATCGCTTCCGATAATGAATCGAATTGTTTCGGAGTCTGCTTCATCGCTTCACGAACGGTTTCTCGAATCAACCAGACTCCAACGGGAGCCCAATATCCAGCGCCGATATCACGCCAAATTAAACAAGCAGCAGAGCGCTGAATTGATTCAAGGTGCTCGAGAACACCGAGACGGGCGGCATAGTAAGCTCCGGTTACTTGATTGGCATATTGGGTCCTCGGTTTAAGCTCCTCCCAATCCCCGAGAACTTTGCCTCCTTCGCTCCACAGCGATCCCCTCATCCATGCTTCTAACATCTGAAATGCCCACAAACCTGGGCTCAAGATAATGTGGAATTTATTGTCAAGATATGTCGCTTCATAGACAAATATTTTATCGATTGATCGATAATCACGAACTTTATTCCAGAGGTGTTTACCCATCGAATCATCGGTTGCGGTAATGCTCCATCTCGTAGGAACTAATCGACGATTTTCCATCTTCCCTAGAATGCCTGTCGAGAGCAGTCGGGAAATGTGTGATTCACCAATTGATGAGCGTTGTAATTCGTCGATTGCATCGGTTGCCAACAAATCAGTTTCGCCAGAGATGGAATCGACTTTTCTTGGAATGCTTGCATTACCAATGACCTCAGCTCGTAATATTTCACCAGTTGGGCCGAGAGGGGTACTCATACTATCGAAAGTAGGGGTTGAACCAACTCTAATCGGCCTTGCAAAATCCAATTCAATATCGACCGATTTTGATGACAAAGCAATTTCTTGAGTTGCCTCAAGGATCTTTTCTGGAGCAACTGCGCTCTGAACTTTCATCTGCTGTCCGCCGGTGATGATATTTGCATGGCGGACCGCGACTTCTTCGAGAGGTGCGCCGAATAAATCAGCTGGATCTCCACTCGAAATTGATTGTGTATCAGAGTGGTCGGCCTGCCATGCCACACTAGGGCCTGCACGAACATCCGGATATCCATATCTACCAACAAAAAGTGAAGGTGGGCTCGGACCAACCATTTCATTGAAGGTACTGGTTTGTGTCTTCGGCAATTGAGAGCGCACTTCAGCGAGCAAGGGGCATGGCGAGATGCCACACATCCTGCGAATCCCTCTGCAGTCGATACATTCGGGGAACATTAACTCTGAATTATAATTGATCGCTCTAAAGGATACTGGATGGCAAACGAGGACGACCGCACTTCTTAGGGGGTGAATGCCACCGTCAAACCGAAGGGGGAATTGCCATTACATCGATACCAGCAACAATATTGCAGCAATTCACCGGAATGGATGATTACGAACGCATGCTCTCTATCGATCGAGTGGCTCGTGAATTAGGTATAACGCCAACTCAAGTCGAAAAAGAAATTGAGGCATTTAGCAGCGATGGATTTACCCCAGACACACCTCAAGATTTCACTGCAGCAGCCGGTGTGCCGTCTAGGGAATCTAAATTTGAATCAGCAGCAGAACCTATTGAAGGTGCGCCTAAATTTCTTGAGGAAGCTCACCGGTACAGGTTTACTTATGACCCAAGCACAGAGTCTGCTGAGCGACAATCGAATGCAAAGCAAGCAATAATGTGTCCACATTGTAAAGCCGCTCTTGGAATCCCACCAACCAGGCCGATACGAATAACCTGCCCATCTTGTATGATGGATACAACATTCGAAAAATGAAGAGAATCCCTCATACTCCCCAAAATTTATTGGTCGGGCTAGTTTCATCTTCTTTTGCTATCGATTCAATAATAGTTCTCAACAAATAATATAATGCGATGGTGAAAAGAGGTAAGCCCCAATCATTCGATACAGTTTCAAAATCCAAAATATAATTTGAGCCGCCCAAACTCATTCGAATTACATCGAGAGTCGCTTCCGCAATCGTATAGACAACTGTTCCGAAACCAATCAATAGGATGGAACGGCCGGTAAAACTCCCTTCGGTCCATCTGAGGACGCCTATGGAGAGTGTGAATGCGAATGTCGAGACAACAATCCATTGCAATGCTTCATCTATAGCCACTGCCCAAATTCGCAAATTTGAAAACTCCACATACTCCATATTGGTGAATACTTGATATGCGGTGACAAATCCTAAAATTATTGAGAAAATCGATATTGCCCATAACATTGAAGAAAAGATTCCTCCAGTTGCACTCTCTCGCAAATCGAGCATTAACCGTTCAAGTTGTTCCTCCCATCCTAGACCCTTCGCGAACATCCATATTCCTACAATTAGTGGCATTGCACCAATTAATACACCACCATTTGGAATAATTAATCCAAGGCCAATAATCATTAAAAAGACTGAAATTGGCACGAGAAGTTTTGCTCGCCAGCGCGGGTCTTCGATTGCTTTGGCGATGTAATAATATGTTGATTCAATACCTTTTGATTGCCGAACTATGATTTTTTCAATATGCTCAACACGAACTCTCGAAGTAATAATTGGTATCGAAGCTTCATCATCAGCCCCATCGGTAACGAGGATTGCAACATCCGGCTGAAATTCTTGAATGACTTCGTCGAGTTGACTCGCTATCGCTCGGTCACTTCGCGGACCAACTCGAACATCGCCTGTCAACAAGGCAATTTCGACTTCATCGTGTGCATTGGCGTTCTCTACGAGTCGATCATGGTGATGAAGGGCTCCAAGAATCGCGTTTGTGTCAGATTCTTCAGGGTCGGCAATCCCTAGACGAAGTGCCGCAGTCAGGGTTGCTTTACGTCCGATTACTGGGCCGCGAATCCCTGCTTTGACACCGAGATCATTATCGCGATCAACAGTCAAAACAAGTGAGCGTACCATCTTGACCCCTCCTTAGCAAAGCGCCTGTCGATTAGGTTCCCTATGAAGAATTGTCTTGTTTGGTTGCATCCGACTCGGATTGTTGGGCTTCGTCCTGATAACGACCCTCTTGATATCGCCGACGTTGCTTAGCCCGCAAATAGATCAAAGGATGTTTCATCCATTCCTGGTCACAGAGGTAATCATCCCCCGTAGAAACCGGGCATCGAGCAGCTGTTTTCAGAGCTGAACATCCATGAGGGGTATATTCGCGCTCGTAAACTTGGTTGATTTGGTAAGATGTTGTGTCCGCATTATAATCGGGCGCATTTGCGAAAAATGAACAAGCCTGTTCTTGAGGAATTTCCATTTTTGAACACATCGCAGCCAAGAAAACACGCCCCGTATGGTTCACGTTTATGCCCTGACTCAATTCGGCGACAGCCGATTCGAAACAAGGTGGCCAATCTTCGCGAATAGCAGCAGTCATTGGCATTTCGTCTTGTACCTGAGTTTCCAAAAGTTTGCTGACACGCTCGATCGGCTCGATGAATAAACTAGCAAATTCTTCATCGATTCTGCTCATCCTTTCCTCACAGGCATTCGTCATATCTTCTCGAATTCTTTCTTTCAATAGCCTTGCAGTACGCTGCCTACTAGTTTCTCCAACACCTGCATCCATACAGACCCATCCTTCTTTTATCGGGCGATTTATCAATCGCCAATAATGACCAGAGATTCGCGGGCAAAGTTCGATAAAATCTGTCATTGGAATCCAGTATGTCGGTTCATCACGTGCTTGGCCAGCAATTTCGCGAATATCGGAAATATAGCTTCGAGCAAGGTCGACAAAATTTTCACCATCCATCCCGAACAACTGATCGGCCCGGCTCGCCTCTCCTTCGATCCAGCGGTTGAGAAGACGATCATTGAATGAGGCACAAACGATAAGCATGGCATAGAGAAAAGATAGAGATTCGGTCATCCTCCCGATATCGCTAGACAGGTCGACGGTTGTTGCTGCATCGATTCCATCTTTGTGAACTACAGCTTCCATCAATCGAAGTCTTCCCCGAGCACGAACATCTTCTAACCAAGGAGCATCGATTAATTCCTCAACAGTAATTCCATTTGATTCGAGAACATGCTTGAGATGCTCCTTCCCTTGAGGTAGAAACGGATAACGTGACAATAAACCTTCATCTTCGATGCGCGGCATCGTCATCGGCATCGGCATGTCAACACCATAGGCGACGAGGGTTCTTCAATACTCACCGTCTGCTTCTACTGGAGATTCCCTGAATGTTTCACCCAACCGATCTAACCGCGCTCGATTTTTCCCTAATCGAATTACAAAATGAGGTACGTTCTCATTTCGGTTGGAAATTATCTGCCGATGTCAAAAGTGCAGAATCTTTGCTTCGAGCGGTTGAAGAATCTCCAGTAGAAGCATGGACCCGACATCGACGAGCGGCGACGATTGCAGATTTACGCCGCCGATTGGTATTACGTGAGGTAAATGTAGCAGTTCTCGGAGCAGCCGTCGAGGTTTCAGAAGTAATTGCAATTCTCGATAAACCTACTTTGCTAGTGGGTGCAGACGGGGCGGTTGGAGTATTGCAAGATTTACCTGAAACGATAGCAGACCGCGCATGGTCGCGCCTAGTTTGTGTTGTCAGCGATGGAGATGGTGGCCCAGGAACGCTCGCTGCCGTGAAAAGAGGTGTACCATTCATTCTTCACAGCCATGGAGACAATGAAAAATCGTGGCGTAGCTTATTGAAATTGGCTGAAAATACTGCAACCCCTTCGCCATTAGTATTGACTCATCAAACACCAAATCAAATCGCCGGAATGCACAATCCGGGTGGTTTTACAGACGGTGATCGCGCTGTCTGTTTTCTCATCGCTCTCGGTTTAGATGTAGAGCGAATAAAGATGCTAGGCACTCGTAGTGATTTAGTTGGAAAATGGTCAGGTGCGACCGATCCCGAGCGTAAATTAGCCAAATTACAATGGATGGACCGAGTGATTCGAATGCTCGGAGTTGATTATTGATTCACAAAAAATCATTTAGAGTCATAACGGTCACCCGGTCGTTACCGAATAGCGAATCAACGCTATCAGTGAGCCATTGGACGCGTTGTTTAGTATAGAGGTCGACACCATAATTTTCGATAATACTGTCTGTTACCTTGATGTATTTTCGAACAGCGCCTTCGGAAACCGTCAGAACCACATTGCCCCCACATCGAGTAGTTTCCTCTTCTCTTCTGGTAGTCAAACCTCCAACGATGCCACCCTTTTGTTCTTGGATGCATGAACTCGCCAGCGGGATTCGTCGGTATGAATGTCCGCACTTTACGCAGCGAACTTTTTGGCGGGTGAATGCGACGAGATTGCCTCTCAAGTCAGGTAGGAAGTGAGATTCGATGACTTGCGAAGCAACTCGTTCAACTCGAACTGCCCTCAGTAGACGTCCGATTGCGAGTTGACCATGCATTTTATCTTCCATTGAAACCAAAGTTTTGTATGAAGAATTAACAGGTCCAGCATCAAGTGGCCCGGATTCATGAGTCCATCCATATCCACGCACATCACCAATCGTTCCCAGGCGATCGTTAACCGTCTCGACTAAATCGAGTAGTTCATTTGGATGCGGCCGCTCCAAGGTTGCTTCGTAGAAGGCTCGTGAATAGCCATAAGAACAATCTACATTCAAGGCTTCCTTATCAATTTCAGCAGGGTTAAGTCGTGTTGTCAGAACTAGAGGGGCATCCATTCTTCCCCCGCGCCCCGATGGCAGTATTTGTTTTGAAAAATTTAGCAAACCATCGAGTAACATCAGAATACTATCTTCATCACCATCACAGTTGCGTCTTTTTGCAGCGTGGAAGAGGGGGTGAGCATAGCCCGCGGAGGAAGAGGTCCAGCCGATGATTCGACAAAGGACTCCTCCGCTGGTGTGAGGTGCAAGGCCGATAGCTAATTGTCCAACTAAATCGTCTAAGGATCCAGCCTTGTAAAACGGAGCCATCCCATAGAATCGAACCAGCAAATCGTCTACGAAATCACATGTGGCGAGAAGGTGATCTTTTGAATTGAGGGAAGGGATGATATCTTGAGGAAATAATTCGAGGATTTGCTCATCAGAAATCAAATCATTTCCTTCGACGTCTGTGTAATATCCAAGATCTTTTAATTCGCGCCAGGAAGTCCGAATTTCACTCGGCCTGAAGTGGGTGACGGGGACATCTATCATATCGTATCTAGCTGTGCCATCGCGGAAAACTGAAAGTTGATGTTTACCGCGCAGTATACCTTTTTCAATAGGTTCTGGTGTTTGTGATTCAGATTTTAACACCTTGACAGATTTGATTTTTTGCGGCAAACGATCGAGCCCTAAGCTACGCCGCTTCACCTCCAATAAACGGTCTAACTCCACCCAAGAATTTCTGCCTCTTCGCCTCCTTATCATTGTTCCAGGCTTTGCCTTACGTTCGGCGGTTTTACCTCCACACTCATTCGGAACTTCGGGGTCCGGTCTGTGGTGGCAATTGAGGTTCGGAGATTCTAGTCCACACTTTGAGCAGTATCGACGGCAAAGTTCAACTCTGATTCTTCCTTTTTCTGCAGCCTTGCCCATCAATCTTTGAGGGCCGCCGTTTTCACCAATTGGATAGAGAGCGTGAGTTAGAGGTTTCATTTCTCGTCGTGCGGCTTTTTCTGGTCTCCCCATCCTTGCTCCTATGCGGACTGGAACAGAATTTTCCCAGCGTAATGTGGATAATTTTCTGACCAGCCAAAGGCAACGGTCGACCTCGTGATCGTCGAGAATTTTCTTTGATTGAAGGAGGATTGCTTCATCAGGGGGTCCATCATCTGCAATTTTTGCAGCAGCAGCATCACCAATTTGTTCAGTTTCATTAATACTTTTTCCCACTTGTCGGGCAGTAGTAGTCGCCGAAATCCGTTCGACATCTCGGCGAGAATCAAGTTCCTTCAATCTGAGTTCTTCTTGCTTGATAATATTCGCTGCATTACGGATTTGTTGTAATCTATATTCGATGTGTGGGGCGGCTTCGACCCTAACTCTCGCAGCACCATCTGCGATGTCGAAGCCAAAACCTTCCAACAAACCCTCCCATCCAGATTCGATGACAATATCTTCTCCATCGTGATGATGAGAAAGCCCGAGAGTCATCAGTGATGATTTTACTATTCCATGATTTTTCACCTGAGTCCATAGTGGCCATTCGCCAGTCGTCGGATTAGGCAAACCAATGTCATCCAATTCTAGGTCTGCTGACCACTCGGATGCAGCACCGACAAATCGAAGAGAATTTCCTTCGATTGTCGATTGAGATATCATTTTGATTAAACTCGAACAAAATGAAATTGGCAAATCAGACCACCATAGATTCCAAGGAGGTGGTATAGCAGTGCCATATGTGATTGAAATTTCTTTGATTTGGCTCCAACTAAGAACCAAGTCCCGAAGGTAGTGTGACCAGTTTCGTTTACGCCAAACACGCTCAAACGGGTCTTCACCACTACGTTTTATTGCTCCATTGAATGGCAATCCAGGAGGTAAAGTTGAGCGTCCATAGCCGAGTAATGTAGCAAAAGATTCAACTTTTTGCGGCAGATCAAGTCGTTCAGCTAAATCAACAGACCACCAATCTCGATTGTAGGGCGAAGGAACTAAATTTTTGTTATTTTCAAGGAATTCTCCAAAGCCAATTAATATTTCACCGGAATCCCAAATAGTCAGGACATCGGATTTATTTTTACGCCAATCTGTTATAGATTCTATTCGTCGAAAAGTCCCATCTTTCAACAAAATCGTCGGGCCTTCAAGATCAGTACAAGGTGTAACAGCACAGGCTTTTCCGGGGCGCTCAATTTTCATTTGGGTTCCGACAGAAAGGAATCCACCCATCGCCTCCATTGTGATAGGATGAATACCAGCTGCAGCCAAACCGGTTGCTCTGCTTCGACCATAACGAAGCCTGAATCCACCTGGCTGGCTTGGCTCTCCAAAAACCGGCCTTCCAGCGATAATGTCTTCCATAAATCTGGAAATTCTAGGGATTTTTCTAGGTTTGAATGCACCTATTTTTATTTCATCGTCCTTGCCTTTTTTTGCAAATTGAGCGATGAATTCCCAACCGGGAATCTGCATCCGCTCAGTATGCTTCTGAATTTTTGGCGCTTTCAGACAAAGTCCTTCGCCGATGACTAGCATCACCCCGCCCCGAATTCTTGTCCGGGGGCTCCCATTCGAATTTTCGATATTTCGGACTTCTTTGTATCCAGAACATTCGATTCGCTCTGTTTCTTCACCATTTACCATAACCGGACAAGCGCGGACGATAATTTCAATTTCCTCGGGTGGGGGTTTGTATTGCAAGCCAGAACGGTACAATCCAAATTCTTCCTTCACCCGCTCAACTTCAGGAGTCGTTGGGACATAACGAGAAACCCCCAGTTCTCTACGAATACTGTCTCCAATCAATACACCAAGCGCTTGTGCAGTACCTCCTGCAGCGCGAATCGGGCCACAAAAATCAATAGACAGAAATTCCGAACCGTCGGCATTATTCAGAATTCGAACATCACCGATACCATCGAGTGGAGCGACCAAAACAGCCTCTGTCAATACCGCCAAACCAACTCGTAAGCCACAATCAATTGATTTTTGCAAATCGGCAGTATCTTCATGCATTTTTTTCGCCACATCAATGGCGATTTGAATCGATGCACTCTCACGATCAGTGACCAACAATAGAGCGCGTAATTCATCTTCAATTTTCATTCCATCGAGATAAGTCTCTAGCAATTTTTCCGTTCGACTCGCAAGATCGGACGCGCGTGGAATTTCAACGAAATCTTCAAAATCTAATCCTTTGGATTTCGCCTCACTAGCCAATTGATACACCTCTTCAGTTCGGCGTTCAAGCCATGTCTCGTAAGCTGTATATTCAGCCTTCAGCCGTTCCGAATCAATGGCCAATAAATCAGCTCCATTATTTGACATCAGACTACAGGCTCCGCGGCAACATCACATAACCAACATCGACCGTCCAAGAACATTCAGGGCAAATGGTGTCTTTTAGGGTAGTTAGCATAGAGAACATTCATCCGAATCAAGGTGACGGCAAGAAGGGGAGAAAGTATGTCGACGAGCGCAGTAGAAGCAAAATCAAAGTTAATCGAGAGAGTAAAGGAATTAGCATATCTCTATTCTCCCAATGAATTATTCACACTCGCAAGCGGTCGTCAAAGCCCACACTTTTTTGATATGAAACCGGTGATGATGGACCCGGGATGTGCACATCTACTCGGCGTTTTGATTCATGCTGAAATTGAAAATCTCGGCGCCGTCGATGCGGTTGGTGGACTAGAACTAGGCGCTGTTCCTCTAACTGGAATAGCAATCGCGAAGGCAGGCAAAGGCAGTACGCTCCGCGGCTTCATGGTTCGTAAGGAGCCAAAGGGGCGTGGGGGGAGAAAAACAGGAAACCCCCCAGGGATTGAGGGGTCGACCATTCAAAGTGGAGACCGTGTAGTTCTGTTAGAAGATGTGACGACGACTGGAGGCTCAGCACTGAAGGCAGCGACTCGCCTAAGCGATATGGGCTGTGATGTTGCAGCTTGCATCACAATTCTAGATCGCCAAGAAGGCGGAGCAGAGGCGTTTGAATCGGCTGGAGTAAATCTCGTTCCCCTATTGGTCCGATCTGATATTACCGGTGAGTGAATGAGTGGTCAGCACGTAATCGACTCCGAGGACGAGCCGTATCATCCAGAAAAACTCGAGCGGAAAGAATATGTTGGAATTGGAGATTATTTTGCGCTCGATATGCGAGCTGGAAAAGTAATTGATGTTGAAGAATTTCCCGAAATGCGCAAACCATCATACAAAATTCGTGTGGATTTTGGACCGGTTGTTGGAACTCTTTCCAGCTCAGCCCAGATTACAAATTATCCACGCAGTCAATTGATTGGCAGGATGGTTGTCGGAGCGATAAATCTTGGAGATAAAACATTACCAGGAGGTTTCGTTTCTCAATTTTTAATTCTTGGTGCTCTAGATCCAGATGGTTCCGTCAACCTTCTAGAATTACCGGATGGTGTTTTGTTAGGGTCAACTGTAGCCTAACCTTCAGTAATTTTTATCCTTACTTATGGACATAACAATAACCCGAGTCTCAAGACTCTGCCTTTTCTTCATTACTTCCTGACAAAACTCGTCTCCTTTGGCCTTTAACCTTCGAAACTCTCTTCTTCTTCCTCCATTGTTTTTTGGCCACTTCCACACATTCCCTACAGAGTAACATATCCCACCAATCGGGCCTTTGTTTCTCCTTTTTACTTTCTCCACTTGAACCTCCACTTAAACCAGCAGCCCCTACATCAATTGGCGCAGCGGCGATTGCCAGAACGCCTACACCTACGATAATCACTCCAACTGCAACCTGTCCGAGAGTTTTGGCATAGGTCTCCACTGGATCAGCACCGACAGTTTGGCAGTCGGTGCAAATATGTGCCCAACATCCACCTCTTTGGCAATTCCATGCTAGAGATTTATTTTTCTTTAGACATTTATCGCAGGTGCCTTTAGCCAGAGCTTGTTCAGGGTTACCAGATAACATCGCAATTATCCCACCAAGTCCCAAAATTCCTGCTGCGAATATCAAAACCGGGTCGCCCAGAGATGCTAGATAAGCAGCGAAGGCTAATACTCCAAAACCCGCGCCCTTCCTAATCATTGTTTTACGGTATAAATCCTCTTCAGTTAGTGTTTTATCATCTATTAGCCTATTCGATTCAGGTTCAAAAAACACACCCCTTAGTTTAGGTTGAATTCCATTTAGAAGATCTAATTCTCCAGCATCAAACCAGAAGGTAGGACAATTCTCACAAGAGTCAATTATGACCTTTTTAGATTCAGACATGTCAATTAAATTTAATTTATCTTCGATTTCTTCAGGGATGTCTAATTCAATTTCTTTCATTTTAGTCGAACAAATCGGACAAACGCATCCCAAATTGTTTGTATTTGAATCCGCACTCTTTTCATCTAATTCTCTTCCATTTGAAATAACTGACTCCATCGATTTAGCGGCGACAGCTACTCCCCAACACTCTTTACAAATCAATAAATCCACTCCTTCAGCCTGTTCACTAGTTTCTATGTATAGCCCTAACTTGCACCGAGGGCAGTTATGGTCACTAAGTTCACTCATAGTTATGTCAAGTAGGACATAACACATTACTATTGTCACGGCATTAGACCATTATCCTCTTGAATAACCGGCCACAGGATTGGCCATGACCTACGTAGGAATGTCAACAACTTTAGGCGAAATCCAAATTGAACTTTACACAAATGATTGCCCGGAAACCACTGGTAATTTCTTAAAATTAGTAGATTCGGGATATTATGATGGGCTTCATTTCCATCGAATAATAAAAGATTTCATGATTCAAGGCGGCTGTCCTAAATCAAAGGATCCAGATAGTCGTGCAGCAGGGACAGGAGGACCGGGTTGGCAAATTCCTTGCGAAGCTTCTGCACTTGCAAAGGCGCACGATAAACCAGGCCTATTCTCCATGGCTAATGCTGGAAAAAATACAGGCGGTTCACAATTCTTCTTAACGACAGTAGCTACTCCTTGGTTGAATGGCAATCATGCAGTTTTCGGAGAAGTTGTAAAAGGAATGGATATAGTTAAAGAAATAGAGTCACAAAATACTGATTTCCGAGACAAACCTCAAACACCTATGCAGATTATTTCTGTCAAAAGAATTTGATTCTTTGTTTTTATGAAAACTTAAAATGTCATGCTGCGAATCGAAAATATCCAAACTGATTTCCGCGACAAACCCGCTGAACCACAGATGATTATTCGCGTTGATCGTGATTGAATTTATCTAACGTGATTTTCTGGAACTTTTTCTGAACCTGATTTTATTACTTTGTGTGAACGCTTTACTGCTCTTTAAAAGGTGAAGTTTATTAATAACTAATTAACGCAGTTAATAACATGGCGAAGCACCGAACGGGCGACCGCAGAATAATGAGCATCAGCATACCTGAAGAATTGGCGAAAAAACTCGATAGAAGAGTCGGCAAAGGACGTGCCGGGGGGCGCTCAGCTACAATTTCGAAAATGATCGAAAACTCTCTTGTAGCCGATGCTGAACCAAGAAAACTCGAGCCGGAGTTAGCGAGCCGTTCAGCTCGTGCAGATAGCGGACAAATCCGCATTGAAAAAGATACGATGGGGGAAGTGGAAGTTCACGCAGACCGATATTATGGAGCCCAAACCGCTCGCTCATTAATCAACTTCGACATCGGAACAGATACAATGCCATATGCGATAATCCGAGCTTTTGGCATTCTCAAGCAAGCAGCCGCCGAAACCAATGTTGAACTCGGCCAACTCGATGAGCAGGTCGGCTCTTTGATCACAGTTGTTTGTGACGAAGTAATTTCAGGTTCGCTCAACGACCATTTTCCACTCAGAATTTGGCAGACAGGTTCTGGAACACAAACTAACATGAATTCAAATGAAGTTATTGCGAACCGTGCAATCGAGTTGACAAATGGTGTTCTTGGAAGCAAAACTCCAGTTCACCCGAACGACCATGTCAATCGGGCACAATCCAGTAATGACACATTTCCGACCGCAATGCATATCGCTGCAGCAGAGGAATTCCATCATCGATTAATTCCAGCAGTACGTCATTTACGTACTGTACTCGCAAATAAAGCCAAAGAATTCGAAAGTATCGTGAAAATTGGCAGAACCCATCTGATGGATGCCGTACCTTTGACTCTCGGTCAAGAATTTGGTGGATACGTTTCGATGCTCGATGCTGATCTCCGTCGAATAGATGCCGCACTTACCGACCTACTGGAACTTGCTCTCGGTGGAACAGCGGTCGGTACAGGATTGAACACACATCCTGATTTTGCTGAAAACGTTGCAGTAAAAATAGCTGAAAAAACCGGATTACAATTCATTAGCGCAGATAATAAATTTGCACAACTGGCCGCACATGATGCAATCGTCGCTGCATCAGGCGCGCTGAATACACTCGCCGCATCACTGATGAAAATCGCCAATGATATCAGATGGTTAGGATCTGGCCCACGATGCGGTATTGGAGAACTTGCACTTCCGGCCAATGAACCCGGATCTAGTATCATGCCAGGCAAGGTTAACCCAACTCAGGCTGAAGCGATGACGATGGTCTGTTGCCAAGTTATGGGCAATAATACCGCGATTTCAATCGGTGGTAGCCAAGGTAATTTTGAGCTCAATGTCTACAAACCAATGATGATTCATAACCTTCTCCATAGTGTCAGAATAATTTCAGATTCTTGTAGATCTTTTTCTGATAAATGTGTGACCGGGCTTGAAGCGAATGAAGACAACATCAAGGCTCATCTCGAAAATTCCTTGATGTTAGTAACAGCATTAAATCCACATATTGGCTATGATAATGCTGCAAAGATAGCAAAAAACGCTCACAAAAATGGATTGACGCTTAGAGAAAGTGCTCTCGAATTGGAATTGTTAACAGATCAACAATTTGAAGAATGGGTTAGACCAGAATTAATGATTGGACCCAAAGAATAGAATTGAGAAAAGCTGCGCTGATATCTCAGAAAAAAATGGGCTTTTGAATTAGGTGGGAGCAGCAGGAAAAATGCACATTGGGGGAGCATTTTCCCTGCTACTCCGCAGGGTCCCCGGTCCGCCGGAGCCCTAAGGCTCCTGCTTTCCAAGGGTAGATGACTCCGAAACTACTTGTGTTTCCTCGTCTTTTTCCGACTATTGCTGGATCTCTCCATCCTTCGCCGCCTCCGCTTCCATCCCTAGCTCTCACCAGTTCTTTTCACGTCTTGGTATTGGTCCTCCACGCACTTCTGCGCTCTCGTTCCCAGTTCGTTTCCTCTCCGTTTCTTTTCCCTTTCCTTGCGTCCAGTTCTTTTCCTCTTCGTTTTCCCGTACCCAAGCCTCAGGTCTGTTCCATTGCTGGTTCCCGCCCTTCGCTCGTCTACCTCTTCAGGATGGTTTTCTGTTTTGGTTGTGTTTTCCCTGTCGAAACAGTTCGGTTTGTTTTCCTCAGCTTTCCCTGTTGCTTCCTTCCCCTTCCTTTCGTCCGGTTATTCCCGCCTCAGTTCTCCTGTTGTTTTCCCGCCCACAGGGCGTTCCAACTCTTCCCCGGTTATCTTTCGATCTCCGGTTCTACCGCCCCTTTTCTGGGGCTCGGTTCTTGTGGCCCGCGGGTTCCGCCTAAGCGGCCCCACACCCCTTCACCGAAGCGGCAAAGTTCTCAGGGACGGGATGGGTCAATAAACCTTTCCACAATAAGCCCGCAGTCCACTGGAAATAGGGGTATGTGAGGGTAAGAATTAATTAATTTCCACTGTAAAAATATCAGCTGCGAAGTTGGAGGAGGCGGTCTTTGAGCAGCCCCCTCTTTTTCTCGTCAATTTCCGAATTATTACTTTCAACGAGTCTGCGCTCGACAACTTCGATTTCAAAAAATAGAATTTTTCCTGACTCATCGCCGAGGGCAAGCCCCTTGCTAGCGGAATGGACAAATCTGACTCTATTTTCATGAGCCAGGAAAGTTTGGTTTCGTGCAGAGTCGATAATCACAAAATCCGTTTTGCTACTTTTCGAAAAACTGGCCCAACAATTTCCAGCAAAATTTGCGACGGAATCGATCACACCATCAACGTGAAATTCAATTTCATTAAAATAAATTGTTCCATCTTCATGGCCAGATATCCAACCATTTTCTGAATTTGTAATCGAAGTGGCGAGAGAGTTCGAGGGATGGGCGGTATCGAGAATCTTCAAAGATTTGCAATCGATAGTGCTTACAGTTCCATCGGAATGACCGAAATGTATTCGGTCAGCCGAATCAGTTCCTGAAGTCACAGGTTGCTTGCTACTCAGCAAAAAATGCTTAGACATTTCACCAGGTAGAATCCTAATTCCACCACAACGAGGGCGACCCAAGCCGAGGAGAACACCTCCTTGTGTCGCGCCGAGGAACCAAGGGCGTTCGTCAAAGGTCCACTTTTCTAGTAATTTCCCATTTCTAGAAAATCGCTGGGTCGTTGCCTCGATAAAATCAAGTAATTCGATATTATACACTGAAGATGTGACCCAAATTTCTCCATCGATAACTCGTACAAAGTCACCCCCACCTTCGATTTTTTCATTCCACAACATTTCACCGGTATTTGTTGAGAATGCGAATAGTTTGTTCGGCCCGGTCGTGTAAATTGTATCATTATCGAAATCGAAATCAGCGATGATACCATCGATTTCGACACTCCATAACAGTTCACCAGTCGAAGTTGACCAGCCATTCAATTTGCCATTTTTTGAGCCAGCAATTAATACATCATCGATAATTCTAACCGCGGAACAAGAACTACCAATGTCGCGAATGAACGAAGCTAGATTCGAAATACTTCGCTTCGCCATGGTCGATGCTAAGCGTCGTTTGTTTTCTCGCTTCCGTTGCAATTGTCTTATGCTGACACACCGTAAAGTCGCTCAATTTTATCTCGTAAATACGCAACAAATGCATCTGGTGAAGGTGGTGAACCGGTCGCCTCTTCGATTAGAGCGGCTGGCTCGAGAATACTACCACGCGCGTGAACATGCTCGCGCATCCACGCCAAAAGCGGTCCAAATTCTCCTCGACGCATCTGCTCATCGTGATCTGGAAGCACCTTGCGGGCAGCTTCTAACAACTGAGCCGAGTAGAGGTTGCCCAATGTATAGGTCGGGAAATATCCGAAGGCACCAAATGACCAGTGGATGTCTTGTAGGACTCCTAAGGTGTGGTTTGGTGCTCTGATTCCCAAGAATTCTTCATACATATCATCCCAAACTTGTGGGAGGTCATCGACTTCGATTTCTCCAGCAATAAGTTTCTTTTCGACTTCATATCGAATCATAATGTGTAGATTGTAAGTCGCCTCATCAGCCTCAACTCGAATCAAACTCGGTTCGACTAAATTCACAGCTCGCCACAGATCCTCTGCACTCACACCCTCCATAAATTCGGGAAAGCTTTCTTGCCATAACGGTAAAGCCCATTCACAAAATTCTCTGCTTCGACCAACTTGGTTTTCCCAAAGCCGACTTTGGCTCTCGTGCACACCGAGTCCGTTTGCATTTCCTGTAGGTTGGAAATCAAGGTCGCGTGGCCTGCCCTGTTCGTAGAGTCCGTGGCCAGTTTCGTGCATCGACCCATAAAGTGAGCCGAATGGATCACTCTCGCTATATCTGGTCGTCCATCGAACATCGTCTGGATTTGAGCCACCGCAGAATGGGTGGGTAGATGCGTCACGGCGGCCTGCAGTAAAGTCGAAACCAACGGTTTCGGAAACAGCGTGTGAAAGCGCTTCTTGACCAGATTGACCCCACTTGTTTTCTTCAACAAAAGACATGTTCGGCCTCTTTCCGCTATCGACTACAGCTTTGACGAGAGGTGCGACATTTTCACGCAGTCCCGCGAAAAGTGGGTCGACACGAGCAACTGTTAGACCTGATTCATAAAGATCGAGCAGAGCATCGTAACGCAGATCTTCGTAACCGAGATAATCCGCCTTCTGTCGGCTCATCTCAACCATCTTTACAAGATCATCGCGAAAGATAGAGAAGTCATCTTTGGCACGAGCTTCGGTCCAGGAAATCTGAGATTTTGATTGATGTTTCGCGAGTTCACCTACAAAATCAGTCGGTAATTTTGTCGCTTTATCGTAACTATCTCGGGCGAGCCGAACATTTCCTACTTGGACTTCATCCATATCTTCACGAGCTTCTAGTTCGTCGAGTAATTCGCCAATTCTCGAATCGGTCATTTTCAAATGGCCAGTCTTTGAAATCCACGATATTTGTTCGGCTCTGAGTGCTGCTGCTTTCGGCGGCATCATCACTTCCTGATCCCAGCCGAGTAGTCCGCCGATTTGTGAAATCAAATCGATATCTTTCAGTCGTGCGAGTAGTTCATCGTATGCATTCATGGAGTTAACGAGAGGGCCTGCATCATCAAACCCTTCTATGAAGGGAATTCAATTTAGGTTGACTAAATTTCGACGCCAAACCATGAACGTAGCGCAATGCCGATTACGAATGAAATTACGCTGACGACAATCAAAATTCCCGCCATTTCTACAAATCTTTTACCGAATGGTTCATCTTGTGCAATGGCGACATATCCATTGAATGTAGCAATTATAGTGAAACCGATGGCGAGTGTGCATCCAAGAGCTTGGACATGTGGTGCAAGGCCGTAACGAAACGGATCATCTGCTTGTAGGAGCAAATAGGGCATTACTAGTAAGAATACTGTGATGATGTAAGATATGCCGGTAAATCCAGCGGCTTTGAACGGGGATCGTCCATCCGACTCTTCTTTTGTAGAGAGATATTCTGATGCAGCCATGCTGAAAGATGCCGCAATACCTGTAACAAGTCCGGCCAGTGCGACCAAATTTAGTGATTGAAACGCAAATGTAAGGCCCGCTAATGCGCCGGTTAGTTCGACCAATGCATCGGATAATCCAAGAATCACACTTCCGAGGTAAAGCAAAGCATCTTCTTCGAGCATCTCTATCAATTTCTCTTCATGGGCATCTTCTTCGTCAGCGATATCATGAAGTCCAAGTTTTCGATATTCTGCAGAGACATCCCGTTCGATTTTTTCCATCATTTTGACAGAAAAGGTTAATCCAAGAAATTTAGCCAAAATGACTTGTAGCCAGACCCTAAACATTGCCGGATTTACTGTTTCACCAGTCATTTCTGCAATTATGGATTCGTGTCGCTCCTCTTCTAGGGCGATTCCTTCAAGAATTGCTGCATTTAGAGGGTCTTTTTGTTGCTTGGCAAGCCGGTGGTAAACCTCTTTTTCAGTTGCTTCCATACGCTGTAAGCGTAGCAATTTCCGTCGGTCGGATTCTTCCACGAGAACCGCTTAATGCCGTTGCTCATGAACTCATCTATGAACGAACACTTAGAAGGTTACCGTTGACGGATGGCTAATGCGCGAGCTAATTGAGTATGCTTGGGGTATTTTTGACGCGGCCAGCGATCTGCGACAAATCCATCGATTTGTATTTGGTAGTATTTCGGTTATTATTGTCGTCACTATCGTCCTAGCAGTTTCTCTCATATCGATTTCTACGAATTTCATTATCAATAATGATGATGGGCAACGAAATGCCCTCGTTCTTGAATGGAATGAGGCGGTTTTTATGCCGCGTGCGGAAGAGTGCATCGATGAATCAAATGGTCAAGATTTGCCTGAATTTGGTGTCGGTTACGAACCTAGCCTTGCTATGGATTCAGAAGGTAATATGTTCATTACCGCCCACAAAGATTTGCGCTGGGGCGGTGAAGCGACTCCTTTCGGGCCAATTCTTGGTGGTGATCTCGGTCTTTGGTATGCGTGTGAAGATGGTCGTGATACATCTTGGGATTATTGGGCCAGTTGGTTTTGGATTTCAAATGATGGTGGTTTGACTTGGGGGCCAGGGGAAAATTTCGAACCAACTCCGGGCAATCATCTGACTGCTAATTACATCGCGGGAGGCTCGGAGTGCCTCGGTGATGAAGGTGATATCGCAGTCGACGGAGAGGATGTGATATACTACCTCGATACTACTTTGGAAGATAATTGGTGGCACAAATTCACCGCTGGTGGAAATACCTACGAAGGAGGCATCTGTGACCGGATGAATACGATGGCAGCAGATGACAGACCGTGGGTCGCAGCCCAAGGGGATGGCATAGTTCACTACCTTGGGAATTCAGGAGCGAGTCCACCCGAATGCAGTGGAGATAGTGGTCGCTACTGGTATTATCATTCAGAAAACGGCGGCGCATCATTTAGCCAGTGTTATGCAATGCCCGGCGGCTGGTCGACAATTGCCTCCGAACAAAATGGAACCTATGTTTACGTCGCACAAGAGAATGCTGATTCAAGCAGCGGAACAGTGCAAATTCGAATTTCAGACGATTACGGAAGAGGGACTGGTCCGAGCCCATCAGATGGCACTTGGCAGGATCCCATCGCCCTCGGTCCAAGAAATGGAAACTGCCCCGAAGGGTACCCAGTTGTTGAGACCAATGAGAATGGAACAGTTGCAGTAATTTGGGCAGATTGTCCAAATGGCGGAACAGGGTCATGGGATATGTGGATAGCTGTTTCATACGACAGAGGACTGAACTGGTCATCTTGGAAAATCACTCCTTTTGAACGCGGAATAAGCATGTATCCATTCGTTTCAATTTCGGATAATGATGTGATGGCAATCACTTTTTATGGCCTTGATTTTGACCAAAATAGTAGTGAGGATGATTATACCGCTGGCAAGCAATGGTTCCTTTACGCTGGTGCCCTCCAAACACCTCAAGAAAACGATACTTGGGCGTTTTCTGTCGCTGACTCTACACCGCTACACACAGTAACTGCTTACGAGGAGATTGAAGGAGATACACACGCTTTGCATGATTTCTTCGAGATGGTAATCAGTGCAGATGGAACCCGTCTCGGTATCGCTTACCAGCAGAATATTGGTTTGCATCCGTTTGAGGAGAATGAGGAACAGCGCTACATCAAATTTGTCAGCGCTGAGGTTAGATTGGATTCACCTTGTAGGCTACTAGATTTTAATTGTCTAGATTCATGATAATCTCTAATTTCACACTATTCTTCATTGACTCTCGCCATCAGAACAGTCTTGAGTGGTCCAAGACGCGCAAAGCGCGTGAAAAACCAATCATTGAGCTCGCTCCTCATTCTAATTCTGCTTACTCCGACTCTGTCGGGTTGCTTTGGCAGTGAGGTTTTGACCGGTGGCGAGGAAGAGGGGGAACACTGGCTTGCTGCAGTCGAGGATCGAGCTAATTTGGTTTATCGAGATGATGATGTTTTCAGTCGAGTTTCGATAAATGGTTCGTATGTAATTGGTGAAGTACGCTCGATTTACGTCCCAGTCCCAGCAATTTCAGTTTCTGATGGTGGAGCAGGGGTGACCGGTGGCGCAGAAGTCCACATGGGATTGTGGTTACCTATTATTGAAGGATGTGATTATGACTCAGCTGAAATCGCTGATGAATGTAAAGTTCCAATTTTGTCCGAAATTGGTCCATATTACGATGATGGTGATACAGATGCTCTAACACCTGCAGATCGCCTTGGTCGTTTCCTTATCGAAAATTTCGTTCCACACGGTTATGGTGTTGCCCAGATTAGCGTATTTGGTACAGGTGAATCAAATCATTGCATGGATTTGATGGGCTATGATGAACAGGAAGGAATCCACGCTGCTGTCGAATATCTTGGTCAAGCACCGTTCTCGAATGGTGCCGTCGGCATCATCGGAAAATCATACGACGGGTCAACTCCTTGGGAGGCGGCAGCGATGGGTTCACAATATCTCAAGACTATCGTGCCGATGTCTGGTTTAATTGGCGCCCATGACTTAATGTGGCGTAATGGTAGCATGGAAGCACGCGGTGCGATAATGCACAATGGCGTCTATGGAAGCTTCGGCATCGACGGTGATTTAGAAGATGTTGAAAATATTTGTGAAGGGTATTTAGAGGGCTATTATGCGGGTCCAGGTGCTTATATTACCGGTGATAATTTAGGCTGGACAGGTAGTGATTACTGGGAAGAGCGAACTTTTCTCAGCCGTGCTTTAGCGAATTACAATGGCTCTGTATACATCGTTCACGGTATGCAAGATTGGAATGTTGATCCTCATATGGCATTCCCAACCCACCAACTTCTCCGAGATGCTGGCTTTGATGTCAAAGGATTGTATGGCCAATGGGGGCATGATTACCCTGACCGCCGAAGTGGTCACGAAGGATTGAGCAGCGGTAGGGGCGCTGAAGCACTCCCATTCACATTGCGTTGGGATTGGGCTGATGATTTGTTGGAATGGTTTGATTTCTATCTAAAGAACGATGGCCCTCAGCCACGATTGATTGCTGAAATACAAGATAATATGGGCGGCTGGCGAGTCGAAGATTCCTATCCCCCCCTCGACCAGATGTGGTTGCCTTATACAATGGATGATTGTTCGATTATAGGCGGTGGAGAAACGATAACATCCACCTCAGAACTGCGCATGGAATGTCCATTCTTTGAGTATGAAACGAGAATTGTTGGCACACCGACATTCCATGTAACTGCAACAATTTCGTTCCTAGCAACCGGTGGTCATCTCTTCGTTGAAATGGTTCAAGCAAGCACTGGCATGCACCTTGGTCATGCGGTGATGGACCTGCGTTTCCATGATGGTGGAAAGGATGGAGAAACACTTTCACCCGGTGAAACCGTTGTGGCTAAAATGGAATTTTTCGGGATGGATGTTGTAATTCCTGCAGATGACGGAATTCATCTGATTATTTCTCAAACAGGTGAGGATTATGTCCCAAGTCCAGTTTCAATTATGCCAGTTACCTTAGCATTGGATACGACAAGCGTGCTAAGCTTATCTGTTATTCAGCGCGATTGTGATGATTTGTTTTCACCTCCAATGCAAGCAGAATATCCACAATGCGCCCCTGAAGAATGAGTTGATTGCATCTCAACAGATGCCCGAACTCTTGATGCCTGTTTTGTCTACGCAGAGGCAATGGCGAGTGGCGATGTGAGAATCAATGTCGCCGTCGCAGATCGTATTTTACTGCATCTTTGGGAACAAGATCACCAAGCCGATCACTATCTGGTAAGTTTTGAAATGACCCGTCCAGGTATAGCCGAAGTTTGTGCACTTCATCCGCCTAATGTGTCCCGAGCAATGCGTGAATTAATTCAGGATGGGCTAGTCAGTGAATATACTCGCACAATCAGAGGAGATGAGCGACGGCAGAAGACTTGGCAGTTGACCGATGAAGGTCGTACAGAGGCTAGAAACCGGATTGAAAAGCTTCGTAGTATGATGGTTTTAATTCGTGAGCGCGAAGGCAAACTTTTGGAAATTCGTGCTGATAAAGCCGCAGAGCATCTTCAAACTGGTTTGACATTATTACAGGTATTAATGCACGCTCAACACGAGGGTGTACTGAATTTTGGGGACATTCGATTCGGCGCAATCATCCGCTCAGAATTTGCGCCAACCAGTGAACCTGGATCACTCAAACTTCTGTCTGGTGCTCATTCGACATATCATGTTCGGCCACCAGAAACCAGAACGGTCCATGGGCGGGTCGATGAAAAATCGCGACTCAACTCATGGTATGATTCAGCGACACCGATGTTTGTGCTTTCAGGAATCGCTGGTTGCGGTAAGACCACACTTCTCTCTCACTGGGTAGATGATGTTCTTGGCCGTTCTCCAAACCTAGGGGTGATGTACTATCCTTGCCAGCCATGGGACACTCCATTGGGTATTGCTACGAGTTTGCTTCACCGGCTTGGAATAGGTTCTGAAGGTGAAACTGAGGATCCATATGGGATTCTCGAATCATTGCCTTTGAAGCCCGGCGCTGGATTGAATTTGGATATTTTTCGACGTCGATTAATCGCTCATATAAACGATGATAATAATCTGCGAAAAGATGATTTGGAAGGTTTGCTAATCTTATTGGACGACGTTCATAATATCGGTTCCGAAGGGGCTCACCTTTTCGGTGCATTATTACAGGTAGCTGAAGCAACATCGGTTAGATTATTGCTGATTAGTCGAACGAATTTAGCATTTTATGATCGACGCGATGTCCACACTAGGAGCCGGGTAGAAGAAATGGTTCTAACCGGCTTAACCCTCAATGAAATTGCTGAGTGGATTGACTTTATCGATCTACCAAATGATGCACCTGCGGAAGAGATTCATCGAGCTACAGGTGGTCACCCTTTGGCAGTCGAATTGCTAGAATTATACGGTAAAACACTTCATGCAGATTGGCTTCGATTTCTCGATGAAGAAATCCTTGATGTATTACCTAAGGGCCACCGCGACCTTCTCGCTCTTCTCGCAGTTGCAGACCGTCCGGTGCCATGGGGTGCTCTGGCCAAAGCAGCAGAGTTTGATGGAGAGCCGCCAGCAAATTTGCTTGAGCGTGGACTGATGCTTGAATTAGAAGACGGAATGTGGTTACACGAAGCATTGCGCTCGCGCTTGCTTCGAGAAGTAGGTGCGCCCCATGAAGAGAGAGCAAAGCGTCTTTCAGAAGTAATCTGAATCAGTTCATGTGGCGGTTTAACCAATCATCGAAACCAGCCTTTGGCAAAGCCCCTGCCTGTTGATCTACTGGTTGACCATTATGGTAAAGAACCAGTGCAGGAATTCCACGGAAGCCAAATTGACCCATCTTTAATTGGTTAGTATCGGTATTGACTTTAGCGATTGTAATATCGCGCTCGTTAGCAATTTGCTCAAGAGATGGCGCAATCATTTTGCAAGGTCCACACCATGGTGCCCAGAAGTCAACTAATACCCATTCCGAACTCTTTGTTATCATATCATAATCCGCATCACTCGCATTAACTACTCTGCCCATTTCACTCACCTATATTCACTCCGGATGACCGCTGTTCTATGAACAATTTGCTTTAACTTTCACTATTTTTAAAAGAAAACATTCTTTAATTATCGAAAATGAAATTGACGACATTCTTTCCACTCAAACACAATGATTGAGAAGTAGTTACCACTCCCTACCTAATGAGGAAGACGAAGATGCAGGTCGCACCGAGTATTTTGACAGCTGATTATACTGCTCTCGGCGAAACACTTGATGAAGCGATAGATGCTGGAATTGAGTGGATTCATCTCGATGTAATGGATGGAAATTGGGTAGTTAACAAAACGATTACATTTGGGCCTGCTCTAATCAAATCTGTGCGTAATCGAGTCGGTAAAGACATTTTTATCGATTGCCATTTGATGGTTACTAACGCAGAAGAAACATGGTCGCAATACGTCGATGCAGGAGTTAATTTGGTAATTGCTCACGTTGAAGCAGTCGATGATTTTCCGGCCTTGATTAATAATTTACACGAGGCCGAATGTCAAGCTGGGGCGGTGCTTAATCCAGCTACTTCTGCCGATATGATATTACCACTTTTAGCCGATTTGGACCTCGTTCTTGTGATGTCGGTAGTACCTGGAATGGGCGGCCAATCGTTCATGGCAGAAATGGAAGGAAAGGTCCGACAATTTCGTGCGGCGATAGATAAACAAATTGCTGCCGGTGGCCGTGCGACAAAATTGATGATTGATGGTGGGATTAAGCATCACAATTCAGCCCAGGTTTCCGAGTGGGGAATCGAGGTGGCAGTTATCGGCAGTGGTGTCATTAATGATAATGGTACAATCAAAGAAAATCTTGCACAAATCAATGATGCGCTCGGAATAATTTCATAAAATACAGTTTTTCTTTCTATGAATTCACAGCGAGCATTCAAAGCATACCTTCCTTATCAGCGGGTTGTATGGTAACAGAGCAGTGGATGGTTGATGAGGTCGGCAAAGTTGTTCCAGATGCTATCATCGAAGCTACCGATTTACACGGAACGGGCGATCACTTTCACGTTAGAGTAATTTCAAAATCTTACGAAGGTCAACGCCCGTTACAACGTCAACGCCCGATTCTCACACACTTCAAACAGTATATTGCGACAAATACTGTACACGCACTCGACCTAAAGTGCATGACTCCTGATCAGGGAGATGCATTGGGAGATACCAAGTTTGATCCACATGGAGAAAAACAACCTGAATTCTTCGGAGTTCATATTCGTAGAGAGAAAAAGGAGTGAAAAACATGAATTTTAATTGGACACCAGAAGAATTGCAAGCAATCGTCGACGAACATTCAATCGTTTTGTTCATGAAAGGTACACCGGAAGAGCCTAAATGCGGATTCAGTAATCGTGCCGCTCAGGTATTACAACAGGTTGGTGGGCCCTTTGCTAGCATCAATATTCTCACTGATCCAAGGGCGATATCATCGGTTTGTGCTTGGGCAGATTTTCCAACAATGCCACAAATTTACATTCATGGAGAACTGATTGGTGGTTCGGACATCGCTCTGGAAATGTATGAAAGCGGCGAATTACAAAAGATGATTGCCGAAGGCGATGCAGCATCCGATTGAGGTGCTCATATGACAGCGGTCACAGAAGGCCGTCGTACCATGGTTATCGCTTTAGCGGGAGCTACTCTGATTTCTTTTGCTCCGCTATTGTACATTCAATCTGACACAGCGCCGTTAACCGGGGCATTCTTTCGAATGTTCTACGCATTGCCGATGCTCGTAGCATTAGTTTGGTTACTGAAACGTAATGATTTACGAAATAGACGAGATCGTATGCTAGCCTTTGGAGCCGGAGTTCTTCTCGCCATTGATTTCGTTGGATACCACAGTGCTATAGATTTCATTGGAAGTGGAATTGCTACCATGATTGGTAATTCACAAGTTATTATCGTAACATTAGCAAGTTGGTGGCTGTTTGGAGAGAGACCAAATCGCTACATTCTCTTTGCTCTACCTGTGGTTATGCTCGGGTTACTGTTAATTTCAGGAATTTGGGATGAGAATCCATACGGTTCTGATCCAGTGAAAGGAGTAATAGGGGGCGTGTTTGCAGCAATATTCTACTCGTCTTTCTTAATTCTCTATAGGTACTCCAATCGCGCCCAAGCGCCATCAGTAAATCTCCAACTAGACGCTACAGCCGGCGCTGCCAGTGGTCTACTTTTAGTCGGCCTTTTGCCATTATCAAGCAGTGGGATTGAACCTCTAGACTTTTCAATTACATTCCCTGGTCATGGTTGGCTACTAATTCTCGCACTTTCTTGCCAAGTTATAGGTTGGATAGCGATTACCTATGCACTCCCTCGCCTCCCTGCTGCCCATACATCTTTTGCAGTTCTTCTTCAACCGATTCTTACCATTTTATGGGGTATTCTTTTACTTTCTGAAACACCCTCAACGCAACAGGCATTAGGAATGTTTTTGATTTTCTCTGCAATCATCGCTGTAACTCTATTTGGACGTGCTGATAATACAGAAATCGGAGCCTGAAAAAGGCTTGAATTCACTCCACTCAAGTAAGCCATCAAGACTCGACTTGAGGGTTATCTTCCTCTTCGATGATGACCATTGAGACACGAAACTCTTCAAAATTAATCGTGATATCCACATCCTCACCTTCATCGACTAGAATAGATTGAGTATCAACAGTAATCTCGATGACCCAAACACCAACGCCGGTTCCCACAACATTTTCCCAATGGGACAGAGCTTCTTCTTCGGTTCCTTCGAATTCAATAATTGGAGGAAGGGTGAGGTTGTAATGGTACCAAATCGCATCACCTTCTACGTTGCAATCATTGGTTCGTGATTCAGTTTGACTAGTATCATATCTTTCGGTACGGTTGACGGTTTGCAAATTGATGACAACGGTCACATAATCACACAGATTAACTCCAATATTTTCATTATTTTCGCTAAAATGTGCACCTACATAGACATATGAAACATTGGTTGGTTGTTCAAAGGCGAAGGAGATTTCTTCGGTAGTTCCGTCTTCGACAAATACGCTGTGTTCAGCCCCTCCGATTACTCGTTCAACATCAAACCTCCAGAAGTAGGATTGTGGGCCAATCGCCTCTTCTTTTTCAAAAATCATCGGAATGACTACCGTTGCTGAGCCAATTAATATTCCAACGAATAGTATCGCAATCAGTGGTAATCTAAATCGGATTAAGAATTTAAGAGTTGATTTTGCGATTTCGATGAAATCGAATCCTTCCTCAATTTCTACATCCCAGGATTCGTCCCACTCTTCATCAAATTCATCGCCAGCGAAACTCCCATCATGGTCCGCGTCACCTCCCGGCATGCTTCGAGATGTGTGTTCATTGAAAGGAACTTTCTGTAATTTTTGCCATAAATGCCTGACGGCCACTTGAATTTAGGTGTACAGAGCGAGAGATATTAGCGAGGGGATGGGATGCACTCAACAGAACCTAACGTCCCTGTACGAACTCTGATACGGGTGTTCGATTGATAATCGTTATGCGAAATATCTTAGAAATTTGCGAAAACGATGGATTGCAACTAATTCAAGCGACGGTAAGAACTTCAGGTCCACCTTCTGTAACGATGACTGTGTGTTCGAATTGTCCGACATTGCCGCCGTCGACATCTCTGAGTGCGGCGTAAACTTCCAAGAAACGAATAGAAATTAGTTTCTTGATCAATGCATTCCATTTTTTCTGAATTGATTCATCATCTTCATCTGGGAAAGGTTTCTCTAATAATGGATATGCCCATCTTTCAGCGAATGGTAGAGTGTTATATCGCTCTTCCATGTATCGAGCGAGGGTTGCTCCGAGTGGTTTGAGTTTACCTTTGGAGAGTGCTTTCCGGATTTTTACATTCCCTGTTATTCGAAGAATATTTGCTGATCCCGCTGGGGGAATATTCTCTATCATTCCAGTTTTTCCTGTAGTATTGAATGGTTCAATTGCGTAGATCCCGCCAACCTCAGTTCCACCCTTGAAGCTAGAATTAGTTCCGCAGGCATATGATGGAACCGATGTGCCTGTGTGTAGATTCCATCTCTCCAATTGATGACCACAGAGATTGCGAACCGATTCGAAACCAGCATCGGTATTGACCTGTTCCGCGGCTGCTCCAATCTTGTGCCATTCAACACCGGGATGCATCATCTCAATAGCAGCATCCCGTGATTCTCGAGCAGCCTTAATCTGCTCGGTGTGATTTCCGCCATTTCCAACTTCAATCGTCATCGCATTATCTGCTAGAGCACCTTTGATATGAACGCCGACATCAAGTTTGACGAGATCACCATTCTGAAAAACCATCGGCTCTTCCCAGCCCTCAGGCGGTCGGTTCAGATGATCGGCTGTGAAGTGAGCCGCGATCTCATTGACCGAAATCGTAACGGGGAAAGCAGCTTCTCCACCGTGTCGGCGAATAAATCTCTCAGCCGAATCGATGACATCAATCCAAGGTTTTCCTTCAGTAATCTCGTCTTTAATGCCTTCTAGGGTTCGGCGAGCAACATGGCCAGCATCTCGCCATTGTTTCAAATCCGATTCTTCAACCATGCTTGAATCTCCAATTTCTTTACTAATCCTTCTCTCAATATGTCGATGTCCGGATACGCGGGTGAGTCACAGGCAGAATGCCATGATATCAAGGTGCTGGGTGCCCCATTGGGGCAAATTCCATCGATGAATGCGATATCTTTCTTCCCTTTGGAGAGAGCAATTGCCGAATCCTCACAATTCGAGTATGGATTTTCACCACTGATATTTGCGGAAGTTGCAGTGAGAGGGCCAACTTTTTGCAACAAAGTCTTCGCAGTTGGATGAGAAACAACTCGAATAGCAATTTTTTTACCTCCTAAACGCGAATCCAAAGGATTCAGAGCGGCCAGGATTACTGTAATTGCTCCTTCTGGAAATGATGCCAGAAATCCTTCCAAATATTCAGGAACTTCAACGAGTGTCGCCGCCTGTGAAAGATTAGCGACACCTATGCTAACTGGCATTTCTGCAGAGCGGTTTTTTGCAGAAAATAATTTATCGAGTGCAGTCGATGTTGGTAGACATCCGAGAGCCGGCTGAGTCGATGTTGGATAGACAATGATTCCACCAGCCTCGACTACTGTAATCGCATTTTCCATTTACTCACCTACTTGATGTGTTGGCGCATTGCTGGTGGCAAAGAGAACGAATGGACTACGATTGAACCAACGTGTAAATCGACATTTGATTGATGAGTGTGTCGGCGGATAATTCTCAGCAAATCATACCCGCCAAAGTAAGCGCTGAAAGGAAAAATAAGATAGAGGAGCTTCCGAGCAGATCGCCGGTCCCACATCTCGCTCGTCATCTCAGAGCCATCTTCAGCAACGACGGCTAGCCCCATCATTTTTTGTCCTAAAGAGCGGGAGTAGTGAATGCCTGTTAAGCGCCAATAAAGCCAGTGGCTTACTAGTAAAATCGAAACCATAGCGAGCGAAAAATGAAAATCCTTTGATGCCCAAATTGTTAGGTTCCACGCATTAATCAAATATCCTTTAGTTGCAACCATCAAAATCGATGAAACAATTATGCTATCGAGAACAAATGCAGTAAGTCTGCGTACTGCAGAAGCGAGGATTGTGCCTTCAGGAACTGGCCAATGCCCCCCGTCTTCAGCAACGATCGATTTTGCTAAATTTGTTGCTGAACCAGATAATGAAATTGGAGAATCATGGTCTGACATTTTATGCACTCTCAAGCCATTCCGAGAAGGTGCCACGCCTCAAAGTTTCGACTGCTAACATACTCTAACCATTTTGTCCAAATCGGATCGCTGCGGAGCGTATCCGGATCGCCGATGACGATTAGACCTCGCTTCGCTCTTGTCAATGCAACATTCAGTCGACGCGGATCAGAGAGGAAGCCGATATTGCCATCATCATTTGATCTTACACATGAAAATATGATGACTTCTTTTTCTCGCCCTTGATAGCCGTCTACGCTCCTAACCTCAATATCATCTAAGTCCTCACGCATGCTATGCCGAATCGCCCGAACCTGGCCTGCATATGGTGTGATTACCCCAATGTCTCCTTTCTCTAATTCACCGGCATCGAGAAAATCATCGAGAAGTCGAATAATCCAAGAGACTTCTGTTGGATTTTCTCTCGATGTGCCATCCGGTGAAACCAGTTCTCCGCCCTTTACCGGTAGGAATGCAACTGGATTATCCCAATCCGGCCAAAGAAGTCCAGCGGGTGCCGCACGGTTTGCTGCGCTGACCCCATCTTCTAACCGACCATTGTAGAATTGGTCATTAGGAAATTTTGAGATTGCTGGATGCATTCGATACTGTTTGGTCAGAAGATATGGTTCAATCCCCATTTCGACCATTCTTTCGAATAAAGAGCGCCGCAGCCCACCGTTTTCCGCCCGATACGAAATCACTGTTGGCGGTAATTGCCGATGGTCACCGACGAGAACAACTTGGCGCGCACCGCGAATCAGTGGAACTAGAGCTGCGGGTTCAGTTGCTTGCGTGGCTTCATCGATTAGAACTTGAGGAAATCTTCTTCCATCAAGCAAAGTATGGCCTGAACCAATACAGGTACAACAGAGAACTTGGGCGCGATCAAGTATATCATCACGCATCTGATTTTCAATTTTTCTAACCTCTTTCCAACCGAGTTTTAAATCTCGATGAGCGAGCCCTTTCTCCTTTCCTTTCATAGAACTAATTCGACGATTGAGTTTTTCATTTAATTCTAATTGGGCATCTAAATCTCGCCGTAAAGGATGATTTTCCATATGGGCATCTACGGTTGCTGCTCGTAAGCTTGCTCGAACTTTAACCGGCTGCCCGAGCCGAATCACGCGAACTCCTCGGGCCAACAATCCTTCAAGTAAATTATCGACGGCAACATTTGAATCCGCAGTAGCAAGAATTGTACCAACATCTTGTTTTGACCAAGCTTCGAGAATTCTAACTGCAGTGTGAGTTTTCCCAGTTCCTGGGGGGCCTTGAATCAAAGTAAACCGGCGAGAAATTGCTGCTTCAGCAGCTAAAAATTGCGGCTCGTTGAGGTCGGGAGCAAGTGTAGTTGTTCGATTTCGTGCACCACCTAATTCTGGCATCAAAGAGGCGGTACCGACTGGGTCGTGAACTAATCCCAAAATCAATTCGCGCAAAGGGGCACCTGCATCTTCTTCAAAGACTGAGTTCAATGCATCTCGCATTCGATCAAAAGCAACCCGATTAGCACCTTTGTCAAGTCTCCATGAATCTTTACGCAGATCTTTTGGAACATCGGAGAATATTACCTTAATAGAAGCCCGACTAGTCGATGAAATTACTCCTTCTACTGGTAATTCATTGAGCGGATCTTTCCTTGAAAGTAAGACAATATCACCTTGTCGAAATCGGTGTACACCAAGTGGCCCGCGTTTTTTACTGGTAAATTTGATAATCCTTTGTCCGAATAACCATCCTGCTGCCTTGCCAACTAAATTGAAGATAGTTATTCCATTTGCTTCAAGCTTTTTTTGAGGCCAATTTTGCAACTTTTCAGTCACAGCATCCATCTCATCATCCAATTCCCATCGGATCAATTTTAGATAGGCTTCGTGATGATCTTGGCTCCTCTGAAACCGTGCTGGCATATCCACGCGACCATCACTCACGCCCCCTCGTGAACAATCAAACTCATCACGCTTTCTCGTGAGTTTTCTTCTAATTTTCTCGTAATATGGGTAGTCCATGACCGAGTGAGGATTATACGGAATGTTTTCGCGAGTGCAGATGTCTTACGGGGGTGCACCATGGTCTTTGACCGTTTTAAAAAGTGGAGAAAGGAGGAAACAGCTGGCATCGAATGCCCCCTTTGTCAACATAAAAACCCAGTCGATGCCGAGACTTGTAGCACCTGTCAATACCAACTTCAGAAGGCTGCTCATCAACAAGATGCGACAATAGCCGAGGCGGATGCAGGAAACTTATTCGATGAACTTCTAGCCGATTTCGATAATGATAATGATGAAGAAATCATCGATTGGTCGAAGATGACTTTTGAAATCGATGACGTCACAATGGATATTCAACAATATGATGATGACGACGGAGTCACAATGAAAGGAAATCCAATATTCGCGATGACTGTCGACCATCCTGAACCCGTTGATGGTGAGGAGGAAGAATATGAACTCAAACCAGAGGATGCACCTGAGTTTGTGACTAAATTTGAAATTCCGGAAGAAGAATTAAAACCTTTAGAAGTTATTCAAAATAAAAAATTAGAATTGATTCAACCAGTGGGTAAACTAGAACCGGAACCTGAACCTGAGCCCGAACCTGAGCCCGAACCTGCCCCTGAACTCGAACCTGAACCTGAGCCCGAACCTGAGCCCGAACCTGAGCCCGAACCTGCCCCAGAGCTCGAACCCGAACCTGTTACTTCCGCGAAATTAATGAAGAAAACGAAGGATGAATTAATTTCTATTGCTGCTCAAGAAGGGCTTTCAACCGAAGGAGCAAAAGCAAATCTAGTATCGAGAATACTCGGTGAAGAAGACGAAATTGAGCTCGAACCTGCACCAATCCCTCCTCCGCCCCCTTTACCTCCTCCTCGAATTCCATCCCTTCCCACCCCTCCGAAAATACCATCCATCCGTGACAATAATATCCTAACCTCAGCGTCACAATCTCAGGTGAATTACTGGCCATGGGATCAACAGGAAGAATGGCCGGATCGAAAGGTTGCATTGACGGTTAAATCAGCGATGGAAGCAGCTCGGGCCAAGAATACAGCTCAGGCAACGATGTTGATCGATGAAGTTGGTCCACATCTGGGTGAACGGACGAAATTAATCTATCCGATAGGTGCTTTATTGCAGAGAATAGGTAGATCTCAATCAGTCGATAAAATGCTAGTAATGGCCGAAAAAATGTACCCAAATGACTCAAATGTCAGACTTGCTAAGTCTAAATTGCGATCCTGAATTTGCATCCTATAGCCGTAGCCCTGATGTCTGAGGGCTGACTCCCTATCGATATGGTACGGCGGTCGACAAGTTCGATACGTATCGATGACAACTTGGTTTTACGGCCGGTTGGGTTGGATTATGCAGAGGAATTGATAGAAGCATTTGAGGAAACTTGGCCGGAGGTTAGCAGGGCGATGCCTTGGATAAATCCAGATCGCCCCATTCCATCTCAAATTGAAGATTTTCTAGAAGAGAGCGAGAGATTAGGGCGCACAGGAAGAATGCATCATTGGGCAATGATTCGTTCTTGGGATAATGGTTTTCTCGGACTTATTGGTTACGATAATGTCACCCGCTCGAGTGTGGCTAAATGGAACCTTGGTTATTGGGTCAGGAGTTCTGCTCAACGGCACGGGGTTGCTAGAAAATCAATCAATGCCGTCTTATCATGGATGGGGGAGGCAGAATCAATGATGATTGAATTGAAGGTGGACCCACTCAATCTCGCAGGTCAAGGCACAGTTTTACAGACGGTGCGAGATTGGAATGGTGAGCGCTGTGTCTCAGGCGACTCTGCAGTTACTGTTGCCGGAGTCCGAACCGTTCACGAATGTCATATTATTCAAATCGGGCCAAGCAAACCATGACTAATATTATTATTCGATTTTTCTATCGAATTCAGCCATATCCTGTAACCGATTCGAAAAAGCTAACCGATCATTTTCTGTGACTAAAATAGTTTCTGATGGTTCTCCATCTTTACTGAATTGCTTACCAAATCGCCTTACCGATAGCGAATTCTCTGAATTTAAGAAAGATATCTTAACACCTAGTTATATGGTTAATTCATTGTATTGGCATCTTCTTGACCACAGTATTTCAGGTGGGTGTTGGTCTCCCCCACTACACCCTACGTTGGAAAGCATACCTTGAATTAGCGGAATCAATTTACCATATAGGTTGTCTCTAGTCATCAAGTCTATCTGATAGGAACCGATATAATGGCTTGGCCATCGGGCTTCTGAATGAGCCCCATTAGGCTGGGGCCAGAATTATGCGTGTGAGAGTTTGGTTGGTGAAAATAAATGAGTGGATTTGATTATGTCATCAGTATAGGAGGAGCGGCCGGACAAGGTATCGCAACTCCCGGAAATATCCTTGCTCGTCTATTTGCTCGTCGGGGTATTCACATGTACGCCTACAACGCCTACCAATCTATCATCCGTGGTGGTCACTCTTTCCTCACTATCCGTTGTAGTGACCGTGAAGTTCGCACCCACGGTGATGTCATAGATTTGATAATTTGCCTCAATCAAGATACAATGGACCGACACCTCGAGCATCTTGGTCCGGGGTCCTCGGTCATCTTCAACAGCGACACAATTGAACCTGGAGAAGCTGCTGAAGGAGTTCAACTCTGCCCGATGGCTGTGGGTGAGTTGGCAGGTAAAGGCGCAAATAAATTGATGCAGAATACGGTGGCTATCGCGGTCGCTTGCCAATTAATGGGAATAGAGTTCTCCGCCCTCGCAGATGTCCTCAATTTCCAGTTTTCAGGTAAAGGTGAGGAACTCGTGGCTGCAAATGTAGAAGTCGGAAAGGCAGCATATGATCACTCAGCAGCCAATTTCCAACCTGCTTCACAGCAGGCTCCACAGCCTAGTGAACCGCTTGCGGTTTGGGCAGGTAACGAGGCATTCGCTATGGCGGCTGCTAGCGCCGGTGTCAAGTTCTACTGCGCCTATCCAATGAGCCCTTCAACCGGCATCCTACACTGGATGGCGGCCAATGCTCGCGAACTTGGCATCATGGTACGTCAGGTTGAGGACGAAATTAGCGTCATCTGCATGACTGTTGGAGCAGCCCATGCCGGCTGCCGTTCGATGTGTGCTACTTCCGGTGGCGGATTTGCGCTGATGACTGAAGGTGTTGGTGAAGCCGGTATGATGGAGGTTCCAATCGTCATCGTCAATGTACAGCGTGCTGGGCCTTCAACAGGGGTTCCCACAAAAACAGAGCAGGGAGATCTATGGCAGGTGCTCGGTGCAAGTCAGGGTGACTTCCCGAAATTAATCCTCGCCCCTAGCAGTCCCCTAGATGCTTTCCAGACGATTCCCGATGTGTTCAACTTGGCTGATAAGTACCAGTTGCCGGCCATAATCATCTCTGACTTGCTGATATCCGATGAGACTTCAACTATCAATCCCGAATTACTTGATATGCATCCAGTCATCGATCGTGGTGAACTCATCACCGAAGCGGGAGACGAAGCCGATAATTACGAGCGCTACAAATTCACAGAGAGTGGTATTTCCCCCCGCGCTCTTCCGGGGATTCCTGGATACGAGCATGTTGTCGCTAGTGATGAGCATATGCCAAATGGCGTACTAATCAGCGACGAATACACCCACCCACACAAGCGTCGAGCAATGATGGAGAAGCGACAGCGCAAGATGCCTGGTCTACTGGAAGATTTACCGCCTCCGGTAATTGTTGGAGATTCCAACGCCGAGGTTACTTTGGTAGGTTGGGGCTCAACCGCCGGTGTTATTCAGGAAGCCATTGAACAACTTGCCACAGCTGGCGTAGTTGCCAATCACCTGCATTTCAAGTGGATAGTTCCATTCCATGCAGATGAGGCGGTTGAACTATTGTCATCATGCAAGCGCACTATTCTCATTGAGAACAATTACTCCGGTTTGTTCCACCGCTATATGCGAGGCGAGACCGGGTTTACGGTGGATGGTCACATCCGTAAGTATGATGGCGAGCCATTCAAGCCGCATCATATCGTGACGGCGGTTCAGAAGCAACTCGAAGGAGAAGAGACTTTATCTGTGCCATATGAGAATATTATTGTTTGAGGAGGTGAATTGATGAGTGATACAAATACACAACTAACTTTGACAGCGAAGGACTTCAAGGGTAAGGTAACCCCTGATTGGTGTCCTGGGTGTGGTGACTTCGGTGTACTCAGTGGGCTACAGCGAGCAGTTTCAGAACTAGGACTACAACCACATCAGATTCTAACAATCAGTGGTATCGGGTGCTCATCAAACTTGCCGGGATTCTTCAAATCATACGGTATGCACACCCTACATGGCCGATCTTTACCCCACGCTTCCGGGGCTAAACTTGCTAACCACGAGATGACAGTTATTGCTACAGGAGGTGATGGTGATGGTTACGGTATCGGCGGTAACCACTTTACTCATACTAGCAGGCGTAACCTCGACATTCTGTATCTAGTGATGGACAACCAGATTTACGGTCTTACCACCGGTCAAATTTCTCCAACCAGTGAGGTTGGGATGAAGACCAAGAGCACTCCACATGGGAGTGTTGAGTTACCAATTAACCCAATTGCAAATGCAATCACCTCTGGCGCAACATGGGTAGCAAGAGGTTACACTGGTAACATTAAACAGTTGGTTAGGTTGATTAAAGAGGGTATTGAACACAAGGGCTTCGCTCTACTCGATGTATTCAGTCCTTGTGTGACATTTAACAAAGTCAACACCTATCAATTCTTCAGACCGCGAGTTCAACCGCTTGAAGACATTGAGCATGACTCAAGTGATTGGAAGCAGGGCATGGAGAAGGCAATGGTTTGGGGAGATGTTATCCACACAGGTGTTTTCTTCAAAACCAACACGCGATTGACACTAGAGGAGCAGGAACCGGTGCTTGATGAGGGTGGGCCATTAGCCTACCGTGAACCCAGTCTCGACAATGAGCAGACCGAGCGCATCGTCTCGCGAATGATGTGAGCAGTGTTAACTCAAAGGCGGAAAGCCAAGCGAAGCAATCTTTACTGCCAAAAATAGCTGGGCTGTTTTACAACTATTTACAAGATTTAACGGGCATAGATCCATCCCTGACTAGACACAAATCGCTGAAACGGCAACTATTCAAATAATTCTAATTCCTTAGCATTCAATGCGTAATTGTAGGTTAGAGCCTGCTCAAGGCTAACCCAATCTGGCGTTGAACCGTCTATCCAATCGTATCGGTGTCCTGGAATAAGTCGCCAATCAGCAGGCAAAGATCGTAGCAATCCGCGGGCGAAGAGTACGCTCAACCATTGTGCATTCGGGTCTGAGCCAGCAAGGTCTACCCTTCCAGATGCAGCGGTGAAAAGCAAATCCCCAGCATGGTAAACGCCATAGCCGTGAATTGTAACATGACCGGGTGCGTGGCCTGGTGAATGGGTAATTCCTAATGAAATTCCACCAACCGACCATTCAACAGTTGAGTTTACTGGATTATTCCATTCCGAGTCAGCTGAAATTTCTCCAAAAACAAAATTGCTTAAATAATCTCCAGATACTGCTTCTTCATGAGCCCAAACCTTGACTTCAGGTACCAATTTCTTCATTTCATCATAACCTGCTGTATGGTCTCGATGAGTATGTGTGTAGAGCAGGTGGGTTGGGCGCAGCCCTTCCTTTTCGAGAGCTTCGACCCATCGAGCGGAGTCGAATGGGTCGACGATTGCAACCGTGCCTGAAGCACGGTTGATCCAGCCAGTATTCATGTTCATGTATTCACCCATTTGAGTGACCCAAACTTCGATTCCGTTGCCTTCATCGCGGATATCGAACTCACCATTCGCTAGCATCGCGTTAGGCGAAGTAACTCTTGCGCTTGAGCGTGGCGATTCATTTTTTCTGATGTTTTGAAAGTAAATCACTCACTCCTCATCCTCTGATTTGGATTCCGATTCGTGCAGTGAGCCCGTGGCGAATTGTTGCTGAGTTCACCCCATTCGTCAGTTTGATTAGGCAAGAATTCAAATCGGGACCACGTGAGGCCGGCTTGTGGCACAAATGTCCGCTTTACTACACCGAGACGGTTGGCTCGTGCCCGTTGTACTGCTTCTGCAGGGAGCCTAAAGGCTCCCAAAGAAACCCAAGGGGGTGAAAAAATGACATATGATTCTACTGAAATCGAAACTCGCTGGCAGGCGCGTTGGCGTGATGCCGGTGTTTTCGAAGCTAAGGTCGATGATTCTCGACCGAAGTTTTACTGTCTTGAGATGTTTCCTTACCCTTCAGGCAGCATGCACATGGGTCATGTCCGCAACTATTCAATCGGCGATGCGATGGCGCGTTTTCATCGATTAATGGGAAAAAATGTCCTCTATCCTATGGGTTATGATTCATTTGGAATGCCCGCCGAGAATGCTGCTAAAAAAGAAGGCGGGCATCCACACTTCGTAACCCATCGAAACATTTCGAGTATCCGCGCAGATCAAGAGCGAATGGGATACTCATACGACTGGAGTCGAACCCTGACGACTTCAGACGCTGATTATTACAAATGGAATCAAGAGATTTTTCTAAAATTCAATGAACGGGGGCTGGTCGAGCGAAGGTTCGCGCCGGTGAATTGGTGCAATGATTGTGATACGGTTTTAGCGAATGAACAAGTCAAGAATAATCGCTGTTGGAGATGCGGATTAGAAGTTGTCCAAAAAGACATGGCGCAATGGTTTTTGAAGATGACAAATTATGCTGATGAGCTTCTCGACGAGTTGGATAATATCGCTTTTCCCGAGAACGTCAAAGCGATGCAAAGGAATTGGATTGGTCGCTCACATGGTGCTCATATCGACTTCAAAGTCGCTGATTCAGAGGCTGTTATTGGTGCTTTCACTACTCGCCCAGACACAATTTTTGGCGTGACTTTTGTTACTCTCTCACCTGAACATCCACTCTGTGAAGAATTGGTTGCCGGTACTGAATATGAAACGGGTTGGCGCGCACTCGCTGAGGAGTGCGCAAAACTCTCCGAGTTCGAGCGAATTAATATGCTGAAGGAAAAGAAAGGTGTTCCACTCGGTCGGTTTGCTATCAATCCATTAAATGGAGAAGAGGTGCCAATCTATGCTGGAAACTTCGTTGTAGTGAGTTATGGAACAGGTGCTGTGATGGCGGTGCCCGGTCATGACCAGCGCGACTACGATTTTGCTCAGAAGTATGGAATTGCAGTCAAGCCAGTGTTGTGTAGGAGCGAGGATGGTAAAGGGATTGAAGAAAATCCAGTATTCGACGGGCTCGGTTGGATGGTAAATTCTTCTCGTCCAGACTTTGATGGTTTGTTTGGGAATGAAGCCAAAGCTGCAGTTATTTCAGTACTCGAGGCAGAGGGCAGCGGACACGGCACGATTCAATACCGATTGAAAGACTGGCTTTTGAGCCGGCAGAGATTCTGGGGTACGCCTATTCCGATGGTTCATTGTGAAGATTGTGGAGTCATTCCGGTGAACTCTGTAGATTTGCCAATTGAGTTGCCCCTAGATGTCACATTCAGTGAAGACCAATCCGGTAATCCATTGGCCTCACACCCGGATTTCATTTCAACTACTTGCCCGCAGTGTAATGGTTCTGCACGTCGGGAGACCGATACGATGGATACGTTCTATGATTCATCTTGGTATTTCATGCGCTTCGCTGATGCTGGCAATGAATCAGCTCCTTTTGATCGCGCTGCCGTGGATTATTGGCTTGAAGGGGGGGTTGATTTGTACATAGGTGGTATTGAACATGCAGTGATGCATCTGTTGTATGCTCGTTTCTTTACGAAGGCGACTAGAGACGAAGGAATGAATCAGGTGTCCGAACCTTTCGGCACTCTCGTTTGTCAAGGAATGCTAAATGCACCTGCACCGTTCTGTGGTAATTGTAATTCTGAATATCATATCGAAAATTTCGATAAAGAATGTCCTGGTTGTGGAATACCACTCGGTTCACGATCTGCAAAGATGAGTAAATCACTCGGTAACACTGTTGCTCCCGGTGAGATGGTTGAGAAATTCGGGGCAGATACCGTTCGCTTGTTCATTCTCTTCGGAGCAAATCCTGAGGCTGGCATGGATTGGTCAGATAATGCTGTATTGGCTAATCACAAACAGGTCTTAGCCATAATTGATGCCATCGACATAGGTCTAAATTTCGGTAAATCACCTTCTGAAATTGATAATTGGTTACTCGCTCGCCTACGTGTCCATCACACCGCTTGGCAGGCAGCGATGGATTCTGTGAGCCTTCGTGAAGGCGTGATGATTAGCCACTTCGAAATGCTCGCCGATTGGCAATGGTATCTGCGCCGTGGCGGAGCCAATGCTGCAACAGTTCGTGAATACTTCACTCACTGGATTCCAATGTTAGCACCCGCGACTCCTCATATTGCTGAGGAATTTTGGCAACGATTGGGAGAAGATAATTTATTGGCCCAGTTAGTAATTTCTAACCTTGCTCCACTCGAAGAAGATTCTGTAATTCTTGCACTCGAATCTTATCTACGCGATTTTATCGATTCGTCGAGAAATATCAAAGGATTAGCCGAACGGCACACCGAGGGCGCAGTGACAAAATGTATTGTTCAAACCGCTGCACCTTGGAAGGTTTCCCTCGCAGTAAATGCACTCGAATTGTCCGATGAAAATTTTGATTTTAAGAAGCAGGGCCAAGAATATCTTAAATCCTTGCCAATTTTTGAAAATCAGCAACTGCGAGGTGAAATTTTTCAAATGTGGATGGCTTTAACCGCTGGAAGCAAGAAAAAGCGCGGTCGAATTTTAACTTGGACTCCCCCTCAAAAATCATTGATTTTGAGCAGATTCGTCGAAGCCGATTTCATTACCATAAACTCTCAATTTATCGCTGATACAATCGGTGTCGAATCAATCATTGCATATCCTGTAGGTGAAGGTAAGGATGTAGCAGGAAAGGCGAGAGTAGCTTTCCCATTAGAACCAGGAATTGCGTTCATTTGAGTGGTTGAATGTCAGAACAAATCGTTCTTTTTGATGGGTTCTGTTCAGTCTGTACAAAGTGGAGTCGATTGATTGAAGCGAGAGATCATGGAAATAAATTTAGATTGGTCGCACAAGATAGCGACGAGGGTAAATTAATTTTACAAAATTGCCCAGAGAATATTCGTAATTTTGATTCTATTTTTCTACTTAAAAATGGCCAATGGTTCTACAAAAGCGGCGCTTTGATACGTATCGCTGCCGGACTTTCTCTACCCTTTCCAATACTCTCGCTCTCCTGGTTAATCCCCTACCCTATCCGAGATTTTGCATATGATATTCACGCAAAATACCGATGATCTGACTCGGTGGGTTCATGGTGCTCCATCTTTTGGATGGAGCGTTGAGTGAACAGAAGGACGGTGATAGGCGGCAAGGACGCCGCCCACGCCGCCGGCGTTCCAACGGGTCGAATTCGACTCAAGGAAAGAAGCCGGTGAGCGATGATAAAGAGTCGATTCAGCGGGCGCTAGATCGATTTACGGTTAGCCCTGCTCCGATGGGATTTCCACAGGATATCGATCCAGCAGCGAAGAAAATCAAGGTGAATTGGCATGTCAATTCAGTTGCAAAATCCGTTCAAAGAAAGGCAGGTAATATGGTCTGTTCTCCTGGTGAGTTCGGTTTTCTTCCACAGAAAAGGGTCGATGAAATAGCAAAGAAAATCGATGGATTAAAAATTACTTTAGAACAGGCGTTATCTCTTCGCAGTGCATTGAATCAAGAGAAGAGTGTGTACTCTCATGGGCGCTTGATGAGCCGAGCAAATGAATTGCGTCGTCGCTATGATTCTGGCGAAGGTGTGTTGACACTTTCGAAGCGATTTGATGCACCCCCTGTTAATGTATTTCGTGCGATTTTGACTGGTCGGGGGTGGTCAAAAAACAAGATTAAAGAAACTCTGAAGGCACCGAGCAAAATGAATAAGCGTGACAGATCGGAATTTGAATCTGCTGAAGCAGCAGATCGTGTTAGCTCAGTAAATCAGTCAGAAACTCAAACCGCAGCAGAGGTTTTCGAAGATATTCTTTGTGATTATTTCGAATCGGCCGGTATTCGCTTTCGACGTCAGGAAGAATTACTCGCCGAACAAAAGAAATCTGAAGGCAGGGCAATCATTACACCAGATCTTCTTCTTCTCGACGATGTTCGAATCAATGGAGTTCCCTGCGCTTGGATTGATGCTAAGCATTTCTTCGGTGCCGATTTACGATTTCCTAGGAAAAAAACACAGAAGCAGGTTAATCGATACGTGAATGAATATGGCCAAGGTGCAATCGTATATCGTCATGGTTTCTGTGATGGTTTGAAATTAAAAGGAGCAATTCTTCTCGACTCAAGCCCTCTCGATTTGACGCCGTTGGCAAATTTTCACGAGAAATTGCGTGAGAATTCAGAAGAGTGAACCGATTCGGCTTGTTTTCGAATTTAGTCCTGCTTCATTCAATAGTGAATTCAATTCTTCAAATCCATGTTCGTCATCATCGAAATTTGATGGGACGATGACTACACTTTCACCCAGCATACAGAGCAACGGCGTAAATCTCTCTGAACCATTTACCTTTTCGATAGCAATTTTCGCAATATTGAGAATTTCAATTCTCGAAGAATCGGATAACAATCCGCTTTCTTCAGAAAATTTTTCAGCCCCGATTATCAATTCAGACCATCGCGATGATTTCCAATCTCCTTGAGAAAGTGAAGCCATCTGAGCATTTCCAGCATTAGAAATTGATTGTTTCCATTTTGGGTTATTGATGTAAATTGATGTGTGTTTTCCGGATTTTTTTCGCCATGCTAACAGTACTGGAGTATGTTCAGTCCATCCATCTGCATGGCCGGGTCCATGATCTAATAATTCACCACTGAATGGTGCACCTGCCCTAATTCTTCGTTCAACTCCTCCTGCAGATAATGCCGTTACATCGCCTAAGCCGGAAGATCGCTTTCGCTCGACTCGATGGGCAAGGCAGAAAGATCTGCGCATGCTTTCTTCATGCGGTTCGCCCATCGCTCTGAGGAATGCAGCAGTAGCAGCAACAGCACCCGCAGCTGACATACCAAACCCTTGAGATGTAGGAAGTTCCATTTTGATGGCGATTTCCCACGCGTAATTCTTTGTGGAGGGTAGTTCGAGAGCTAATGTTTCGATAACTTCTCGGTACAACGATTCATCGCCATCACAATCGAGGAATCGCACTTGCAATCCGAATTCACCTTCGATTCCTCGAGCAATGGCTTCAACGCCATCGTGAAGAGAGAAGCCGGCTCCGAGGCTACCTTGCTCAATCGGGTCATCTGATTGATCTTCAACGGTAAAAATCAGAGTGATGTGAGCACCAGCCTCACCTCGTCCAAGGAGCACCGACATAGGCCCGCCTACCGCTTAGAGGAAAAGAATCCTCGTTTTGGTTAGAGTACTGCTGTGAAATCTTCATTGATTAGGCCAAATCGTCCTGCAAGTTCTGCAGAAGCCTTCTCGAAAGCCACACGCGGAGTCATCGAACCATCGGTTTCGAAGGAAAGAACGAATTCACCAGGAACAGCTTCTACGGTTACTGCATCTTTGAATGTTCGAGATTCTTCGGTTCCTGCTCCAACATGGTGTAAGTCACGGATAAGCTCCTCGACCTTTTGGTAATCTTCAAGCTGACCATTTTTATCAAAATCCTTTGCATTAATCTTGAGATTGAGATCCCAAAGCATCTTTGCACGGCTCTTAATATTGATTTTTCCGACATATTTTGGTTGGAAAGTTACACCACAAACCGGTGACCATTTTGCATGATCTCGGCCTCGTCCCATAATCGCTGTAGCGTAAAACTCAACCATTTGGCCGCGGAATAACTTGGTTAGGACAATTGGCTTGTATTCATCTAGAATTTGTAATCCGAGGTCAGCGCCGAGGTAATTCAAATCACCAGCTGTAACCTCGACACCTTCTTCACTACCGAAAGCCTTGCATGCGTAAATCATGCTACATTGCATGCAACCACGGTCTGTTTCAACGAGTTCAGCACAAGTAGGGCATTCGTCTTGGAAATAAAATTCTTCATGGTCGGTTGGAATTGGTACCATTGCCAATCGTTGAGCAATCATCTCATCAGGGAGAGGTCCGGTTGTTTCCCAGACATGATCATCCTGTTCGATGGTGCCTAATTCAAAGCGAACTGTTTCGATAGCCATTTTGGGAATATCGGAAATTAACGCGCGTCGAATAGAGTTAACGAAAGCGCGATCGGTCTTTGCAACCAAGATTTTTATCTTGGAATCAGATTCTTCAATTATTGTAATATCTGCCATTTAATTCACCTCAAACTCTCCGGCCACGACGGCCCCCCTTCGCCTTGGTCCCATCTGTTGGGATTGGAGTGACGTCTTCGATTCGTGTAATTTGAACCCCTGCACGAGTTAGAGCACGGATTGCAGCAGTAGCACCCGGGGCGCTATGTGAACGATTTCCACCAGCACCGCGATACTTGACGATTACTTGATCGAATTCCTTCTCGGAAAGCATCTCAGCGATTCGTTCAGCTGCTCTTGTAGATGCGAACTGTCCTCCAGAATCGCTTCCACCTTTGGTGACCATTCCTCCAGAAACCTTGCAGATTGTTTCTGCGCCGGTTAGGTCGGTAGCGGTAATCAACACATTATTGTGGGTGCTGAAAATATGTAGAATTGCCTTATGTCCCATCAGTTAGCCTCCTTAGGAACGGTGTCTTCAACACTCGGTGCTTCAGCAGAATCTTTCTTGATCTGCTCTACGAATTCTTCGGTAGCAGCGTGAGGACCAGGAGGTGCTGGTCCACCTACCGCTTCCTCTTCTTCATCGGCAACCATCGTAAGACGGAGTTGTTCCATCTCGACGCGGAAAGGATGATCGGGGTTGTTGTATACCGAGTTCGAGGAATAGCAGAGTTGCTCTTCCTCAGACTTGAGGATATGGTATCCTGGAACAGTCATACGTTGTTCACCAATAGAGATATGACCGTGAACGATCATATTTCGAGCACCGCGCATTGAAGGTGCAAAACCGCGGTAGTATACGACGGATTGTAATCTGCGAGATAACATGTTCTCGACCTCGATTTGTAGAACATCGTCGACTCGAGCTCCTTCAGCGAGCAATCCTTGTCGGCATAATGAATTTACTAAGTTATTTTTTTCACGAGCGTAGTGTCCTTCAGAAGTATCGACTCGGCCGATTAACTTCATCGCTTGATTTCGGTGGCGACGCAGGGCGGATTTTTCTCGCCAAATTTCATTCATTCCACCGGTTTTTTTCAGGCCATACTTTTCTTTCAAAGCGTGCTCTTCATCGATACGAGCTTGCTTCCAAGGGTGGGCTGGAGTTTGTGTCTTTGAACGTGCAAATTTTGGATCTCCCATCTAAAACACCTCACTTCTTCCTCTGCACACCGAGTGCAGTGCCACTACGGCCGTTGCTACGAAGACGCTGCCCGCGAACTTTGTGACCACTTCTGTGGCGTAGACCCCGGTAGGTCTTCATTCCTGCGAGGCGGGAGATGTCGTCCTTCAATGTCATCTTGACATCCATCGCCACGAGGTGTGCATCTTCATTCGATTCAAGGTCTCGCTGGCGGTTCACTAACCACCATGGGACCCTGGTTGCGTATTCGTCTATCGTTGTTCTGAGTAGATCTTGTTCCTCATCTGACAGATGTCCACCGAGCTTACTTCCATCGATCTTTGCGATTCGGCAGAGTTGCATTGATGTGCGAACGCCGACCCCTCTGACCGAGGTAAGTCCAATGGCGATAGGCTTCAGTCCGTCTACGTCACTGTCTGCCAATCTGATGATGTAGGAGAAGTCATCTCCAAGTTCTTCTGTTTTCTTACTCATTGTACGGTTCCCCCGTGTTCACCGTTTCCGGTGGCCTTTTGGGCGTCCTCGCGACCTACCAACCCTATTTCAATCAGCCGCCTACCTCAAGGTAGGGGATTTTAGGGTAAATTTCTGTTCAATCTTCTTTGCAGACGACATAGAGTGTGTGACTGCCCGCTCCTCGAGACATCACTATGTCGATCATGAATGCTTTCGACCCATCGATTTCTTTCAGTGCCTTGTTAAGTCGTCGTTGTATGGTCGGTTGTATTTTTGGATCTAGATTACAGCGCAGGGTGACCTTACCAATATCGTGCCTTGCAACACCTGAAGCGATTTGGTCGATAGAGTGTAATTCAGGTGGTGAAAGTCGATGTTGGCTGACCTTACCTGACGCGACGACGAACCCCATCACATTCGGGTCGTCGATTAGGGTTTCGGTGTGAATTAGTAGCGGGCGACGACCTTCGGTTCGAATCCATGAGTACCCAGTATCTTTCGGAATAGCAGCAGTAATCCAATTTTCTTGTAAGCCACTTTGCAACAAAGCCGGATCGATAATCGAAATATAAGCCCCATATGGCGGTGGAGAAGTTAGTTTGACCTGATTCGAGGGCTTCGGATTTCCTTCGATTATTGCATGGATATTTTTCCTTCCCATGCGAACGCACCGATGAGTATGCTCAGAGGAAATTGCACCTATCCACAGTGAGAGTCGATCGACGCGTCCACCGCCTTGACTAAGCCATTCCCAAGTCTTGCTCACACCCGGAAATGCCATGGCCGCAATCGCGTCGACCATGCTCTGTTGATCATCACCTAGGCGTGGGGATAAATCGAGAAGAATTGCCGGTCCTCTCGGGCCCGTTTGAAGGAATTCTTTCCATGAGGAAAGTAAAGTTCCGATTGGTGGCTGCATTTCGTCGAGATGATGATTTTGCGCGTCATGTGGACGCGCAGGATCAAGATGTAGCATTGCGATAGGTGGATGGGCTCTTATCCCTGTCTCTCGTAAGCTATTCCAATAGGTTGTAATCGCTCCATCAGCATCACTACCATCTCCGATAATTACTCGATCTAATGTTCGTGACTCCTCCTCGTCAAGTGCGATTCGGTGCATATTTGCTGCGCACATTACAGCGATATTTCCTTCTAATTCTATCCCGAAAGCCGGGCGAGACAACACGCTAGCAAGAGCCATTAATTGCGACCCTGATCCCGCCGCAGCATCAAGAATAACTCCGGCTGGTAAATCAGCAGCATTGATTTGGCCAGCTCGAGCTAAGCATACTGGCCAAGGAGTCGAGAGCCGGCGCATATCATCCGACATGTGGAAGGCCGGCTCGCCTTTACGAGCAGATTTGGCTTCAGCACGCTTCTGCGCTTCAGCAATTATCTTCTCGGAAGGGACCAACGCAGTATGATTCGAAGCCTCAGTCATAATCTCGCGCCTCCATGCTCAGTCAAGTCATTTTCCATCTAATTAGGTCAAGCGAGCGCTCTATCCACTCTCAGTTCAAACTTCAGCCAAGAGTTTTGTAATTGATGGCCATCACTATTTCCGTAAGCGATGGGGGGAGGTAGAAGCGTCGTATGAGTCGTTCCCGGATTCAAAAGGCCTCTATCGTCGCCGATGTCTAATCCAATCGCAGACCAACCAAATCCTTTGATATAGTTTGAATCATCTCCTGCAGTAACCAATAAATCGCCTTCATCGAGCAATTCATCGGTATCGGCATCCCAGACTTTGTAATGGACTTCTAATCGATCACCATCGCTTGCATGAATAGTTTCTTCTTCGGTGCCCTTGAATAAATGGACATCGAGAGTAACGATTGCATCTTGCACTGCAACATGGGTTGCAGTAATCGTGAAGTCATGTTCTGTTACATCATCCAATAATTGTAATTCGATGATAATAGTTTCATTTCCTAGAAGCCCATTTACGAGCATATTTGAATCACCTTCATCTGCAAATTCGACAGCTCCACCAACGATTTCAAGAACCAAATCTAAGGTTGAATTACCTCGATTATAGATTACTAAACTTGCTCGATCATAATTCCCTTGATGTTCCCAATCGCACCTTAATTCACCAGGATAAAGGAATTTCTCATCTTGTTCGGCGAGAACTTCTGGCCAATCCCAATCTCCGAGCCGAGAATCACATGTATCGAATAATAAATCAACTTCCCAATTCCATCGATCACCATCTTTGAGAAGAGTTTCATCGGCAGCACCAAAAGTATTTGTCAATTCTTTTTGAAATTGCCATGCGGCAAAGCCGAGCCAAATCACTGAGATTAGAATAACGACTGCGGTGCCGAGTGAGAGTAAGATTGCGGCCCTTGGCACCGCCATTTCATTGAGACCCAATGGGATAGGGGGGTGCTCGACCTCGTCGGAGGTATCGGCTATCCATGACCTCGTCATGGTTCTTTGTCGCACCCGTCCGTCATCAAGGTTAGCCTATGGCGTGATAGCTTTGTTTTGTGTATATTTTTGAAATCGCCTTTGAGTACGATGATTTTAGTAATTTGATAAATTAATCTTTGATTAACTGTTTTTCATTTGCAAGGCCGAGCCAAGAGACTAATCCTAGTTCGCTGGCAAGGAGTATGAGTGCAATCAACAATGTCGTTGGTTCGAGAATCGTCGAGCCGAGGAAAAGGAATGAGGCGAGGATAGCAATAAGCAGATCGACTAAGCCCCAAATTCTGAAAATTTTGCGGAATTCTAGGATGCCAATTATCCAAATTGTTGTTGACATTGCAATTAGAATTAGAGGCATAATAATCGAAATCAATTGACCAGTTGATAGAATTCCAATGAAGATTAGAAGGTGAGCATCGATGGCTAAAACCATCGTCCAATCACCACCTTTGTATGGAATAGTCAACGCACAAGAAATCATGATGAGGATACCAAGCCAGAGCGTCAAATTAGGAATATATTCTCCCAATCCATCGTACCATGAAGCAATTGCGATAAGAGAAATAAATCCAGTTGGGATAAGTAATCCAAGGTCGGTAGTTTGTTTGTGTTTCAAAACATGATTTAGAGAAAAAATTACTGAAAGGATTCCAGCCGGGCCAAATGATAAAAGTACGACTGCAATCGTACGAGCTCCTTCTGTTTTGGAGGTTTCTTTGTTGAGTTCTTCTCGTTTTTTATTAATCCAAGCATTACCAACTACACATAGAATTAGAATTGCTTCAAGTAAAAACCATGGCAATCTCCATTCGGTTAAATTTCCTTCAAACGGATTAACAGTCAATGGGAAAGGTAATGCTTCGATCAGAGTAGCTCCGACTAATCTTCCAATTAAAATAGGTAAAATGAACCAATCTATTGCAATCGAAAGGCGCTCGAGAATATTTTTCTGACTCATTAACGAGACAACCCCTAATTCGAATACGAGAATTACCAAAACTGCCAAGTCAAACAATTCTCGGTTACTTGCACCTGGGCCGAGATGGCCGGCGGTATGGGCAACAACTAGCCCGATAATTGCGATTGCAACCGGCATTTCCATACCGGCAAAATGAGGTAATTCTAGCTCGAGTCCTTGGGTGCGATAACGTGCTACTGAGACGAGGATAGTCGCGAATATTCCAGCACCTATGAGAATGATTGGTTGAGGGCCGAGAAGTAAACTAAGAATCGTTGCTGATATTAGTACAAGAATGAGTACTAAAGAGACGATAACTGGTTTATGAGTTGAATCGGTTAGATACAAATCTTCGATATCTTCTGCATCACCTTTTTCTCGCTTCTTCTTTCTTTTTGCTTGCATTTCAGCAAGTCGCGGGTCAAAATTTGACAGACCCCCTTCACTCTCAGATAATGATTTGATTCCATCGCTTCCTTTCGCTTGAGCACGAATTACATCCCGCGCCGCGATAGATTTCAATTCGTGACGAACTTCTCCATTAGCTACCAACCAAATGGTACTACCCGCGAAGAGACCAAGTGAAGAAAATTGAATTAAGGAATCACCCATTTTGTAACTCAATATCACCATTGTTGAGAGTAAAAATAAACTGGCTAATGCAGGATTAAGTAATTTTTCCATTTTCGGTGCTTGAGGCAGATAAGATACGACAATAATCAATGTACAGATTAGTGCTATTTGGCCCGATTGAAAGGCAGGAATTGAACTCATGTCTGGTAATATTATTCTAATATCACGCTGAGATAAAAGCAATAATAATTGCACTGCCATCAAGGTCATGCCCATCGTATATCGTTCTTGATGAACCCCTCCATCTCTGACTAACAGAATCATTGTCATTATACAATAAATCAACATCAATGGCTCGGCTAAGCCGAACTGCCATTGCAAAGCGAAAAAGAAAATTGCGATGATAATGAGCATCGTAGAAGCTCTTCCAACTCTTTTTCTGAAAACTTCTGAACCGATATGCATGGCAGTTAAAATCGATAATAATGCCAATAGTGTGGGTGCAGTAAAGCCACCGAATCTTGCTAAAAATAGTATTGTCAGCATCGGTAGCCAAAGTCCTAATGACCATAATTGTAGTAATCCTGAATCACGAACCGATGCTGAAATTTCAGTAAGACCAAGAAATTGAGATGCCAAATTGACTCCGGTTTTACCTAATCGTAAGTTGACAATAATTAACAAAACCGACGAAATAGCGAGATAGAAGAAAAGTGGTATTGGTTCGAGGTTAATTATCGATCCAGGATCATTAATATCGTTAGCGACAAAAATAGTTCGAATAGTTTCTTCAGCCACTTCTTCAATCAATATCCAAATCCATGGCAAAAGAACTGTAATTCCAGCAAGAGATGGTGAATTTCGTTTGATTGCTAGGTAGGCCGTGCCGATATGGAGTGATGCTAAGATGGCTAGAAGAAGTCTACCGCCATCTCCGCCGGCATCACTCGATTCAGTTGGCACTAGAAGTACGAGTAGGCCAAGAATCGCGATTGCCCCGGTCCAGAGAACACGGTCTGTCACTGAATCTTGATCTCTTAGTATTACATAGCCGATGATAATTGAGCCGAGTAAAGTGAATAATTCGTAGGAATCTATTCCTAGGTCGAAATCAAATTGTTCTCCTAAAAGAAGAATCATTGTCAGTAATGGAATGGCGATTAAAAGTGGTTTCGTGACACGCTGCCAACCAACGCCTCGAACGACAAGATAGGAACCAGCGAAAGCTGCACAGAGAAAAGTGATTAATCCCAAAGCATATCCTAGATCTTCTCGATTTGCAGCAACCGCTAACATAGCTCCGACCATACCTAAAGAAATTGATACACCCCAAAGTCCAGGTTTTCCGAGCCCAATGGATTTGAAAGCGCTTGAAAACCAATTTTCTTCTCGGGCGAAGCGCGCGGCCATCGTCGCATTGATACAGGTAATTGTCATCAATAATAAGAATAGTAAAAGCGGTGTTTTCAATGGTATAATTACCAATGAACCAACACTTACCCCATCAGTTAGAGCGTGCATACCAATCCACAAATTTGTTGTTGCGATACCGAGGGCTGCAAGGTTTCCTGAATTGCGGTGAAGTGCTAATCCATGGACTAAGAGAGTTGCGATGAGTATCATCGCAGCTACTCCTATTTCACCGAGGATTGCCCCCCCGCTCGAGCCGATCGCAAGTAGAATGAGGGTAGATTGAGCAGCGATCGCATCATGGTTATGGCGGTATGCAACCCAAACATTGACCGCTACCAATCCGAGGAGGAGAGGTCCCAGTGAAGTGGTAGAAATAAATTCCCATCTATGTAGTTCGATGGCTAAACCATAGAGAATTTTCATCGAAATAATTGCCCAAGTAATCCCGAGTAAATGCAAATTTTCTTTCGGAACCCATAATTCGCTTAATGTGAAACCCAATCCAGCCAAACCGATTAGAACAGTTATCGCGAGTAATGGAGGAAGAGCGATTCCAGCCTGCAAGCTTACTCCTGAAAACACGAAAATCATTGCAATCATTAGAGCCCAATTTACTCTTTTTTCACCTTCTTTTGCTAAATCTGCAATCACATCCGTATCTGGTGCGGCCTTGACCGTTCCATCCCGGCCAATTGCACCGGGTGTATTTTCATTGCTTTCAGCAAAAGGGTCAAAAAAATCACCGAGTGCTTCATCGATTTCAACATCAGTATTTGTTTCAACAGGTATTTCTTCTTTTTGAGGGATTAGAACATCATCCAATTCGATTGAGTCGCTAATCTTGAACGCCCTTCGACGAATGATAGAATCATCCGGCTCCTCTGCTACCACGCTTTGCGTGAGAGGTCGCTAAGGGTTAATTGCATCTATGAAATTTTGGTTTTTTACTGAAAATCTTCAGGTAGTCGATGAGTTCGACCAGACGTAATAATTGAAAGCGGGGGGGGGTAGTCGGTTATCATGGAGATAACCTCCAAGGGCACCGGTCCATCCGAATTCGCCACCCCACTAACTACACATGGGTTGAATCCCAGTGGCGCAGTCCATTGGAATCTCGGTTGGGAAGCATTGCATGGGCTTGCCGTCGAACGCGGTGAGGCTTGCCTTACCGCGCATGGTGTCTTACTCGCTACCACAGGCGAGCGTACCGGGCGCTCTCCAAATGATCGATTCATCATCGATGAGCCGGGATTAGCCGAGGATGTCTGGTGGGGGAATGTCAACAAATCAACCACGCCAGAAGTTTTTGAAAATTTATTAGAAAAAGTCAAAAAGCATCTCGATGAAGTAGACACATTATTCGTAAAAGATGCACATTGCGGAGCAGATCCAGAATATTCAATGCCAGTACGGCTGATTACCGAGAAAGCTTGGCACGCTTCGTTTTTCCACAATATGTTCATTCGCAGTGAACCATCAGAATTGGTAGAACACAAACCACAATACACAATTCTTCATGCTCCTGAATTACTTGCAGACCCAGATGTTGATGGTACAAATTCCGGTGTATTCGTTATCCTTGCTCTCGACCGTGGCCTAGTTATCATCGGCGGAACACATTATGCCGGTGAGATTAAGAAAGCGATTTTCACAATAATGAATCATATTTTACCCGCCGATGGATTATTGCCTATGCACTGTTCATCAAATACTGATAACAAAGGTTCGGCATTATTTTTCGGGCTATCTGGAACTGGAAAAACTACTCTTTCCGCGGATCCAGGCCGAGCATTGGTCGGTGATGATGAGCACGGTTGGTCGGATAATGGAATTTTCAATTTCGAAGGGGGTTGTTATGCAAAATTAATTGGCCTTTCAGAAGAGGATGAACCAGCAATTTATGCAACCACTCGCATACAGGGTTCAGTTCTTGAGAACGTTATTCTCGATGCGGATGGAGTTCCTAATTTTGCTGATGGCACATTGACTCAGAATACACGTGGCTCTTATCCAATCGAGTCAATAGAGAATAGAACTCCCGATTCGATGGCAGGCCATCCGAAAGATGTTGTTTTCTTGACTTGCGACGCTTTTGGTGTTTTACCCCCTCTTTCCCGCTTATCTCCTGAACAAGCTGCGTATCATTTCATATCGGGTTACACAGCAAAGGTTGCCGGAACTGAGATGGGAATAACCGAACCCCAAGCAACTTTCTCAACCTGCTTTGGCGCACCTTTCATGCCTCGACACCCGAGTGTTTATGCAGATCTCCTATCCAAGAAAATACGAGAGTACGATGCGAATTGTTGGTTAATCAATACTGGTTGGGTAGCAGGTGGATATGGTGAATCCAGCCGGATTCGTATTAAGTGGACTCGATCCCTACTAAACGCAGCACTGAATGGTGATTTAGATGATGTAATCTTTGTTAAAGACCATCGTTTTGGTTTTACAATTCCAACTTCTTGTGAGGGCGTGCCTGATGAGATTCTTCAGCCTCGAACAACCTGGACAGAGCCTGAACGATATGATAATGTAGCAAACCTACTCGCTCAAATGTTCATCGAGAACTTCGAGCAATACGAAGATGGCTGCAGCAAGGAAGTTCTCACAGCTACCCCCAAAATACTGTCTTGAATTTTACTAATTACCAATAATATCTAAGGGATCTTCCAAAGTTTCTATTATCAACGATTTGAAAGAACGAAAATATCGCTCACCAAAATAACAATCCAGCTCTATAATCGAATTAGAGGCGTTGTTTTGCATATCGCTGAGCATCAACGGCACAAATAGCAGCCATGTGGACAACCTCTCGAACGCTATCATTTCGTTGAAGGACGTGAGCGGGTTTAGCCAATCCTTCAAGGATTGGGCCAGTCATTTCAGCTCCGGCAATTCTCTGTAATAATTTGTAAGCGATATTTGCCGATGTTAAATTCGGACAAATTAAAACATTAGCAGGTCCATCGAGTTCCATGAACGGATAATTTTTCTGAATCTCAGGAATCAATGCAGTATCAGCTTGCATCGGCCCATCGATACATAGGTCAGGCTGCATTTCGCGAGCAATTGCAATAGCTTCCTCGATTCGATCGGTTCGCATCTCGCCACTCGTACCAAAATTCGAGAAGGAAAGCATCGCCACTTTCGGAGTAACACCAAACCGGCGAGCAACCTTAGCAGTTTGAACGGCGATTTCAGCCAATGTTCTCGCATCGGGATAGATGTTAATCGTTGCATCGCCAATAAACAGCAGTTGCCCGTTTACTGTCATCATGTACATGCCGACAATTCTGTGTGTACCCGGAGCGGGACCAATGGTGTGGAGACAGGGTTTGACGATGTCAGGATAATGGTGAGCGACGCCACCGAGATAACCATCTGCATCTCCCATATGCACCATCATCGAACCAAAGTATGTCGTCGATTTCATCAATCTGACCGCATCTTCCACAGTTACGCCCTTCCGCCCGCGTAATTTGTGAAGTTCATCCGCGTAAGAGCCACGCCTTCGGGGATCGTAGCGCACATCGATTGTTTTACAATCAAATTCGAGGCCTAATTCTTCTTTTACCGCCTCGATTCGTTCCTCGTGTCCCAACAGTATCGGCTCGCAAATATTTTCGGAAATACATTGCGCAGCCGCCTTGATAATCGTGGGATTGTCACCTTCTGAGAAGACGATTCGCTTCTTATCTTGGCGAGCTTTGTTGATTACACGCCGCATTATAGAACGAGTTAGGCCGAGTCTTGCTTCGAGTTCTTCTCGGTAATTTTCAACATCGAAGTCAGCTTTTTTGATGCGAGAGACGCCTTCCGAAACAGCGGCTTCAGCGACCGCACTTGCTTCCCAAATTAGGACGCGCGCGTCGAATGGTTTAGGAATGAGATAATCTGGACCAAACTGAATCTGTTCGCCATCATAAGCTGCGGCAACATCGTCGGGAACTGGTTCCTTAGCGAGATTAGCTATCGCGTGGGTCGCTGCCATTTTCATCCCTTCAGTTATCTCAGTTGCACGAACATCGAGTGCGCCACGGAAAATGTATGGGAATCCAAGAACATTGTTGATTTGATTTGGGAAATCGGAGCGTCCGGTTGCAACGATTGCGTCTTCGCGGACGGCGTAAACATCTTCAGGGAGAATTTCTGGGTCGGGATTTGCAAGTGCAAAAATCAAAGGTCGATCAGCCATACTAGCGACCATTTCACCACTGACAATTCCACCTCGAGATAGGCCGAGGAATACGTCTGCATCTTTCATTGCCTCGGCTAATCCGCCGTTGTCGATATCGAGTGCGAAGACTTTTTTGTACTCATTTAACTCACTAGCCTGTGCACGAGATTTTGTAATAATTCCTTTTGAATCAATCATCAATAAATTGGCTGGCGAGACGCCTAGGCGGATGTAATGGTGAGCGCAGGAAATTGCAGAGGCTCCAGCTCCAGAAACAACAATTTTTACTTCAGAAATTTCCTTTTCGACGACCTCTAATCCATTGAGTAATGCGGCACCCGAAATAATCGCAGTTCCGTGTTGGTCGTCGTGCATTACTGGAATATCCAATTCAGCGACTAAACGGCGTTCAATTTCAAAGCATTCTGGTGCTTTAATATCTTCAAGATTTATGCCGCCAAACGTGGGGGCTATCGCCTTTACTGCCTCAACAAATTCATCAACATCGGTGCGATCTACTTCAATATCAAAAACATCAATATCTGCGAAGGCTTTGAACAAAAGTCCTTTGCCTTCCATCACTGGTTTTCCTGCTAGGGCACCGATGTCACCAAGTCCCAGTACGGCGGTTCCGTTACTAATCACAGCGACTAGATTACCTTTTGATGTATAGGTATATGCCGCTTCCGGATCTTTCTCAATTTCTTCACAAGGATAGGCAACCCCTGGGGAATAGGCCAATGAGAGATCTCGAGAAGTGCCATGAGGTTTGGTTGGCACTACGGTAATTTTTCCAGCCGGCTTGGCTGAATGATAATCCAATGCATCCTTGCGAAGTTGCTTATCTGTCAGGATCCCACCCCTAGTGACTTGCGGGCAACCCCCCCCTCTATCATGCTATCCGATTGGAGAAATGTGTATTATCAGCCGTATATGGATTGATAATTAGGTGTAATAATTCGTTAGTTTTGAGCGAAATAATCCCACCTAAGGTGGGAGAGCATCAATTGAACATTGGGGCATGCCTTTCTAATGTGATGGATGACGCCACTATATCATGTCATCAATGATTTGTCGTGATTCGCTTAACCAAAAGCGCCTCGCTTTCACTCTTGTCGCTTTGATGATTTTTGTTCCTTGGTCAGCGATGTCGACCACTGATATTAATTTCGATAAAGATGAATCACCATACTATTCGAATGGTGTTTGGGGAGCGGGAGGAAGCAACGATACCGGTTGGATTGATTTTGTTGCAAACGGTGCAAATCCAGAGAATGGAACTTATGCATATGGTGACTTAAATTTAAATTTCGCACCTGGTGCTATAATCGACAATTTCACTTTCGAAGTTGAAGTTGATGGAGCCAATGGCTATTGGGTCACAGAACCTCAAATTACTCTTCTCGACACTCAAACACCGATTCTTGATTGGCGTGACCTTGGTGATCTTGGACGGCAGAATACCTTCGAGGAAAATCCACCCGAGGTCAGCGAGAACGGAGTTCTCGATACTTGGCTTCAACCTAACTCGGTAAGCGACGCCGGTTGGCAATTACCAGTCGGCGTTACAATTACCGACCTCGTCATCGAAGCTTTACGACCTGCTGATCCAAAGGTTTCTTTCTCGGCACAAAATATCGAAATCTATGATAGCGCAGTGAACCCAATCGACGGTCGTCTATACATTCTTCTCGACGACGACCTAATCCACTTGGATGATCAGGCGTCGAAACCCATTATCGATATTAATGCCGAAATTTTCGGTCGAAGTCTGACAATCGACTCATACAGTAATCGAATTTTGATTGGCACTGAAGATGGTTCAGTTTATGCTCAGAGTTTATTTTCTTCGGAGGATTTGGGGGTTTTACTTCAAGGACCGAGCGATGTCGATGATCAATCTCCAATCACCGCGATAGGCGTCGATAGTTATGGAACAGTTTGGGCCGCCTCAGGATGCCAAATCAATTACATAGCTCTAGACCAGAGTGCCTGGTCAAATTCCACATTCTGTTTGAGCGATGAATTGGAAATCCCCTCAGATCTTGTTATTGTCGGTGACAGAGTTTACCTTTCGACGATGATGGATGGGGTTCATCTTCTTGATTATACTACGACGAGTGGTTCAAACGGGGTTAACGTAACTATTGATGACAACATCGTTTGGGACACTCAAAATCATTTGACATCCGACCAGATTACAGACTTACAATTGATCGGAAATCACCTTTTAATCGCGACAGCGACAAATGGAATCAATCGTCGTGATTTAGCTTCAAATTCCTGGCTCGCATCGTGGTCTACTGGAAATTGGTTAGCTTCTAATCAAGTCCATGGATTAGTGGTGACAGATGGCTGGCTGCATATTTTAGCCGATTCAACCGTTCACGCTTACGATACTGGAGCAATGATTTTCCGTTCACAAAGGCAATTATCGGATATGGGATTATTCAGTTCTGGTAAAAATATCATCGCTTGGCCGGATTTGGATGGTGCAAGAAGCCCTGATATTGGGACGGTTTTAGTTAGTGACGGTACGGGAATAGTCGCTCGTCTACAGGGTGAGGCTACGGATGGAACCGAGGTTTTGGTCAGCAGCCCGGCTGCTGACCCGATGCACGTCACATTATTCGTCGATGATTTAGAGGATGGTGAGATTTGGATAGGCGGAGGAAACATCCTCGACCGATTTGATCGAGACGAACAGATTTGGCAAACCTCGATAGATATTTCAGATTATGTCAACAACCCTGGCCGCATCACCTCGATGGTTCAAGATTCATTAGGATGGGTATGGATTGGTACTCTGAATGCAGGAATTTTGCGTTTAGACTATCGTAATGGCTCTTATATTGGAACTGTGCAAGGAATTAGCTCAACCCATGTTTCAAGCCTCGCTCATGATGATTATACTTCGACCCTCGTCGTCGGTCACACTGAATCTGGAATTTCTCTTGTCAATACCTCCACGATGACTCTCTCTGATGTTTTGACCGAATCTGACGGCATGGATTCTGATTTCATCAATGATGTTGCGACTCGATATGGAATTGCATACATCGCGACTCCTGATTCTGGAGTAATGCGAGTTGATCTGCAAGACTTGACAATTTTAGGCTCGTGGCAATCACTCGGTGCAGACAATCTCTATGCCACCCCTGTCGCAGTAGATGAAGATATGATTTACCTCGGTCTAAACGGCTTGGGAATTTTAGTATTTGACCGTTTGACCGGCGACATTTCTGATTTCTGGAACGAAGATGGTAATCTACCAGATGATGATATTTTATCACTAAAAATCGATATTAATGGTGGATTATTAGTTGGTGCTTCGGGGGCATTAGCACGCTGGGACGGCTCCTCTTGGACCACTTTTACCACAACTGGAAATTGGTGGCAACAACCGTCATCATTCTATGATGTAACGAGTGATAGTGATGGAATTTATGCTGGAACAAATCGTGGGGCTTGCTATTGGAATTGGCAGTATCAATACCAGGATTGCATATCGACGAATGATGGCATGCCTAGTCGTTGGGTCTACGCTGTCGATATGCTGAGTACTGACCGCTTACTTGCGGGAACAAATGAAGGCGCTGCTCTCATTAATACCGATAATAATACCGTGATTGAGGTTTGGCAAGCAGGTGATGAAACCCAGCGTTCTCGTACGGTTTTGGTCGATGATATCCTTTACCTTGGATTTGAAAATACTGGGATTGCCCGTTATGACTTAGTCAATCTAGAATGGTTGCAAACTTGGGATGGGGACCAAGGAATGATTGATGATGATGATGTGACTACCCTCGTTCCAGGATTGACATACGGAACGATTTGGGCCGGTGGTGACTTTGGGCTAACATTGCTCAATGTCATCAATAATACGGTTATAATTGACTGGAATCGCGGTTCAAATTCTGGTGGACCTACTCTTTCTAATACACCCCCAGCCGATATTGAAATTATCGGCGATACCTTACATTATTCTCTTCAACGAGGCGTTGGTTGGTGGGCCCAATCAAATGATTTGATTTATCGAATTAATCTGACTGCAAATTCCAGCAAATCCATTCTCGACGCCGGTTCACGTCTCGGTTGGGCGGGTATCGTACATGGAATCGGGTCGGTTGGAGACCATCTCTGGATCGGCGTCCGACCTACTCAAGGGAATAATGGAGATGGGACAATCGTTCGCTGGAATACATCTTCAGAAAATTGGTCTGATGATTTGCAAACAATTGGAAATGTTCTCAGAGTAAATGCTCAATTCCTTGGCGATTGTTTCCCAATTAATTCTTCTTCTTGTGAAATGTGGGTTGCATATGGAGATAATATCCTGCGTCGATTCTCAGCCCAAAATATGACTTTACTTAATGAATGGACAGATATCGATGGACCGATTCGGGGAATGGTGGAATATGATGGCGAATACATGTTTGCCAGTATGGCGGGATTATTACGCTGGAATCCAGCTAACGAAACATGGCTGACCCCATGGACTCACAATAATGGTTTACCTTCCGATTCAGAAGATGAAATATACTCATTAACCGTTGCCGGAAATGATTTGTGGGCTGGTACATATGGCGGAAATTGGAATTCAGACGCTGAGATTCTTCGGATGAATGGTTCTTCTGGATTATGGTCATTATGGGATTTAGATACTGGCGATATTCCCGATGGATATCCCGCTGATATCGAAGTATGCGACGATATTGTTCACATAGCCATCGGTGAAATCGCTTGGTGGGGGAATCAAGGCGGAATTGCTAGATACGACCTTGCTGACCATGATAATGATCAGTTAACCAATGAATGGATTTCACCTCTCACAACAGGGGCTATTGGACTGGATGATAATGATGTTCGCGCTATCGCCTGTGATGATTCAAATCGAATTATGTACATTGGTTTCGATACGAATGGAATCGGAATTGGTCGATATAATTACAATACAAATTCTTACTTGACTACCCTTACTAAAGCTAGTGATGGAATAGGCGATGACCGAGTTTTCCCGGGTGGAATGTTACATGATGGAAACCTCCTCCTCATCGCCCATCAATACGATGGCACTGGTGGTGTTTCGCGAATCATTACCTCAGGCACATCGACTGCAAGTGGTCAAATAATGAGCCCTGGAATGGATGGCTGCTCGATCGTCCGTGCTCCTTCAACTACAACTCCAGTTTACGCGATTGGCCGTTCCGGACAAACTTCAGGGCTCAACCGTGTCGATCGTTTGGATTCTACTGGTTTAATCGAAAGTGGTTTTGATGAATTAACCGGTCTTACTAGCGGTCGAATCGTCGAAATTATCTCAAATTCGACTCATGTTTGGGTGTCGACAAGTCTTAGTTCCAATTCATTTTACGGCTCGTCGGTCCTTCAAGGCGAATTGACCAGCAACGGTTCCGTTCGCTGGGAATTCGGCTATAATTTTCAATCAGACACTGTCAATGATCTAACTTTGGACGGCGATGTACTGTGGGTCACTACAGCAGGTCAGGGATTGAAAAAGATCGATTTATTACAACGGACAAGAAGCAATACTCCAATCCCTTTACACAATCAAATGGATGGAACAGTCCTTCTTGACGATGGCACGATGTATGTCGGATTGATGGGCTACGATGGCTCTGCAGCCGGTTTTCAGATATTCAATACTAATACCGGCAATTGGGGTCACGGAAGCCTAATCGCTGGTTTGCCGAGTAATATCGTTCGGGATTTCATGGAAAGTGGTGACCATATTTTCGTCGCTACTCACGGTGGAATCGGACTTTACAATACGACTCGTAATGATTGGGACGATCCGATCACAACGATCGATGGTTTGCCTAGTCCTATTATTGAACATCTGATGTATGTATCAGATCCGAATGCGGGTAATATTACGAATACGTTTGGATTATACGATAAAATCCTGGCCGGTGGATTGGCTGGTTTGACCGTGTTTAATTCGAGTAATCTATCTATCATCGAAACCATCGGGTTCGATGATGGATTAGCAGGAGACAAAGTTTCAGGATTGGCTTTTGCCGATTCAGTCACCCGCGAAGTCGTTAGTAATTCTTCGACAGTTACACTCTATCACGATGCTTCGATTTTCATTTCTCACAACGGTCAAGGCTCGACTCGACCCGGGGTAGTCGCCTGGGATATTGTCACGGACCATGTAAATGGAAGCTACCAAATCGATATGATTCCAAGTAATGACGTTCGAGCTATCGCAACTGACGATTGGGGGGTTCACATCGCTACCGACACTGAACCAGTCGTTCATTGGAACTCAACTATGATGAAAATGGAGACCGGTGTCGGTGCGAATTCACTTCTATCATGGCCACCGTTTGAGATGGTCTCAAACGGTAATGAATTGGTCTTGATTAGTCCACGTGGAATCGATGTATTGCGAGTTGGAGGGGATCATGGCACGGTAGATTCGTTGGTTATGACGGGGCTCGCTGGTGCAACTATCGATTACACTGGATTGTATGTAGTCGGTGAAGATGGATTGCATCATTTCAATCCTGTTGTAACTTTGAATGAACAACCTCGTGAAAATCAGCGAAGAGCAGAACCGCTTACCGCCCTCTTCGCTGGACAGACTTGGGACATTACTAACAGAACTCATCCCGGTATGACAACAACTCTAGTGGATGATTCGAATCCGATTACAATTTTTTCTGATGTCACCTCTTCTCCCACTGGCGCTTTGCCAATGCATTTTGCTGCGCTAACTTTGGCGAGCCCATCATCTGGAGCATATGTCTGGGCTCGCTCGAATATCCTCAATTATACAGGTTCTTGGGATTTAGCAGCTCGTGATCATGCGATTGAGGCAGGATTCCAGAATGCGATATCGAATATTGGTCCAGGCTCAACAAATGTCGAATTACATGTTCAATTACAGTCTCCTGCTGATGGTCAAATTCGCGTTCGAGTAACATATGATTGGGAGCGAATTGAAGTGCCTACAAGTATCACATCACTTGTAAATCGACCGAATGATGGTGGCGGAGTTCTTGAAGCCTCTTGGTTACCATCAGAAGATGCTGCGTGGCATTCTTATCGACTATACGTTTGGGATTCGACAGCAGAACCGGATTGGGAGCCGAGCAAATCCGACCTAGCAAACTTTGGTGGCTTCCTGACAATTCCTTATTGGTCCCAAACAACCACGATGATTACTGAAGCTGATCAAGGGGGACTCATTGTTCCACTCGTGGATGGTAATAAATATCGAGTTGCGATAGTCATTGAATATCCCGATGGATCGATCGGTGAGCCGATGAGTTGGGTAGATAATGCGACACCGACTGACGAAATTCCAGCACCTCCTGCTTGGATTTATGCAGAACCAATTTCAGGTGGCACAGCTGGAACAATATTCGCCGAATGGACGCCGTGCACCGAACTCGACCGAAGTAAAACTCGACTTTGGGCGGTCGAGCACGAAATTACTAACGCAATCGCATTGAATGGAGAAATTGATTATCCCTTCAGTTCAGGTAATACAACCGTAATACAACTCAATCCAGGAATACCGTATTGGTTTGCTACAGTTTGTGTTGATGAAGCCGGACAATCGGACCCGGCTAATGCGACCGTTATCGGGCCAATTGTTACCGCTGGCGGGCTGAATGATGGTATTCCACCAGAAAAAATAGAAGACACAATCGCAATCGATGTACCGGATGATGAAGGTGGAATCATCGAAGTTAACTGGACTCCAAATGATGAGGAAGATTGTGCCTATCATACAATTTACATGGTTCCTGCAACAAGTTGGCAACCGCCGAACACAGTCGACGGTTGGCCAGCAGCAGCTTACACTGGAGATTGTACGACCAATTCAACCTTGATTTCATCAATTGGAGAACTATCCTTGGTCGACGACAGCTCTTATTGGGTTGGCATCGTAGCAAGCGATGATTGGGGCAATCAAAATCTCAACGATGTTCTCGTCGTAGAGGTAACTCCACAATCGAATTTGACGGGTGCAGGTATTCCACCAGAGCGTGTTGCGGGATTGAATGCCTGGGATCATCCCGATGATGATGGTACGGCAGTTGATATTATCTGGAATCGCTCACTAGAGAAGGATTTCAGTTTTTACACGATTTGGATTTCTGAATATCCACTCAACGATTTGGTCGAACTTTGGGAATTATGCGAAGATGACCCTGTTGACTGCGGATTGATTACGATTGATCAGCGTCAAATTGGTGGTGCTTTCCAACTCGAAATAACCCTGACAACAGCACTTTATGGTAACCGGGTCGATAATCTAGTTTCACAATCTATTGAATCAGGTATTCCACTATATCTGACTGTGACAACTCATGACATTAGTGGTAATGTTCACCTCGATGAAATGCAGGATAACATGGTCTTGGTCACACCGTTGGATAACCGTGGTGATATCCATCCGCCTGTGCGTCTGGTTGCCCCTCATTTGACTGATCGCGCACCAGACGATGGCGACGGCATGTTAGTCACTTTCCAAGAAAGTGAGGATTCTGACGTCGCCGAATATTGGATTTATGCTGATGTTGTACCGTTTACTAGCATTGGAATGCGAGAACCGGCGATGATAGTTACTCGAGATGTGCAAATACCTGTATTATTGGAGCAACTTTCCGATGGACGCGCCCTTGCACCGAGCATTATGACATGGGCTTCTGTCGTCGCAGTCGATTCATCGGGCAATTATTGGGACGATGGTTTGAAAACAACTTCGATTGCACTTATTGATGAAAATAGTTTGGATCCAGGTTTGCATATTCCTGAGGTTAGTGGTCTTCGAGCATATTGGAATCCGAGTGGTGACCGAATTGAGATTCAATGGGATGATATGCAGAGCCCTGTTATCGAATCGTACATAATTTTCGTTTCAGCTGAACCATTTGAAGATACAAGGGATATTAATTCTCCAAAATCTGGAAATGAATGGCAAGTCGTGGAGAATTATTACACTCTCTTCTTAGTAGGTGAAAATTCAGGAATTGTAGAAAATTGGCCAGTTTTGAATGAAATTTCATATTATATCGCAGTAGTAGGATTCGATGGCGAAGTCCATCGATTAGCGGTTGACCCGTTAGAGGTTCGACCATTTTCCGAGTCAGCATTTGGTAGTGAGAATCCTGGTGATGACGGTTTGGGGTTATCGTGGGTCGACCAATTAATCGGCGGTGATATGAATATGATTATTGCAGTTGTTTCAGCTATTATGATTCTAATCGGTGCAATTCTAATCATCAAGCCGAAGGAGCAAGCAGCCCCTGAGCCTTGGGAAATGGGTGCCTTAGAGGTGGAACTCGAAGAGGAAATGAATCGGCGAGATGCAGGTTTGGATGAAGACGACTCGTTTGATGAACCGATTGGATTTGACGCTAGTGATCAAGAAATTAGCAATGTAGCAGAAATTGACCGGGGTGATGCTGCAGAAGTGGGAGAAATCAACCAAGAAACTCTTGGTGCACAGCCAATTGAATTTGGCGATGATCCAACTCCTTCTGCCTCTTTCGACGTGACCGACGAGTTGCTCGGCGACGATGATGAGATTGATTTGGATGATTTGGCGGACATGGCTGATGATTTTGATTTGGATGATGTAACTGACGATTTAGACGATAAAGATGAAGATGTTGACACCTCTTTCCTCGACGATTTATTGTGATATTCGATAGCAGAATTTGAAGTCTTGTGGCTCAAGCGAAGCATATGGTGAACCTCGGAGACCCCCAATCCGCGGTTTGGTCAGCAACTGGCTGGGATGGCAAGAAATCTCTAATGTCTGCTGACATGCATTTCGCAAGAATCCGTCGACATTCTACTGTTCTTGGAATTGAAGTACCTGAAGATCTTCCAGAAAGGGTTTTTGATTTACTTGAAGATATTGAGCACCCCGGGGCTCCTAATGATAGCCCCGGACAAGCCCCATTTCTGTTAGTGATGGGTGTCAGGTCAGATGGAGAGGTATTCATCGATCCCCTTACTATCCAGCAGTGGCCAAATAGACCACTATCTGCAATCTCCTTAGAGGCCCCCACATGGAATCAACCAGTTAGGGGTACCAAGCATGGAGACTGGAGGCCACATAGGGAAGCTAGGAATTTGGCAATCGAGAATGGAGCCGACATCGGTCTTCTCTTCGAAGACAGTATTCTGATTGATGGAGATCGCTGTGCCCCTCTATTACTGGATCATGATGGAGTTGCCTATCACCCAAATCACAGTGATGGAGCATTGGATTCAGTCACTATCCAGCAAATAAAACCAGCTCTTGAGTCTGCAGGCATTCCTGTTAGGTCCGCCAAACTAACACTTGGAATGATTCTAAGAGCCTCTGAGATGATTGTGCTCGGAAGTGGTATGGGTGTTCAAGCCTTGGCGAGCATCGATGGTAGGCAGATTGGTCGGCCGCAAGGAAGGCTCTTTCAAGCTGCACGAGATTCATGGCTTGTGCGATTAGACAGTGCATGGAAGTCGATTGAAGATTTGGAGTGAGTGAATGGTTAGAATTGTTGAGTCAGAATTTCCTTGCTCACAAGTAGACCCCCTCATCGGTATTCTTGCTGGTTCGCGTATAGGTGAATTACCTAATCAAGATGAATTGTTACTTCACTCTGGTGGCCCGATTACCGACCTTTCTCAGCGGTCATTCTTACCTTCTTTAGATAGCATTCGTATTTTGTTTTTCGAGCCGCAGTCTGATGATTTCTCCTCAAATAGCTCGACTCCTGAATCAACTCGTTCAGCACTATCCGGTGAAATTTCACTCACCCCTGCTCCACCATTGGTTATGCTAGTTCAAGAATGGCGAGGTGGACGTTGGAATAGTATTGATGAATTACATCCGAAGACATTGGCAGCGGCTCTTGAAGCCACTCAAAAATGGGAAATTATACCCACTAACTTCGATGAGAAAATGCCGATTGTTCCCGGAGGTTTTGCAGGAATATTAGGTTATGATTTAAGTCGATGGTCAGTAGAAGTAGAATTGGAAAACACTCCCAAAGATGGAGAACTACTGGGAGTTTTATGGCGATGTGATGCTTGGTGGGTACATGAGCGTGAGGAAGAAAAGCTTCGTTTACTCTCGCTCGAAAATCATCCTTGGGCTTCGATAAACGAAGCCCCCGAAATCATCAAACCAAATGTGTCAAAACTTTCTTATTCTCTTGTTCCCAATTCTGAAACGGATGCTTCACATGCCCAAAAGGTCGAAAAAATTCGTGATGGGATACGCCGCGGCCATTTTTATCAAGTCAATTATGGACGCCGGTGGACAAGTAAAATGGTCGACCACCCCTGGGATGCTTACCTTCGATTGAATGAATCGAATCCAGCACCATTTTCATCATGGCTTCATCTCGATGATCATGGTTGGTCGGTGGCTTCTGCAAGTCCTGAAAGATTACTGAAATTACAGCAAAACACACTCTCAACTCGACCCATAAAAGGTACGCGAGCAAGAGGGTCGAGCTGCGCCGAAGATGAGAGATTGCGACTCGAAATGGTATCATCTGAGAAAGAAATTGCCGAGCACCTCATGCTCGTCGATCTTGAGAGGCACGATTTGGGGAGAGTTTGCAAAACCGGTTCGGTGTATTGGTCTGATTGGCGTATCGAGGCCTTACCCACTGTTCAACACCTTGTCAGTGGGGTGAGTGGAGAACTTCTTCCAAACGTCTCCTTCGGTGCTGCTCTATCTGCTCTTTTTCCGGGTGGCTCAATTACAGGTTGCCCGAAAACGGTTACGCTGGCCGCTATCGATGAATTAGAAGGCGCACCGAGGAGTGCATGGACTGGTTCAATTGGGCACATTCATTCCGGCGCTAAAAAATCAGAATTTAATATATTGATTCGAACTTTGGAAGCAAAGAGCGGACCACAAAATTGGTTCGGAACCGTTCAAGCTGGTGGCGGAATCGTCATCGGATCTGCTGCCAGCGCTGAAGTCGAAGAAGCTCGATGGAAAGCAGCGGCGGTCACTGAAGCAGTTTGGGGATTTCGAACAGGATTTTCTGCTGAAGAATTACCCGAGCGCGAACTTGGTATGCTCGAAGTCCCAAACATTGCAGGCACGCTCGGGCGTCTTTCTCCAGGAAAAATTAGTAGATTTTCTAAACGAGAAAACAAGCGAGTATTATTGATCGATAATTTGGATTCTTTTACTGAAAATATTGCCGATGCTTTTGCACGGATTGGCGCTGAGGTGAGAATTGTTGCTGGGCGGGGCGAAAACTTGGTGAATGTATCAGGACAGATTGACGATTTGATAGAAGGATTTCAGCCTACACATATCGTCCTTGGGCCGGGTCCTTCCCGACCTGAAGTGTCTAAAATTACCATGGAAATCGCTAACCGAGCTATCGGTGGAAGACTTATCCTCAATGATTCCCACATCCCTTTGCTCGGTTGGTGTCTCGGACATCAAGCGCTTGGTAGAGCGGTCGGTTGGGATTTGGTTGAATCTCCGCTCGGTGCAATTCACGGCGTCCCATCAAAAATATACCATGACTCCGGAGAAATTTTCAGCGGAATTGATAACCCCATGATCCAAATGAGATACAATTCTCTTGTCCTTAAGCCGTCCAATTCCAAACTCCAACCGACGGCTTGGGACAAAACAAAAACACTGGTAATGGGGTTACGACACGATTCTTTACCGATTCATGGAGTTCAATTCCATCCTGAATCGGTCGGAAGTCCAGATGGTGTCAAAATCATCTCGGCTTTTATCGACCTCGAGCCGATACACACCACACAGTCGGAGCAGGTTCGACAAAGTCGGCGACCGCAGTCTTGAATTAGCAACTACAAGTGGCGGGGGATGAAGCAACATGCCGACATGCAGGATGTGCAGAAGCAACTACCCGCGAAGTCAGTTCGTCAGTGGAAACGGGCCGCGCTATCAGGTCTGTGTTCGCTGTGCTCTCGATCATGATCTCGCAACTCCTGAAGATGTCCCTCAACTCTACTCTGACGAACTTGTCAAACAACGTTTCACCCTTTTCGGACGACGATACCGTCCTTGGATTGCAGTTCTTTCAGGCTGGGTCCTCTACAACTCATTCGGACGAGGAATTGAACTTTGGTCCAACCTATTCCTCGCCACCCTCATTGTTGGAACATTAGCAACTCCTGTCTTACATTATCTTGGAACTGCACGTTTTGGTGCTGAATTATCTAAGTTAACACCATAAAACCCTCAGATTCATCATCTGCAACCTTTGAAATAGGGTATATCTACCTGTGAAAACTAGAGGGAGCAGTGGGTTCCCTAAGAACGACCGCGAGACTGGATGATAAAAATAGGAGGAGCAATTCAAGGTAATGACTATTCCAAATTACTAAATTCGGCCGCAGTATGTCGTTTTTATCGATGGAATCACTATCTTTGCTCCTGTTAATTATCACATCCGAATCCTCCCGATTTGAATGGTTCACGAAAGAACTAGCGTGAGCATTCGAGCGGAAAGAGAGAACAGCGGGTTTTCTACAACTATAATTTTTGGAAGTGAAAAAAAATGAAGAAAATAAAGAATATGAAGAATACGAGTATGTTGATTGCACTACTCCTTGTGCTAATGGCAGGTTCGGCTGGCGTCCAAGCTACCGGATCTGATCCTAACGATCCTAATGACGGCGGTGCCGACTGGGATGGCGATGGATTAACCAATGCTGAGGAGCAAGCTGCAGGCACAGATATGAACAACCCAGATACTGACAACGATGGATTGCCAGACGGTTGGGAAGTAGCTTACGGGCTAAATCCTAACTCGGCTAGCGATGCGAACGCGGATCCGGATGGCGACGGCCTAACTAACTCTGAGGAGTACGCAGCGGGAACAAACCCGAACAGTGCGGACACCGACGGAGATGGTACAGCTGACGGCAGCGACCCGTTCCCTAACGATCCTAACGACGGTTCGTCATCGGATTCCGATGGCGATGGTATCCCAGATGCATATGATCCCGACTTTGAAGGAAACGACGAAGGCGACGGCGACGGCGGAACTAACGGCGGCGGCGAAGGTGAAAATGGAGAGGGAGAAGGTCAAGGACAAGGTCAAGGTCAAGGTCAAGGACAAGGTCAAGGCCAAGGTCAAGGCCAAGGTCAAGGTCAAGGTCAAGGACAAGGTCAAGGTCAAGGTCAAGGACAAGGTCAAGGACAAGGTCAAGGCCAAGGCCAAGGCCAAGGTCAAGGCCAAGGTCAAGGCCAAGGTCAAGGTCAAGGTCAAGGACAAGGTCAAGGACAAGGTCAGGGCCAGAATGGTCAACAAGGCCAAGGTCAAGGCCAAGGTCAAGGCCAGAATGGTCAACAAGGCCAGGGTCAAGATCAGGGTTCCCAATCTGGACAGGACGGCCAAAATGGCGAGAATGGACAGGAAGGTCAGCAAGGTCAACAACAGGATAATGGACAAGGTCAGCAGCAAGGTGGCGAACAAGGAGGTCAGCAAGGTGACCAGACTGGCGATAGCCAGAATGGAAACAACCAGAATGGCCAGAACCAACAGCAGCAGGGCCAAACCCAGGACTCCAACCAAGGCCAGCAAGGTCAACAATCCGACCAGCAGCAGAGCCAACAACTCGACAACCAGGACCAGAACGGTGAGAACGACAACGACGGAGACGGCATCCCAGATGACCTCGACTTCGACGATGACAACGATGGTATCCCAGACAATCAGGATGCTATGCCCGAAGATCACGACAACGATGGTATCGACGATGCCGAGGACGATGATGACGATGGTGACGGAATAGACGACCGAGAGGAAGTCAATGACGGAAACCCAAATTCAGACATCTACGACCACGACAACGACGGTGTCCGCGATAACGTGGATTTCGACATCGACAATGATGGCATTGACAACTGGAACGACGTTGGACCGAACGGTGAGGATTACTCACGCGATCACGACAACGACGGACTAGCTGACGGTGTTGACACAGACGATGACAACGATGGCATCCTCGACGTAGACGAACAAGATGGTATCGTCGGCGTTTGGCGTTACGATCATGACAACGATGGAATCCAAGATTTCTTGGATCTCGACGATGACAACGATGGTCTTTCCGACTGGTTCGAGCAAAATGACGGCTGGGATATGACTGGCCAATTCGACCACGACAATGATGGCGTGGACGATTATAATGACGATGATGACGACGGCGACGGAATCCCTGATTCCGACGAAAACGGCGATCTTCTCTGAATATAATTGAGAGTTAAAGTCAATTTTTGCTTAGCCTGCCGCATCGTTGATGTGGAGCAGCGACAGGCTTGCCCGGGGCGATTCAGTCCCGGGTCAAGCCGCCCTATCTCTAAAAAATCAAAAATCGAAGAGAGTCGGTTTACTTTCTGAGCGCAATCGATTTGCATTAGCCAAACGAGTAACTGCACGTTCAAGCCTTCGCTCGCTGAAGCCCTTCGATAGCCCAAAGGCGCGAAGGCTTTCTTCGACAGCTTTGCTAGATTCGGAAAGCAGTTCAGGATGAATCGGATGGTTAAGGAAAATTTCACGAATTACGGCAATATTTTCCGGCATTTCAAATTCTTTGAATTCAGCTACAGCTTCCATCGTGCCGAATTTTCTAATCAATTTCAAGCCAGTTTTCGGGCCAATTCCTTTGATGCCTGGGTGGAAATCGGTCCCGATCATGATTCCCAAATCGACCAGTTGAGGATAGGTGAGTTCATGCTGATCGAGCATTTCAGAAAGAACAATTTTCTCAGCTTGTAAAACTCGACCAAATTTACGAGTGCCATGGGATGTAAGATTGCGAATCATTACTGGAGCACCATAGAGGAGAGTATCCCAGTCTTGGCTAGCGACAGCCGCGACCTCTCCATTGCGATTACGAACTGCAGCAGCACCTTCTGCCTCCATCGGCGCTTCGACCCAAGTTACACCGAGGGCATCAAACAATTCTTTTGTTTCTGCGACCATTTCGCGAGTATATTCAGCAGTTTGAGGTCCGAGTTTTTTTGCAGCCGATAAATCACCAGATTCAACTGCTGCTTCCCATTTTGCAACAGCATCAATCTTGCGAGATTTTCGACCGGCCAAAGTCTTCATTTTCAATTCATGAGGGCGACCATCAAAAACAAAAACAGGATCAATTCCAGACTCAATCATCACAGTCGCCCGATCGAGGAAACCCATCAAATGTGCAACAGGTTTACCATTGTAAGAAAGAGGCTTTCCGTCTTGAGCAGTAAGACTAGTGATGAATTGGTAAGCGTTGAGAAATACGTCGATAGCGACTCGTTCGCCTGCAAGGTCACCTATTTCGATAGGATGAGCTTGCGCTAAGTCTCTAAGATTACAGCCCATTCTTCCTCACCTCGACTCCTTATCGGCTCCGGCTTGGCGGCGAGGCATTTAGGGTTGAAGTCGGGCGCGGGTCAGTTGAAGGTGGTTAGATGTCAGGTCTGATTTTGGTTGGTAGTGGATGGCATCCTTTTCTTTTCCGCGCTGAAATCAATGCACTTGTTGGCACTGTAGATATATTGCACCCTCGTGTTGTTAACTTTCAGGACATCCCTCCTCCATCTTCACAAGAATATACGAACCTCCTTTCTCGATTATCTCGGGCGGCATTGCTGGATGATGTGGTGCAGTTTGGTGGTTGTTCGGCTTTGACCGAGCTCGATATTATGGCACAGAATATCTCCAATTGGGCTGAAGATAATTTGCCCGCAGGAAGTTTTTCTGTGCGCGGGCGCTATCTTGGCTCTGCAGTAGAAGGAATATCTCGCCGAGATTTAGAAATCGAAGCGGGTGGACTAATCTACTCAGAAACCAACCCTGTAGACCTAGAAAATCCTGATCATGAAGTTGTATTTTTCATCGGCGGAGCAGCTGATGGAGCAACCCATGGTGATTCGGTAATTTGTGATGAACCAATTCTGATTTGGGGAATTCGAGAAAAATCGTTTTCTCGACCGAATTATATTGGTCGTCAACCGATGGATCGCCCCTTCTTCAAACCGGTTTCTCTCGAACCCCGGCTTGCTCGCCTGATGGTTTCACTTTCACATAGACCTGAAATTGAACCTGATTTCGCCGTTGACCCTTTTTGTGGAACTGGGGGGATTGTTATCGAAGCGGCGGTTCAAGGAATTTCTGTTTTGGTGAGTGACTTAGATCCAGTAATGGCGCATGGAGTAAAGAAAAATCTCGAATGGGCTGGCATTCCCGATGGAACATCCGTCGAAGTTGCTCGATGCTCAACTCGCTCGATTTCGGAACAATGGGGCTCGCGAAAAAATTGTATCTTCGCATTCGACCCTCCATACGGCCGCAATGCATGGAAATCTGACGACGGCCTCGAATTATTCCTTGCAACATTAACTCAAGCCTTGCTAATCGACCCGCACTCCAGCATCTGTTCAATGCTGCCTGCTGGAGCGGAATCACTCGAAAACGACCCTTCTCAAAATTACATAGTCATGGGCAGGCCGTGGAGCGAAGTCATAGAGAAAATACGTGCGTGTGGATGGGATGTAGTGCTGAATTCTCCGGTCAAAGTTCACAAAAGTCTAGCTAGAATGGTAATTGTCTGCCACCCGTCGAATTGAAAGAGGAACGCGGGGGCTCAAGGGTCGGCAAGGGCCGTTAGGGTAGCTTGGATATCCTTCCGGCTTTCGGAGCCGGAGACGTGGGTTCGAATCCTGCACGGCCCGCCACTAATTATTGATTGAAGGCGCGCATGCAGAATAATCACAAATCATTACTATTGCCGTCCCAAACATTATATTATAACTTTATTACTAAATTTTATGGCATGGTGGGAAGGACTTGGAGAAGGTTCGAAGTATGAAATCAACCGCGCCGTCAAAAAGGAAAAGAAGGCGGCTGACAAGAATACCAAGAACGAGGTATTCGGCTCTTGGAAACCATATTCGAAAGGCAAACCCTATCTCCAACTGAAAGTATTCATTGGCCTCTACATACCATTCCTTGCTTGGGTAGTATACAATCACCTCGCTGGTAGTTGGCCGGATTCAGGAGGCCCATTCGCTCTGGCGTTTTTTGCAGTGATCGTCGGAGTTCCAATCTACCATATCGGCGCAGCACTTTGGTTGGTTCAGCCCGGATATTCTCATCCTGGATGGGTAAATCTAGAGTGCCCTGGATGTGGCCACAAAGGCAAGTCCGGTCAGGATGCCAAAGGATATGCAGAAAACTTCGGGCAATTCCTTTGGAATCGTGTAATGCCAGCGAAATGCCCAAAATGTCAACTCGAATTTGAAATCTCCAATAGATCTCAATTCTGGTGGCGATATGATGACGAACCACACCCAGGAAAGAAGTACGGTGACTCTTCAAAGATTCGCGTCAAGCCGAAAGTTCCGTTCCGCTTTGGCAGTTTCATCCTGATGAAGAAAGAAGGTTTCTCATCATCCCATTACGAACTCATCAAGGTCGTCCCAGCAACAGCAATTCTCCTCGGTGTGCCGTGGTATTTCGGTTTTCTTGACTTGATTTTCATGGTGTTATTTGCCACAGTTTGTTTCAACCTCTTTGTTTGGAGACACGAGGTTTTCGTGGGCTTCCGCGAGGTAGTTATCAAGCAATTGAAAGAGATGGGAATACTTCGCAAGAATTACGTCATGAGGTGGTGGGAGGAACTGATTATCAATTTCATTTTCATGTTAATCGCCATTGGATTCGTCTGGCTTTCACTCGTTGAAGATGTGCGATTATTCGACGATTTTGCGATTTAGGAGGTTATTGAATGAAAGAAGAAATGGACGATTATGATGAACACCCGGAAGATGATGAGCCCGAGCACGAAGATGAGGCGCTGTTTGGCAGTGCGAATTTCGAATTTAGTTTCGGTGAAGGAAAGGAAGTTCCAACAGTGGTTTTTTTGGTCGCAGGACTAATCATAGTCGGTGGATGTGCTGCACTTTTCACCTATACAGAAGGTTTCGGTATCACCGATGAATGGACTTCGAAGGATTGGGTAGTGGTTGACGCTGACGTGCATCTAGAGCAAGTGCAGAACCACTTTAATCAAAACAGATATGTCTACAATTATAATGTAGATGGAGTCGATTATGACGGTGAATGGACCTGTTATACAAGTGATGGTACCCCTAATTGTTTCCACCGGAGCACATTCTATACTTCTCATCATCAAGTATCATACAACCCAGATGACCCATCCGAATCAGACATACACCCAGGATTCACACGCCAGATATTCTGGGAGTCAGTCCATTGGTTGGGAGTTATTGGTTTATTTACTCTAATTGGATTATTGCTTTTTAGTACAGGAGTTGGCAAATTACTGGGTATTTCATTGCCTGGGATCGAGAAGCTTGAGGATTTAATGCCGACCGAAGAGGATGAGGATTACGACGTGAAGAAGAAATTGCTTGAAAAGATGAAACGAGACCACCCTGATGATGACGAGCATGATGACCCTGCTGCACCACGTGAATCAGATTTCCTACCTTGATTCAGTCAAGACAATAAATGGTTGAGCGAGATGCAAAAAAAAGTCGTCGTAATAGGATTCGTTTGCACTTTAATTGGCATCGCCATCACGATTTATTTTAGTAGAAAACTTGACGAACTCGGTACATATGAATCGATTAATTTGCTCTATATGTTGATCGGCGAAGGAATGGCGGGATTGGGCTTTATTGCTTTTATTTCGGGTTTTTTCCTTCGAACAAATGATGCTAATCTATCTCGTTAAAGACGCTTCCATTTACTTATCGAATCACCACCGACTATTTCTGTCGATTGACGGGTCAGCCCAGCATTCTCAAGATTTTCTGACCCGAAAAATGGGCCATCATTGCCAGGCAGAGAAACAGGCGATTGACAGAGATGTGCGCGGTCGACAGCGCCTGCGTCGAGGAAGCGTTGCCATGTGTCTGCTCCGCCTTCGAGGAGGAGTGATTGGATTTCACGATCCCCGAGCATGTAGAGAATTCTTTGTGGATCTAACTCACCATCATCATCTGACAAAACCACACGTTGAACATGTTCTGCATCACCGTCCTTGCTGATTTCTTTGATATGGATTAGTAATGTTGGGGCAAGACCGTCTTGCATTAATTTGCAATTTTTTGGGATTCGCCCGTTCGGGTCGATAACGATTCTAATCGGTTGTTTTCTCGGCCCGACATCAGGTCCGCGAACATTTAGAGATGGATCATCGCGGATGACTGTATTCACTCCAACTAAAATTGCCATTGAATCAGCTCGTAACTCATGAACGAGTTTGAGCGATTCAGGCGACGAAAATCTAGTTGCTTCGGCTGAATCACTGTCAATTTTACCGTTTTTGTCGACAGCCGCTTTCAGCAATACTTCCGGCTGTCGATGCTGACACCAATGCATGAATTGACTCATCTGCTCTTCACAACGATCTTGTAATAATCCGGTTGTAACATCAATTCCGGCATTTCGAAGAACTTCTGAGCCATCTCCGCGAACGGTTGGATTTGGATCGGGTGAGCCGACGACGACTTTCTTGACCCCTGCCCACATGAGTGCTTCAGTGCAAGGTGGAGTGCGTCCGAAATGATTGCAGGGCTCGAGTGTGACATATGCCGTCGCTCCATGAGTTTCGACTCCTCGGGCTTCAGCATCGGCAATTGCCATTTGTTCAGCATGTAAGCCACCCAGATGATCATGCCAACCCTCTGCGATAATTTCGCCGTTGCGAACCAGTACACAACCCACTAGTGGATTCGGCATCACGCGATGTCTGCCACGCTCAGCGAGTTCAATCGCTCGGGACATGAATTCGGCTTCGTCGGTCATGATTTACATACTGTCGAAGTTGCTGTCACTAATGATACCACGCTCACAAACAATTCTTGAAAAATGATGAATTTCTAACAATAATCTCCAATCCTATACTTCGCGAGCATTCAAGTTTAGAACAAAACCTCGCAAGTCAATGTCCCGTATTGCATGCATCCTCAATCCAAAGGCTCGTGATGGAGTTTCTGCCAAACAATGGCCTGATTTTGAAACAGCTCTCATAGCAGCTGGATACGAGGTTGACCTGTTCAAAACCGAAGAACCAGGTCATGCTATCGAAATCGCAGCAAAACTTCTCGCCGACGACCATGAGATGATTGTTGCAGTCGGTGGAGACGGAACATTTCACGAGGTTGCTAGTGCATTACGTGGGACGGGTCGGACGATGGGGGTTTTGCCTATGGGCAGTGGAAACGACTTCGCGCGTGCGATTGGAATTCCACTATTTGATATTCAAGGCGCAGTCAACATTCTCGCTAACGGCATCGATCACACAATAGGCGGTGTACGATGTGAAGGTCCTCCTTCACCTCACCACGACAACTTCCCAACTCCAAAACCTCACTCATGTAATGGCGAGCCAAATAAGGAAGGCAACCATGTTCGATGGTCATTTCTTGAGGTAGATAGTGGTGTGACTTCAAGTGTTAACCGAATGAAAATCGAAGGTAAATTCAAGTGGATTCGTGGTCATCTAAAATACACCGCATTGGGAATTCGAGCAATCCTTGGCTGGAAGAGCCAGAAAGCGTGGATGAAAATCAATGGCGCGGATGCAAGCATCGTCGATATGCAGGGATTGTTCGTCATCAGCCAATGCGAGACTTTCGGTGGTGGTTTCAAAGTCGCTCCAGGGATTCACCCAAAGCGAGATTCTGCAACATTACTCATCGCCCTCGGCCTCTCAAAATTACAGATGCTAAGGGTCATGGGGCCGCTTGAAAAGGGCACTCATGTTGGAATGTGGGATAAAATTACCATGGAAGATTGCCAAACTTTTGAAATCGGAGCACTTGATTCAAATGGAAATATTTCAGCCGATGCCACTCATAATCCAACTCTATTCGTTACAGTAGATGGCGAATCTTGCTTGACAACACCGTGTTCATTTGAGTTCCATCCCACCCAACTCCTCGTTCGTGGTGCTGAAATAATCCCGAACGAATGAGATAGATTTCACTAACCCAAATTAGTGGCGCAGACGGAGAGATTTGAACTCCCGAGTCCAAGGGACACCGGATTTCAAATCCGGCGCTATACCAGGCTAAGCGACGTCTGCAGTGGTCAGCCGTAACGGCTGGTAATCAAGAACCTTACAGGTATCAATTGTAAGTTCCCGGCCTGCACCATTCCGGTAAACCAGTTGCTGCTTCAGGGTGAGTCAATCCGATAAACAAAATCATCACGAGGATGAAAAATGCTGGGAAGAGCGCTGTAAGAGTCAAAACTCCAGAATCATCATCGCCCCAAAGGTGCATAAAAATCGCTGCAATCATAATGAATTTCGGAACCCCGATTCCTACTAAAATCATCAAGGTTGTATCATTCGGTAAATCGAGACCAACTGCAGCGACTTCGATAATTGTCAAAATCATTAGTCCTGCGAAATTCATCCAGTAAATGTCTTTTCCAAAAATTGTATGTCCCATTTTTTTCACCTCAATACAGATAGAAGAATGGGAATACCAATACCCAAACTAAGTCGACAAAGTGCCAGTAAAGACCGAAGTATTCGATCGAAACAGCATTGTCAGGAGTGTATCCTCCAGTCCATGCCTTGAAAGTCATGTAAGTCAATCCGATAATTCCGAGTGCAACGTGAAGACCGTGGGTTCCAGTTGTCACATAGAATGTCGATGCGCTTACGCGAATATCTGCGAGCATCGTAGCTCCAGTTACCGGGTCATGCCATGAACCATCGTGGCGGTGATAGTGTTCAGCGTTAATCAGATAACCTTCCTCGTAAAGAGAAGCGATGTGAGTGTGGCCATGATTATATTCTGCGAGGAAATCTGGTAGGGTAAATCCTACGAACCACTCGATTAATTTCAATGTCAAGAAAACACAAGCGAGGAACCAAGTCGAACCAAGATATCTATAGATCTTCTTTCTACGAACATCTTCATCGATTGTACCGACAGGCATCTTTGCAAAGCGTAGAGCCTGAACGATTGTGAATGATGAGATAATCAACGCGAATGTGTTGATTGCGCCTGGAGCGATATGGAACCAGCTGGTAGAAATCAAAGCACTTGCTGGTTCGAAACAATTGATTGCTTCTCCTGCTTCAACCGTGTATCCTTGAGCGATCCAATCGCCGCGCTCGAAAATTGTTTGACAGTTTTCGATTCCAGTCCGGTAACGGATGTATGTTGTGAATAATGATGTGAAAACCATCATTTCAGACATTAAGAATATCCACATCGCAACCTTGCGAATTTGAATATTCTTGAAAGGAACTCCTTGAGCAAGAGGCTCGTAATGGCCATCGAATGACATATCTTGTCTCCACCAGACGATGAGGCCACAGAAGGTAACCAATAATCCAACTAGGAACATAGGAACATAACTCGCATTGTAAACTCCATTGGAGAAAGCACCAGCGAGCATGAATAGGACAATTCCAATTCCAATGCTCATAATCAATGGTGACCACGAGTTGTGTGGCGCCCCATGATGCCAATCGTGTGGTCCCCATGCACTGGGATGATCGTATTCACCGTCTTCGCTCAATTGCTCACCTCCTCATCAGCAACCATGAGCCTGTTGAACCAGATTCCAAGTTTACTTGGCTCATTTGCGACATGCTCGTTAGCATCGCGAAGGACTGGAAGATTATCTAGTGGGAAACTTGGAGTTGGTGGTGGTGAATCCGTCATCCACTCGAAAGACCAGCCGCCCCATGGATCGGGTGGAGCATCTTGTCCACGAACCAGTGAGATGATGATATTCGCGACAAGGAAGAATGTAGACAAGAAAAACAGGAAAGCGTTGATCGAGATGAATAAGTTCCAATCAGCGAATTCTGCTGGTAATGACCCGAGCACATCTTCTCCAGAGATGAAGTAAGTGTGATGTCTACGCGCCATTCCTACTACACCTAGTCGGTGCATTGGCCAGAATAGACCATTGTACGAAACAAATGCAGTTAGGAAGTGAAGTGTACCGAGTCGTTCATCAAGCATCTTCCCGGTCATCTTAGGGAACCAATAGTAGAGTGCGGTGAAGATGCCGAAAACGGTTCCACCGACGAAAACGTAGTGGAAGTGAGCAACGACGAAGTAGGTCTCATGTAAATGTAAATCCATAGCAATTGAAGGGAAAAACATTCCAGAAATTCCACCGAGTGAGAAAGTCAGAAGGAAACCGAGAGCCCAGAGTGTATGTGTTCGGTAAACCAGAGAACCACCATGCATCGTTTTCAACCAATTGAAAATCTTGATTCCTGTTGGAACAGCGACAAGCATCGTCGTCAGCATCATGACGAATCGAAACGAGGGGTCCATTCCAGATGTGAACATGTGGTGTCCGTAAACGATGAACGAAACTAATCCGATTCCCGCCATTGCGTAAACCATTGAGCGGTATCCAAAAATTGAGCGGCGAGCGCTGGTGGCGATAACTTCAGAGATTACACCGAAAGCTGGGACGATAACAACGTACACCTCAGGATGACCGAAGTACCAGAATAAATGGCTCCAGAGTAGTGGATCTCCACCTGCTTCGATGGTATAGAATGCAGTTCCGATTACTCTATCGAGATAAACTTGGATTAAACCCACACCGAATGCAGGAATAGAGATGAACAGCATAAGGTTAGAGATGAAAATTGACCAAGTGAAGAGTGGCATTTGCATTAAGCCCATGCCTTTTGCTCGCATCACTAAAATCGTCGTTAGGAAGTTGACTCCAGTCAAAGTCGATGATGCGACGAGCATTATTTGCCCGGCTACCCACATTGTCGTTCCTGAATGAGCGGTTTCACTGACTATGTAAGGGGCGTAACCCGTCCAACCGGTATCGGCAGCACCACCCGAGAATATTCCAGTAAAAATAAGGATTGCAGCGACCGGTTGTAACCAGAACGACATCGCGTTTAGTCGAGGTAATGCCAAGTCTGGTGCTCCAATTTGGAGAGGTACTATCCAGTTAGCAACAGCATTGATTAACGGCATTGCTGCCAAGAAAATCATTGTAGTTCCATGCATTGTAAAGAACTGGTTATATTGGTCTTGGGTTAGGAAATCATTACCCGGAACGGAGAGTTGAATTCGAATCATCAAAGCCATAATTCCGCCAATTCCAAGGAAGAATAATCCGGATATGAGATAGAGAGTACCTACTTTCTTGTGATCAGTCGAAGTAATCCATCCTACAATCCAAGGGCCGAATTTCTCCCAATCGAAAGTATCGGGAGATGTTCGATAGAAGATGTAGGTAAGGGTAATGAAAAGAAGAACTAATGATACAACAATCAAGGTTGCAAGAACCGTGAAAGGATTTGCTGATTCAATAACTTCAACTGGTGCTGAAACTGAACCACTGACCCGGTTCCATTCGTCCCCAGAACTACCTGCCCCACCTCCTGCATTGCCGTTAACGGAATTGGTCGTCAGAGTGAATTTGATATTTTTATCGTTAGCAGGAGCGGTCCACTCAACCATCCATGAAGTTTGGTCGTTACCCGCTTCGGTATGTCCAACCTCATTGTCCGCGAACGATTGCACGGTCGAATCCAAAGTAGCAATCGTACCATAGCTAACCCATAGATGGAATCCACCTTGATTGATGTTACCAGAATCGGTTGGGCCACCGGTGAAAGAAACAGTGATGGCATATGTTTCTGAGTAATTGTAAATTCCTGGTAATCCTTCAATCATCGGCGTAACCGTATCGCTAGGGATTGCTCCGTGGCAATTACAGCCAGAATCTTTGACTCCAGATACTCCTGTTGGGAAAGATGTTGCTACAGGAGCGATAATCATCGCCAATACAAGAATAGTGAAAACAGCTAAACTTCTTGAAATATTTTTATTGTTCATTTCAAATCCCTCTTCAATCGTGTGTGATTAGCACCCCTGCCATCAATGAATGTGCATCACCACAATATTCTGTGCAGAGAATTAATCCTTCTCCTATTGATGTAATCGGTAACCACATAGTAGTCTTCTGACCATTCAAAACGTCCTCTTTGACTCCTAATTCGATAAACCACGGAGAGTGGGTTACGTCTTCAGATTCCATTACTAATAGGTATGTTTCTCCTGCTTTCAATGAAACTGAGGGTTGCATACCGTAGCCTTCGACCTGGTATGTCCCAGTATCACAAATGTCATTGCTCAGTTCATAGGTTCTGTCCGTCACTTCAACATCTGGATTACATTCGAAGGTCCAAGCCCATTGTTTTCCAGTTACCTCGAGTATGTGATAACAATCCGAGGTCACAAATCCATTTTCAGAATCCATAACGTTATTCGAATAATATCCAGCTTCACATTCGTATCCATGAGCACCACCTTCGGTAGAAGTCCAAACCGAATCGATGGGTGCCCAGGAAATGTAAGTCAAGTAGACAATGAGTATAAACGGCAAAATCGTCCATGCCACCTCAAGTCTCAGATCATCGTTTTCCTTTGGGAAAACACCGACTTCAATTTCATCGACATTTGGTAATTCTTCTCCATCTTTAGAGCGGTATGTTACTGAGTGATGGTAGAGCCATCCGAAGGTAAAAACCCCAACTAAAATCGACCAAAGCATGAATTCATCCCAGAGGTCGAAAAAGAGGAGTGATGTCACAGTCATGGTAATCCATTTGGCTTGCGTGCGAAGACCATTCTTAACTGTCGCGGATTCTATTGTTCAACCAATAGAGTTGAATGGTTCAGCAATGAGTTCTAAGTCGTCCAACCCGAGGGTTTGTCGAGATGGCATCAAGATGGTTGACTGAGTTCGATGAGGGAATCTTCATCGCAGTCGATATCCAACCGGGTGCCAAGCGTTCAGAGGTAATTGGAATCGAAGCTTGGAGAGATTGTTTGAGGGTTGCTGTTTCTGCCCGCCCAATCGAGGGTGCTGCAAATGCAGAATTAATTGCATTGATAGCCGATTGGGCAGGTGTCAAACGCGAAAATATAAGTCTTGAATCCGGTGGAAAAAGTCGCCGGAAAAGAATGCGTATAATCGGTGTTTCTGGCGAGCAAATTAGGGCGCTAGTTGAGGATTGAAAATGGCGAAGCGAGAGGATTCATTCAATCGTTCTGAAAACCGAGGTAGGGTTAATGGCCCTGCTAATCGGGACATTCGTTTCGAGAAGGCAGCAAAAGCCCTGAAAAAAGCCATCGAAAGAAATCGTTTAGGACATCCAATTATTGTCGAGGGTTTGAAAGATGTTCGCTGCCTTAAAACCCTCGGGTTTTTAGGAAAAATCGAAACTATAAATCGCGGCTGGGACCGATCTAAATTAATCGCTAATCTTTATGAAAAATATGGGGATTTTAATTCGGGAGACGGAGGTGCGCCGATGATATTGTTGATGGATTGGGATCGAACGGGAGGGAAGTTACAGACTTCGATAAGAAATCGACTAGAATCAATGGATGTGAAAATTGATGAGAGTCTTCGAACATGTCTGATTAAGGTAATGAAGCCTGAAGGAAGAACGGTTGAATCACTTGAGCCTCATGCAAAATCCTTGCTCGAAAAAATCAATTCTTTGCAGGCATAGAAGTTGATTTTTCCTTAACCGTATTGAGGACAAGGTGAGTTACCGACCGAACCACACCATCGACTGAAAGAACATTTTTTGAGAGGTCGTCCAGATCCTTACGATCCTTTGCCCGAGCGATTATCATCGAATCGAAATCTCCAGTTACATCGTAAACTCCGTAAACGCGAAGATCTTTGGCGATTTCTTCTTGAATTTCAATCAATCTGCCTTTTTCGATTCGCAAACCGATAACGACATTCAATTCCCAACCGGTTTTTTCATGATCGAGTATAACCGAATATCCTTGAATCACTCCAGACCGCTCCAATCGTTTGACACGATTCGAAACCGTACCGAGAGATACACCGACAATTTCCGATATTTTACGAAGTGAAGTTCTAGCATCCGCCTCTAGGACATTGATGATGCTACGGTCTGTATCGTCGAGCAAATTCTCACCGGGAAAATACGCTGAGTACAAGCGGTAAATGAACATATGCCCAAGATTTCACGCTACATGTGGGCAAATGAGTAATGAGGTGTTCACTCTTCTTCGCTGTGAAGAATAATTGGCAATCCTCGCTGTGCACGTAAAATTCTTCTTTCAGGTTCTGAAATCATCAAGCTCACTCTACCGCCAATCCAAACTGGCAAACAAGTTTCTCCACCTTCCTCGATGAGTAAATGACTCCCTCGATTCTTATCGAGTTCGAGTAGGATTTCGTATGCTGGTGGTTCCTCTCCTGTGAGTAATTTATTGATCCATTCTGATGGAATTTGGGTCGATCCGCGCTGTAACTTTGTAGCAATAGATGGTGCGGCTCGGCCAGAAACTCGGTCGAATTCACCTTTTCGAAGTCGAGCTGCGATTAAGCCGAGATGGATTACTCGTAATGGTCGCCAGCGGCCTCCAGGTATCCGCGTGCGTCCACTGCGCCGACTACGCTCCGACTTCCAAATTTTATGAGTTTCGGGAGTCGACCAAAGCAAGCTTTTCCCTCTTTTCCACAGATGATTTGGCGCCCAATTCCAAGCAGATTTTACCGAATCTAAGGTCTCTTTATCGATAGGTTGTGGGAAGGTGTGAAGGTCGGGTTTTACTCTATCTAGAGTCAATATTTCATCAACAACTGCTTGATTTTGTTTTAAATCAAGTGATTTTTCTACTATGGCGATAAAGAACCCACCGGCATTTGAAACATCGTTCCATATTCTCAAACAATTAGGCAACTGGTCAATGATTTCAATTTCTCTTGGAGGTAAAAGAGAAGGGTTCGACTCTTGACTTTCAACAATAGTCCCATCATCATCAAGTGCTGGCCAATCAGTCCAACCAGCAACGCCGGGAATTGTTGGTAATAATTCGCTGGCTGGGACCAATCGAATATTTTCAGACGCACGAAGCGCGGCTGCAACTACCGCTTCATTCTCGATGGGATCCAGCGAACAAGTTGAGTAAACGACGCGCCCACCTGGTTTGACTAAATCAAGAGCGCGATTCAATAAATCGACTTGCAATTTATGCAGAGAGCGACCTCCTGAAGGCCGCCATTTTCGCCAAACATCAGGATTCTTTCTGGTCGTCGCAGAACCGGTACAGGGCGCGTCAACCAAGATTCGGTCAAATCCAGTTTCAGGAACTTTTGGAATTGAACGACCATCATGGTGAATTACCATCACGGTCCGTGCAGCATGACGTTGAACATTCGAAACCAGCGTGTTAATTCTACCATTAACAACCTCATTTGCCATCACCACTCCTGAATTATCTAAGTGCTCAGCAATTTGGGTTGTTTTCGAACCCGGACTTGCGCATAAATCGAGAATAATTTCTCCCGGCTGTGCATCGAGAGCGATTGCGGGAATCATCGAGACCGCTTCTTGTCGCGTCAATCTCCCAGTTTCATGAAGTGCATTCAAAATTACCCGAACATCATCCTCTGCTTTGCCTCGATTAAATGGAAATTCCCATGCAGACCCAACTCCTGAAAACCAATCAATTCTCTTCGCTCCAACTTGCTCAAGCCACTCCTCAACCCAAACAAAATCAGGTCGGAGTGGATTTACTCGAACGGTCTCTGGTAATCTCTCAAAAGCTCCTTCAAACCAAGCATCAACATCTTGTCGCCAAACTCCGACCGCACGTAACAAAACTGAGTTGGCGGCCATCTCAGCCCAATCGCGGACGGGGTAGCCAGACCTATCTCGTCGTGAGTTTCCAGACTCGACATCAGCAGGCGCCATAGCATGACGGTTAGCCAAGCCCAAATGAAGTGAGCGGCAGGCAAAATTCACTGATGAAAACCCGTCGAACACCGACTCATTCTCGTAAATGGTTAAACCCTCAAGGAAGCGCTCGGCAAATGCGGAGTTTCCGCATGGGATGCACATGACTCGACTAAGACGACGTATAGCGAAGCAAACGGAACCACAGACGCGAACTGATTCGAATGGGGCGAATCGTAAACTCGCGGAGCTAATCGAACGCGCTACGGCAAATGGCAGGGAGCAGGGCCCGCTAGTACCGGTCGAAGCGCTGATAACGGTAAAACGAGATGAATGGATTTGGCAAGTGGTGGACCGTGAAGTTTTGGAGGTTCTTTCACATCGATTGATTTTCCAAGCAGAAACAGGAACTCGGCGTGAGATTTTGATGACAGCAGGATTTGAAACTGCGATGGACGCAGCTTCTTGTATCGTTGAACTCGATGGTGGCTGTGTCTTAATTGAGACGCTGGATCCTTGAGAAAAAGTATCGCAGTCATCCACTTTCTTGCAAAAGTTGCTAATCAATCAATTCGCCGTGTTGAAATAGTGAAGGTAGGTCGGCGACTCGATGGCAAAAGACAAGAAGGGCAGTGGAATCCAGCAAGCAGCTGGTTTAATCCGTTACTTCGATGAGGAATCAGAGGATGCAATCCAGATTTCTCGCGGAATGATTTACTTCATCTGTATTTTCTTCTCTTTGAGTATTTATCTCTCGAACCACGGCGTTATTTCTTGGATTCGTACAACGCTTGGCTTCTGATTACTCGGATTCAGTTAAGTCGATGAAAGGAATATCCTCTTCGAGTAGATGTTCTGCTCGCACCTCATTTTGTTTCGGTTTTCCTAACGGTGCACTATAGGTCGTATATTGTGCTTCAAATTCTGACGATCTGACTTTTGTTTCCGGGTCAGCTTCAACCAGCGCGGTAATCGCTCTTCCAAGTGCGCGCTCGACAGCAGGTGCGTTTCGGTCGGCGAGGGCTGCCCGAGCATCTTCGATTCCAAACATCGCTTGCTCGAGGATGATTTCTATCGATTTATCAATTCCCCGTAGAGCGCGAATAGCATCCTCGACAACCTCGATTTCATCATTCATTTCGTTACCAGCAAATTCGACTAATTCCTGCCATACCTGAGCATGCTCGGAATTGGTTGCACCACTTTTTCTCTCGAACATTTTCAGCCAGGCCGCCTCCCATGGATTTCTTCCGAGTGAGGCGACGATATCATGAACGATTCTGGCGCGTAAAGAAAGTGGGCCAGATAATTCTATGCGATTGTAGAAACAGCGCGCTAATAAGCCGAATCCCCAGTAAGAATCACTGTTAATTCGAATATTGATTTCACCAGCATTTGATGTTAATTCCCAACGCTGTTCATCATATTCAGGGCGTTGGGTAAATTTAGGCGGTTCGTGAGGGCCGAGTGAGCGCAAGGAAGCATTTGCAACATCTCCGAGATAAATGTCAGCAGTTTTGTTAGGAATATTCAATGGACGTAAAAATCCCTCTTCATCCATCGACATTTGTGGTTCACCAGAACGAACTTGAGCGAACAAAATTGTCCGGTTAGGATCACAACCCAATGGGCCGACATGCTCACCATCCATACACCCTTGTCGAGGGTGATAGGGTTGAACATTGCGTGTTCTTGAGAATGAACAGTTAGAGATAATCGAACATCAATTTTCCTGCGGATGCCTGGAAAATACTCAATACCCGCCTGCCAAATCGAAATTTTGTGCCGCGCCGGAAGTATGGGAAATTGACCAAACCAGTCGACAAACCACCCCTCGATAATTGCTCACGATGCCGCGCAGGTAAACACTGTCCAATTCCCGAGCATCAAGGATATGTCACTGAGGCGAATCGGGAATGGGGTGGGCCGGAATCCATCAATAAGCGCGACAAGAAGAAAAATCCTGCTCGTAAGTAGTTGATCATTCAATGATTTGAACTGGATTTTCAATTAATTCGGAGGGTTCGCCAGTTTCTGGAATCAAATCGAGTAAGCTCGGTGAGCTTTGAGCGCGGTGGTAAATCTCTCGCAATGTCTGGTCACTTATTTCGAGGTATATTCGCGTTGTCGAAATATTAGCATGTCCGAGCAAGCGCTGAATAGTCACTAAATCTGCTCCACGCTCGAGCAGACCAGTCGCAAATGAATGACGTAGCACGTGTGGAGAGAGCCTTGAACGTGGAATATCTGCTGCATCTGCGATTCTGTCGAGCAATTTTTGTACAGATCGTGGATTCATTCTTCGACTTCTACTCGAAAAAAACAACGAACGATTTTCACCCGCTCGATGAGCCGAACGAACTCGTGCATTTCGAATCGGCGTCCAAGCTTCAATCGCTTGAACGGTAGCATCAGTGAACAGCACGGTGCGATCTTTTTCGCCCTTGCCACTGATGACTAATGCTGACAAATCTTCGATATCGACATCATCTAGGTCTAATCCACAAACTTCGCTGCACCGCAAACCGGTATCGAGCAGCATCGTCACGATTGGATAAGCCAGAGGGTCCTCCGATTGCCTCGAAGCTTGCAAAACTTTTCGAAGATCTCTCTTACCCAATGTCTTGGGTAATGTCTTTGATCTAGTCGGACGTTTAATCCAATCTGGAATTGTCCGACCAAGCCATTTCAGTAAATGTGTAATCGCGGCCAAGCGAGCATTAATTGTCGCTGGCCGCAATTCTCCAATCGAATTCAACCAAGAATCGATGCGACCGTTATTCGGGTCGCATCGCAAAAACAACTCTGAAACACTCATCTGCTGTATATCAGTCCAAACTGGAGCAGGCTCACTAGGCAGTGTTGTGCATGAATATGTGCGGGCTGCAACTTTGTAAGAGCGAATGGTGTGTTCGCTTTTCTTTTCGGTACGAAGCTGTTGAAGCCAGCAATCAAGCCAAGGCAGATTTTCTAATCTATGCATTCGTTGAGGTAAGTTTGAACCGTTCTCATTGACAGTTCCTGAGAGCGTTAATCCAAGCCGCCCCGCTGAACCGTTTCCGGTCCATGCTTGCTCTCCTCCTGCATTCTGTTCAGTCAATTCCCTCGCCTCTCGCCGCGAACGGCGTGCATCCCATGTCCCCGTAAGGACAAGTCCAAGATTCCGTATTCAGACTTGAATGCTTCTCTAGTTCTGAGGGTTTAGATGGCTATTTTGCTTGATGTTAGATTTTTCCAGGCGTAGCCCGATAGTCGATTCAGATAATTCTGATATTTTATTCAAAAAGCGTGTGTAAAATCGCCAGATGAGCTCGAAGCAGACTCAGAATCAAATTGGTTTTTTCCTGCTTCGATGGCTTGCAGTTTCTCGTTTAAGAAAATTGCAACAGCGCCTGCGACATTGATTTGACTGGCTTTTTCGATGCCTTCTAAGCCAGGGCTCGAATTTACTTCGAGGACGAGTAGGCCGCGTTGTGATTCGAGTAAATCAACGCCGGCGATGTCGAGTTCGAGAATTTTAGCAGCATTGGCAGCGATTTGGGCGAGTTTCGGGGAGATTTCTACTGTTTCGACAGAGCCACCGAGGTGGAAATTCGAACGGAATTCAGTTCCAGTAGCGACTCGACGCATAGCAGCGATGACTTTGCCACCAACAACCAGTGCGCGAACGTCCCGTCCATGAGACTCACCGATGTATTCTTGGACAAGTGGGCTCATATCACGCTCAATCATCTGGAAAACCAATTGACGAGCGTGCTGATCTGTGTGAGCGAGGAATACACCGGAACCGTGTGTGCCCTCACTCGATTTGATGACACACGGTGTTCCACCAACTCGAGAAATCGCCCGGTTAGTATCTTCCCAACCGCCGACGTGTGCGGTGATTGGAACTGGAACGCCTTCATCGGACAAGAGTTGTCCAGCAACTAATTTATCGCGACTACGAGTAATTCCGTCGGCAGTATTCAAAACTGGAACTCCCATCTGTTCGAATTGGCGAACTATTGCAACACCTCTTCGTGTAATTGAATAACCAATTCGTGGAATCACCGCTTCACACTCTACTGGCCAGCCACGGTGGAAAATACGTCCACCACGGTCATCGATGACGACAGTCAGAGATAATGGATCGAGGATACGAACTGCCCAACCAGCTTTCTCTGCCTCTTCGACCAAACGTTTGGTCGAGTAGAGGCGCGCCCCACGGGATAATATCACTAATCGCGGGTCCATATTTTCCGGCGCCCACAAATCCTTTTTGAGACCTTTGGATATTTTATGTTGAAATCAGCGCTCGACAAACAAAAAAACATCGAAACAGAAGAGGTTCTGCATAGCAGAACGCCGAAGGGGTTGAAAGCCAGCCGTTAGCACTCAGAGTGTTCGACATGGTTGAGGATGAAGGATTTGATCGCCAAAGTCTCTCAAAACTGAAGGTCACTGAATTGCGCGAATTATGCAAAGAAGCCGGAGTATTTGTTTCTGGAAAGAAGGATGATTTGATTGATAGATTACTCTTGAATGATGATAAGCCGGCTGGTGAATTATATCTCGATGAAGAAAAGGGTGTCAAAGGAGAGGTAGTCGAAGCAGAAGTTGCCCGACCTGAACAGCCAGTATCAAAAGAAGAAATCAACCTTGATGATGCAATCGATAGACTCATCGCAAAAGCTGAAGGAAAAGATTTGCCAAAATCTGAACCGCCTGTTGAAGAGGTTACTGTGGTTAAACCTGCAAAAGTAGACGAGGAACCTGAAATTCTCGAAGCCGAGATTTTAGACGCCGAAGTTATTCCACAAGAACAAACAGAAAAAGCAGAAACTGATTCAATTGTTATCGATGATGATCCATGGTCCTCTGAAATTGTTGATGTGAAAACCTCTGAAAAAAAGAGCCAACCTGCTGCAAAACCTCGTTCTGTCGATGATGATGAAGCATCGATTACAATCACATTACCTTCCTTCGATATTGTTCAGAAATATTGGCAGCAAATTGCTGCCATAGGAATGGTAATTCTTCTTGTTGGTGGGGGAGTATTCTACTTCCTGTCTGCCGAATCTTCCTTCCAAGCAAGGCAATTGAATTATGGAGATTCGATGGGATTCACAGTCACTGGTGGTGAAATTGCGCTCGATGGCGACGATATGGTTCGATTGCTTCGGGATGCATTGCCCGGGACTGCTATTGAGGAAGCTTGTAATGAATTGAATATCGGTATAACCGGACTTGGCTCGATATCCATCACAAAAGGTGATGAATCCGATATTTTGCATGGTCTTGACAGTCATTTAATCGGAGCAGTAGACGCCAAAGATGCTTACGGAAGATCCCATCTTACCGCTGAACAAATCCTTGAACATAATTTAGAAATCGATTTGTCAGGCAAGACTTGGAGAGATACCAATGTATGTGGAAATCTTGGCTGGTCAATGTCTGGAAATGACCTTGTGATGACAACAAAAACTTACGATGAATTGACTGAAAATACCTTACTTCGCTCTGAAACTGATATTTCATTCACCGATATTGAAGGTTTTGTTAGCACTGCGTCAATAGTCACTTTCGGTGCTGATGGACTTGGCAATATCGGGTCGATGGGACCTCTCTTAGCTTTCCCAATGGCGCCAATCGAGCTTCACGCTTTCTTCGGTGATACTAAACTCGTGGAAAATTTAAAATCATCAGATGATGATAATTGGAAATCGGATTGGAGTTGGTCGGTTGGTAAAGAATACAATGACGCATCCCATGGTATGGTCTATCCAATTTCCATCATTCACGATGAAATCGATCGTTGCCTCGGGCACGCTCGAATCGACATCCTTGTCCAAAATGGTAAACCATGGTCGGTAGAACAGGTAGTCGATATTCTCATCGACAAAGATAGGAGTACGGGAGATTGCGGATTTTTTGCAAGCGCAGCAAGCGATGTAGCTCTCCCGACCGGCTCACTAACAATTAAAATGAAGATGAGCAAAACCAGTTCGGCGTCCGGAAGCACTCCTGTGGCATGGCAAGCGAGCTATGCGGGTCGGCCAGGTCCTGGTGAAGATAAGCCGAATTCGTTGACTCAAAAACAGTGGACTACATCGATGTGGGATGAATCTGAAATTCGTTCTTTTAATCTTGAGGAAGCGCTTTCTTGCCTTCGAGTGAGCCATTCAACAAAATCCATAACACAAGCAATTGAATCCGATGGTTACATCTGGCAAGCGATTTATTCTCAACCCACTCGATCACCAGAATGGAATCTTTCTTGGGTTCGTTCAGACGATTCAGCAGGATGGGCATTGGTTCGCACAAATGGTGAAAGTTGTTCGATTCTCGACGAAGGAGACTATGCAGAAGATGAAGTGAAATGGAACCGAGATGCGATTCCTGAGACGCATAATATGGCGTTATTAGAGGGTAGAATATTGGATTCAATTCGTTATCCCGGACTGACAGAATTACTCGATTCGAATACACAAGGCTGGAATGTTGATGCTATTTATGGCTACAGATTATCTGTCTCAGAAGAAAATGAATTGCTTTCACTTCTCCCTGGTAATTTTGCCACCGGACAGGTTACCGTTGCAGGCGGGCGGACTTGGGTCGATGGCAATCGCGAGCATTCGGCAAATTTTGTGATGAATGCTGAGACTGGTCGAATGCTTGGTTGGATAGAAATTGTCGGCGCAGCGAATTGAGGTCGATATTGGCACTGCGCCGGGAAAAAATCTGCGGCACATTCAACAAGGGTTCGAGCGCCAAAGGCGCTCGTATGTCCATCGATGAAAACACCGGCTCACTCCCCGACGTGGGAAAGGCGCCGTTAATTGTCGATGTCGATTTCGTCGAAGAAGAAGAAAATACAGCGTCGCCATTGAATTCAGCCGACGTAATTAGCCAACCAAAAACAGGTCGGCCGTTGGAATTACCATTACCTATCGTCACACCCGCTGGCAGGGCGCGGGTGGTGACGGTAACCAACCAAAAGGGAGGGGTAGGAAAAACCACGACCGTAATCAATATCGCTGCACAATTAGGATTGCGCGGACATCGAGTTCTGGTAGTTGATGCGGATAGTCAAGGAAATTGTGCGACCGGTTTGGGAGTGGATAAGAGCAAGGTCAAACACACGACTCGCGATTTGATTCTTAGTCCAGAAACCGCGATTAATGCGAGGCATGCAACCGCTGTTGACGGCGTTCACATGATCGTTGGTGACAGAACGCTAGTCGGACTCGAGCAAGAGATGTTACGCCAACTTGGAAGAGAGAGGAGATTGGCGGAAGCTCTTGTGCCGTTATTGCCACATTATGACATAATTCTAATCGATACACCGCCTTCACTTGGGCTGGTTACAATCAATGCACTGGTCGCCAGTGATGGCGTATTAATTCCGGTACAAACAGAATATTTCGCACTTGAAGGACTGGCGTTGCTCGCTGGTACAATTCGTGAAGTCAGAGGTCTTCTCAATCCACAACTTGGAGTTGATGGAGTTCTTTTGACTATGCATGCACCAACCTTGCTCAATCAGCAAGTTGCAAATGAGATATTGGAACATTTACCTGAATTTGTAGTTCAACCAGCGATTCGACGCAATATCAAACTGGCAGAAGCACCAAGCCACGGAATTCCGATTCATCTACATGATCCTAACAGTAAAGGTGG
>Ga0209089_10000032_pt1 | contig 124642 bp, 126 predicted proteins | sample ArcticOcean_MG_C_FD_187431 | JGI IMG/M metagenome (GOLD analysis project Ga0209089, IMG submission 187431) | Marine microbial communities from western Arctic Ocean - ArcticOcean_MG_CB2_150 (SPAdes) (version 2) | ecosystem: Environmental > Aquatic > Marine > Oceanic | place: Arctic Ocean...
TATCATTATTTTTAATTTTTGTGTTGGGATGTAACATTTCAGAAGCATATTTTTGAAAAGATTTATGTTTACCTATTTCATCTAAAATATGAACACCTTCGACCATTCTATTTATATCGTTTTCTGTACTAAGATAATTATAAGATAATTTGGGATAAGAATTAGGATCATCATCATTTAAAGATACTTCTCCTGAACTTTCTTCAAGGTTAAGAGTAAGGTTTGCTGTAATTCCTTCAGGGTTTTGAGGATTATTATATGTCTTAGTACTTGAATTCATATAAACGATCATGTCATTTTTCCAATTTGAATTTTTCGAAGTATATCGCAATGCCATAGAAACTCTTGAAATAACTGATTTAGGTTCAATATAATCATCTTTTGGTTTCCAAGAAATAAATAGCATAGGATGATCTCTTAGATTCATTCCAACTCCTGGAAGATCTAAAATAGGTGCAATACCATGATGAATAAATTTTTCTGGGCTACCTACACCAGAGTTTAATAATAATTTTGGTGATTCTATAGCACCAGCAGAAATTATAATATCACTACAAAAAATTTCATGTGATTTATTTTCAGTTTCTACTTCTATTCCAATAGCTTTATTTTTATCAAAAATAATTTTTCTCACATATGAATTACTTTTAATATTTAGATTAGGCCTGAATCTTGCATCATTCAAATAAGTTATTGCAGTGCTTTGCCTTATGCCATTTATTTGATTGAAAGCTAAAGGTCCAACTCCAGTTGAATCTGGTTTATTATGGTCAGGACATTCAGGAAAACCATTATCTATACATGACTCATAAAAAGCTCTATGTAAATCATCCCAATCATTTTCTGGAACTCTATTTACTTTAATATACCCTTCATCACCATGATAAGTATCATTTGGAAAATCTAAATCATTTTCTAATTTCATGAAATAAGGTAGGACTTGATCAAATGACCACTTCTCATTACCAAATTCAGCCCATCTATCATAATCTTCTCTAATTCCTCTTAATAAGATTTGAGCGTTTATTGAGGATGAACCTCCCATTACTTTTCCTCTAGGAATTTTAATTTGGGGTCCATTTTTGGTACTTTCTGCATTATAAGACCAATCATGAGGATCATTACCTGATTGACTAGGGTTAATAACAGTTCCATCTCCGTAGTAAATATTTTTAGGAATAGAGTCAAAATTACTATAATCATTTCCCGCTTCAATTAGTAATATATTTCTAGTAGGATCGTTTGAAAGTCTATTAGCTAAAATAGATCCCGCAGATCCTGAACCAATTATGACTGTGTCATAAATATTATTCATTTTTGGCCTCAAAATCATAAAGTGAAGATAAAAACCACGCAGCTAAAGAACCTCCACGATTATCAAATCCATTTTCTCTTTTTCTAATAAGATATTCTTCAAGAGATTTCAACGAACCAGTCCCTGTGCATGAGTCATGAACAATCCCAGTATCTTCAATTTTTGAATCTACAAAATTCCAAGCTTTTTCTACAATTTCGTAATAGTCCTTAGATATGATTTTCAATTTGATTGAATTTATCAACGCATAACCAATCATACAGGTTGCTGTTAATTCTTCATATGAGTTTTTATTATCAATAACTTGTCTCCAAGCTCCATTATCTGTCTGTAATTTAGCTAGTGAATCTATATGTTTCTTGTTCTTTAAAATCAAATCATTTTTCCCTATAAAATTATCAGGTGTATGTATAATTGCTTCTATAAGACCATAAGCTGCAAAACCATTGCCTCTACCCCAAGGAAATTCAGCAATTTTAGAATGTATATATATACCATCATCTCTCATTAATGGCGTATCAAGAACATGCCTTATCATAAACTTTAAATATTTTTCATTATTAGTATGTTTATAAGCCCTACCCAAGATTGCAGAGACAAAAAATTGGTCTTCTATTTGAATATTAGGGTCTAAAATTTCATTATTTAAAAATAAATCTGCTTGAGAAATTATAGGAAGAATAAACTCTTTATTCGTTTCTAATTCATAAAGATCATCCAACCAAATTAAACCTGCTCTATTATCGTTTCTCCACGATTGAGATTCATTCTGAATTCTTGTTTCAATCAATGATTTATATGTAGATATAGCAAATTTTTTTCCATTTGTATTAAAACCTAATTTTTCTAATCTAAGTCGTGCAGATAAACCACAACCTTGTGTATAAACTACTGTTTCTAAATTATTACCATAAACTTCGCTTAGCGTAATAGCTTTATCAAGAAGAACTGTTTTATCAATCATTAAATATCCTTTATTTTTTCATTACAAAAATCAATTACTTCCTTTGAAATTTCATAAGCTTTAAATGCATCATCTTTATCAAAAATCTCATAAGGAGATCCACTGATTGTAAATGATGGGTAGCGTGTTGAAAATAAATATTTATCTAATATTGGGCCATAAGACTTTAAAAAATCAAAAGTAGGATCAAGTGCAATGCAATCTTCAGCTAAGTCAGAAATTGAAGAACCCCAAACTTTATCAGTTCCGCGTAAAATCAAATAAGAAATAATTATTTTTTCTGCTGCTTGCTGAAAAAGAAAACAAGACAAAGAAAATTCTTCACTTTTCAGTTTATTTGCAACGTTGAAATCATATATAGATTGATTTACCCATCTAGCATGTTCTTTTATATTTTGATCGTTCATTTAACCAATAACCTTATCTTCATCTTGAAATATTATTTCTAACGATTGTTTTATTATTTTTATTGTATAGTTATGAGTGTTTAAATTTTTATACTCTTCAGGTGTGTATACAAAAAATCTTGTATGAACAGAAGGTCTCAAATGAGTAATCCAAAATTCATCTCTATTAATAAATTCTTTTTCAGTTTCTTGAATAATAATCAGATCTAAAGGTGTATCAGGAGTAATTTTTCCTAAAGGATAATCACCAAAAACACCGAGAGATTTAGCACCTAATTGTTTTGATTCATTAGAAAATTTTGATAATTCTCTTTCTAAACAATTTTTTCTGTGATTAGAAAATCCAAATACTATAGGCAATTTGTAATCCTAAACGTTATATAAAGTAGGATGATTTGGTTCTTCAAATATTTCGTCTTTAGTAAGAGGATAGCTCTCTTTTTCATATATTTGTAATCTATGGCAACCAAAATCAGGAATATAAATAAGATTTCTATAAGTTCTTACTGAAGCAGGAGCTCTAAGTTTAGTCCAAATTTCTCTATTTGACATTTCTCTTAGTCTAAGTACTCGAGGACTAGACATAATATAAGTCTTTCCGATTTTTGATAAAGTGGCATCTCCAGTAAACTGAGTAACATATTTCCCATCTCTATCATAAACAACAACTCTATTATTATTTCTATCCGCTACATAAATATCACCATCATCATCAATAGATAGACCTGCTGGTCCGTCTAACTGAAGCATATCCCCTTCTAAAGATTTAGCTATTTCTCCGAATTTTTTAATAAATTTTCCTTTATTATCAAATAGACAAAGTCTATTATTTCTCCAATCAGAAATAATTATTTCTCCTTTATGGTTAACGGCAATTCCCCAAGGCATATTAAGAGAATTATCACCATCTTCAGAAATTAATGTTTCAATAAACTTACCATCTTTAGTGAACTTTTGAACTCTATTATTTCCTGTATCAACTACTAATAAATTTCCATCTAAGTCAAATGCTATACCTGATGGAGAATCTAGCTTTCCTTCTCCAATTTTATTTGTTGAAGTTGAAGAATCCAACTTGATTCCATTAGCAGGAGCATTACCTATTGGCACATAGCCTGCTTCTCCAGTATCAACAAGTGTATAAATACAATTATCACCTTCATCTGATACATAGAATTTACCTTCTTTATCTTGAATCATTTGAACTGGCCATTTAAAATTTCCAAAAATATCTAAATCTTCATCTTTCCAGTTGATTCTTCTTATATGTCCTCCAGAACCGTCAGTTCTGATTAGTACATATAAAATTTTTTCAGTTTCAATCATATCCATGCAATATGTTGTTACTCTTCTCATACCAAGAGTTTCTTTATACTTATACCCCCCTCTTAATATTGCATATGGAGGTTGATTAATTTTATCTTTCTGTTGAGTCATTTTTTTACCTTATTTTAGTTACTTAAATGGATTTAATTGTTCAAAATTACCTAAGACAATTTCAGTAGGATCTAAACCTAAATGCTGCTCTAGTAAAGTTCCGTATACACCTCTGTAATCAAAGGTGTGCTTCATGTCTTCACCATTTAACCATTCTGTTGGTTCAATAGATGGGTATTCTGAATATAATCCACCGTTAACCTTGTTACCTATAATAAAAGCTCCTCCACCTGATCCATGATCTGTTCCAGATCCATTATCTTTCATTCTTCTTCCAAATTCTGAAAAAACTAGTATAACAATTTCTTCTGAAGCATTATGTTCCTCTAAATCAGCTAAAAAATCTTTAATACCGTTAGATAATTCACCCATCAACCTATCATGAGCAGGCATTTCTTGTGCATGATGGTCATAACCACCATGTTGTGTATAAAATACTCTGGTACCTAAGCCAGCAGTATGAACTCTTGCCACATCTTTAAGGGCTTTAGAAATAGAGTTGTCTGCATATTCCACAGAAGATTTATACTTTGAAGGAACATCCTTAAGCATATCCGCTCCTTGAAGAACACCAGAACCTGTATTAGCAAGATAATTCATAACTACACCAGATTCGTGTCTTCCTCCCATCCATTCATCAGCTGGTGTGTACATTCTAGAAAACACATCTAAATTAGCCATTCTTTGATTATTATCTTCAATTGAAGTCATAAGACCATAATTATCTAAGTTATCTATACTAGTTGCTATAACGCCAGGTGCTGCTAGTGCTCTTGGTAAGCCTTTTCCAAAACTGACCGCAGTTAAAGGATTTAAACTATTGGGATCCAATTCTTTTATAACTTTTGCTAGCCATCCTTCAGTTGCTACTGTATTTGGTTCACAAGTATGCCATATATCCATGGCTCTAAAATGTGATCTTGAAGAATTTTCATAACCTATTCCTTGAACAATAGCCATTTTACCTTCTTTATATATTTCTCTAAAAGCTTCTGCTTTTGGATGAAATGCTAAATCGTCAGTAAACGGTAATGATTCACCTTCTTTATGTCCTACATAATTCCTTACATCATAATAGATCCCATTTGTAAAAGGAATTACTGTGTTTAGAAAATCATTTCCACCAGAAAGTTGAAGAACAACTAAAACGGGGTCTTTTTTTCCAGTAGATTTTTTATGTGTTACCATTTTATTCTCCTTAAGCTAATTGAAATTCTGGTGATGAAACTAAAAGAGTATAAAGTCTAATTATCTTTTCTCTGATCTCATCATTATCTTGATTTTTGCCAATAATTGGTCCTAAAGACGCAATATCTAAAAGTTGATTAAAGGTTTGTTCACTAACATTTAATTCTCCTGAATTTTCTAATATTTTAGTTACTAATTGTTCAGAGGATAACTCAAGTTCAGAATTTATAACCATATCTACTAAATTTTTAGAACCAGAATTATTCATATCAGAAATAAGTCCTACAGCATAATTAATTCTTTCAGTTAGAGAACCTCCATCAATCCATTCTTTTCCTGTATGCCATCCTTCAACAGTTGGTGGATCTAATAAGGTTTGTCCCATAACTGTACTTAATCCATGCAGGGAACTAAGTCTATCGTCTTTAGGCCCAATTTCTGTAGTCAGTTTTAATGTGCTAGCAATAAATTCAGCAGGACATTTTACTCGTTTGAACATTGAATTTTTAAAGAAATCAGATTTAAACATTACTCTCATAACTTCTTTCATATCACCATCAGAATTTAAAAATGTATTTACTAAAATATTCATTGCATCTTGATCTTTAGCAGGTTCAATACTCCAAGCTGGAATTTGAGGTTCATCTGCAACAAAGAAATTGTATAAATGTCTAGAAATAAATTTAGCGCAAGCTTCAGTTTTTACAATTATTTCAATAATATCTTCACCATTAAAATTACCTTTATTACCTAAAAACTCCTTTTCACCGAAATCATGATCATTTTCATCAAAAATAAATTGTGATTTAAAGTGTCCATATGGATAAAGTGGCATAGGTTGTTCAAATGTCCAGCCAGTGAATGCTCTTGAAGCATGTTTAATGTCATCTTCAGAGTAGTTACCTATTCCCATAGAAAATAATTCTAACAATTCTCTTCCGAAATTTTCATTGATATTTTTTCCATGATTTTCACAATTATCTAACCAAAAAATCATTGCAGGGTCAGTTGAAATATCTTTTAGTAAAACTCGTAAATTAGATAAACAATCATCTCTAAGCATCGCAATATGATCTATCATTGTGGGTCCTTGCTCACTTTTAGTCCAACCAGTAGCAAAAACATGATGCCAAAACAAGGTCATTTTTTCTTGAAGAGGCTTTTTTGAATTTATCATTCTGTAAAACCATTTAGTATTATCCATACCAAAGTTGTCAGCTGAAGATAATTGTGGGTAATATCTAGTTAAAATATCTTCGTCATCTAGATCATTAATAAGTTGAATATCTACTAAATTATCAACTATAGAATCATAATCCTTTAAAGATAATTGATCTAACATTTCTGGTGTAGATCCAAAACCAGCTCTCCTATATAAATGAGCAATTAATGCTTTGTCAGTTTTCATAAAATCTCCATAATTATTAAAAATCTCTAACTTGTTATTAAATAATCTACTGAAAAAATAAAAAAATACAATAAATATTTAAATATATTTTACATAAAATCAAAATCAGTTACTGGGTCAGGAATATGATCCCATTTATTTGTACCTTTGGTTCTCATGATTGTAATTACTCTTTTTACATCAGGATTACCTAAACCCCAAAGCTTTTGACCTGTAAGTACATTTACTGCATTCTGAGCCCATCTTATTGAGCCTTCAAGTGCTGTAAAGTTTGATCCACCAGCATAATGAGGCGTTATAAATAAGTTATCAGTCTTCAGTAAAGGTGATTCAGCATCTAAAGGTTCAATTTGAGTAACATCAATTCCTGCATGATAAATAATGTTGTTATTTAATGCATGAGCTAGATCTGATTCATTAACTATAGGTCCTCTTGCACAATTAACAAAGATTGCATTTTCTTTCATTTTAGAGAAAGCTTCTAAATTAAAAATTTCATTATTTTCTTCGGTTGCTGGAGAATGAACTGTTATAATATCACTTTCAGTAATTAATTCATCAAAAGAAACTAATTTTACTCCATATAAATCAGCTACAGATTGTGGGATATAAGGATCATGGGCAATAATTCTTTCTGGACCAAATCCTTTAATTCTATTAGCAAAAGCTCTTCCAATATTACCAAAACCATAAATCCCTACAGTTGTTCCAGCTATTCTTCTAAGGCGATTTCTAGCAGGCGTTAATTTTTGAGGGTCATCTGACCAAGCTCCATCTTTAGTATATTTATTTAATTCAGGTATTTGCCTAGTTATGGACAAAAGCATTGCCATAGCATGATCTGCAACTTCCGAAGTATTAATTCCAGGAGTATTACATACACAAATACCCATTTCTGATGCTGCTTCTAAATCTACTGAGTCAACACCAACACCCGATCTTCCAATCATTTTTAAATTTGGTAAATTTTCCATAACATTTCGAGTTGTGTGAGGAACAGTTCCTACTAAAAGCACATCAGCGTCTTTACCAGCTTTAATAAGATCATTTTCATTATTACAAGGAATTACTTCACAATGGATTCCTGCTTGATCTAAAACATCTAGCATCGCTTTAGGAGGTCCACTTCTTCCAGCTGATTTGGCAGTTATAACAACTTTGAATGACATTTTTATCCCCTTGATAGAAATTTAGTAATATATAGTTAAAAAATTAGTATATATCTATAAAAAGAAAAATGTAATCTATTATGACAAAAAATAACTTTGGATATTTATCAATCTCAGAACTTCATAAATTGTATATCAAAAAAGAAGTTTCACCGGTAGATGTAATAAATGAAACTTTAGAAAATATAAAAGAAATTAATAAAACTTTATTCGCATACGTAACAATTACTGAAGAATTTGCAATGAATAAAGCTAAAGATGCAGAAAATAAAATATTAAATGGAGAACCATTAGGTTTATTAACTGGGATTCCAATACCAATAAAAGATGTTGAGCCAATGAAAGATGTAAGATGTACATTTGGATCATTACCAAGAGATGGAATTGCAAAATATGATTCTATGGTGGTTAGGAAAATAAAGGAACATGATGGAATAATTGTTGGTAAAACAAATACCCCCGAATATGGAATGGCAGGAACTTCTGACAACAGAGTGTTTGGCTCCACTTTTAATCCATGGAATAAAAATATGACTTCTGGAGGTTCAAGCGGAGGTTCAGCTGTTTCAGTTAGTTCTGGATTAACTTCAATTGGTCAAGGAGGAGATGGAGGAGGTTCAATCAGAATTCCAGCTTCCTTTTGTGGTGTATTTGGAATAAAACCAACTCAGGGAAGAATATCTAGGATAGTTGATGGTTCTGTTAGGTATAACGTGGTTAGTAATGCAACATCAGGTCCGATTACAAGATTTGTAGAAGATTCAGCTGTTTTACTAAATGTTTTATCTGGTTTTTCAAATAAGGGAGAATATATCTCTATTAATGAAGAAAGTTTAAATATTAAAAAACTTGATGATACTAAAAATTTCAAAATTGCTTATAGTCCCTCTATAGGTGACGCAAATGTAGATAATGAAGTAGCTGAAAATGTATTAAATGCTGTAAAAAAATATCAAAAGAATTATAAAAATGAAATAGATGAAATTAATTTTTATCCAGAATCTACAGAGGGAATATATAATGTTTTTTTTGATTTCTTTTGTGTTAAAGGATATGCTAGCGACCCTGAATTATTAGATAATAAAGAAATTTCAAAAAAAATCACTGATTATTTAAAAAGAAATTGGGAACATGGTAAAGCCCTTTCTGGAAATAGAGTTTTTGAATGCTATAACAAAATCGGATATTACAGAGATTATTTAAATAAACTATTTTTAGAGTATGATTTCTTAATTACTCCTACTATGGCAACTACTGCATTTGAAGTTGATAATCCTCCTAAATTTATTAATAATAAAAAGGTAAATGATCCATTATGGGATTTCACACCTCTTACTTATTATTTCAACTTAACAGGAAATCCAGTATCTAATATTCCTATTGGAAATTCTAACAAAAATTTACCTATAGGATTACAAATTGTTGGAAAAATGGGTAGTGAAATAGATGTTCTAAATATATCTAAGCAATTTCAAAATATTTTTAAATGGGAAGAATATCGACCAACTATTTCAGTATAGGCTCCCAGGTTATCTTATTGTTTTTAGAAACAATTTTCCCTATCGCTTTAGAATCAGATAAATGTCCTGTGCATATAATCCAATTATTTTCTTCAGCTAAGTTCAATATGCCTAATCTAGAAATTGTAGACATAGTAGTATTCCAATCAAATACTGGGCACCAATAATTTTCAAATATCTGTGCTTCATTATGAAATAAATCTCCAGTAAAAACAATATTTTCGCCATTAATATTTTCTAATAAGAGGCATTGATGACCTGGTGTATGTCCATTAGCTGGAAGTGAGAATATATTTGGTAAAATTTCTTCTCTGCCTTCAATTAGTCTAAGAGCTCCTAAATCATTCAAAGGTAAAATTTGTTTTTTAAATATAGGGTCGATTTCCCTATTAATATCAGAATAGTATTCATAATCAAATTTAGATATTAAATATTTTGCATTAGGAAAATTAAGCTTTGGTTCTGATGTTTCCCAATTTATGTTCCATCCTATATGATCTCCGTGAGTATGAGTAATAAAAACAAAATCAATTTCTGATTGTTCAATTCCTAATTTATTTAAGTTTTCAATAAATTTTCCACCAGATTTATCATGGTCATAAGGGCCAGGTCCCATTCCAGTATCAATAAGAATTTTTTTTTCTTTATACTCTAAAAGATACCCTCTCCAAGTAGACTGAATAGTTCCATCAGGGTTTTGAGCAAATGATTTATATTTTTCCCAATCTTTTTTATTAACATGTGGATAAACAAAAGAAGGGTCTCTTTTAACACCTATAAGATCGTTGACAAAAGAAATTCTAAAATCACCAATATTTACCATTAATAAGTCCTTTATTATTATAAAATTATTTATTATTATAAACAAAAAATATATATGGAGGATTTAATGACTACTTATACATGTTCAGTTGGATGTGGTATGAAAGTAAATGGTTTAACATGTGGAACATGTGGTAAAGAACTAGTTCATGACACAATTAATAAAGATGATGGTAGTTCAGTTCACATCGCTAAATGTCCAGACAATTGTGGGAAAATAAAATCTCCAATGTGTTGCGGAAGTGATATGGCTCATTCATAGTTTTTAGTTTATAACTGATGCGGCTGTGGTGAAATGGTAGACACGCATGCCTTAGGAGCATGTGCAGCAATGCGTGAAGGTTCGACTCCTTTCAGCCGCACCATATACGAATACAAACCAGTTGTTTTTTTAGGATTTTTTATATCATTATCCTTTGAATTAGTAATATTCTCATTTGTTGTTCATTATTTATAAAGTAACAAAAATACTTTATTTAGATATCCTAAATAATATGAATAAATTATCTAAAAAATTATCTGAAAATCACCAAATTGATTATTTTGCTTCATTAAAATATCCAGATTTTTTCAAAATGTGGTTAGCAAGTTTATTTGCTGGATCTTCTCATTGGGCTCTAATAGTGATAAGAGGGTGGGTTGTTTATCAAATTTCTGATAGCAGCATGCTTGTTGGCTTAGTTACTTTTGCCGCCATGATTCCAATGCTTTTAGTAACACCATTTGTAGGTTATTTATCTGATAAATTTCAAAGAAGACGAATTTTACAAATTATGTTTTTAATTAACTTTATACATAATTTAGGATTAGGTATTTTGTATTTTATGGACTTTATCTTACCTTGGCATCTAGTAGTTTTAGCTTTGATTCAAGGTTCAGCTCGAGCTGCACAAATGCCTTCAGGTCAATCTTTAGTTCCTAATATAGTACCTAAAAAGAATTTGTTAAATGCTGTTGCATTAAATATGTCTACTGTACATGCTACAAGATTATTAGGACCACTCGCAATTTTGCCTTTTTTAAGTTACATAGGGAGTAATGAAAATTCTATAAATGGAACTGATATTGCATTTTTTATATGTACTGGGTTTTATGCTTTGAGTTTTATTTTTGCATTAATGATAAAGAATAAATCTACAGGCAAAATGAGCTCGAAGTCCTTTTTTATAGAATTAGGAGAAGGATTAAAATATGTCCATTCAAATAAAGCTTTATTAGTCATAATTGGACTTACAACATTACATTGCATGCTTACTATGTCATTTGAATCTGTTTTACCATATTTTTCAGTTAATAAACTTGGTGCTGAAGGTCTAGCTGTTAGTTTCTTAATGATGTGTGTAGGTGCAGGATCTCTAGTTGCTTCGTTATTTCTAGCAGGTAACGCAGATAAAAAGTTAAGAGGTAAAATGTTTTATTTTTTTGCTATATTAAGCGGAATAGCTCCTATCTTTTTGGCTTTATCATCGAACTTATTTCTATCTTTAATAGCGACAATCTTTATGGGAATTGGACAAGCAGGATTTATGATCATATCTCATACAATAATTCAAATGATGTCACCAGATTACGTAAGAGGAAGAATAGCAGGAGTTTATGCAATGTACATAGGAGGAAGTATGGCTTTGTTTAATTTTTTAAATGGATTCACAGCAGATTATTTCGATCCAGGTTATTCTATAGCTATACAAGGATTAATTTTTGCTTTAATTATACTTATAAGTAGAAAACATAAAGTATTAAGTTCAATTTACTCAGGAAACTCTAAGAATTTATCATCATAAAATTTTTGTTTATTTAATAGAGAATGCATCATTAGTAAAAATATAGCGTTTTCAGCAAAACATAAATAAGTATGAAATTAAGATGAATAATATTATTTTATAATTACATTTTTATAAGAAAAAATTAATTAGGATAACTTTGCCATTCAATTCCAGCTTTTTTAGAATATTTTAAAGTTGCATCATATGAAGGTTTAAATTTATCTCTAGGAATATGTTCAACTAATATTTGTGCATCAGGACAAATATCTTGCATTCTCTTCAAAAAATATACTTGATCCATCATTCCATTACCTAAATATTCTTCCTCTAATTGAAATAATAGAGAATCAATGACTTTAAAGTCTTTTAGGTCAGCACTTATTGTATATTCTCCTAAAAGAGTAAAAAATTCTTCTAAAAATTCTCTAGTATTATATGCTTCTTTCAATGATGATAAAAAGTTAACAGGATCTTGATTAAATTTAAGATTTTTAGAGCCTACTGCATCAAAAAAGGCCTTTACTCTTTTAGCTGAATAAACAGGTGATACATACCCTCCTTCTAGTATTAAATACATTCCTTCAGATTCAGCTATTTTACATATTTCTTTAGTTGAATCAACTAATCTATCAAAAATTTTGTCAGTATGATTTTCTGGATGAGGCAACCAAGCACCTTTTTCATTAACACTTCCTGGTCTCAAGTAAGTACTAGGGCAACCAAGTTTTGTTGAAAGTATACACATATCTTTAACAAAAGAAATAGCATTTCTTCTAACGTTTTCATCTGGACTTACAAGACCTCCTCCGTATGTTCCTCTAGAGTTACCCATAAGCACTGAATTATTATGAAATCTAGATTTAATTTCTTTTATTGATTCATCAGAATAAATATTAGGACTTGATACAACAACATTATGCACGGTGTAGCCTATATCAGAAACTTCTTTTAAATCATCGTTAGTATAAGTTAATACATCAAATTCGTGTGGTATCTTACTTTTTGAACCAGCCCCAGTAGTACCAATCATTGACGCAGCGCCTAAAAACATAAAAACTCCTTTTTTAAATAACTTTTATAAAGTATAACAGGAAGAGTTTTAATGCCTTATGTAGGTAAAATATTTATTCACAAATAATTTATCCAAAAGGTAAGTTGGAATCTAATGTTCCTTCAGCACGAGGGTTTTCCATAAGTACAGTCACACCTTTATCAAAATATCGATTTCTTAATTTTCTATCATACGATCGAACCACTAATTTAGTATTTGTTGATTTACATAGTCCTAATGCGTGTCCCATTGCGTCATCATCAGTTTTTGCAAATGGATGCTCCGGGTGTGATTTTCTATCTAGCAATAAATCAGCTGGTCCCCATGAAAAACAATCTACTCCATCTAAAGCAAAGTTTGGAATATTATTTATTGCATTTAAAGTTTCTATTTGAAGCATTAGTACTCCTGTTTTATTCCACCATTCAGGATAATTTTCAGGTGTATCTTTTATTGCACCAGAAGGTCTCCCTGGGCCACCCCAACTTCTAATTCCTTTTGGTTTATAATAAAAATGATCTCTTGCTTCTTGTGCAATATGCACTTCTTCTGTTTGAGGAACTTCAATTGAAGTAGGGCCCATATCTAATTTGTTTCCAATCAAATACGCATGTCTTCGGTGATCTAGGCGATAATGAACAGGCTTATCTAACTCGAGGGCTATAGAACATATTTTCTGTAAATATTGTTCACTTGAAGGAGAATGTTGTGAATCTACAGAGATAAAATCATAATCATAGTAATCTAGTAATTTTTCTATGTCTTCTTTACCTGAACCAAAAGGTATTCCTGCTCCAATAATTTGTTCTCCACTAGCTATTAGTCTTTTTAAGTCTTTCATAAGTTCATCTTCTTTCTTAAAATATTATATTTATCACTCTAATATGACTGAAAATATAAATCAAATCAGATTAAATAATTTTCGTTTGTCTAGTAGTAAAAACCAAGAAATTCATTAATTGAAATATTATAAATAACTAGAATATTTAATAATTTTTAAAATTGATTAAAAAATTATTTTAAAGCAACACTTCCATCTTCTCTAATGGGAGGTGGTATATGTGCTGGATCAAATGGATGTTTTGATGGAGCATTTTCATTGAAAATTAAACCTAACCCAGGCTTTTCAGATGGAGTATACCAACCATTTTTAAGCGTAATAATTTCATCTGTCATATCTCGCCTTGGAGGTAGATCTTCTTGCACTGATTCTTGAACATCCCAAGATGGAGAGGAAATACCTAATGCGATACAAGCTGCTGTTGCTATAGGACCTTGAAAATTATGAGGCGAAATTTTAATATGATGTGCTTCTGCTATAGTAGCTATTTTTTTTACTCCAGTAATTCCGCCTGCAACTGCTATATCTGGTTTGAAAAAAGCAGGTTTTGCTATTTCTGCATATTCTCTAAATTCCCAGATACCCATATTTCTTTCTCCAACAGCTAGTGGAAGTTTCATTTTTGAAGAGACATCGCCCATTGCAATAACTGAATCTGGAACTATAGGGTCTTCAATAAAATATGGACGTAAATGAGCAACTTCATCACAAAAAACAATTGCTTCATGAGGTTGCATATTTCTATGAATTTCTATTCCTATATCAAAATCCCATCCAACTGTTTCTCTAACAGCTTCCACGCTTTCAATTGCAAATTTAATCATTTTTGTATAACTCATTTCAGCCCATTCTTTAGCCATTGGAGTAAATTTGAGAGCAGTAAATCCTTCATTCAATATTTTTTTTGCACCTTCTGCATATTCATCAGGATTATTTCCACTTATTCCTTGAGCTATGGCTCTTACTTTATTTCTTACTTTACCTCCTAATAAATTCCACACTGGAGTTTGTAGCCTTTTTCCTTTAATATCCCAAAGAGCCATGTCAATTGCACTTATTGCGCCACCAATACTATTACCTCGAAATGCAGAATTATATCTCCATAAGTAAGTCCAAATATGTTCTATATCATTAGCGTTCATTCCAATCAATGAATCTTTAAAACCATGAATGGTTGCTTCAGCAGCTTTTGGATAAGACCAGTAACATGATTCTCCTATTCCTTCCAACCCATCTTCTGTTGTCACTTTAACAACAAGAAATCTAGAAACAAAAAAAGTTTCAATATTTGCAATTTTCAATTTAGTAATCTTCCTTTCTTAAATTTTCCAATGTTCATTAATAGTGGATTCATATTCTGAAGTCTCTTCATTTTCAATCTCTCTTATTGATACACTTCTTCCTAAAATTGAAGATTCTAAAGCTGCATTACATACAGCTAAATCCTTTCGTCCAACATATGCATCTACTTCAGGCTTTACACCATCAGTAATACATTGACCTAATTCATAATATTCTAGAGCTACTAAAAATTTATCAGCATCTTCAAATGGAGCATCGTAAGAACCTAATCTATCAGAACCAAATAATCTAGCCGGAAGTTCTTCTAAATGAAAATCTGGAACTAAATCCAATACTTCATCTCCTGAAATTTTTCCTATTCCATCAATTGCTAATGTAAGAGGTTTACCTCTACGTTGTTTTGCAGGTTCAATTGAGCCTTTACTACCATAAATCATTCCATATTCAAGAGGTTCTCCATGAGCAGCAAAAAATGAAGTCCATTGCCCCACAGCACCATTCTTAAACTTCAAAGTTGAAATCACCATATCCTCAGCAGTTGCTTCAATTACATCAGGAACTTCATGTGCCCATTGATCATAAAAATTTGACACACCAATTTTTTCTCCTCTATATCTTTTAGGTTCCCACAATTTGGAAGTTGCAAACACTTCCTCGATATCGCCAAGATAATACATCATTTGATCAACTACATGAACACCTGCATCAACAAAAATTCCACCAGAATTTTTATAATGCCTCCATGGTAAAATTATTATATCTTTTGATCCTCTAGCAGAACCTAATAAAAAACTATATGGATCACCTATAATTCCTGCATCTAAAATAGCTTTATTTAATCTACAAATAGGATCTCTTCTTTCTTGTTCAGCTACACTTAAAACTTTCCCACTTTTTTTCCATGCTTCAATAACTTTATTGCAACCTTTTATTGTTATAGATAATGGTTTTTCACACAAAACATTATAGCCCAAATCAAAAGCCATTTCAGCTACTTGATGGTGAGAGCCAGAATCAGTAGTAATATCTACAGCTAAAATATCTGGTCTTTCCTTTTTCATTTGTTCCATTTGAGTAAAAATTACTGGACGAGAGTTTAACATCTCTTCAGCTAAATTGGCTAAATGTATTGCATTTTCTTTACGAGTGTCACAAACAGCTACTAATTCTACATTTGACATTCCTGATTCATATAAAGCTTTTAAAGCTCTTAAATGTCTACCTCCCATACCGCCAGCTCCAACAATTGCAATAGGAATTGTTACCATTTTGATCTCCTCATTTATAAATCAACTTATGTAAAATTAATATTAATTAAAACTATAGTACTTTATATATTTACAAATTTCGACATATAGAATTTCACTATGAGTCTTCATAATTCAAATTAAAAGCGAGTTATATTAAATACTAAAATTCATTAAATACTTCAGCAATTAGTTACCTAAAATATGGGTTCTTTTATATTTATAATGAGTCTATATTTTAATGAATCTATTTGCTGTATTATTTGTATAGTTACTTGTATTGGTAGAAGAAGTCTTCATTAGTGTTTATATTCCCTAATATAATTGGTACAAAATAGAGCCTGAATAATAAAAATTATTTTATGTAAGAAAAAGATTTTTTAAAATATTCTAATGCAGAATAATAACTGATCAATGTTCCCAGAATTAATACAAGCATTGATATTTCATAATAAAACATGCCTTCAATTAAAGGTGAGCCTATAACTAGGCTTATACCAGCCATCTGTATAATAGTTTTTATTTTCCCAAGAGTTGAAACTTGAACTATCTTCCCATTAACTGAAGTCGCAACCCACTCTCTTAAAGACATTATAAAAATTTCTCTTGAAATAATAAAAATTGTAATAATAAATAATAAAATTGAATCTCTATTGGCTACTAAAGAAACAAGTACTACGAAAACTAAAAATTTATCAGCTATAGGATCAAGAAATGCTCCAAATTTTGATTGCGCTGATTGTCTCCTAGCAAATGCTCCATCAAGAGCGTCACTTAGTGATCCTAGAATAAACATTATTACCGCTAAAACAATTGCAATGTCAGAATTTATGAATAACAAAAAAGATACAACTATTGCAAATAAAAATCTAGAAATTGTAATTGATGTTGGAAAGTTTTTCATAGTTAATCGTGTTTAAAAAAATTATACTTTTGATAAATTATATCTCAATCATATGATCATTTTAGTTTTAAAGCTAATATATGATTTTTTTTATATAATCATAATAATTGGAATACAAAATATAAAATAGGATCAATTACTTATGACTTCAGAGTATTTTAAATCAGGATTAACTAAAGCAAAACTCGGATTACATGACGAATCTATTGAAGAGTTTGAGAAAGCTGCTTGGGAAGATCCTGAGAATTTTGAAATACAATTTAATTTAGGTACAGCTTATTTAACAATAGGTGAATTTGAACAAGCAATTATAAATTTTACTAAAGCAATAAAAGTAGAACCTGAAAATTCTGATGCTTTAGGAAATAGAGCTGTAGCATATGCTGCTATTGGAGAAGATAATAAATCTAATAAGGACAAGAATAGTGCTATAAAATTTGGGGCTCCAAAAGATGGAATTAATGCTGTTTTAGATATAGTTAAAGAAAAAAGAAAGGGTTCTAGCCCCTTTAAAACGTAACTACTTGTTGTATAGAAATTTAAGTATTAGATTCACAACTTCTTTTGGTTGTTCTTGCTGAACCCAATGTCCAGCATTATCAATTAAATTTATTCCTTCAAATTTATTCATTATTGTTTTCATTTTTTCTAATGATCCAGGTTTTTGATAAGTTCCCCAATCTTTACTACCTGCAATAAATATACTAGGAATTATTATTTTATAAAAATTATATTTTGACATTTTAATCATGTTTGAAATATCAACATGTGATCTATACCAATTTAAACCACCTTGAAATGTAGTTTTAGAATAATTATTCACATAAACTTGTATTTCATCTTCAGTTAACCAAATACAATTTGAAATTTGATTCTGGTTGGGCATAAATTCATTAACTGTTTCCGGCATATTTTGATTTTTATTCATAATATAATAAGTAGGCATTTTTGATAAGTTTTTAGCTGACCAAGAAGATAAATCATATGGAGCATTGCCAGCCCAATCAGCGCTTTTATAATGGTAATAAGCTCTAATAAATGATTTAAGACCTTGTTTGCAATTCATAATATCGTCATTAGCATGTTTTGAACGAAAGTATGTTTGATAGTGTTTTCTAGGGATCTTTAATTTTTCTAGCTTCAAATCAATTAAATCTGTATCAGACTTAAAATTTAATATATTTAAATCAGGAATATTTGGAGGTCCTGTAAACGGAGCACTCATTATAACTAAGTTCTTAAAATAATTTGGAAATAACAGTGAAGCCCAAGAAGCAACTGCAGCACCTGAGTCATGTCCAACAATACACTTCACATTTTCATAGCCTAGTGATTTTGAAAGTAAATAAATATCCTTGACTAAATTTACGTGACTATATGTGCTTAAATCATTTGTATAACTTAAGTTTGCTCCATAGGTTTTTCCAAAACCTCTTTGATCAGGAGCTATAACATGGTAACCGTGCAAGCTTAATTCAATTAATATTTTCCGCCAACTGAAAGCTAATTCGGGGAATCCATGAAGTAAAACTATAAGTTTTGAATTTTTAGTTTTACTTCCTGCTTCAAGATAATGAATATCAATTTCATTAATATTTTTAGAAATTTTTGATTTTATCTTAGGAAGAAGGATTTCTTTTTGGTAATTATTTTTCAAATTATTAAATAAATATGAATGTTTTTATATATAAATAATAAAGTATGTATTACATTCTTTCTATAATATGTATACAACAAATTAAACACTTATGAATTACAAATATGAAAAATGAAATTAGATTAAAAGAAATATTTAAAAATCATCTCAAAGAAAAAAAATAGTTTTAGAAAAAGAAAACTTTGACGAAGCTTTTGAAACTTTTCTCAAAATAAGAAAAATTTATAATTCTATATTATCTAAAAATTCAAATTCATTTGAACCAAGACAAAGAATGTTTGGAGATACATAGTGATAGAAAATATATATTACAGCAGTATACAAAAACTACATAATTTATACAAAAATAAAAAAATTTCCCCTTCAGAAGTTAATGAAATATTTTTAAAAAGAATAAATAAACATAATAAAGTTCTTAATGCATTTATTGAAGTATACGAAGATGAAAGCAAGGTTTTTACAAAAGATTTAGATATTACAAAAGAATTTAGTATTCTTTCAGGTATCCCAGTTGGACTTAAGGATTTAATTGATTTAAAAAATAAATTTACCACTGCAGGTTCTAAAATATTAAAAGATAATTTAGCAACTAATAACGCAAAAATTACACAAGATTTTATAAATCATAAATCAATTATTTTGGGGAAGACTAACCTTGTAGAATTTGCATTTGGAACTTTAGGTATAAATACTAGTACAGAAACATGTAGAAACCCTTGGGATATAAAAAAAGTACCAGGAGGTTCAAGTTCTGGGTCTGCAGTTTCTGTAAGTGCAGGTCTAACAACATTTGCCATTGGTACTGATACAGGAGGTAGTGTTAGAATGCCTGCATCGTTATGTGGAATAACTGGCTTTAAACCTACTTATGGTGTTGTGTCAAGAAGAGGTGTGTTAGATTTAAGTTGGTCAATGGACCATGTAGGGCCAATGGCCAGGTCAGCAGAAGACTGTCTTAATATCATGAGCGTCATATCAGGTTATGACCCTAAAGATAAATATTCAATCAATTTAGGAAAAAATAGTTTTTTTATAGATAAAACCTTTGATAGAAGAAAAATAAAACTGGGATTACCTAAAAATTATTTTTTTGATGATGTTAATGATGAAATTAAATCTAATGTAATGAATTCAGTAAATAAACTTTCTGATTTAGGGTATCAAATAGAAGAAATCGATCTTCCATTTGTTGAAGATGGAAGAAATCTTAATGTTGGAATTTTACTTCCAGAAGCTTTAACAATACATAGTGAATATTTAAATAAATTTAGTCAATATTCACCTACAGTCATAAACAGACTTTTAGGAGGGTTAGGAATAAGCAGTGAGGAATACCTAAGTGCATCAAAAAGTATGTCTGAATTTAATTACAAAATGGCTGAAAAGATGAAAAATATAGATGCTCTAATTACACCCACTGTTCCTGTTTTGACACCCCTAATTTCAGATTCTCTTAGCCCAAACACATATGAGTCAAATTCAATGGGAAAATTTACAGGTGTATTTAATCTAACTGGACAACCGTCAATATCTCTTCCAACTGGAGTTTCAAGTAAAAATATGCCCATTGGAATGATGCTATCAGGAAAAATGAATGATGATAATAATTTATTAAATATATCTATTGACTGGCAAAATGAAACAGAATATCACAATCATATTCCTAAAGATTTTGAATGACAAATTCATATTTTAAAAGGAAATAAAAGTTAAAAATCAGCTTGATTCAATGCTAAATTGATCTTTTCAATAATTTCCTTCGCTGATTCTGGTGTAATTTCTAATGTAATTCTTGATTCTATAGGGTTTAATTTATTATTAAAACTTAGAGTAATTGAATGTTCGCAATCAATGTAATTAGAATGATCGTAGAATACATCACAAGAGTCAATTGGTATCCAAGTTGAAGAATTCTTTCCTGCTCCTTTTATATTAGCTTTTTCGGAAATCATAGTACACATATTAACTCCTTAATTTTTCTTCTGAAAACTTAAAAATTTTATCCCAAGCATCAACTGATTGTTGTTGACGATAAATAGGTCTGTCATAATAAATAAATCCATGCCCTGCTCCATCATATCTATGAAAAGTATAATCTTTATTATTTTCTTTTAAAAAGTCTTCATGTTTATTTACTTGATCAGGAGGAGGAGATACGTCATCATTTCCAAAAATTCCAAGTAAAGGAGCAGATAAAGAATTTGTAAGTGTAATAGGAGAAATTGGTTGTTTTTCTGTTAGAGAATTATCATCCATTATTACATTTCCTCCCCAACATTCTATAATTGCATCAAAATTATCTACAGTACAAGCAGTTAGAAAAGCATGTCTACCACCTGAACAAGTTCCAAATATTCCAACTTTATTATTTGAATTTGAAAGAGATCTTAAATAATCTGAAGCACCTACTAGATCATCTATAACTTGACTATCAGAAACTCCGCCTAAAGATCTAACTTCAGATGCAACATCATCCGGTGAACCATTACCCTCTCTGAAATATAAATCAGGAGTTATAGCTAAATAACCATGGTGAGTAAATTTTCTAGTAAATTCTTTATAAAGTTCATCCCATCCAGGTAAATGGTGTACTAAAACTATTGAAGGAAATGGACCATCTCCTAGAGGTTTAGATAAATAAGCATTTATAGAATCACCATTATTAGATTTTATAGAAACAGTTTCAGCAATCATTCCTTCATAATCGTGAGTTTTGTAATTATGCATAAATTCTCCTTAAAATTTCAAAAAAGAAATTATATTATAAATTATGCGCAAGCAGGATCATCTCCATCCCAACGATTAAATGCGAATTGTTCTTCTTTAGATAGTTTGTCTCTAGTTGAGTGCCATAAATCATTCCATGTTTCAGCATCTTTTAAAATTTGTTGAGGGTTTTCTAAGCTTCTAGCTACGAATCCAGGAAAAATATCTCTTCCTGTTGGTTGACCAATAGGTTGGTATCTCAGGTCAAAACTCCATCTAATAACATCACTAATATTTGGTAAAGCAGAGTGTACAGTTTTTTTTGTAAGAAAAAGAGCATCGCCTTTTTTCATAGGAACTGCCATAGCATTTTGGTCTTCAAATTCTGAAGTAGGAATTGATAATCCAAAACCACCATTTAAAATTGATTCTTTTTTTCCTGTAGAAGGATTGAATCCAGGGCAATGAGTAAGTACTTTACCCACATGACTACCTGGAACAACTTGCAAACAACCATTTTCTTCGTTTGCATCCATTAATGGAAACCATACAGTTAACATATTTGTGTTATCAACTTCTTTTGTTGCTACACCCGCATCCTGATGCCAAGGAGTAGTTCCAAATTTTATAAACCCATTTTCATCGCGAGGTGCATGTTTATCAGGGACCTTAATTCGAACATGTTGAATAGGATTAGAGAAAATTTCTTTTCCTATAATAGATTCAACAGCATCAAGTAAAGAGTCATGCACTAAAGCATTGAAAACTGCTGGTCCTGTCCAAAAAGGTGTATCTTTTTTAATTCCTGATTGTGGAAGAGAAAAGTCAAAAAATTGATTATAATTTTCACCTGAATCTGAATAGATTTTTGTTATTCTTTCTCCAAATTGTAAATCCTCATATTTTGATGATATTTTTCCTTCAGAATATAATTCATCAGCAAGATTATTTAGAACACCATGATATTCTTCAATTATTGGATCAATAATTTTTTCTGGATCAATCAAGTTTTCTATTTTTAAAAATCCAAATTCTTCAAAATGATTTAACTGTTCAATAGTTAATTTTCCCAAGATATTCTCCTAGTAGTTTTTTTACATTATACAAAAAACAAATATTTTGTACATAGTTGATTTTAATCATAAAACCCAATTGGGTAAAGTCTTTAATTTATACAATTTTTCTATATTACTTTGATTAAGAATTTCAGTAGTTTTACCCTCATTTTGAATTTTACCTTCTGAAATCAGAAAACATTGTTTAGTAGATTGTTTAATAAAATTCAAATCATGTGAAGTAATTATTAAAGATGTTCCAAAAGAAGTAATATCTTTAATAACATCTAATATTAATATTTTATTTGATAAATCCAAATTAGATGTTGGTTCATCAAGTAGAATATATTTAGGTTCTTGTACTAATGCTCTGGCAAACCTAACTTTTTGTTTTTCTCCTGATGAAAGGTTATCTGTAAGAATTTTCCTTAATGATTCTAATGACAAAAGTTCAATTATTTTATCTATTATTTTTTTGTCACATTTATTCATAAATCCCAATCTATTAAGATATGGATATCTGCCCATTTCAATAACTTCTTCAACGTTAAATCCAAAAGTAGGTTCATAATCTTGTGAAACATAGGCAAATAATTTTGCTAAATCATTTGATGAATACATTTTTATAGATTTTTTATTAACATCTATTTTTCCATGATCAATTTTCAATAGACCTGAAAAGATTTTTAAAAGAGTAGTTTTACCAGATCCGTTTGGTCCTAAAAAACCAGTGCTTTTAGAATGTATATTTAAAGAAACATTTGAAAGCACTTTTCTTTTGTCAAAGTAAAAATCAACTTTATTTAAGTTAATAGTCAATTAAAATTCTCCAAAATTTTCAATATTTTTAATATCTAGTAATATTTTTACTAGTTCTTCTGATCCCTTTATATTCCAGTATGATAATGTTCCCCATAAATTAGAATTAACTATATAAACATTTTTATTTTTTATTGCATCAATAGAAGAGAGAGTTTCATCTAAAAAGAGTTGTTCATAAAATTCTTTTCCTCCCCAATCCACTGATTGTGTAATTATAATAATTTGGGGATTCATAGAAATTAAAAGCTCTTTTTCAATTGTAGTATTGGATTTTATATTATTTTCAGCTGCTATATTTGTTGCACCAGCTAGTCTTATTATAGAATCCTCAGTAGATCCTATTCCAGCTGACCAATAAGCATCCCACCAAGAAAGGGTTAAAACTTTTTTGTTAAGTTCTTCATTATTGTTGGATAAATCATTAAGTATTTTTATTTTATTATCAATATTATTAATCAATAATTCAGCTGATTTTAAGTTTCCTGTTATATAAGCCATCAACCAAATATCTTTTTTTCTTCCATCAAGATCATTGTTTAAAGGTGTTTGTACAACAATTATTCCAATATCTTCAAGAGCATCTATTAAATCAATAGATGCATAGGAATCAGCAAAAACTAAATCTGGTTCTAAAGCAATTATTGATTCAGGATCATTTGTTATAGTAGGTAATCCTTTAGCTTTATCTAATATATTACTTCCTTCTTCCTGAGCAAAGGTTGTAGTGCCAACAATTTGATCATTAGAGCTTATTCCAAATAAAATTTCATCATGACCTAATGAAATAGTAAGTAACTTAGCAGGTTTTTCAGAAATGATTATTTTTTTATCATTTATTGTGATCAATCTTGGCCAAGATAAGTTATTAGGATCTAGAATATTTTCAATTTCTGATAAAGAATTTCTATATATATTCTTAGAAACTTTATCTATTTGTTTTTCAGAATTTAATACACTTAAATCTTGATCATTAATATTTCCACAACCAAATATAAATAAAAACATAGATAAAATAATGATTAAATAAATATTAAAATTTTTCATAAATATTTTCATTAATTATTCCTTTTAACTAAATTGTTTTTGAAAATTAAAAAAATGAAAAAAGGTCCCCCTATAAGACTCATTAAAACTCCAACTCTCAAATCAGTAGATGAAAAAATAACTCTTGTAATAAAATCCATTAGAACTACAGAAAATCCTCCCATAATAGCAGAAAGCGGTAAAACCAAACGATTATCATTGCCTATCATCAATCTGACAATATGTGGAATTACTAAGCCAACAAATGCTAAAATTCCACTAACAGAAACTGCAGCGGATGTAGCTAAAGAAGTAAATAATAAACATAATATAAGTGTTTTATTTACATTAATACCTAGTGATGCTGCATACTCATCTCCAATCATAATTAAATTAATTTCTTTAGATTTATATACCAGAAATAACATTGATATTAAAATGATTGGAACACTTACATATAAATGTTCCCAACGTGTAGATTCAAAACCACCGATCAACCAATAAAATATTGATCTCATTTGGAAAGGATTTTCACTTAAATATACTGATAAAGTAATCAAAGCATTTAAGAATGATCCAATTGCTATACCTGCTAACAAAAGAACTGAATTAGATTTTCTTCCAATAAAAATATAAATTATATATACAATAATTGATGAAAATAATCCACCAATAAAAGAAAATAAAGGTATTACAAGAAGATGCAAAGTATGTATGGCAAAAGCTATGGGAATAACTGCACCCAATGCAGCACCTGCAGACACTCCTAAAATTGACGGATCGGCTAATGGATTTCTAAATATTCCTTGCATAACTGCCCCCGAAATAGAAAGAGCTAAACCTACAAAAAAAGATAATAAAATTCTAGGAAGTCTAATATCATAAACTACAGACTCATTTATACTTTGAGAAAATGTGGGATTAAAAAGAATTGAAAAAACTTCAAAAACAGGAATTTCAATAACACCTTTTGATAATGAAACAGCAGAAATTATTAAAGATAAGAAAAAAAAGATTATTAAATAAATAAAAAGTAAATTCTTTTTTTCTAAAATTTTGAAATTATTTCTCATTTTTTTAATTCATTCTTAAATTAGAGTAATGAGAAATCCTCTTACTCTTAACGCGAAGAAGTTGAATAGTTCCTAACAGGCAGGTCTCCTGACTTATGATTTCTCATTTACAGTGGCGCGACCGCGACGGATTTACACCGTCTTCCCTATTCTCTCAATAATGAGCACCTGATAGGATATAAATATATTAACTTATTAATTTCAATATGAAAACTATTTCTAGATATTTTTGTTTGCTTTTTCTATTTTTTATAATTTCATGCTCAGAAAATATAGATATAGATATATTTGAGGATGGTGTGAAAAAGAATGCTATATATTGGGATAAGATTTACACAGTTTCAGTAAAAGTACCAAGATATTCAGCCTGCTGGGTGGTAACAGAAACGCAAAATTTAGATTACTTTTCCGGAGCAATAATTAGTAATGATAATACTGCACATATAGGAAAAGGTGAGTTTATAAGTACACTTGATTATTTAAATTTCAACTTAATTTTGAAAAAGGAGTTTGCTTTGAATTTACCTGAACAGTCAACTATTTCAATAGATATTAATTGTAATAATGATCAATTTATGTTTAAAAGAACCTATAATATTATAAAATAATTTAATAAAATAATAATATGTCTGTAAATAAAAACTTTTATTCGGTACTAAAAAATTACCAAATAAGAAATAATTATAAAAAAATCAATGAAACTAATACAATGACAAATAACGATGAAAGTTTAGAAAAATTACTCAAATTTGTAATTATACCAACTGCTGGTTTTGTATCACTTATAATGACAGGGGTATTGTTGTTTGCTCTATGGCTTATATATCATGCTCTAGCAACATATAACCCTACGATTTGGGACATGCTTGGCAGTAAGGCTCTCTTCTAATTGAAGCTAGATTAATTTCAAGCTGGGATTTATTTGTTTTCAGTTTGTATAGTTTTAGCTTTAGATATTTCAGAAATTAATTAATATGTTTAACTACATTTTTTTAAGATCAAAATCTAAGTTCAATTCTGCCTTAATATTTTCAAACCAATCAATAACTTTATAATGATAAGGTATACCATCTTTAAGTCTTATTTGGGTTTCTTCATATTCAGGGAGTCCTGCATAAACTACTCTTTCTTCACCCTCTATTGGTTTAGTTTCAGCAAGTCCTCTTAAAAACAAATCCATATCTTTTTTAAATTTATCAACATCAATAAATCCATCAATTTTTATAACTTGTACAAAATGTCCCATTTCACCATATGTGTTAGGAGGCATTAAAAAACCTGCGCCCATGCCACTTAAAATATCACAAAACACTTCAGCAACAGCTGCATAACCATATCCTTTGTGTGATCCATTTTCTCTTGTACCTCCAAAAGGAAGCATCATATAATCTTCTCTATCATCAGGTAAATCAACTTCATTTAAAATTGGATTACCCTTAGAATCAGTTATCCAAGCAGGATCCATTTTAGCTCCAACTCTTTTTGCAAGACTAAGTTTATTACCTGCAACTTGAGTTGTTGCTACATCAAAAACAAATGGAGGTTCTTTATCAGCAGGTACAGCATACGCCCATGGATTTGTAGCAAATCTTTTTTCAGCTCCATGTGTTGGAACTGAACTCAAAGAATTTCCAGCTGTCATAGTTAGACCAATCATATCATGGTCTAGAGCCATCATAGAATGATAAGCCAACATACCAATATGTCTTGAATTATGAACTGTAATAGAACCTGAACCATATTTTTCAGCTTTTTCAATTGCAATTTCCATAGCTTTAGGTAACACATGCAGTCCTAATCCATCATCACCATCAATATTTGCAGTAGTAGGAGACTCTCTTGTAATCCTAAAATTTGGATTAGGATTAATTCCTAGATCATTAGATCCTTCAGCGTATCTATCCACATAAATTGGAAGCATATTAGAAACACCATGGCTTTCACAACCTCTTAAATCACTAGTCATTAAAACTTCTGATGAAAGTTGTGCATCACTATCAGTAAGACCCATTTTAAGAAATATTTGCTTTGTAGCTTGAGTCATAGACTCTGATTCAATTAATATTTGATCTTCTTTTGGAACTAAAAATCTTTCTAGCATAAACCTCTACCTCTCCTTTTAGAATATAAGTTATAATTTTTTAATATACCCTAAATTTAAAATTAAATATTGTATAAATTTATATTATTATATTAAAAAATGATTTTTATTATTTATGCCCCCGTAACTCAGTGGTTAGAGTAGTTGCCTCTTAAGCAAACCGTCACAGGTTCGAATCCTGTCGGGGGTACCAATAATAAAATATAATATTGAATATGGAAAGTTAAATGAAAGATTTTGAAAAAGAAGCTATTAAAACTGCTCTTTACTGGAATGAAGAAGGTTTTAATAAAAGAAATATAAAAATATTTATAGATTACATGCACTTTCCTAACATAAGACTTTGGGAAAACCAATTTTATATATTTGAAACTCAAGAAGAAATTATCAATTCATTTGAAGAGCAAACAGAAACTCTAATAAATGAAGGTTGGCACCATACAGTTACTTTAAACATAAAACCTATTCAATCAGACGAAAATAAAGTTCATCTTTTGCTTCATCAATCTAGGAGAAATATAAAAAATGAAGAATATGATAATTTTCATACTTTATGGATTGTTAGTAAAATTAATAACAAATGGGGAATTCAATTTAGATCATCATTTTTAGATGGTGATACACATATAAATGAACAAGGATTTTAAAAACAAAATAAAATTATTTAAAAGCTCATCAAATAATGAACATTTATTCCCAAATCAATTAATTTATTTTCACCATTAAGATCTGGAAGGTTAATTATAAAACCCGCTCCAACAATATTTTTATATTTGAATTTATTTACTAAATCAACAGCAGCAATAGCAGTACCACCTGTAGCTAGAAGATCATCTATAATAAGTAAATTTTTATGCCCATCTAAAGCATCTTGATGGATATGCATATCAGTAGAACCATATTCTAAATCAAATGAAACTTTGAAAGTATCATAAGGTAATTTGTCAGGTTTTCTAAGTGGTATAAAAGCAGCTTCTAATTTATATGCAATAGCTCCAGCAAGGATAAAACCTCTTGATTCTATGCTTAATACAGCATCAATATTTTTGTTTATCCATGGGTCTGTCATTTGGTCAATTAATTTGGAAAATAATTTAGGATCTTTTAATAGTGTTGTAATATCTCTATATTTAATTCCTTTGATTGGAAAATCTTGAATAGTTCTAACATGCTCTTTCATAAAGTGCCTCTAAATTACTTATAATTATTTTTTATTTTTTAATAATCATTTGTCGGTTGATAAATTTTAGAACTTCAAAGTAAATTATATTAATTCTAAAACAAAATAAAATCCTGGATTCCAAGCTTGGCAAATTAAATATAATTTACCATTGTTAACATACCAGACAGCATTATGTATATGATTTGCTATTTCAATATTTAAATCTTCTTTCGGACGAATAGTAGATAACAATTCATAATTTTTACCATCTAAAATATATATAGGAGCTGGTTTACCTTCTATAGGATCGTCTAAACTTCCTACAACAGCTAAAGAACGGCCCTTCCAGTTAATGAAATCAATTCCACAAGGTTTTGATCCAATTGGTATACTAAAAGATTCTTTATAATCTCCTCCCAAAGTAAAATGTTCAAATCTAGAATGAGGTCGATCAGCAATTGAAAGCATTTTTCCATCAGGAGTTAAATTTAAGCCATGAGCTGTTCCAAAAAGACCTGGTTCTGTGGGATTATCTGTAGTTCCAGCAAAAATTTTCTTCCATTTTTTAGTTTTCAAATCTGCTATAGAAATATAATTAGATCCATATCCATCAGATACATAAAGATCATTTTTAAAAATAGCAGTATCAGTTGGTTTAAATATTTTTGTCTGAGACTTATATTCATCAAACTCAGGTCTTGAAAAAATAAAATCTATCTTTCCTTCAAGAGTTAATATAATAACTTTTTCATTTAAGTTTGCAGATAATACTAGTCGTTTACTGTTATCAATAGTAAATATTTTAATTCCATGAAAATTCATTGAACTTAATTTATTTGGTAATCCAATTAAATCTTGATATTTCAGGTCTGTACTTATGCTCATCAATCCATAATTAGGCATTCCATAAAAAATACGACCTCCAGGCGTTTGATCTACAGCAAATCCTCCATGAAGATTAGTTTCGTGTTCTAGAGCATTTTTTGGTAAAGAACGTAAATCTTCACGATATGTAAATTGAAATGGTTTTTGACCGCTTTTGTTCATTTTTAAACCTATATAGCTTATTTTTATATCTTTGAATTAGTTTGATATTAATCCATGAGGATCTATAACAAATTTCTTTGCAGCTCCTTTATCAAAATCTTTATATCCTTTAGGAGCATCATCAAGTGTAATAACTGAAACATTTGTAGCTTTTGCAATTTGAATTTTATCGTAAAGTATCGCTTGCATTAAATTCCTATGATATTTCATAACAGGACATTGACCCGTTGTAAAATTATGTGATTTAGCCCAACCTAATCCGATACGAATACCTAACATTCCAATTTTAGCGTTTTCGTCAACTGCACCAGGATCTCCTGTTACATAAAGTCCTGGAATTCCTAGAGAACCACCTGCTCTCGTAACTTCCATTATTGAATTTAATACTGCAGCTGGTTTTTCTATTGAAGAATCTGGGCCATGTCCTCTTGCTTCAAATCCTACACAATCTACAGCAGCATCTACTTCAGGTATGCCTATAATTGATTCAATTTGATCAGCTAATGATGCATCATTACTCAAATCTATAGTTTCACAACCAAAACTTTTAGCTTGAGCTAATCTTTCGGGGAAAAAATCACCTACAATAACACATGCTGCTCCTAGTAGATGAGCCGAAGCTGCGGCTGCAAGACCAACTGGTCCAGCTCCCGCTATATAAACTATTGATCCAGGTCCTACTCCAGCTGTATACACGCCATGATAACCTGTGGGAAAAATATCTGATAAAAGTGTTAAATCTTTTATTTTATCCATAGCTTGGTCTTTATCTGGAAATTTAAGAAGATTAAAATCAGCATAAGGAATCATCACATATTCTGCTTGCCCTCCTATCCATCCTCCCATATCAACATAACCATAAGCAGCACCAGGTCTAGCAGGATTTACATTCAAACAAATACCAGTTTTACCTTCCTTACAATTTTGGCACCTACCACAAGCAATATTAAAAGGTACAGAAACAAGATCACCTATTTCTAAAAATTCAACATCTCTGCCTTTTTCAATGACTTCACCTGTAATTTCATGTCCTAATATCAAGCCTGATTCAGCAGTTGTTCTTCCTCTAACCATGTGTTGATCACTACCACATATATTTGTAGCAACAGTTTTTAAGATAACTCCATGATGGCATTGTCGATCCCCAATAGAAAGTTTTGGGAAATCTATTGATTGTATTTCAACGTTACCGTCTCCGAGATAAGCAACACCTCTATTGGTAGACATGATTTTCTCCATTCTTATGAATATTTTGTATAAAACATTTTTTTTTATTGATTTTACAAAATATTACAGATAGAAGATTAGTAATTCAATAGAATAAACTCAAAATAATTATTTTGAGTAAAAAAAACTAAAAAGAATTCAAATATTATTACCTAAATAATTTTTTTATTCTTACATAATTTTTCAAATAATAATGATATATAAAACCTTTAATTTTAGGTTTACCAATCTTTTTTCTCAATTTATTTTCAAGATCTGTATATGGACAAGTTATATCTGTTGTAAAAACCAAATACATAATCCAGCTAAGTAAAGGAAAAGTTATGTACCAATCAGTTTTTAATGTAATTGTTGTAAATATTAAAAAAGGAATTGAAAACAAAGTAACTACTAAATATATATGATGAGTAATTACAACAATATAAAATAAAAACTTAACTTTAAAAATGATAAAAACCTTTCAAATTTTCGATATTTTTAGGCTATCATAAAAATAATATGAATATACAGTTCTACTTTGAAAATTTAAAAATTCTACTACCTAATCTATCTGTTACATAAAAAATTCCATCTTTGAAATGAATATTACTTGGCTTCCAACTCTCCATATGATATATTTCTTTCATTTCGCCTTCTTTATCTAATACCGCAATAGCTCCTATACCAGGAAGTGTTTGATATATATATCCTTCATCGTCTACAGTAACGCCATCAGGATTACCTGGTTCTGCAAAACGTCTAAACATTTGAGGTTCAATTTTTTCTTCATCGTTATTTTCTAAAACAACTAGTCTATTTGCTCTTGTTTCTGAGATAAAAACTTTATTTTCACTAATAGCTATTCCACTAGGAAAAGCAAGATCTGGAATTAATAATTCTAATTTATTTTTATTATTTAATTTGTAAACAGGGCTTATACATGGATTAGGATATGGATTTCTAAGAGGATCTGTAAAAATAACATCTTGATCTGCATTTATAATTAAGTCGGAAGGTCCATTCAAATCTTGGCCTTCAAATGAGTCACACAATTCTGAAATACTTGCATTTCCTAAACTTACCCTTAAAATAGATTTTCTTGAAGCATCTGCAACAATAAGACAGTGTAATTTCTTTGAAAAAGCTATTCCTAAAGGCCTTCCTCTAGTATTGGCATGAATTTCAATCTGGTTATTTTTTAAAATAAATATATTTCCTGATGATGCTGAAGAAACATATATATTATTATCTTCATCTAATGTAATACCTTCAGGGTGAGAAATAGCTGAAGAAATTTCCTTTAAGTCTTTAGGTAGATTAGGTTTTAAATTCGTATACATAATTTTCTCCTGTTATTCATCTATATCTTGATCATTCCATAATGATCCACGTTTTGCCAATGCTGATTGAGATAAAATTTGTTCAATTTCTTCAGGCTTTAAATTTTTATTTGTTGCTTTTGAAGATTTATTTGAAGTGCTTTTCTTGCTCTTTTTTTCTTGAATTTTAAGAGCTGGTTGGTCTTCTCCCCAATAAATTGTTTGATGTGGAAAAGGAATTTCAATTCCTTCTAAATCAAACCTTGCTTTTATTCTTCGTATTAGTTCTGATCTGATTTGCCACTGTCTCATAGGTTTACAATCACCTAGTAATCTTATAGTTATAGAAGAATCATCAAAAGATTGTATTCTAAGAACCTGTGGAGATTTAATGATACTCAATCCAAATACAGGGTCAGCAGACAGTTCATTACCAATTTGATTTAATATAAGTATTACTCTTTCAAGATTTTCTTTATAAGCAACACCAATATCTAAAACAACTCTAGAATAATTTTTAGTTCTATTTGAAGAAACTGTTATATCACCATTAGGAACTACATGAACAATTCCTTCTAAATCTCTTAAAATAGTTCTTCTAAGATTAATATCTTCAACTAAACCTGATTTATCTGCAATAGTAACTACATCTCCAGTTCTATATTGATTTTCAGCAATAATAAAAATTCCACTTATAATATCTCTTACTAAATGTTGAGCTCCAAAACCAACAGCAATTCCTACTACACCAAAACCAGCTAATACTGGCCCAACAGGAATTTCTAGTTTAGATAAAATCATAAATATACCAGCAATTAAAACTACTATCTGAGCTCCACCAGTAAAAACTTTAGATAAAGTATTAGCTCTTTTTTCTGTTTCTTCTTTTTCTCCGTATTCGGCTCTACTCATTACAAATGTAATTACAAGTTTTGGTAAAGTTCTACTAATAACTCTAATTATTATCCAAATTGCAATGATCATTAATATAATTACAATTCCATTACTTAAAAACCAGTGAAATAAATTTAGAATTACTCCTTGAAAATATGAAGAGATTGGCGAAACATTAACACCAATTATAGATAGTAAGCCAATTATCATTACAGAAACAAAGAAAAACAAAACCGTTGTATCAAAAGTTTTAGTGTCTAGTAAAGACATAAATATTCCAATATCTTTAGTCTCATCTCTATTTTTTAACTTAACGCTAAATATAGAAATCTTTGGTCTAATAATTTTATGAAAAACAAACCAAGCTAGTAAAAGAGAAACAATAAGAAGTATAGCCCAAATACCTTCGCTAAAAAGCCAAGTATAAAAACTAGAGTAACCTAGAAATTCTAATATAGAGTCAAAAAATTTATTCATAATAATAATGCTTTAATTTATTATTATTAAAAATGCTATACTTTTGTCTAGTTATATTTTAACCGAGAATTAATTAAAATCTAATAAATTTATATTACCTAGTATATATTCAGAGGGTTTTAATTTACCTAAAGAGTATGGTCCATAAGATGTTCTTAATAAATCTATTACGTTAACTTTAAAATATCGCATTATATTTCTAATTTCTCTGTTTTTACCTTCAGATAAATCCATTGTATAAACTGCTTTTTTTCTATTAATAGATTTTAATATTTTTATAGGTTTATACTTAAATCCATCTAATAACAATCCTTGTCTTATTGATTTTAAATTTTCATCAGATAATTCTTTATCAACTTGAACTAAATATTTTCTTACGATTTTATTTGTTGGTAATTCTAAAAATCTAGAAATTGTCCCATCATTAGTTAATAATAAAATTCCTGATGAGTTTTTATCTAATCTTCCCACACTAAAAAATGATCTCAGATTTTTAGGTAAATTAGAAAACACAGTAGGTCTATTCTTTTCATCTTTTTTTGAAACTATTAAGCCCTTAGGTTTATGGTATAAATAAATTAAAGCTGATGAAAATTTTTCAATAATTTTATTATCAATTTTAACAACGTCACTTTGATTCACATTTAAAGCAGGGCTTTCTATAATATTTCCGTTGACTTCAACTCTTTTCTCCTTAATCATCTTCTCTGCGTCTCTACGAGATGAATATCCAGATCTAGCAATAAATTGTGCTATCCGCATTTCAAATTTATTGCTAGAATTTATCATGTTTATATATTTTTAGTTTGATTAAATTATATTATAAAAGGTAATATTTATGGACTATATTTTAGAAAAGATATTTACTACCGTTTCATTACAAACATACACTATTGTAGCGACAATTCTTTTTACAGCTATATTTTTCTTTTTTTTAAAATTTATTATTAAATTTTACGTATCAGAAAGTAATAAAAACACAAATCATTTTATTGTTAAATTAATTCTTATCATAGTTGCCATAATTGCAGGAATAATAACTCAAGGTGTTATTGCTGAACTTTATTTTTTTAAAGATTGGGAATGTCCTCCTAGAGGTAATTGCATTTAGTTATAGTAGATAAATTAGTTTCTTCTAAGTCGGAAAATAGAAATACATGTAATAATGTAATTAGGTAATATTTATGGATAATCTTAGTAAAAAAATATACGCGTATATACGTAAAAGATACATTTTAGGTCTGCTACTTTTATTTCCAGTAGCAGTTACCTATTTTGTTGTCGCTTTCGCATTTAATAGTTTAGATGGCATTTTACAACCTATATTTAGAGCTGTTTTTGGTAAAAACATTACTGGTGCAAGTTTCATTACATTATTTATTCTAGTTTTCTTAGTTGGAGCACTTTCCTCAAATAGAGTTGTTAAAAAAATCCTTAGGTTTTTTGAATCAATTATAGAGAAAGTACCATTGACTAATGGAATTTACACTACTTCTAAGCAAGTTTCTACAGCATTTAGTGGTGGAGGTAAAAAAGGCGGTTTTCATATGGTATGCGCAATTGAATATCCTAAAGAAGATGTCTGGACTATTGGTTTTCTAACCAATACAATTAATTTTGATGGAATTGATCATGGATATGTATATATGCCATCAACTCCTGTTCCAAATACAGGATGGTTAGTTGCAGTACCTAGAAAAAAAATTAAAATCCTGGATCTTACAGCAGATCAAGCAATGAAAATTATAGTTGCAGGTGGATTAGGAGCTTCAAATATTTTAAATTCTTTACCTGAAGTTGATGATAAATAATGAAGAACAATTTATAAGCTTTATTTCTAATGGTTTTAAATCCATAAGTGAATTACCTGATAACTGGATTGGAATTGGTGATGATGCTGCAAAAATAGTAACTAATAATGAAAATATAATTTTTTGTACTGATGCAATGGTAGAAGATGTGCATTTCAGAAGCACATATGGATATGAATCAATAGGATGGAAATCTATTGTTTCTAACCAAAGTGATATAGCAGGAATGGGTGCAAAACCTTTAGCATTTACAGTTACTTTAGGTATAAACAAATCTTTGAAAGACTCTCAATTAAAGTCTTTGTACAAAGGAATGGATAACGCTTGTAATCAATTTGGAGGATATTTAATAGGAGGAGATGTCGTAAAATCTGAAAAGGTTTTTATTTCAATCTCTGCTATTGGATCACTTTATAAAAGTAATAATTTATTATTGAGAGCTAATGCAAAAAAAAATGATCTAGTTGCTGTAACAGGATCAATTGGTGATGCAGCTGCAGGTTTTTATGTGATAGAAAATAAAATATCCGGTTATGAGTCTCAACGAAAAAAATTTCTTTTTCCTGAACCTAAATTTGAAGAATCAAAAAAAGCAATTGAATTAGGAATAACTTGTGGAATGGATTTATCAGACGGATTAAGTAAAGATTTATTTAGAATATCTAAAGCTTCTAATGTAGAAATAGAAGTTGAATTTGAAAAAATACCAATTAATCAAGATTTAAGAAAAATTTATAAAAAAAATTTTAATACAAAGATAGCTTCATCTGGGGAAGATTATGAACTTATAATTATAGGTGAGAAAAATAAAATAAATACTTTAAGCCATGAAATTGAACTTAAAATCATAGGTAAGGTAACTGAGAATAAAAAACCAAACTTAATATTTAAAAATAATAATAATAAAATTTTTATAAAATCTGAAAGTTTTGATCATTTTGAATAAAAAAATAAATTTTCAACATATTAAACATAATTTTGAAGATTTAGAAAAAATTAAAATTTCTAAATCATTAGATGACACTAAAGTAATAGGTAGAAATATAGGTAGCAATATTTCTAACGGTGATGTTATATTACTTTCTGGAGATTTAGGAGCAGGTAAAACTGAATTAGTAAGATATATAGTAGAAGGATCTGGAAATAATAGTTTTGTAAGAAGCCCAACTTTTGTATTGATAAATAATTATATAGATAAAAATAATATTACTCATTGTGACTTTTACAGAATAAATTCAAACACTGAAGCTAATGAATTAGGAATTGAGGAATACTATGATAGTAGTACTGTTATTATAGAATGGCCTGAAAAAATCATTCAAAACTTACCAGAAGACGTCATAATAATAAAAATTTATTTCACTGATATAGAAAACGAAAGAAAATTTATGTTATATTCAACTGGTATTAAATCTAAAACTTTTATTGGTAAATTAAAATGAATCACTTAATTATAGATACATCATCAAAAAATTCTTCTTTGGTTTTAAATATTGATAAAGAAATAGTTTTTTCTAAGTTTTGGATAAGTGAGAATAATCACAGTGAAGAGCTATATGAAAATTTTAGTAAAATCTCTGACAGAATTAATGAAATTGACTATATAGGAATTTTACTTGGACCGGGTGGATTTAATTCTATAAGAATAGGCATTTCATTTGCGTTAGCATTAGTTTTATCAAATGATATTAAAATAGTAGGACTACCAACACATTTAGTTCAAGCTATTAATTATGTTGAATCAAAAAAAGCCGTAACTTCTATAATAGAGTGTGGAAAAAATAATATAAGTTGGGCAAAATTTAAAAATGGTGAAATTGATCCAGTACAATTAGGTACTGAGGACCAAAATACTTTTAGTGGAAAAAATATTTGTGGAGAAATTAGTGGGTTATCAGGAATAAATCCAAGGCCATATGAAAATATTATTAAGACGTCAAATTTATTGATAGAAAAAAAAGGATTTGACTTACCAGAAGATATAGTGCCTATTTACGCAAAAAAACCTTCTATAAGTAAACCAAAAGAAGCATACAAAATATTTAAAATTAAAGGAGAATAAGTTGGAAAAAACACTAATATTAATCAAACCTGATGGAGTTCAGAGGTCTTTGTCTGGTTCTATTCTAAACAGACTAGAAAAATCAGGTTTAAAAATATGTGCTCTAAAGTTTATTCATGTAAATGAGAAACTAGCTAAAGAACACTACGCTGAACATGAAGGGAAACCTTTTTTTGGAGATTTAGTAAGTTATATATGTTCAGCTCCTATAATTGCACTTGCATTATCTGGACCAAATGCTGTTGAAAAATCAAGAAGTTTAATTGGTAAAACAAACCCTCTAGAATCAGCTCCTGGAACAATCAGAGGAGATTTTGGATTAGAAATATCTAGAAATTTAATTCATGGTTCAGCAACTTTAGAAGACGCAAATAGAGAACTTAAAATATTCTTTTCAAAAAATGAAATAATTGATTATAAAAAGTCCACTGATTCTTGGGTAATGGAACAATAAACAGACTTATAATCGCAAACTATTAATCACTTAGTAACAGACGTCCATGAAAATTTGTCTGTTGCATTATAAAATCCTAAGAATTTCAGAAGAATTTGACCAAAGACCTTCAAGGTCATAGTTATTTCTTTGATTTTCTAAAAACAAATGAATAACAAGACCTGGGTAATCTAATAAAACCCAGCCGCTGTTAGACAAACCTTCTTTATGGTTTATTTGTAAGTTTAATGTTTTAAAATGTCTATTTATATTATTTCCAGAAGATTGTAGATGTTGACTAGTCATACCAGTCCCAATAATGAAGTAATCAAAGTATGAAGACTGTTTAGAAACATCCAAAACAACAACATTAGAAAGAAGATTGTCACTCATTATCTGAGCAGCATCAGTGATTACTTTAGAAAACTCTTTCGTGTTTATAATAAAATCCTTTGATATAATTTCTTTGTTGTGTTTAATATTAGTTTAGTTTAATTTTTTAATTTTATAAGCAAAATATAAGTAATAATTATGGAAAATAACAAAAAAAGAGTTTTAGTAGCAATGAGTGGAGGAGTTGATTCTTCTGTAGCTGCTGTATTGCTTCATGAACAAGGATATGAAGTAATAGGGGTAACAATGAGATTATTTGATAATCCTTTTAAGAATTCTAATGTATTGAATAAATCGTGTTGTTCCTTAGATGATGTCAATGATGCAAGAAAAACTTGTAGTGTGATTGGAGCAAGACACTATTATACAAATATGGTTGATGAGTTTAAAAACAAAGTCATGAATAAATTTGTAAATGAATATCAAAAAGGAAGAACCCCACATCCATGTTTATCTTGTAACCACAGCTTAAAATTTGATTCATTGTTTAAAAAAGCTGATGAGTTTGGAGCAGAATATATTGCTACAGGTCATCATGCGAAAATCAGTCTAAATAATGGGAAATATACTGTTGAAAAAGCTAAAGATGACAATAAAGATCAATCGTATGTTTTATTCACATTGCAGCAAGAAAAATTAAAAAGGCTATTATTTCCAGTAGGACATTATTCAAAAGAAGGTATAAGAGAAATAGCTAAAAAATACGAGTTATCACATGCAGATAAGCCTGATTCTCAGGATATTTGTTTTATTCCAAAGGGAAACTATAGAGATTTTCTTAAAGGTAAAATAAAACCTATTAAAGGATTTATGTATGATGAACAAGGCAATAAAATCAAAGAGCATGAAGGAATTCATAATTTTACAATAGGTCAGAGAAAAGGGATTGAAATCGGAGGATTAAATAAAAAAGTTTACGTTAAAAGTATAAATAATGAAAATGGAGATGTTGTTATTTCAGAAAATGAAAGCTTGTTTGAAAAAGAACTAATAGCTGACCAAGTGAATTGGGCTGATGGTTATATACCTGAAGACAATATAAAAATTAAAGCGAAAATAAGATATAACGCTATAGAACAAAAAGCAACATTAAAAATTTTAAGTAAAGATTTAATTTCTGTTATATTTGATTCTCCAGTAAGAGCTATTACGCCAGGACAACCGGTAGTAATCTATCAAGGCCCATCAGTTCTTGGAGGTGGAATAATTAAAAATTCTATCTCAATTAAAGAAAAAACAAATGTCTAATTTAAATTTCGAAAATGAAATTTGGGATTCCAAGTACAATAATATTTGTGGAATTGACGAAGTAGGTAGAGGGTGTCTTGCTGGACCAGTTTATTCAGGAGCTGTAATATTAAAAAAAGATCAGAATCTTGAAGATCCATTCTTTAAAAAAATAAATGATTCTAAAAAACTTTCTAAAAATTCAAGAGAATCTTTAGTTCAATTTATTAAAGACATATCTGTTTGTACCGCTATTGGAATTTGTACAAATGATGAAATAGATAATTTCGGAATACAAATTGCTGTAAAAACTTCAATGATAAGAGCAATTGAAAATTTAAATATAACTCCTGATTTTTTATTAATTGATAGCTTAAAATTAGATACTAAAATACCACAAAAAAATATTATTAGAGGAGACCAAGCATCAAAATCAATTGCAGCAGCATCAATTATTGCAAAAGTAGCTAGAGATGATTTTATGATATCAAAATTATCAAAAGATTTTCCTGAATATTTTTTTGATAAAAATAAAGGTTACGGAACAAAAGTGCACATGGAAGCAATAAAAGAATTTGGAATAACTAATTCTCATAGAAAATCTTTTGAACCAATAAAAAGTATGATAAGAAAGTAATTATGAAAGATTTAAAAGGAATATATGTAATTATTGATCCAGATTTTATTAATAATGACGATCCTGTAGAAATGACAAAAAAAGTTTTAGACGGTGGAGCTAAAATCATTCAATTGAGAAATAAAACTCATTCTGTAAAAAAAACAATTGAATGGGGAAATAAAATAGTAAAACTTTGCAATGAATATGATGCTATTTCTATAATTAACGACAGAGTAGATGTAGCATGTCTTACACAAGCTGATGGAGTTCATTTAGGTCAAAATGATATATATCCTAATGCTGTAAAGGAAATTACAAATAGAAAGTTAATTATCGGAACTTCAAATGCACTTATTTCTGAAGTACAAGAATCTGAAACTAATGACGCTGGATATATAGCAATTGGTAGTATATTCCCTACTTCTACAAAAAATGATACAAGACCAGCTAGTTTACAGTTACTTGTTGAAGCAAAAATAATATGCACAAAGCCTATTATTGCTATAGGAGGTATAAATCAACAAAATATTGAAAGTACCATAGAAACAGGAGCGGATTCTGTTTGCATCGCAACAGCAATAACTTTAGCTAAAGATCCCGAAAAAACTACTAAATCTCTGTCAAAATACTTTAATAATTAATATAGATATTATAAATTAGGAAAGTATAAATTTTTTTGAAATATGGAGGAAATTCATGTCCCAAGTTCTGTTTGCTGTTTTGGCTGGAGTTGTAGCACTAATATCTGCTGGTATATTGTTTCTAAGAGTACAAAGAAATAAGGTTGAAAATGATGCTATTAATGGCATTGGAGATCTTATTAAAGAAGGAGCTATGGCATTCCTAAAAAAGGAATATACAATTCTTGCAGGATTTGTATTAATTGTATTTATAATTCTTATTTTATTTATTGACCTTGATGTATTTGGATTTATAGGAGAAAAAAGCGCAGGAAACATAGAAATGTCTATTTCTTACTTAATTGGTGCCATAGGTTCTGCCCTTGCTGGATTCATAGGAATGTCTACAGCTGTTAGAGGAAATACACGAACCGCTAATGCAGCTCAGTCAAGTTTAAATAAAGCACTAAGTATTGCATTTTCTACTGGAGCTGTGATGGGATTCACAGTAGTTGGAATTGGATTAATTGGTGTTTCAGTTCTATATTATTTATTTGAAAGCTCTACAGCCATTGCAGGTTTTGCTTTTGGAGCTAGTTCGATAGCTCTTTTTGCAAGAGTAGGTGGTGGAATTTTTACAAAAGCAGCTGATGTAGGAGCTGATCTTGTAGGAAAAGTTGAAGCTGGTCTTCCAGAAGATGATCCAAGAAACCCTGCGGTTATTGCAGATAATGTAGGTGATAATGTAGGTGACGTAGCAGGAATGGGTGCAGATCTTTTTGAGTCTTATGCAGGATCAATAATAGCTACTATTGCTTTAGGGTTAGCAGCAGGTTATAGCATTACAAGTGATATAGTGATTTTACCTCTTATAATAGCAAGCATTGGAATAGTTGCTTCTATATTGGGAACATTTTTAATTAGAACTAAAGATGGAGCTACAATGAGCGATTTGCTATGGACCTTAAGATATGGAATTTTTGGAGCAGCAATACTAACGCTTATTGGAAGTGGAGCTTATATTTATATAAATGAAATTGACTTCAATTTATTTTGGGTGATTGTAGTTGGTATAGTAGTAGGAATCGTAATTGGTACTGCAACAGAGTACTTTACTTCTTATGAGTATGCACCTGTAAAATGGATTGCATCACAATCTGAAACAGGGCATCCTTCAACAATTATTGCTGGTATAGCAGTAGGTTTATACTCAACTATTATTCCAACTATAGCTATTATTGCTGGCATAATGCTATCTTTCGTTTTAGCTGGCGGACAAGACACTCCGATACTTGGATTATATGGAATAGGACTGGCCGCTGTAGGAATGTTATCTACATTGGGTATAACACTTGCTACAGACGCATACGGCCCTGTAGCAGATAATGCAGGTGGAATTGCAGAGCAAGCGGGTCTAGATCCTAAAGTTAGAGAACGAACTGATGCATTAGATGCATTAGGAAATACTACTGCTGCAACCGGAAAAGGGTTTGCAATTGGGTCAGCTGTTTTAACTGCATTAGCTCTTATGGCAACTTATGGAACTGTTGCAGGAATCACTTCACTTAACCTTATGGATCCAAAAGTTTTGGTTGGTACAATTATTGGTGGTTTATTACCATTTGTGTTTGCAGGACTTACGATGCAAGCGGTTGGTACTGCAGCATCAGCAATGATAGATGAAGTTAGAAGGCAATTTAAAGAAATACCTGGGTTAAAAGAAGGTAAAGAAGGAGTTAAGCCAGATGCAGCTAGAGCTGTTGAAATTTCTACTACAGGCTCACTTAAAGCTATGATAATACCAGGATTACTTGCTGTTATTGCCCCTATTGTAGTAGGATTGGTTCCTTTCTTAGGACCAGAAGCTCTAGGAGGTCTTTTAGCAGGATCAATCGTTACTGGATTTTTATTAGCAATTTTTATGGCTAATTCTGGAGGCGCATGGGACAATGCTAAAAAATATATAGAATTAGGTAATCATGGAGGTAAAGGTTCAGATGCACATGCTGCGGCTGTTACAGGTGATACCGTTGGGGACCCTTTCAAAGATACTTCTGGACCTGCTATAAATATATTAATGAAACTTATGGCTATAGTTTCAATAATATTTGGGCCTTTATTTCTAAGTATTTAAAAAAATAATATTGGTGGGTAGTAATGGATAAATTATATATACTTGGTGCTGGTACTCCAACACCAACTGAATCAAGATTTGGATCTGCTTATGTCTTAGACATAGATGGTGAAAAAGTTATGTTTGATTGTGGTCCAGCTGCTACCCATAAATTAGTCAAAAGTGGATTATGGCCTACAGAAATTGATTATTTGTTTTTTACTCACCATCATTTTGATCACGATATTGACTACCCCTGTTTTCTTCTTTGTAGATGGGATCAAAGTATAGGGAAAGAAAATACATTAAATGTATTTGGACCTAAACTTACTGAAAAACTTACTGAAGAAATTTATGGGAATAATGGTGTTTTTTCTCATGATTGGAAAGCCAGAATCAACCATCCTTTAAGTCAAAAAGTTTATGAGAATCGTGGAGGTACATTGCCTAGAACTCCACCAAAAGCTAATGCTAGAGATATCACACCAGGAACAGTAAAGGTTTCTAAAAAATGGGAAGTTGTATCTGATGTAGCAGAGCATGTTCAACCATATTTAGATTCTCTTGCATATAGATTAGAAACATCAAAGAATAAGTCTATTGTTTTTACAGGAGATACACAGCCTTGTAAATCAGTTGTTGATCTTTCTAAAAACGCAGATTACTTAGTTTGCATGTGCTGGGATGACCAAGAAGCTATGAACGAAAATGGAGAATTTTATGGTCAATGCGGCACAGAAGGTGCTGCCCAAATGGCACAAGATGCAGGTGTAAAAAACCTAGTATTAGTACATATGGGAGCAAATATTAGTCAAGAAAAGAATAAAATTACAGCTGAAGAAAAAATAAGTAAAATTTATAACGGTAATATAATATTTTCTGATGAAATAAAATCTATAGATTTGTGGAGTAAATGATATTTTAGATCTTTTGATAAAAAATGGTGAAATTTTTTCAGGAAGTTCTGATGTGGCAGAAAAACTCAATATTGGAATAAATAAGGATAAAATAGAATTTATTGGTTCTAGTATTCCTGAACACAAAAAAAGTATTGATGCTGATGGTTATATTGTTACTCCAGGATTTATTGATCTTCATACACATAGCGACATTTCTTTTTTAGTTGACCCAGAAGCAGACAGTAAATTAACTCAAGGCGTAACTTTTGAACTTGTAGGTAATTGTGGCATGAGTTTCTGTGCACCACTAAATTCATTTTCAAAGCAAACTTTGTCGGATCGTCTTTCAAAATATGATAAAAAAATAGACATAAATTGGAATAATTTCAATGGATGGTTAAATGTTATTGAATCTAATAAACCAACTGTCAATATTGCTGCACAATTAGGACATGGTGTTTTAAGATCTTACGTCATGGGAATGGAAGCGATTTCAGCAACTCCTAATCATATTGAAAAAATGAAAAATATTGTTAGAGATTCAATAGAGCAAGGCATATTAGGATTTTCCACAGGGCTTTGGTACGCTCCAGGATCTTATTCACATACAGAAGAAATAGTTGAAATCACTAAAGTAGTTGCAGAAAATGACCTACTATATTCAAGTCATATAAGATCAGAAAGTGATGACGCTTCTGGGTTATTTCCAGCACATGCGGAAGCTATAGAAATAGGCAGAAGGACTGGATGTAAGGTTCAGATAAGTCATGTTAAATCTGTTGGACCTAAATTTTGGGGTAGAGGCGGTGAATTGATTGAAGGTATGTATAGAGCAAGAGAAGAAGGAATTGATGTTGCAGGAGACCAATATCCTTATGAATGGTCAAGCACTCCTACTAGTGGATCTTTTTTTCCAAGATGGAGTTTAGAAGGAGGAAGAGAAAAAACTCTTGAAAGACTAAAAGATAAAAACATTAGAGAAAAAATTAAAGCTGAAACTATAAATTATATAAATCGGTTTCATGGTTCTTCTGGGTGTGTATTAGCAGAATTTTCTAATGATAAATCACTAGAAGGTATGAATCTTTCTGAAATTTCTGAAAAATTTGGGTGTAATCCAGAAGAAGCTGCTATGAGATTATATGAAATATCTGAAGGTTCATTTGTGCTACATTCAATGGAAGAGAAAGATGTAGATGAAATAGGTAATTGTGACATAATTGCTGTTGCTTCAGATGGTAATTCTTTACGTACGAAAGGCCCATTATCTTCTGGTAAACCTCATCCAAGAAGTTATGGTACTAACTCGAGGTTTATAGAAAATATGGTGGTCAATAAAAAACTAGTTCCATTAGGAAAAGCTATCAATAGAATGACTTCTTTACCAGCTTCAAGGTTAGGTTTAAAAAATAGAGGAGAATTAAAAAAAGGTTATTTTGCAGATATAAATATATTTAAACCTGAAGAAATAAAAGAAAATGCTACATATGTTAATCCACATCAATATTCTACAGGTATGAAATATGTTTTAGTAAACGGACAAATTGCATTAGAAAATGGTAAGAAATTACCAGGAAGATACGGTAGGGTGATAAGAAGTAAAGAAAGTTAAAAAACCATGCATAATTTAGAGTTTTTCAATAGAAACGAAGCTAGAGATTTTATTAACAAAAATAAACCTATGGCTATCATACCAACTGGTTCTGTAGAACAGCATTTAAATCATTTATTTATAGGTATGGACATAAACTCTGCTACTAAAATAGCTGAAGAATTAGCTAATAAATTTTCAGAAAATACAATATTTTACAGACCATTAAATGTGGGGATTGCTGAGCACCATATGGCTTTTCCAGGAACAATGACACTTAGAGTTAATACTTTTATTGGAGTATTAACTGATGTTGTAAATAGTATGATAAGAGGTGGTATAACTAAGATCCTTTTTATAAACGGTCACGGTGGAAATACTGAGCCTATGAGAACAGCAATGCAAAACATTAACCTTGAGATGAAAGGACTTCATAGTGACATAGATACATCAGAGGTAAGAAGTCACATAGATTATATAGAGTTGCTAAATAAGGACTCTAAAATTGATATCAGATATACAAGTTATTGGGAAATGCATGACCCAAACTTTATAAAAAAAGTAATTAATGACCCTAATTATCCAGGACATGCAAATGAATATGAAACATCTGTTGCTTTACATATGTTTCCTGATTTGGTTGATAAAGAGGCTATTAAGATTGATCCTTTAGGAACTTCTAGTGATGCATCAAAAGAAAAAGGTAAGCTTATTTATGATGATATTATCGAGAAATACTCAAAGATAATTTCTGAAATGCTAACTTCATAATAATAATAAAATGAAATAATAGAGCTTATAGAGAATCAATTTTAATTAGCACATCACTTAAAGCAAGAATAAGCTCATTATAATAATCTAAATTTAGTTTGTTCAAAACCTAAATCAATACCACCTGTTCCGGCAAATAAACTTCCAATTGTGAATTTTTTTTGATATTTTTAGTCAATGTCTTTTTGGATTTTTCTTATTAAGTTCATTAGATCTATTGGAGTAATACTATTTAGGTTTATATCTCTAATTTGTTTAGTAATTTCTGAAAGATTTTCTTCAAATAATAGAGGTTGGAAAGAATTTTCTTTTATTTGAGGTTTCTCAAAATCTCCTAGTAATATTTTTGCTCTTAATAAAACTTCTAAGGGTATGCCAGCTATTTCTGCAACATTTATACCATATGATCTTTCTGATGAACCTTCAATTATTCTGTGAAGGAAATTGATACTATTATTTTCTTCATGCACAGCAACCTGAAGGTTAAAAATATTTGAATAAGTTTCAGGCAGCTTAGTTAATTCATGAAAATGAGTTGCAAATAATGTTCTAAATTTCTTATCTTCGTTAGTATTGATGTACTCCAAAATAGACCAAGCTATTGATAATCCGTCATAAGTACTCGTTCCTCTTCCTATCTCATCTAAAACAGCAAATGATTTATTAGTAGATTGATCTAAAATTCTTGAGGTTTCTTCCATTTCGATTAAAAAGGTAGATTTTCCTGCATGTATATCATCAGTAAGACCTGTTCTTGTAAAAATCCTGTCTACCAATCCAATTTCACATTTACTAGCAGGAACAAATGAACCCATTTGAGCAAGTATCACTATAATTGCCATTGTTCTTAAATATGTAGATTTTCCAGACATATTTGGTCCAGTAATAATAGCTGTATTTGTTGAATTAGAAAATTTTAAATCATTCGGAACAAATTTACCATAACCCAAAGTCTTATCAATAACGGGGTGAATCGCGTCTTTTATATTAAAGGTATTATTTTGTAATAAACTTGGTTTTATCCAATTATTTTGATTCGCTACTTTATATAGAGAATATAAGGTATCTACTAAAGAAATATCATTGCTCATGTTTAATATTTCATTTTTATATTTAGAAATTTCTTCACATATTTGAATAAAAATAAAGTTTTCAAGGGATGATATTTTTTCATCTGCATTTAATATTTTTTCTTCAAGAATTTTCAATTCTTCAGTATAAAATCGTTCTGAATTAGCTAATGTTTGCCTTCTTATAAAATAGTCTGGCACAGATTCTAGGTTAGATTTAGTAACTTCAAAATAATAACCAAAAACTCGATTAAAACTTATTTTTAAATTATTTATCCCTGAAGCTTCTTTTTCTTTTCTTTCAAGTTTTAAAATTGAATTATTTGATTGAAACTTCAGATCAATCAATTCATCAAATTCATTATTAAACCCTTTTTTTATAGGAAGTTGAGTCTGTATTTCAGATAATTTATTTGTATCTAAAGCATCGTTTAAATAATTTGATAATTTTTTCAAGTCTTCTAAATTTGATTCAAATTTAAATTTTGATGACTTAAAGGTTTTTTTTATTAGTGGTAACTGAATAATACTTTCATAAATAGAAATAATATCTCTAAAATTGCTAGTTTTATTTTCTACTCTATTTATAATTCTTTCGACATCACTTATTTTTTTTAAAATTTCATCGGTTTCTAAAAGTTGGGTTTTATTACTTTTAATCCATTCAATTTGGTTATGCCTAGATTTTATTTTTAATAGGTCTTGAGTTGGTGTTATAAGCCAATTTCTAAGCTCTCTACCTCCCATAGCAGTGTTAGTTTCATCCATAAAATAAAACAGTGTATTTTGATCATTACCCGAAATTGACTTAGTTATTTCTAAATCTCTTAAAGTAACAAAATCAAGAATTAAATCATTTGAACGATCAATATTATTTATTTTTTTTATATTTTTTGAAAAAGTTTTTTGATTAGAATCTATAAAATCCAAAATTATTCCTAAAGACATTAATAAAGTTTTCCTATTTTCTAGACCTATTTGATTAATATCTTCAACATCAAAGTGTGAATTTATTAACCTTTTAGCTAATGGAGTACTTTTTATACTTCCTTGATATTCTCTTGTTAAATATGAATCAAAATATTCATTGATTATATTCTCATTATTCTTAACGTATAAAATCTCTTTAGGATTTAATCTTTCAATTTCATTTTGTATATTGTAAATATCAGTCGAATAAGTTTCAAACTTACCAGTAGAAATATCTAGAGCACAAATATCTACTATATTTTTTTCTTCATACAAGCTCACTAGAAAATTATTCTCATTAGATTTCAAAAGGTTAGGATCAGTCACTGTTCCAGGCGTAATTACCCTAGTAACTGCCCTATCAACAATTCCTTTAGATTCTTTTGGATCAGAAATTTGTTCAGCTATTGCAATCTTCAAGCCTGTATCTACAAGTTTTTTCAAATTATTATCTAATGAATGAAATGGAATACCAGCTAAGGGTACTTTATTTTTATCTCCTACATCTCTTGCTGTAAGGGCAATATTTAAAATAGAAGATAATCTTTTAGCATCTTCATCAAAAGTTTCATAAAAATCTCCCATTCTAAACAAAAGGAGGCAGTCATTATATTTGTTTTTTATTTCTAAGTATTGTTTCCTACCTGGAGACATTTTATCTGTAATAATTTTTTTTTGGCTCATAGAAAATTGTTAATAATTTATGGTAACAGTATCACTTGATGTCCATCTAAGTCTACGTATAGTTACATCTTTAGGAAGGTCTGTTATTAAATATCCAGAAACTTGGGTCCCTTGAACTAAAGTTATATCACCCCATAAAGGGACAAAATCTTTTACTTCAAAATTTTTATTTTGACTCTCAGCTTCATTGGCTCTTAAAATCGAATTTACAGGTGAATATGTTTTACCATTAGAAGCTAGAAGTTCAGCACAATTTTCATCAACATTAATGGTTATAGTATTAGCAGTTTCATTTATAATTTCTAATTTTATCAACCCAACATAACTACTTTTATCAGTATTTTCAATTTGCCAATTTGTCAAATTATTAGTTGAAGCTTCAGGACCTTGATAACTTACAACATTTTGATAAACAGGAGTTTCACTTTTTAACCACAAAACTTTACCAGATTTATATAAAGGATCAACATTATCTGAATTTAAAAAAATCCATGGTATTACGAATATTGCTAATAGAATTGATAAAATTGAAGTAGCTATTAGAAACGTAGGATTTTTCAACCTAGGAATTTTAATTATTCTTCTAGTTAATACTTTGTTTTCATCGTCTAATTCAACGTATTCTTCTCCAGAATTTGGAAATCCATTAACATTAAAATTAATATAAATTCTGGTTATGTTATTTTTAATATCTATATTAGAAACACTGTATTTTTTATCTTTATTTTGAAAGATAGGGCCATATTCATATAGGTTATCTAAAATAAAGCTTAAACTTATATCAATTTTATTTTTATAATCAGAAAAATTCTTGTAATCAATATTAATATTTTTTTCTATATTATTCATAATTATTTTATTAAATCTTTATATATCTCTAATAAGCATTCAGCTATATATTCTACTTGTTCAAGAGTATTTGTTAACCCAAAAGATAATCTAATTGAGCCTAAAGCAGTATTCTTCTCAACATTTTTTGCTAACAAGACATGAGATGGTTCTATAGAAGCTGTGGAGCAAGCACTTCCGCTACTAGCCATTATCCCTTTAAAATCAAGAGCAATAAGTATTGGTTCTCCTTGAATATTTGGGATTGAAAAATTCAAAATATTAGGAAGTCCATTCAAAGAGCTATGTATGATAGATTTAGGTAATTTCAAATTAATCAAATCGATCATTTTTAATCTTAATTGGTTAGTATGAGAAAAATATTTCAATCTATTTAATTCTGCAAGTTCAATAGCTTTTCCTAATCCTACAATACTTGGTACATTTTCTGTTCCAGATCTATTTTGTCTTTCTTGCCCACCTCCATCAATTAATGGCTCTAAAAATAAATTTTCTCTAACAAAAAGAGCTCCAATTCCTTTAGGAGCATTAAATTTATGGCCAGATATAGAAAGTAAATCAATATCTAAATCAACAACATCTATTTTGATTTTCCCAACAGCTTGAACAGCATCTGTGTGAAAAAGTATTTTTTCTCCAAACTCTTTTTCTTTTTTTCTAGTAATTTCAACTAATGTTTTTATTTTTTGGACAGATCCAATTTCATTGTTTGCAAAAATTATAGAAATAAATTTAGTTTTTTTTGTGATAAGATTTTCAAATGCTTTTATATCAATAATCCCTTGAGAATCTACCGGACAGTAATTTAACTTATATCCAATTTTGGAAATTTGTTCTGCGGGATGTATTATTGCATGGTGTTCAATAGTTGAGATAATAATTTCATTTTGATTATTTTGAATATTATTATTACAGAAACCTTTTAATGCTAAGTTATTAGATTCAGTTCCACCTGAAGTGAAAATTATTTCTGAAGATTTAGAATTTATTACTTTGGAAACTTTATCTCTTGAAAATTCAATTGCTGCTTTAGATTCTTGGCTAAGCATATATAAACCAGAAGGATTCCCATAATTCTCAGTAAAAAAAGGTAACATTTCTTCTAAAACTACTTTTGATACAGGAGTAGTTGCAGCATTGTCGACATATATATTATTAAATTCTAAACTCATAAATATAATTATAAATTACATTAGAAAAATAGGGTGTTCAATGACAATCTTCGATACACTTGTATAGATAAAAAAATTAACCAATTATAGATAACTAGAAAGATAATTTTTGATTAGAGTAGAACATTTCTATAAAAATTATGGACCTTACCCGGCAGTAATTGATGTCTCTTTTGAAGTATTAAAAGGAGAAATCGTAGGATTTTTAGGTCCAAATGGAGCTGGTAAAACTACCACTATGAGAACGATCACAGGATATCTACCTCCTACTTCAGGAAATATTACTGTTAGTGGGTATGATTCAGTTAAATATTCATTAGATGCTAGAAGGCATATTGGTTATCTACCCGAAACTGTGCCTCTATACCTAGATATGACAGTTATTGACTATCTTAGTTTTATGGGGAAAATAAGAGGGATGAATTCAAAATGGATAAATCAAAGAATTAATAAAGTAATTGATCATGTCAGGTTAGGAGATTACAGGAACACTCTTATTGGGAAACTATCAAAAGGTTATAGACAAAGAACAGGCATTGCACAAGCAATTTTACATGAGCCAGATGTATTAATAATGGATGAACCAACTATTGGTATAGATCCGATACAAGTAGTAGAAACTAGACAATTAATTAGTGAATTAGGAGAAGCCCATACACTTTTAATTTCTTCACATATACTTCCTGAAGTTTCTGCAATCTGCCCTAGAGTTTTGGTAATATCTGATGGAAGAATAGTAGCTGATGATAAGCCAACAAATCTTTCAAGTAGATTATCTGGAACTGAAAGAATAGAATTAGGAGTTTCAGGGGTGAATAATAGAGATTTAATCTCTAAAATCAGAACGATTAAATCAGTGATAGATGTAAGAACAGATAATAGAGCTGAGCAATTAGACAATGCTAAAAAAAATAACTATATCCCTATAGTTGTAGATGCTAAAACCGATGGAAATTCTTCAGAAAAAATAGCAAAAATAGTAGTAGATAGTGGATGGGGATTAAAAAATCTTACACCTTTACCAATGTCATTAGAAGAAATTTTTCTTCAACTAACACAAGAAAAATAATATGAAAAATATTTTTATAATTTTATCTAAAGAAATAAAAACTTACTTTGCATCCCCTATGGCATACATAGTTGCTGCAGCTTATTTAGCTATTACTGGGTTTTTCTTTGTAGCTTCCGTTTCTGATGCTTTTTCTGAAGCAACTATAAGGGGTTATTTAGCTGGTGCTACTTTTTTTATGATATTTATGTCTCCTGCTATTACTATGCGCTTAATTGCTGAAGAACAAAAATTAGGTACTTTAGAGCTATTATTAACTTCACCAGTTAAAGAAGCTGAAATAGTTATTGGAAAATTTTTAGCCTCATTAGTAACTGTTAGTGTTATGATATTTTTTTCACTATACTTTGTGATTTTGCTGTATATATTTGGAGACCCTGATTCAGGCCCTTTATTTAATGGAATATTTGGTCTTATTTTGTATTCATCTGCAACACTTGCTATTGGATTATTTGCATCTTCATTATCTCCTAATCAAATAGTAGGATTAGTAGTTGGTTCTGGAATTTTGACAAGTTTAACTATCATAGATTTTATATCAACTAGAGTATCCGGAATTGGAAGTGATATTTTAAGCTTTTTGCAATTAGGCGCTTCTTTTTCAGTCTTTGATTTAGGATCATTAGGAGTCGCTGAAAGTGGACATTTTGCAGATTTTTCTAGAGGTATATTTTCTTTAATAGATATAATTTTTTATCTGTCAATTACCATTATATTCTTACTTTTAACTATTTTAGTTTTAGAATCTAGAAGGTGGAGGTAAATCGATATGAATAAAGAAAAAAGACCTTCAATTGAATCAACAAGATTTAATTTTTCAAAATTATTTGTAAATTTAAAACAAAATATATCTTCACTAAGACAAGGATTATTATTATCCTCAACTTTTTCTATAATTTTAGGATTTTTGGTTTGGATATTTTTTAGAGATCTATCAACTATAGGTCTTTGGATTATGCTTGCAGGATTCATTTTTATGATACTAATAGCAATTATATCTTTCAATAATATATTTGTTTTTATATTCGGTAGAAGAGGAAGATACGGAATTAATACATCAGTAATATTTCTTACTTCATTAGCGCTAATTATTTTAGTTAACTCTATTTTATTTTGGTTGTCAGGCAGGCCTGATTCTCCAGATTGGATAAGAATTGATACTACTGCAACTAAACAATTTATTTTAGAAGATCAAGCCATAAAAGTAATAGGAAATCTTAATCAAGATGTAAAAGTAACAGTTTTTATGGCAACAAATACACCTGCTAAAGCTGCTAATTGGCGATCAACAGAAGATTTATTACTAGAATTTAAGAGGCGATCAAAAAAAGTAAATTTTGATTATGAAAAAGTAGATCCTGAATTAGATCCGAATTCTCCTGCAAAATATGGTGTCAACATTTTCCCTTCTATTGTAGTTGAAGCTATAGATTCAAGAAGAACTCAAATTATCCCTGGAAGAGTTAGTGATATTTCTACCTCAGTTTTTTCTGAACAGGACATAATTACAGGTCTTCTTATTGTTAATCAAATTAAGCAAAAAAAGGTTATTTTTCTTACTGGACATGGAGAAAGAGATATTACTGATTTTAATGGTAACTCATCAGGTATGGGTCTAGTTTATTCTGATTTACTTGCTCAGAATTATAAAGTTTTATCTGCAACTACACAAGAATTAGGAATTTTATTATCAGAAAATATTGTTCCTGCAGTTTTAGTTATAGCTGGAGCTCAATCTGAATTTACTCTTCAAGAATCTGCCATAGTTTCTGAATATTTATGGCAAGGCGGAGCATTACTAGTTATGATTGAACCAGAAGTTACTCCTGATGGAATTAAAACATTTTTATATAAATATGGAGTTGCTGTTGGAGAAGGAACAGTTTTTGATCTGGCAAGCTTTGTAGCTCCAAAACCTAATTATTTGCAAATAAAAAAAACAAATGGACAATTACCTTCTCATGAAATTACAAATGATTTTGATGTTATTTATTTACCAGGATCAGCATTTTTAGGGTCAACAATAAGTCCAGATAATGTTCCTCAAACAGATAATGGACAACCCTTTTTAATACATATACCGCTTGCATTTACAACCATGGAAAGTTGGGCTCAGATTAATTCAAGCTTAGAAGATGAAAGCTATGATTCTGATATAGATATTTTAGGTCCATTTCCAACTATTTTAGCAATAGAATCTATTTCAGAATTAGGTAAATCTCCTATAGAAAAAGAAGATGGAAGTTTAGCTCAAACTTCATTAGTAGTTATTGGAGATACAGATTTTGCATCAAATAAATATAGTGGATCTGCTAAAAATAGTGATTTAATAATTAATAGTATTAATTGGCTTGCTAAAGATTATGAACTTATAACTATTAGGCCTAAAACTCAGTCATTTAGAGAACTAGTATTAACTTCTAGTGAAAGAGATTTTATTAGATGGAGTGGTTGGCTTTTAATGCCCACATTAATAGGTATAGCTGGTTTAGTAAGTTGGTGGCGAAGAAGATAAAATGAACTTAAGAATCTCATTAATACTAATAATAATATTATCTTGGGTCTCTATTTTTGGAGTTCTTGTTTATAAATCTGATATTGGCAAAGAAAAAGAAGATCAAGAAAGTTCCTATTTCTATAGAATTTCTTCAAAAGATATTACTAATATATCTATTACGAATAAATCAACAACAATAAGCTGGCACTTAGAAGATAAAATTTGGTATTTTGATAATTTAAAAGGTATACCAGCTGATAGTTATAGATGGGGAGGAATAATTGATCTTCTTGCAGGTCCTAAGCTGTATAGGACTATTTCTGAAAATATAAACAATAAGTCAAACTATGGCTTAGAAAACCCACAGACAGAAATTTCTATATATTTGAAAAACGGAGACGTCAGGATACTTTATATAGGAAATGAAACACCCGATAAAGCTAATAACTATGCCTATCTTGAAGGTGTAGAAAAGCTTGTTATGTTAGATGCAACATGGAAAGGAGTGATTGCTAGATTAGTTGAAGATCCTCCTTATCCAAAGTGGATGTATAAATTTACTCCTGACGAAGCAATTGAAATTGTTGTAATGAATAAAAATGATATTTATAAAGCCTATACCAAAATTAATGAAATTTGGTATGAATGTGATTTACCTATTACTGCTACTCCTTGTACTGGAAATGAAAAAGCAGATAACAATATGATTTCTAAATTCTTAATAGATTTTTCTAATATAGAAATTTTAAGGGCTGTAAAATTAAACTTAATGTTTTATGAAGATTATCAAGAATATGGTTTGGGATTAGATGGTCCATATATTGATATTAAAACTATGTCAAAAGACCAATATGGTACAAATTTAATTTATAACACATCAATAAGCATTGGTTCACTTAATGAAGATAATTCTGGATATTATGCAGTAGCAAAAGAAACAAAAGATGTAATACTTACAGATAAGATTTGGACAGATAAAATTCTTTCAATATTCAATTAAGTAGTCAAATTTTTATAAAGCTCTGGAAGTCTAGCAGGAAGCATAGAAATATCAGATAAAACTTCATATGAAAAATCGTCCATCATTGTTTTAAGGTAATCATGACCAGATTTATCTACTGTAAGACAAAAAGGTGTTATACCTTGTTGTTTTGCTTCGATAAGTGCCTGCCTTGTATCATATACTGCATATTCTTTTTCAACACCTTCTCTAGAGTATCCTCTATCTTGAGGTCTTCCATCTGTTATTAAAAATAGAAACCTAGATCTAGCTTCATGTTTTGATAATTTATGTACTGTATGTCTTATTGCAGGACCCATTCTAGTAGCATGCAAAGGTGCTACTCTATCTATTCTTCCTGATATAGAATCAGAAAATTTTTCATCAAGATCTTTTATGGTATAGAATTCTACATTTTCTCTCCCGTAACCAGAAAAACCATAAATTCCATAATCATCTCCTAAAGTTTCTAGAGAGTTAACCATTAAAACAATTCCTTCTTTCTCTACATCAACTATTCTTTTGTAGGATCTTCTTAGTCCTTCTGCTCTCCTTGAGCGTAACCAAATCATATATTCAACTGGATCATCAGGTGCTCCCCAATCATCGTTATTAGATTTCGTATTATCATCTATTGCTTCAGCTGTCGAAGCAGACATATCAATTAATAATGCAACTGCTACTGATCGTTCAGTTTTATTTCTTCTCCAATATATTTTCTCATCTGGTGTTACTCCAGACCTTAAATCTATAAGTGCTTCAATTCCTGCATCTAAATCTGCTTCTTCACCATCTTCTAATCTTTTTTGTTTTCTATACTGCTCAGGTACAAATAATTCAAATTGTTTTTTAATTTGAGATACTAAAGATGCATTTTGATTTAAAGTTTCTCTATAAAAGTTACCTTCTCCATCCGGAAGTGTTTTTTCGTGCAAAAGGCACCAATTAGGTTTATATTCAGCATCTCTAAAATCCCATTCAGGATATGTATAAGTGTCTGGTTCTTTAGCTTCTAATGGTCCACCTTCTTCATCAACGTGAGTTGGTTCTCCTCCAGAAAATGCAGAATTATCCATATCTCTATTTTTCAACTCTTTCATCAAATTTTCTAATAATTCTTGATTATCAGCTGAATCAAGTTCAGAATTTTCATCTGATTCTTTAGTCTCAAGATCTTGTGAGTTTTGAACTAATTCTTCAATTTGTTCTTGTGTCAATGCTTGAATTTCTTCTCCTTCACCTTGCATTTCATCTCCACTAGCAGATAGCATTTCTGTTAGAAGTTGCCCCAGTTCAGGTTTAAAATCTCCCTGGTATTCTATTGGGTCAGATTGAGTATAATTTTCATCTGAAGGGTTTATTTTATCTTGATCTCCACCTTCTTCATTTTCTTCTCCTTCTTCACCATTTATCTCGTTTCCATACATATCATTGAAATAATTCATCATATCATCTATTTTTTCAGGATCTTGATATTCTTCATCTTCGTCACCAGCATCTAAGTCAGGTAAATCATTAAGCTCTTCTAATGGATCTTTCTCTTCTTCGTTTTTAATTTTTTTAATATCAACAAATAATCTCAATGTTACGAACATTGAATCTTCAACTGATTTAATATTGATTTTAAAATTAGTAAGAGTGCTAAGAAATTTTGTCACTTTGGTAAAAATTTTCTTTGTTCCTTTTGGAAGTAAAAAATTTGATCTTTTACCTAGGGTAAATTTAACTAATTCTTCAACAAAAATTTCTCTTCTTTTTTCTCTATCACTTGCTCTAGCATTTAATGATTCTAATCTTATTTTATTAAAATCATTTCTTAAGCCTGGGTATTTATTTAAAATAAGTTCATCTATTCGGAATGCTTCAACTTTATTAAATAATTCATGAGCTAATTCAGGATCAGCTTTAAATGGAAATGCTCCTCTTATTACTTTTGCAATTCTTGTTGCATGTTCATCTCCAAGTGCATTTACTTCTTTTAAAAGTTTTATATACAATTCCTTAGATTTGGGGTTAATTGGCTCAATTTTAGGATCATATTTAAATGTTCCAAATTCTGAATAAGCAGCTTGTCTTGCTGAAATAATTTTATAGTAACTAAAATTTTCTTCTTTAGTAGAATATTGTTTGATAACACTGGGTAAATAAATTGTTTTACCATCAGTTGTCGGTAAGTCAGTATCAGTCCATCCAATATTTTTTTCTACATTTTTAGATGTTTCAGAAATAGCTACATCAACATCACATAAAGCAGTACAAAATAATTTCATTAAATCTTTTATTCTTGACAATTCAACACTTGATGAAATTTTATCAATTAGATCATTAGATTCTTTTGATTGTAATTTGAAAAATTGAGATGCTGGAGATGTATTTGTATCTTGATCAATTGCTAATCTTATTCCTATCTTATGCCATTGATCTAATTGGTCTAAATCAAGATTATCTAATAAGCGAGGTATATTGTTTAGAAAGTCAATTATTGAATATGGAACATTATTGACTATATGTTGAATCATTTGTAATATTTGATCTCGATCATCTTTGTTAACTAAATTTACTGTTTTTACAATTAGTCTAAAAAAATCCGAAATTTTAATATCTGAAGTACCATACAATCTTCTAGACATATCAAAAATCATTTTTATATTTGCATTTGGTAGTTTTGTAATTTGATTTTGTATTATTTCATAAGTTGGTTTTATATCTCTCCATTCTTTTTCCGTTATCAAAATAGAAAGATGAATAAGATCATCAATTTCTAAAAATTTTGTTTGGAAAATATTAATTGAACTATCAATTAATTCTGATGCAAAATCATACGATCTATTTGATATAAGTTCTATAAAATCAAGAAATTTACAATATTGATCAAATGATAAAGTTTCTAAAATTACAGGAGTAGATTCAAATAATTTACAAGATAAGTTTGTAGATTTCCAAGTTCCTTTATGTATTTTTGTCACTCTAGTTACCCAATCATCAATATACCTTGGTCTTAATCTAATCATAGTTTGAGGACTAGATTTAAGAAAACTTTCAGCAATTTTGGTACTCTCTTTAGTCAATGTATATCCTGCATTGGACCAACCTAGAAATTGACCTGACGGTAAATATTGTTGGATTTTTACAGAAACTTCAAAATATGCTAGAGAAGATTCCCAAGATCTAGGAGATTCTTTTGCAATATCAAATCCTAAATTTTCCCATTGATGTAAAATTTCTTCAGGAAGTTTTTTTTCTAAAATCTCTCTTGATTCAATATAAGCTTCGTAAACATTTTCAGGATAAGCTTTTAATAGTCTTTTAATCTTTTCATAAGTGAATTTTGAATTATTTTCCATATTTAGCCTAATCTCTTAATATATTTGATAATTGAGCAATCATACGAGCTGATGCACCCCAAATTAATTTATCTTCATAAGCATATGCCTTAGAGTCAATTCTTTTACCATCAGTAGTAAACGAAACATATCTATTGTTATTTTTTTCTATCAATTTAAATAAAGGTATTTTAGCTATTTCTTCAACTTCATCAGAATTTTTTTCTGTAAAAGCATTTTTCTTTATTTCACCTACATATGGCTGGATTATCCAACCTGTACCTAATGTAGTTACAGGGTCTAATTCTCCCCATAAAGCAAAATCATTTAATTTGACTCCAATTTCTTCATTCGTTTCACGAATAGCAGTATCTCTTAAATTTTTATCAATTTTTTCAGTTTTACCACCTGGAAAAGCCCATTCTAACGCATGTCTTCCTTCATTTGCTCTTTTTATCATATAAATTGGAAATTCTGGATTATTTTTTTCAACCAATATACTAACAGCAGCAACCATGAAATCTTCAGTTTCTAATTGTTTACTATCAGAAGTTCTATTTTTGATCTTATTTTCTAAAATTTTATATTTTTCTAAACTCAAATTTTTACTCAAATATTGAAGAAACAATTTGATCAACTGTTTCCTGAATTTGTACTTCATCAGTAATACCCCAAGTTAATGCTACTTGGCATGCTCTTTTAGGAGAAATTCCTTGATTAATTAATCTTGCTGCATATATTAAAAGCCTAGTACTTGCTCCTTCTTCAAGACCATGTTCTTTAAGATTTCTTATTTTTTGTCCTAAAACAGCTAATTGATTAGATATTCCTTCATCAATTTGTGCTTCATGCGAAATGATTTTAGTTTCTCTATCTACTTCAGGAAAATCAAATTCAATCGCAACAAATCTTTGTCTAGTTGAATGTTTTAAATCTTTAACAGCATTTTGATAACCAGGGTTATAAGATACGACTAATAAAAAACCATCATCAGCTTCTATCACTTGTCCTAGTTTATCAATACTTAGACTACGTCTATGGTCAGTTAAAGGATGAATAATAACAGTAGTATCTTTTCTTGCTTCTACTACTTCATCTAAATAACAAATTCCACCAGATTTAACAGCTCTAGTTAATGGTCCATCAATCCATTTTGTTCCATTTGCATCTAATAGATATCTACCTACTAAGTCACTTGCAGTTAAGTCTTCATGACAAGCTACTGTAATTAAAGGTATATTTTTAGTTTTATTTTTATTTTTATTAATTTTCCAAGACATATATTCGACAAATCTTGTTTTGCCTGTTCCTGTAGGACCTTTAAGTAAAATAGGAACTCTTTCATTGTAAGCAGCCTGAAATACTTCTACTTCATCAGAAGTCGGCATAAAGAATGGCTCCTTCTCAATTATGTAGTCTTCTGCGTTTAATTCTTTATAACTTTGAGTAGCCATGGATTATTCTCCAAATTATCGTGTTTTAAATAAAAAGCTAAAACAAATATAAACTCTTTCTTCTTTTCATTCAATTCATATGATAGAAAAATAAGAGAAATAATTTATAAATCGTATGAATCTTAAAAGTATCCCTAGTGTAAATGAGATTTTATTGTCTGATAAAATCTCATTATTAAAAATAAACAGAAATGTATTAAAAAAGATTATCAACAATATCATTGCGATTATTAGAGAAGATAATAAAGAGATTTTAACTAAAGAAAAAGTAAAAAAAACTATTATTAATAAAGTTATAGAAAGAATAGATGACTACAAAGTACTTGAATTAAATTCAGTAGTTAATGGTACTGGGGTAATTTTACACACAAATTTAGGTAGAGCTCCTATAAGTAAGGATATTTCAAAAAAAATTGCCGAAAATTTAAGTAATTATAATGATTTAGAAATAGATATTAAATCAAAAAAAAGAAATTCTAGAATAGAAAATATTTCAAAATTATTAACATTAATAACTGGAGCCGAATCAAGTACAGTTTTTAACAATAATGCTTTAGCACTAATTATTTGCTTGGGATCCTTAGGAAAAAACAAAGAAATATTGGTATCTAGATCAGAATCTATTGAAATTGGTGGAGGTTTTAGAATTCCAGAAATCATTAAAATGTCTGGATTAAAAATAATTGATATAGGTACTACTAATAAAACATACATAAAAGATTATGAAGATAATGTAACTAGTAAAACTGCAGCAATATTGAAAGTTCATAAATCAAATTACAAAATCCAAGGATTTACATCTGAAGTTTCAATAAAAGAATTAAAAAAATTAGGGGTTAAGAAAAACATTCCTATAATTCATGATCTTGGGTCTGGTAGTTTAATTGATACTACAGATTTAGGCCTTCCTTATGAACCAACTGTTATCGATAGTGTTAAAGATGGAGCTGATTTAACTTTATTTTCAGGAGATAAACTTCTAGGAGGTCCTCAAGCAGGAATAGTAATTGGAGAGAAAAAATATATAGATAAAATTAATAAATTCCCTATGGCGAGAGCTGCTAGAATAGACAAATTAAATCTAAATATATTAAATCAAACTTTAAATAATTACTTATATGAAGATTTTGATGAAATAATTCCTGTTTGGAAATTAATTAAGACTAATCAAAAAAAACTATATATAAGAGCACAAAAAATATATAAAAATATTCCTAAAAATTACTTTAAAATAGATAAAACAATTAATTCCACTATTGGAGGTGGTACTTTCCCAGAAACGTTTATTAAGAGTGTTGGGATTGTTATGACAGATGAAAAAATACTAAACAAATTTGAACAATACTTATTATCCTTAAAATTACCTATTATTGGACGTATAGAAAAAAAATTATTATTGTTAGATTTAAGGACTATTTTTGAAGAATATGATAATTATTTAATAAGTAGTATTAATAATTATTTCGAATGACACTTTTTGAACACAACATAAGAAAAGAATTACTTTCTAATTCACCTTTATCATCTAGAATGAGGCCAAAGGTTTTAGATGAATTTATAGGTCAAGAACATATTTTAGGAAAAAATAAAGTATTACGTAATTTAATTGAAAACAACATGGTTCCTTCAATGATTCTATGGGGACCTCCTGGTACTGGTAAAACTACACTTGCTAAATTAATTGCAGATCAGTCAAATATGAACTTCAAAGCTTTATCAGCTGTATCATCTGGCTTGGCAGATATACGTAAAATATCAGATGAAATTATAAAAAACAGAACAATTGATAATAATAAAACTATTTTATTTTTAGATGAAATTCATAGATTTTCTAAAAATCAGCAAGACTCCCTTTTACCATTAGTAGAAGAAGGGATAATTATTCTTATTGGAGCAACTACTGAAAATCCTGGATTTTCAATTATAAATCCCTTACTTTCAAGAGTAAAAGTTTTTAAATTTGAATCTCACACAAATATTTCTATTAATAAAATTATAAAAAAAATACTAGAAAACAAGACTTTATATTTAAATTATAAAAATATAAAAATTGAAAATAAAGTAATTGACACTTTAATATTAGGTTCAAATGGAGATGCTAGAAAAGCAATAGACACACTTGAGTTATCTGTAATTTCAACTAAAGAAAAAAAAGGATTAAAAGTTATTTCTAACGAAATTATAATTGAATTATTAGAAAATAATTCAATTTATGATAAAAAAAGTGATCATCATTATAATAATATTTCTGCTTTTATTAAATCTATAAGAGGATCTGATCCTAATGCTGCAATATATTATTTAGCAAGAATGCTTAAAAATGGAGAAGATCCTGTTTTTATTGCTAGAAGATTAATCATTAGCGCTTCTGAAGATATTGGTCTTGCTAATCCAAATGCTATGTTAATAGCAAATGCAACCTATGATTCAGTTAGTAAAATAGGTATGCCAGAAGGCAGAATTCCTCTAGCTAATGCCACTATTTATTTATCTTTATCTGAAAAAAGTAATTCTTCATATTTAGCTATTAATTCTGCGTATGAAGAATTAAATTCTAATCCTATTACAGAAATTCCTATTCATCTTATTAACGCTGAAAATAAAATTGATAAAGAATTTGGTATGGGAAAAGGGTATACATATGATCATAGTTCTAAAGAAGGATTTATAAAAAAGGATAATTTTCCTAAGAAAATTAAAAATAAAAAATTTTACGAGCCTAAGGCATTAGGAATAGAAAAAAAATTAAAAGAAAGATTTGAAACCTTATGGCTTGAATAAAAATCTAAAAAAATTAATTTTTTAGATACTATTCATAACATTTGACATAGATTCAATTGTTTTATCAATATCCTTAGAGTCAATTCCATAATGGGATACCATTCTCAATTCGGTATATGATCCATTTATTAAAATTCCTAAATCTCTTAATTTTTCTGACACTTCAAAGCCTTTGTTTTCAGGTACTTTAAACTTTACAAGGTTTGTATGGATATTATCAGGATTTATATTTATTTTTGAGATTTCAGATAAACCAATAGCAAGTTTCTTTGCATTTTCGTGATCCTCTGCTAATCTGTCTATCATAGAATCTAAAGCTACTATTCCACAAGATGCTAACACACCTACTTGCCTCATAGCAGAACCTAACAATTTTCTAATTCTTCTAGCTTCAGCTATTTGTTGTTTTTTTCCAACTATAATACTTCCAACGGGACAAGAAAGTCCTTTTGACAAACAAAATGTTACAGAATCTACATGTTCAGTAAGATCTTTTACAGAAGTATCTAAAGCAATTGATGCATTAAATATTCGTGCACCATCTAAATGAACTCTTAATCCAGATTTTTTAGCTGTCAAAGCCATTTTGTCAGATGATTCTTTATTTACAGGAATTCCGCTTATACCTCCGTGAGTATTTTCAAAAGCAAATAATTTAGTGTTTGGTTTATGATAATCATCAGGTTTTACAGCTTCTGTAATTCTTTCTTCATCTATTGTTCCATCCAAGTTTGTTTTCAAAGGATACATTACCACTCCTCCTAAAACTGATACCCCTCCAGCTTCTGATGAAAAAATATGACACATATCTCCTAATAAAATCTCATCTCCTCTACCAGCTTGAGATAAAACTGAAATTAAATTTCCTTGAGTTCCTGAGGAAACAAATATAGCATCTTCTTTTCCAAATAAATCAGCCGCTTTTTCTTCTAAATGATTTACCGTAGGGTCGTCACCATAAACATCATCTCCTACTTCAGCATTGGCCATGGCTTTTCTCATATCAGGTGAAGGTTTTGTAACTGTATCAGATCTTAAATCAATTTGCATTTTTTTCCTACTTCATAATTTGATTTGTAAGTATAATAATATATATGAAAAATTATAACGCAATTTGGAAAAAATTAATTACTTCATGGTTATTTAAAGACAAAATTTTTTTTTCTATAGTTCCATTTGTTTTCATTTTAGATCAAATAACTAAATATTTAGTTTATTCCAACATGTATTTGGGAGAATCAATTCCTGAAAATACTTTTATTAAAATCACATACGCTAGAAACACAGGAACAGCTTTTAGTATGTTTACTTCATATGGAAACCTACTGTTGTATTTATCAATTATGGTAGCTGTTTTATTTACTATATATTTTATTTTTATTGAAAAACCAAAGTTGCTTATGAGGATATTTATTTCATTAGTAGTAGCAGGTGCACTTGGAAATATTATCGATAGAATTAGATTTGGATATGTAAATGATTTAATCGATGTAGGTTTTTGGCCAATTTTTAATATTGCTGACTCTTCTATATCTATTGCTATAACTATATATATAATAGATGTTCTGTTTTTTAGCAGAAAAAATGAATCATGAATATTGAAATAATAACAATTCACAGTGGTAGACTAGATAAATTAATTGCAGAAAACTCAAATTTATCTAGGGAAAAAATAACAAATTTAATAAATGACAATAAATGTATAGTAAATGGGATTATTGCTAAAAAAAAATCACAAATTATTGAAGGCAATTCAAAAATAATTTTAGAAATACCAAATACTAAAAATCAAAAAACAAAAATTATAATTGATTATTTATACATAGATAAAGATATTCTAATTATTAATAAACCTAAAAATGTAATAACACATGGTTTAAATAAAAATCATTATGGAACAATAAATGGATCTATACTTCAAGATTATCCAGAGATATTAAATGTAGGAGATATAGAACGGCCTGGAGTAGTACATAGATTAGATAAAGGTACTTCAGGATTAATGGTATTTTCAAGAAATCAAAAATCTTACGAAAAATTAAAAGAGATGATTTTAAATAAAGAAATTTCTAGAAATTATATAGCTTTAATACATGGAACACCAAAAAGAAAAGAAGCTATTATAAATGCTCCTATTGCTAGAGATCCTAAAAATCCTCTTAAAAGAAAGGTATTGTCTGGAGGGAAAGAATCTAAGACTTTGTATAAGACTATAAAAAACTTTTCAAACTATACTTTAATTGATGTCAAATTATATACTGGAAGAACACACCAAATAAGAGTTCATTTAGAAGAATTAGGACATCCGATAGTAGGAGATAACGTTTATAGTAATAAAGAGAGTTCTTTAGATCGACCATTTTTACATAGTGCAAATCTAGAATTTTTACATCCTATAAAAAATAAAATAATAAAATTTTCTTCCGAATTACCAAATGATTTAAATGACTATTTAGAAAAAATAAACAAATGAATAATAAAGAAAAAATAAGAGTTAGATTTGCACCAAGCCCGACAGGTAATCTTCACATAGGTGGAGTTAGAACAGCTATTTTCAACTGGTTGTTTGCTAAAGCAAATAATGGAACATTCATACTTAGAATTGAAGATACTGATAGAAATAGGTATGACAAAGATTCTGAAAATTCTATAATGACAAGTCTTAATTGGTTAGGTATAAATTGGGATGAGGGACCTATAAGGCAGTCTGAAAGAAAAGATGATTATATAAAAATCGCAAAAAAACTCATTGATGATGGATGGGCATACTATGATGATACAACTTCTGAGGAACTTGAAGAATTAAGAAATCAACAAATAATAGAAAAAAAACCACCTAGATACGATAATAGAGGACGGTATAAAGAAATTACTCATGAAGATTATGAAAATAATAATTCAACTTTAAATCCTATTGTAATAAGGTTTAAAGTCCCAGATTTTGGTGCTAAACCTTTTTATGATGAAATAAGAGGCAATGTTTCTTTTGACTTAAAAGAAATAGATGATTTTGTAATTCTTAAATCTGACGGTATGCCAACTTATCATTTAGCACATGTAGTTGATGATAATGAAATGAAAATTTCTCATATTATAAGAGGTGAAGAATGGATATCTAGTACTCCAAGGCATGTCTTAATTCACGATGCTTTAAATTGGGAGATTCCTAAATATGTTCATGTTCCATTAATTTTGGGGAAAGATAAATCTAAGCTTTCAAAAAGGCATGGAGCAGAATCTGCTCTTGAATATAAAGAAAAAGGATATCTCCCCGAAGCCTTATTAAATTTTTTAGCATTACTAGGTTGGTCTCCTGGAGACAATAAAGAGATAATGAGTACCGAAGAAATAATCAAAAAATTTTCTATAAATAGAATTTTAGGGCATCCAGCAGTTTTTGATTCTGAAAAGCTTGAATGGATGAATGCTTCATATATAAGAAAATTAGATGATAAAACATTATCTAAACAAATTTTTAATGAAGTAAATAAAGATATTAAATCTGGAGGATTATTAAGTAACACTGTTGACGAAAAAATAATAAAATCTAAACTTTTGTTATTAGTCCCATTAATAAAAGAAAGATTAAAAACTTTTTCAGAATCAACTTACCTTTTAGAGTATTTTTTTTACGATAGTTTTGAAATTGAAAAAGAAAAATTGATACCAAAAAAAGTTGAACCTCAACAAATTATTGAAGGATTAAAAAAGTCTATTAAATTAATTGATTCTGTAGAAGATTTTCTTCCAGAAAACTTAGAAGTTAAATTTAGAGAACTTGCAGAAAAGCTCAATTTAAAAGCTGGACAACTTTTTTTCCCTATAAGAATAGCATTAACAGGTAGAAAGGAATCTCCTCCTCTATTTGACACAATGAACGCTATTGGGAGAGAAAGTTCTATTAAGAGGCTTTATAAAGCAATAAACATTATTAATTAACTAAACAAAGTTTAATTAATTATATTAGAATAAATAAATACAAATAATCAATTACAGGAATTATGGTACATATTAGAATAAAAGATGATGAAAGTTTTGAGGCTTTACTTAGAAGATTCTCAAAAAAAGTTCAACAAGAATCAATTGTCTCTGAGGCAAGAAGAAGACAAAACTTTGAATCACCTACTTCTTTGAAAAAGAAAAAAATAGCTAATAAAAAAAGAAAAAGTTATCGTTCAACTTTAAAAAATCAATAAAAAGTCATAAAACTTCTTTAATTTTGCATTATTATATATTTGATTTGAAAATTAAATTTACTAGCAAATAAAAAATCCATTGAAAATAGGCATAGTAGTATTTCCCGGAACTTGGAGCGAATCTGATACACATTACGCAACTAATGATGTTTTGGGGATAAATTCAGAATATATTTGGCATAAAGATCATAGCCTTAAAGACACAGATATTATAATTCTTCCTGGAGGTTTTTCTTATGGTGATTACTTACGTACTGGAGCTATTGCAAGTTTCTCTCCAATTATGGAAAAAGTAATTTTATTTGCTAAATCTGGCGGACCAGTTATTGGAATATGCAATGGATTTCAAATACTTTGTGAATCTAATCTATTACCAGGAGTATTAATGAGAAATAATAGTTTGTCTTTTGTATGTGAAAATTCTCATCTAAAAGTAAATAATGATTCATTATTTACTAATGAATATAAACAAAATCAGGTAATTAAAATACCTATTTCTCACGGTGAAGGTAACTATCAAGCTGATAAAAAAACTATTGATGAATTAGAAGATCAAAATAGAGTAATATTTAGATATTCTTCAGAAATTGGAGAGACTAGTTTAGATAATAATCCAAATGGATCTATAAATAATATAGCTGGAATAGTTAATAGAGAAGGTAATGTATTAGGCTTAATGCCACATCCTGAAAAAGCCTGTGAAAAGCTTATTGGCAGTGATGATGGTTTAGGTATTTTTAATTCCATAGTCAAAAGTTTTGTTTAAAAATGATAAATGAAGAAACATTAAAAGAATTAGCACTTAGCAAATCTGAATATGAACTTATTGTTAAAAGATTAGACAGAGAACCGAATGAACTAGAATTAGGGTTATTTGGAGCTCTTTGGAGTGAGCATTGTGGATACAAACATACAAAAAAATTACTAAGGTCAATAAAATCTACTTCAAAAAATACAATAACAGAAGCTGGTGCTGAAAATGCAGGTGCAATTAACATAGGTTCTAATAAGGCCATAGTTATGAAGATAGAGTCTCATAACCATCCAAGTGCTATTGCGCCTTATGAAGGAGCAGCAACTGGCGTAGGAGGTATAGTTAGAGATATCTTTGCAATGGGGGCTAGACCAATAGCACTGTTGAATTCATTAAGATTTAGTAACCTAAAATCTAGTAGAAATATACAAATTGCCAAGGGAGTAATTGAAGGAATATCAGGATATGGAAACTGTTTAGGAATTCCAAACATTGGTGGTGAATGTTTTTTTGATGAATCATATGAAAGCAATCCATTAGTAAATGCTATGTGTGTTGGAATAGTAGATAATGACAAAATTTTGAGTGCTAAAGCTGAAAGACCAGGAGATTTACTGATAATTATTGGCGCTGAAACGGGAAGAGACGGGATTCATGGAGCATCTGGTTTAGCTTCACAAAATTTTGAAGAAACAATAGAATTAAGATCTGCTGTTCAAGTTGGAAATCCTTTTTTAGAAAAATTATTAATTGAAGCATGTCTTGAAATATCTAATTTAAAAGAATTAGTTGGAATGCAAGATTGTGGAGCCGCAGGTATAACTAGTGCAGCTATTGAAATGGCAGAAAGATCAAATTTAGGATTAGAAATAGATGTTTCAAAAGTGCCTGTTAGAGAAAGCTCTATGACACCCTATGAAATAATGCTTTCTGAATCTCAGGAAAGAATGCTAATTGCTGTAAAAGAAAATCAATATAAAGATATATTTAGCGTTTTAGAAAAATGGGACTTAAGATGTTCTATAATTGGAAAATTTATAGATGGAAATGAAGTAATTATTTATAATAAAAAAAAGATTGTTTCTAAAACTTCTATTGAAGTATTAACTTCGCCTCCAGAGTATGACTTAAGTAAAATTGCTAATTCATATAAAATCCATAAGTCTAAATTATCTTTAAAAGACAAATACAACTCATTTGATATGAAAATTATAGACTCACACTTAAAAAACATTTTCAACTCAAATAATATAGTCTCTAAAAAAAGTGTTTACAGAAAATATGATCATCACGTCCAAACTAATACAGTATTAGAGCCAGGGTCAGATTCAGCTATAATTAGAATTAAAAATACTGATAAATATCTTCTTTTTTCATGTGATGGTAATTCTAGATATTCATTAATTGATCCTAAAATTGGAGCAGAAATAAATATTGCAGAATCTTGTCGAAATATTTCGGTTTTAGGTGGAGAACCAATAGCATTAACTGATGGCTTAAATTTTGGGGACCCAAGTAAACCTAAAGGAGCGTTTCAACTAATTGAAACGTTTAATGGTTTTAATAAAGCATGTGATGTTTTTGATATCCCAATAATTAGTGGAAATGCTAGCTTATATAATGAAGGGCATAATTCATCTATAAACCCAACTCCTATAATTGGAGCTATGGGAATTATGAATAATAAAACAAAAATTATAAGTAAAAGTTTTAAAAAATCAGGGCATAAAATTGGAATAATAGGAAATTTTTGGGGAACAAATATAGGCTTATCTGGCAGTGAGTTTCAGTCTTATTTTGATAATAAAACAACTGGAGACATTTCTATAGATTTACAATTTGAAAAACACTTACAATATTCGGTAAGGAATTTAGTTAGGTCAGGATTAATAGAATCTTCACATGATTTATCTTTAGGAGGATTAATTGTTGCTCTAGTTGTATCAAGTGAAAAAAATCATCTAGGTGTGGAAATAGAAAAATCTGTTCCTAAAAATTGGGCAGGAGCATTGTTTGGTGAAGATCAATCTAGGGTAATTTTCTCTTATGATGAAAGAAATTATAACGATATAAATAATTTATTAATTGATATAGAATGGCAACAAGTTGGTAGTGTTACTGAAAAAAATATTAAATTTGAGAACATTTTATTTGAAAGTGAAACCCTTTTTTTAAGATATAATAAAGGTTTTAGTACTGATCTTTAAAAGTTAAAAATGCCAACATACGAATTTAGAAATAATAATACAGGAGAAATCGAAGAATATTTATTATCTTTTAGCAAAGTTGATAAATTTAAAGAAGATAATCCTCATTTAGAAAGAGTTTGGACCGATACTCCTAGTGTAATTTACAAAGGAAGTGGGTTTTACTCTACAGACTATAAACAAACTCCAAAAAGTAAGACTAGTAGTAAAAATGAAGATGAAACAAGTAAAGATAAATCTTCAGAAAAGAAGCCTTCTAAAGACAACAAGAGCCCAAAAAAATCTAATTGAGGGCTTTAATACAAAGAGTTTCTCAGGCTTCTGTTGAAGTAGAAAAAAAAGTTGTTGGAAATATAAACTCAGGTCTTGTTGTATTACTTGGAATAACTCATAATGATTCAATTAAAGATTCTAAATATATAATAAACAAAGTTATAAATCTAAGAATATTTGGAAATGAATCAAATGATAATTTTGAAAAATCTCTGTTAGATACAAAAAATCAAATTCTAATAATATCTCAATTTACATTATATGCAGAATTAAAAAAAGGTAGAAGGCCAAGTTTTGCTGAATCTGCTAAGTCTGATATAGCAGAAAAAATTTATGATGACTTTATAAAAGAAATTCAAAAAGAAAACTTAACTATTCAAACTGGAATTTTTGGGGCTAAAATGAAAGTTCATATTGTTAATGAAGGCCCTGTTACTATAATGTTAGACTCTAATAACTAAAACTTTAATGATATATCTATAGCTACTGCAGAGTGTGTAATCTTTCCAATAGATACAATGTCAATTCCAGAAATTAAATTTAGAGATTTTAATCTTTCTTTATCAACGTTACCTGAAACTTCAATTGTTTTTTTTCCATTTATTCTTTTAATACTTTCTATAATTTCTAAATTATTCATATTATCAAGCATTATTATATCTACGTTTGAGTCAATTACTTCCTCTAATAAATTAAAATTATCAACCTCAATTTCAATTTTAATTGTATGAGGAGCATTTAGTCTAGATCTATCAATTAATTCTTTTATTGATAGACCTTGATTTAATCCTGCTGCAATATGATTATCTTTTATTAAAACACCATCACCTAAATTTCTTCTGTGATTATACCCGCCTCCACACCTTACTGCATATTTGTCAAGATTTCTCCAACCAGGAATCGTTTTTCTAGTGTCAGTTATTGCTATATTATCAACAAGGTCAACATATTCTTTTGTTAATGTAGCTACTCCTGACATTCTTTGTAAAAAATTTAGAGCAATTCTTTCTCCAGATAAAATTGAATTTTTATCTCCTTCAATTTCTGCAATTAAACTCATATTTTCTAGTTTGTTCCCATCAGATATTTTTTCAGAATAAAGTAATTTTTTATCAATTTTATTAAAAACATGTTTAGCAACAAAATTACCACATAAAATTCCGTCTGATTTTGAAATAATTGAACATTTTATTTTTTCAGAATTTAATTTAATAGATTCTGTAGTAATATCACCCAAGGATAAGTCTTCGTCTATAGCGATATCAATGATTTTATCTAAATCTGGAATTTGAATATTTATGTTTTTAACCTTTAATTATTAGGTAAATCAAGCATTCTTTGAAGACTTAATTTAGAAAATTTTTGAACTTCTTTTTCAACTTTGATTTGATTAATTACGTATCCAGCAACTAGTCCTTCAAGCACCCATAGTAAATAAGCTGGATGTACTCGATACATTGTTGAACAAGGACATATCATTTCATCTAAGCAAAAAACATTTTTATCTTTGTAAGTGTGAGCTAATCTTTTGACTAAATTTATTTCTGTACCAATAGCCCAACTTGATCCACTAGGAGCATTATGAACCATATTTTTTATATATTCGGTTGATCCTACATAATCTGCTTTACTTACAACTTCATTAGTACATTCAGGATGAACTAAAATATTAACATCAGGATATTCTTCTTTAGCTTTTTTAATCTGATCTACAGAAAATCTAGTATGAACAGAGCAATGCCCTTTCCATAAAATTATTTTAGAATTTTCAAGTTCATCTTTTGACAATCCACCATTAGATTTATATGGATCCCAAATCACCATTTCTGATTTTTTAATACCAAATTTGACAGCTGTGTTTCTTCCAAGATGTTGGTCAGGAATAAATAATATTCTTTCTCCTCTTTTATATGCCCATTCAAATGCTTGATTAGCATTAGATGAAGTACAAACAATTCCTTCATTTTCACCACATAAAGATTTTATACTTGCTGCACTATTCATATAAGTAACTGGAATTACTGGTTTTTTAGAAGATTTAGAAGATAACATTTCATTTATTTGCTTCCAACTTCTAACAACATCATTTGATGATGCCATATCAGCCATTGAACAACCCGCAGCCATATTAGGTAATATTACTTTTTGATTAGGAGATGACAAAATTTCTGCAGTTTCAGCCATAAAATGCACTCCACAGAAAATAATTATTTCAGCGTCTTTAGTTTCGGAAGCTAACTTTGATAATAAAAAAGAATCTCCTTGTATGTCAGAAAATTCAATTACATCTTCTCTTTGATAATGATGTCCAAGAATTATTACTTTTTCACCTAAAGATTTTTTTACTTTTTGTATAGAAGTCTTTATTTCTTGTGGAGAAAGTTTTAGATATCTAGTAGGAATTTTTTGCCACCTTACACCAGATTTAAACTCTTCTTCAAGAGTCTTTGTTCTGAAATTAGTTCCATCTTGGCAAAAAGCTGATTGTTCTAATTCAGTTATAGGAATATTTAATTTATTTTGAGATTTAATCACCATTTTTTTATTTTTTATATAGTAAATATAGTAAAAAATTAATAACCAATTGTAACCATTATTTTGTAAAAATCAAACCTTTTAATTATCATTTCTTTAAGTTTATATAATTTTTCAAACTTTTGCTCCTGTAAGTGACCATGCAGTAACATCAATAATTTTAGTTTTTACTAATTTACCAATAAGAGATTCATCATATTTATTTAAATAAACTAACTTATCTCCTTCAGATCTTCCATAAAGCTTATTTCTAATAACTCCTTCAATAAGAACTTCACAATCTTTTGATAAAAACTTCTTATTAAGTTCTAATTGTATTATTTCTTGAAGTTCATTTACAGCATTTAATCTTCTTCTTTTTTCTTGTTTAGGAATATCATCATCAATTTTTCTAAACGCAAAAGTACCTTTTCTTTCAGAATAAGCAGCAACATGAACTTTATCAAATTTAACTCTATCTAATATATCAATAGAATCATCAAAATCTTTTTCTGTCTCACCAGGAAAGCCAACTATCAAATCTGTTGTTAATGTTGTGTCGGGGATTAAACTTCTAATTTGAGCAGCTTTATTTAAAAACTGATCTCTTGTATAACCTCTTCTCATATTAGCTAATATTCTATTTGAGCCAGCTTGAAAAGGTAAGTTGATAAATTTACAAACTTTTGGTAAGTCTCTTATAGTTTCTATCAATTTTAGAGACATATCATTTGGATGAGATGTAAGAAAACGTATTCTTAATATTTTATTTATTTCATGAATTGCATACATCAAATCTGATAAATCTTTTTTTGGTAATAAATCATGTCCATAAGAATCAACATTTTGACCTAAAAGAGTTACTTCTAAAGTTCCATTCTCTGCTAATTTAGTAACTTCATTAATTACTTGATTTAATGGCTTACTCGTTTCTCTTCCTCTTCTATATGGAATAACGCAAAATGTACAAAACTTATCACATCCTTGAACTATAGGTACAAATTCTGCAAAATTTGACTTTTCAGGTATTAAGTTTTCCAAACATCCATCAGAAGAAAGTTCAAGATAATCTGCAATGTTTTCAATAATTACTGATGTGTCTTGTGGTTTTGCCCATAAATCTACATGAGGGAATCTTTGTTTGAGATCTTTAGTAGTAGATTCAACCATACATCCTGTTACACAAATAAATGTATTGTTTTTCTTTTTTTGTTTTGCAAGTTTACCTAAAAGTCCAGTCGCAGTATCTTCGGCAGATTGTCTAACTACACAAGTATTAAGAACAACAATACCTGCATTGTTAATATCTTTTTCCTCATTTAAACCTAATCTTTTCAAACCAACATCTACTCTTTGTGAGTCTGCGACATTCATTTGACATCCAACAGTCCAAACATGAAAAGTATCTAATTTTTTAACTTTTGTCGACATAATAATTATTTAAAACATTTCAGTTATATTATATATGGCGGGGAGAGCGGGATTCGAACCCGCGTGGGGCAAAGCCCCTCCCACTTAGCAGGCGGGTGCACTAGGCCTCTATGCGATCTCCCCTATTACCTATTAGATATAATAAATAAAGCTATTACAATAAAACTAAATTATACTAATAAGTGTATCAAAATATAATTCACGAAAAATGGTAAAAATAAGAATTAAATTTTTTGCAAAAATTAAGGAAGATATAGGTCATAGTAAAATTACTTTGTGCTTAGAAACTCCGCAAAAAGTAGAGAACATAATTAAGATCATTTCGAAAGATTTTGGTTTAGAAATTTTAGGAAGAAAAAATTATATGTATGCCAAAAACCTAGAATATTGTTCAATGCAAACTGTTTTAGAAGATAATGATGAATTAGCTATAATTCCTCCAGTAAGTGGAGGGCAAGAAGATTTGAATAATGAAGAAAACTTTCAAATAGAAATCACTAATAAAGAATTAAAACCTACAAACTACATAGAGAATAATTTTTCTTCTAAAGATGGATCAGAAGTAATTTTTTTGGGGATAACCAGAGATCATAATTTAGGAAGAAAAGTTAGTAAATTATTTTATGAATCATATAAAGAAATGGCAGAAATTGAAATAAAAAAAATAATTAAAACTATTAGAGCAAGATGGGAAATAAGTAGTTTGAAAATTGTTCATCGAGTAGGAAATGTTTTTCCTACAGAAATAAGTATGGTTTTAATAGTTACGTCTTCACATAGAAAAGAGTCATATGAAGCATCTCAGTTTTTTGTTGACCAACTAAAAAAAACTGTCCCTATCTGGAAAAAAGAATTTTTTGAAGACGGTACAGTGTGGATAAATGATAAGATAGTAGAGTAAAATTTTAAAATATAAATATTATTAAAAAAACAAATATTTATATTAATATAAATAATAATTTTTAAATAGCTAAGGTAAATAATAAATGGTAAGAATTAGATTGAGAAGAATGGGAAGTAAAGGGAAACCTTTTTACAGAATAATAGTTGCAGATCAAAGAGCCCCAAGAGATGGTAGATATTTAGACCTAATTGGAACTTATGATCCCCTACAAGATCCTCCTGAAATTTCTATTGACGAAGATAAAATTGCAAAGTGGATAGGTAACGGAGCACAACCTTCAGAATCTGTTTCTAGTTTATTAAGAACAAAAGGAATAAACGTAAAAGAGATATCTAATGGCAAAAACTAAAGATCCTACAAACCCAGAAGAGCTAGTGAGATATATCACTAGTTGTTTAGTTGAACATACAGACAAAATTGAAATAGAAGCAGTTGAGGAAGATAATAAAATCATTCTAAAGCTTACAGTTGATGAAAATGATAAAGGAAAAATCATAGGTAAAAACGGGAAAATAGCTAAATCAATTAGAAATGTTCTTAAACTAGCATCAACCAAAGCTAATAGTAAATATATACTAGAAATTATTTGATATGTCCGGTCATTCTAAATGGAGCACAATAAAGCATAAAAAAGGTATTTTAGATGCAAGAAAAGGTGTTTTATTTACTAAGTTATCTAGAGAAATAACTGTAGCTACTAAATCAGGAGATTCTGATCCTGAGCTAAATTTTAGGTTGAGATTAGCAATAGATAATGCAAAGTCTCAAAATATGCCCAAAGAAAATATAGAAAGAGCTGTAGCAAAAGGGTCTGGTACATCAAGTTCTGGAGATTCTTTTGAAGAAATAACATACGAAGGGATAGGTCCTGGTGGAATTGGGATAATAATTCAAACTTTAACCGATAATAAAAATAGATCCGCAGCTAGTGTTAGATCAACAATAACAAGAGCTGGCGGAACATTTGCAACAACCGGAGCTGTTTCTTGGAACTTTGAGCAAAAAGGTCAAATAGTTATTAATATTGAAGAAGGTGACCCAGAAATCATCGCTTTAGAAAGTATAGACGAAGGAGCGGAAGATTTTGATGTTTTTGATAATACTGTAGAAATAACATGTGCTTTTTCAGACCTATCTTCTATTCAAAAAAAGATTTCAGAAAACGAATCTATAGTAATAGAAAAAGCAGAATTAGCTTTAGTACCAAACACTACAGTTTCACTTAATAAACATCAGTCTAGTCAAACTCTTAAGCTACTTGATGATTTGGAAGACCTTGATGATGTTCAAAAAGTTTTTACAAATGCAAATTTTGATGAAGAAGCATTATCTTCTTATGCTGAAAAATAATTAATGGGCAATTATGAAAAAATCTATCACTGTAAAAAATCTTTCTAAATATTATGGAGATTTCAAAGCTCTTGATAGTATTAATTTTTCAGTAAATAAAGGTACTATACATGGTTTATTAGGAGAAAATGGTGCTGGAAAAACTACAACAATGAGATGCTTATTAGGGCTCAGTTATTCTGACTCAGGAAATATGTTCATAGACGAGCAAGAAATTTCAAAAAAAAATCACAAGATAAGAAAAAATATTTCATATCTTGCAGGAGATTTTAAACCTTATGAAAATATAAAACCAATAGAGTATTTTAAATATATTTTAAAATTAGAAAATAATTCTTCGAAAAAATATTATGAACTTTCAGAAAGATTCAAATTAGATCTGAATAAAAAAATTAAAGAATTATCTAAAGGAAATAAGCAGAAAGTTGGAATAGTTCAAGCGTTGATGAGAAATTCAAACTTATTAATTTTAGATGAACCTACTAGTGGATTAGACCCAAATTATCAAAGAGTTTTCAGAGAACTTATCAATGAGGAAAAAGAATTAGGTAATACTATACTTTTGTCATCTCATGATTTACTTGAAATTTCTAATTGTTGTGATTTCATAACTGTTATTAAAGAAGGTAAAGTCATATCATCTGAAAGTAAAAATGATTTGGTCAAAAAAACTATTAAAAAGGTTTCTGTTATTTTTATTACTGTACCTAGTGAAAAAGATATAGATAAAATAAAATGTATAAAAAACTTTGAAATACAAGGTAATGAAATAAAGTTTTTTATTTCAAGTGATATTAATCAGTTTGTAAAATTTATTTCAAACTATAAAATCAAAGAATTAGAAACTGAATCCTCAAACTTAAGTGAAACATTATTAGAATACTTTTAATGAATATTTTAAATAACTCAATTATACATAATAGAAAAAAAATATTAGTTTTTAGTTTTGGAGCTATTTTCTATACTATATTTTTACTATATATATGGACTCTAATGTCTGATTCTTTTTCACAATTATTAGATATATTTCCAAAGCAAATAAAAACTATTGCAGGTTTTGGAGATGATTTGTCAACAGCTGGTTTCTTAAACGGAGAATTTATGCATTTAATAGGGCCCTTGATCATAGGGGCCTTTGCTATAACAATTGGATCAACAGTACTTTCTTCAGAAGAAGAAAATAAGACTATTGATCAGTTTTTATCTCTTTCAATATCGAGGAATAGGTATTTTACTGAAAAGTATTTTTCTCTAGTATTATCTGTTTTATTTTTGTCATTAATATTTTCAATTACTTTAAAAATATCTGATTTGATTTATGATATAAATCTAAATCTTTCAAACATAATATATGCTGGTTTAGCTTTATTTATTTATGGCATTACAGTTGGATCTATCACTTATTTATCAGGTTCTATTTTTGCAAAAACATCACAAGCTGCTGGGACTGGAGCTGCTATAGCTATTATTGGATATATATTTGACTCAGTTTATAAAACTGTTAGCTCAATGAGTTTTTTAAAATACATATCTCTTCACTACTACTATAACGATAATAAAGTTATACTAAATGGGTTTGATATATTGCATCTAATAATTTTATTGATAATTATAATACTTTCTTTTTGCTTAGGTATGTATATTTTTAATAAAAGAGACATTAAGTCCTAATAGTAAATATTTATTATTTTAAAATAGAATAATAATAAATATTATTTGAATGAATACACAAAACTTAATTATATACATTGTATTAATCGCAGTATCTCTTTTATTTCTATTTTTATATTTAATAGCTAAAAATAGAAATTTATCTATTATAAAAGAAAATAAAAAATTGAATAATAATAGTCGTGATCAATTAGAGAATCAAAGAATTATTGATTCTATTAATTCATTACTAGATTATAGTGAATTGAATTATCAAAAATTATGTAACTCTATAAGAATATCTACTAATAGCAGCACCGTTATTTTTTCTGAAATGAATAAACATAATGGTTCGTTTAAAGCTAAATATTATTCTAGTTCAGAAACATTAGATCTAAATTCATATTTAGCAGAATTTAATGACGATAATACACTAGCAATTATAACTGGGAGTGAAGGAACTGCTAAAATTTGTGATTTAAACGATAAATCTATATTCCCTTCATGGTTTGATGAAATGAAATTTTCTAGAGTTATATGTTTGCCTATAATTAATAGGATAGAAACTTTTGGTTGTATTTATTTATTTTTCACAAATAACGAGAATAATATAACTTTAGAAAAAAAGCTCCAAAATGCTAATTTATTAATTAAACTTAGTCAAAGAATTATTTTACAAACTAAAAATAGTACAAATATTTATGAGAATTCGAATATAAAAAATGATAAAGATTTAATTAAAAACAACAATAGCTTGATTCCAATTAGTTTAGATGAAAACACAGAAGTTTTAGAATATAAAAATAATGAAATATCATTATCAAGTTCTGAATATATTATTATCAAAAACCTTATAAATAAAAATGGAGAGATTCTGTTATACGAAGAGATTTTGAGAATTCTATGGCCAAATTCTCAAAAAATCAATAAAACTGCCATGAGGCTACATATTCATAGGTTAAGAGAAAAAACTAATAATATTTCAAATAATTTAGATTTTATTAAAACTTTAAGAGGTAAAGGTATTTATATAGATAAAGATTTATTTTAAATCACTCACCATTTTAGATAAATTATCAATAGCCTTAGATAAATTATCTTCTGAGTTAGCAAAAGATATTCTTATATAACCATCTCCATATTCGCCAAAAGCAGTTCCTGATAACAATGCTACTCCATAATCATATAGGGCTCTGTTTGCAAATTCTTCACTTGATAATCCTGTTCTAGATATGTTTGGAAAAGCATAAAAAGCTCCTAAAGGCAATTTACAATTAATACCATCAATAGAATTTAATCCATTAAAAACAATTTCTCTTCTTTTTCTAAATTCTTGCATCATATTCAAAGTGAAGTCTCTAGGACCTTTTATCGCTTCTATAGCTGCCATTTGACTAAAAACAGAAGTACAAGATACAGAGTTAGTCATCAATTTTGTAATTGCTTCAATCATGAACTCAGGAAAAATTCCATATCCTAATCTCCAACCTGTCATTGCATAACTTTTAGAAAAACCATCTAAAATAATCGTTCTTTCTTTCATTCCTTCAAATCTTGATATTGAATAATGTTCTCCTTCATAATACATTTCTTTATAAATTTCATCAGATAAAACTACAATGTCATTTTCTATAGCTAATTTAGCTATTTTTTCAAGATCTTCTACAGAGGTAACTGATCCACAAGGATTATTAGGAGAATTAACAATTATCATTTTTGTTTTATTAGTAATTAGTTTTTTCAAATCTTCAACATTAGCATTAAAATCTTTAGATTCTTCTAGTTTCATTGGAACAGGAACCCCTCCTGCATAATTTATCATAGATTCATATATAGGGAATCCAGGATTAGGATAAATAACCTCATCACCCTCTTCTATCAAAGCAAGAATAGAAAAGAACATTACCGGTTTCCCTCCAGGTGTAACAATGACCCTATCAGGAGAAACATCATAACCGTTAAACTCACCTTGGTGAATGGCAATAGCTTCTCTTAACTCTGGTTGCCCAGCTGAAGGTCCATAATGTGTAAAACCATTGTCTAATGCTTTTTTTGCTGCAGAAATAACATAGCTTGGACTATCAAAATCAGGTTCTCCAATTTCTAAATGGACAATATTTTTACCCATTGCTTCTAATTTTTTTGCTTTTGCTAATGTTTCAAAAGCAGTTTCTGTACCTAATCTATCTTGTCTTGATGAAAGTTTCATTTTATTAAATTTTCTATATTTATAAGTTACTTGTTTTAGTTATAGTTATAAAATCTTATATAAGATCTTAATTAAAAACAAAATAAAGTAAATAGTGAAAATGAATCAATCAGAAACAAACTATAAAATATGGTCAAATTGGTATGATTTAGTTTATGAGATTATATCTCCTAATGATATTGCTTTTTATGAGACATATATAAATGAAAATGTAAAAAGAGTACTTGAAATGGGTGTTGGTACAGGAAGAATTCCTAATAGTTTCTTACATAAAAATTTAAAATGGACAGGAGTTGATATTTCAGAAGATATGCTTAATGTCTGTAAAGAAAAAATCAAACCAAAGCAGCCTTTATCTGAAAACATATTTTTAATTCAAGAAGATATGACTAAAATAGATATTAAAGTAGATAATAATTCTATTTATAACTTACTCTTTGATTTAGTTATTTATCCTTCTCATTCATTAATGAGTGTAGGGAATATTGAATCACAAAAAAAAGCATTATGTTCTGGTATCAAACATTTAGAAAAAAATGGAATACTAATTTTTGACTTACACAATCCAAATAACTATGTAAACAATAAAGAATATATGATTTTTGGACAGAAAGAAATAAATAGTTCATTGTATAAAGTTTATGGAAAAAGTATTGTAGATTTTGATAAAAAAAAACATATAAACTATCAAAAAATAGAAATAAATTCTAAAAATGAAATTGAATTAAAATCCACTGATTATTTTCTCTATTTTGAAGATATCATAAATATATGTGATGAATTAAATATAAAAATAATTGATATTTTTGGAGATTACGATAAAAGTAAATTAAACGAAGATTCTGAAGAAATAATACTAGTGTGTAAAAAGAAATAATATGGATGAAAATACTCCTTTTAAAATAATATCCCCATTTCAACATACTGGAGATCAACCAAACGCTATAAAAAAAATGGTACAAGGAATAGATGACGGGCTAAGATTTCAAACTCTTTTAGGTGTTACTGGTTCTGGAAAAACTTTTACTATGGCCGGGATTATAGAAAAAACACAAAGGCCTACTTTAGTTATAGCTCATAACAAAACATTAGCAGCTCAACTTGCTAGTGAGCTGCAAGAGTTTTTTCCACAAAATTCAGTCCAATATTTTGTTTCATATTATGATTATTATCAACCTGAAGCTTACATACCAAGAACTGATACATACATAGAAAAAGAATCAGATATAAATGATGAGATTGATAGATTAAGACATGCATCAACAAGATCCTTATTAACAAGGAGAGATACAATAATTGTAGCTTCAGTATCTTGTATATATGGATTAGGATCTCCACTTGAATACAAGTCTATTTCACAAAAAATTACAATTGGGGAAACAATTAGTTCCTCAGAACTTTCTAGAAGATTAATAGCAATGTATTTTACTAGAGATGATTACGAAAGTAACAGGGGATCATTTTCAATAAAAGGAGATATTATAGAAGTCATCCCTTCATATGAAGAGTTTTCAATAAAAATTGAATTTTTTGGAGATGTTGTTGACAAAATTACAGAAGTAGATATTTTAACAAAAAAGAAAATTAGAGATTTGACTGAAATTTCTTTATATCCAAGCAAGCATTTTGTTACTCCTGAGGAAAGCCTAAGTGATGCTCTTTACGATATAAATAATGAATTAGAAGAAAGATTAATTTATTTTGAAAAAAACGGAAAATTATTAGAAAGGCAAAGAATAAAAGAAAGAACTAACTATGATTTAGAACTCTTAAGAGAAACTGGTTCATGCCCAGGTGTAGAAAATTATTCCCAACCATTAGGCAGAAGGAAACCTGGTAGTCCTCCATGGACCTTACTTGATTATTTTGATGATGATTACCTTATATTTATTGATGAATCTCACATAACTGTCCCTCAAATAAATGGAATGTATAAAGGAGATCAATCAAGAAAAAGTACACTTGTGGAACATGGTTTTAGATTACCATCAGCTAAAGATAATAGGCCTTTATCATTTGAAGAATTTGAAAATAAAATCCCACAAACAATTTTTGTTTCCGCAACGCCTGGAAATTATGAAGAAAATAACCAACAAGAATATGTAGAGCAAATTATAAGACCAACAGGGTTATTAGATCCAAAAATTATATTAGAACCTACTAAAAATCAAATAGATAATTTAATTTCAAGAATAAATGAGAATATAAAAAATAATCAAAGAACACTTGTAACAACACTAACTAAAAAAATGTCTGAAGAATTATCAGAATATATTAGAGAAATTGGCATTAAGGTTAATTACTTACATTCAGAAATAGATACATTAGAGAGAATTGAAATACTTAGAGATTTGAGAGTAGGAACATATGATGTTTTAGTAGGTATTAATTTATTAAGAGAAGGATTAGATTTGCCTGAAGTTTCTATGGTTGCAATTTTAGATGCAGATAAAGAGGGATATTTAAGATCAGCTACATCCTTAATACAAACAATTGGAAGAGCTTCAAGACATGAAGAAGGTAGAGTAGTTATGTATGCTGATAGAATCACAAAATCAATGAAAATTGCTATAGATGAAACAAACAGAAGAAGAGAAATTCAACATGATCACAATAAAATAAATAATATAGTTCCAAAAACTATTATTAAAGAAGTCAGAGATATAACAGAAAAAATTAGAGAAAATAATTCTATTAAAAAATCAAATGAATTAAACATTGATAATATTTCTGAGAAAAATATATTTAAACTTATAAAAGATTTAGAAAAAGAGATGAAAAAATCTGCCAAAGTTTTAGAATTTGAAAAAGCTGCTTTAATCAGAGATCAAATTTCTGAATTAAGAAAAAGTTTAAGTGAAAAAAAGATTTAGAGAATTTAAGGAGAAATAATGTACGCACATTTAAGAACATACACAGTAAATAAAGGAATGATGGAAGATTGGATAGGTTTATTTAATAGTAAACTGATACCTCTTCTTAATGAAGCTGGAATAAAAGTTGAATCAACTTGGATAAATGAAGAAAAATCTCAATTTATTTGGATACGATCATACGGTGAAGATATTAAAAATATAGAAATAAAGGAAGAAAAGTTTTATAGTTCAAAATGGTGGGTAGAAAATGTAGATATGGTTAGAAGTCATCTTGCCCACAGAGATATATTAACTATAATTTCTAATTAATATATAATACAAAATATAAACATAAAAATAGAAATAAAAAAAATTATGACAGAACTAAGTAAAGATTCAGTTGAACTAAACAAAGATTCAGTTATAGATGCATTAAAAGATGTATATGACCCAGAGATACCTGTTAATGTAGTTGATCTAGGTTTGATTTACAATGTTGAAGTTGAAGATAATGAAGTACATGTAGAAATGACTCTTACAGCTCAAGGATGTGGAATGGGCCCTTATATAGCTCAACAAGCAGAATGGAGAATAGCTGAAATAGAAGATGTAGAAGATGTAGTTGTTGACTTAGTTTTTGACCCTCCTTGGAATCCTGATCTTATAACAGAAGATGGTAAAAGACTTTTAGGTATTGACTAATGTCTGAACCAAGAAAATTAACACCTGCTGAAGAGGCACGCTTATCTCAAGTACGAGATCAATTTAAACAAAAGCAAGAAATTAGTAACTCTTTAAATTCTATAAAATATAGAATTGGAATTTATTCAGGAAAAGGCGGAGTGGGAAAAACAACTGTAACTACTAACTTAGCATTAACTTTAGCTAAAAAAGGAAGAAAAGTTGCAATTTTAGATTGTGATATTGATTGTCCAAATGTTACTAAAGTGTTAAGAATTTCTGAAAGACCACAAGCTGATGATGAAGGTAAAATGATTCCTCCAAAAAAATACGGAGTGTCTGTTATGTCTATGGGATTTTTTCAGGAAAACGAAGATGAAGCTATTGTGTGGAGAGGCCCTATGATTCACAATGCTATTAATCAATTTATTTCCAAAACAAATTGGGGAGATATAGAATACCTTTTATGCGATCTTCCTCCTGGTACTTCAGATGCTCCTCTAACTGTAATGCAAACATTAAATTTAGATGGATTTATAGTTGTTTCTACACCACAAGAATTAGCTGCTTTAGACGCAAAACGGTCAATAAATATGATAAAAAAATTAAACCTTAATGTTTTTGGGGTTGTAGAAAATATGACCGGAGGTATTTTTGGAAAAGGCGCTGCTATTCAAATGGCAGAAGAACTTGGATTACCTGTATTAAGTGAAATATCTCTTCTAAGAGAATATTCTGATAGCTATGAGCCTGTAGTACACACAAATAATACATCTGAAGAAGAATTTAATACATTGTTAAAAAATCTAGATTCTTTAACAGCAAAGTTAAACTAAATAACTAATTACTGTATATTTTCAAAGAAATCTTTACCTTCTAAATCTATTTCCTTTGGACTTAATCTTTTTTTTCCTAAATTCGAATCAGATACATTGGAATAAATATCATAAGCTCCTTTATGAAAATTACCAGATATATTATTATCAGTAAATGTGTTGGATATTTCAGTCATTTCTCCAATCCATCTATGTGCTTTACTGGGTATTGATTTCAAGTTTTTTAAATCATTGAATACTTTAGGTTGAGAAAATTCTAATTCACTCATAAAAGCATCAAAATTATTAGTTTTTATAGCTAATGTAACTGCAGCAATAAGTAAGGATGAATACCCTTTTGTAATAGAAGCATAGGCCATTTTTATTGCAGATGCGTCTCCTATTTCTCCAGACATATCAATAATTTCCATTCCTAAATTATCTAATTCTTTGAAAATTTTAGAGTTAGATCCTGAAACATATATTCTTGGAAATTTATTTGATATAGGTGGTCCTCCTATTATTCCTCCATCAATAAATTTTATTTTTGTATCAGAAAGATTTTTTTTCATATTTAATACAGTTTTAGGAGAAATTGCATTAAGATCTGCATAAAAAATTTCTTTATCAATTTCTCTAGAGATTTGAGCTATTTCATTACAAAGATTTTCTGCTTCACTAGGAACTAAAATAGAAATTATAAGATCAGTTTGTTTCATAGATTCTTTTAATGTTTTGCTATTTTCAATCCCGCTTTTAGCTGCTCTTTTTTTTGTTTCTTCTGATCTATAATTTAAAGGAGATATAACTTTAATTCCTGAAGCAATAATATATTCAGCAATAGGGGAACCCATTTCTCCTGGGCTAATAAGTGTTATATTTTTAATCAAATTTTCAAACCACCTAACTCTTTCTTTATAGCTTCACCTACAATATTTGATTGTTCAATATTCATACCAAAAACGTGAATTACTATAGATTTTTCTCCATCGGGTACACGAGTCCATATAGATGGAGAAGAATTTTTCAAAATCTCAACAAATTCTGAATTAGTAGTTTTGTAAATAGAAGTATCTATATCCAAAAATAATCCGAATGGTTGATGACCAATTATATTATTTATTATTTCTACTTTTATACCTTTTATATTTTTTAATAAATTGACTATATTAAGAGTTTTTGTTTCTTCAATAGATAATCTTTCTTCATGGTTCATAGCCATCCATCTTTTTACAGCAAATAGAACTCCTATAATTTCTTGTCTATCAATTTTGTGGGGACGCCCTATTCCTCTAATTCTTCTACTTTCATATCCTATAAATGAGTGTCTTGAAATAGAATCAATAACATCTTCAGTACCTAATGCTATTCCTGTGGAATGAGGAGCTCCCATATATTTAGCTGCTATACATTGAAAATCTGCTCCCATTCTTACATATTTACCAAAATTTTCTAAAGGAAAAATTTGTCCTGCAGCATCAACTGAAACAGGTTTATTTTTATCATGAGCTATTTCTATAACTTCTTCTAATCTAAGGATATTTTTATCTTTTTCTTCTTGTTCGTATACTGGATAATGCACACAAGCTGTTTGAGAATCAATAGCATCGGATAATTGATTAGCAGTAGTGCCATTTTCATCGCCTATTTCTACTAATTTTCCTCCAGAAAATTCCATACACCTATCGTACCAATATCTTTGTCTTTTCTGAATTAGAATTTTATTTGGCATACCATCAGTATTTGGCAATTGTTGTATTTTGTCATCATCTTTTCCAGCCATAAATGCTGCTGCTGCTAATGTAAGTGCTGATCCTGCACCAGATGTAATATAAGCAGCTGGAACATTTAAAATATTAGCTATCTGTTCTCCTATTTTTTTTTCAAGCTGAGTCATTGGAATATATACATCATTAGCTAAATCCATACCTTCCTGGACTTCTTTTGCTACTATAGATCCACCTAATGCTGTTACGCTACCAGTAGCATTTATTATAGGTTCTACACCTAATTCTTTGTAAAAAGAGCCCCAAGTTGTATTATTCATTTTCATTTTCATTCCTTTTTTTTAATTGGCTAATCATCTTCTAATGTAGATATATCACCCTCAGGTTCACCTAGTTCCCTAGCTTTCAAAAGTCGTCTCATTATTTTACCTGATCTAGTTTTAGGCATTGTTTCTAAGAAATCAATTTCGCGTGGTGCAACACCTGCTGATAATTTTTTTCGAGCAAATTGAATTAGTTCTCGTCTTAATTCTTCAGTTTCTTCATAATTAATATTTAAAGTGACAAAGGCTTTTACAATTTCCATTGCTATAGGATCAGGTTTACCTATCACACCAGCTTCTGCTACAGCTGGATGCTCAATTAAAGCACTTTCAACTTCAAATGGTCCAACTAAATGGCCAGCTGTATTTATGACATCATCTGCCCTACCTTGGAACCAGTAATATCCATCTTTATCTTTCGATGCTTGATCTCCTGTTATATACCAGCCTTTTTTAAATCTAGAGTTGTGCATATCATCTTGTTTCCAATAAGCAAACATCTGTGAGGGCCAACCAGGTCTTACAGCTAGAATTCCACTATCTTCATTTTCAATTTCATTAAATTGATCGTCCAAAATACCCATAGTAATTCCAGGAAATGGTCTACCCATAGATCCTGGTTTAATATTAGTAGAAGAATAATTAGCACACATAATAGCACCAGTTTCTGTTTGCCACCAATTATCATGTATAGGAAGTTTATAATTTCTCTCACCCCACACAACTGCTTCAGGGTTAAGTGGTTCACCAACAGATCCAATAAATTTCAAAGAAGTAAGATCATATTTAGAAACTACATCTTCACCGGCTCTCATTAATAGTCTGACTGCTGTTGGAGCTGTGTACCAAATATTAACTTTATATTTTTGTATTATGTCGTACCAAGAAGAAGCACTAAATCCACCTTCATAAATAATTTGGGTGACTCCATTTGTCCAAGGAGCAATCATTCCATATGACGTACCTGTAACCCAACCTGGGTCAGCTGTACAAAAATATATATCTCCATGACTTAACTCTAAAGCCCAATTACCAGTTAGCATTTGTTGAACAACTGCTTGATGTCTATGCAGAACACCCTTGGGTTTACCAGTAGAACCAGAAGTATAATGCATAATAGAAAAATCATATTGAGAAGTACTAACTAATTTAAAAGAATCTGCACTTACTTTTTTCATTAATTCAAAATAATCTAGATCATCGTCTAATAGAGGATTATCAAAGCGATTATCTTTATTAACTACAATGATCTTTTTTAATGTGGAAATATCATTTAGTATAGGAGATATTTTTTTTCTAAGATCAGGAGATGTTACTAAGTAAGCAGCTCCAGCATCTACCATTCTATCTTTAACAGGATCTGGCCCAAATGCAGAAAACAAAGGAGCAATAACTCCTCCAGCTTTTAATATTCCCATAGCCGCAAAATATAATTCGGGAAGTCTATCCATAAAAATAAAAACTCTATCTCCTTTTTGCATACCTAAATCAAGCATAACTTGACCAAATTTATCAGAATGATGTTTAAATTCACTATATGAATATTTTTCTTCTTCGCCATTTTTACCAAGCCAAATTAGGGCCGTTTTGTCACCAAATCCATTTTTTACATGTCTATCTACACATTCATAAGCATTGTTTAAACCACCATCAGGTAACCAGTCTAATTTTGAAAAACCGTCTTTATTCCAATCAAAGTTATTATATTGAGTTTGATAGTCAAGTAAGTTGGGTTTATTCGAATCTGAATAATTAGTATTTTTTATAATTTCATCAAATTGCATTTTTTGCTCCATCTTTCTTTGTTATGATTAAAGATACTAGCATAAAATAATTTTGATTCTATAATTTAAAATTATTAAAAAAGAAACAATAGATTTTCATAGGAGAATTAATTTAGTAATGAATATTTTATTTTTAAAAGATCTTTTACCGACTGCAAGAGCCGGAGACGTAAAAAATGTTAAACCAGGTTTTGCAAGAAATTATCTGATCCCTCAAGGAGTTGCCGTATTAGCAACTGAAGAAGCTTTACAAAGAGCTACCAAGTTAAGATCTGAAGCTGAAGACAGAAGAATACAAGAGACAAAAGATTGGCAAGTTGTAGCTGACAGCCTAGAAGACGTTGAATTAGACATAGAAGTAAGAACTGGCCCTACAGGAAGATTGTATGGTTCTATTACTCCTACTATCATTGCCGAAGTAGTCGAAGAGAAAATTAAAAAACCAATGAATCGTAGATATTTTAATATCATTGAACCAATAAGAATTACGGGTAAGTTTAAAATTTTAGTTAAATTTGTAGAACAAGTTTCATTTAATCTTACTATAAATGTTCTTCCTGATGAAGAATCTATTAAAGTCATTGAAGAGCATAAAGAAGAACAAGAAAATCTAAAAAAATTAGAAGCTACAGAAGAAAATTCTAGTGATAGTTCTGATGAAAATTTAAATAAAGAAGAAAACAGTCAAAAAAACTCTTCTGAAATTGTAGAAAAAGAAGATAATAATTCAGATAATTAGAAAAAATCTTGGGTTATTAAATGGTATTATCAGATAAACTTTTCCCTCATGACATATCAGCAGAGGAGTCAGTAATAGGTTCACTCCTATTAGATGGATTATCTTTTACTAAAATTGCATCATTTCTTCAACCTGAGCATTTTTATTTAGAATCTAATAAAGTTATTTTTGAAATAGCTAGAGATTTATTTAATAGACAAGAGCCTATTAATCAAATTAGTGTTGCTCATGAATTAGAAACGCAAGAAAAATTAGAAGATGTCGGCGGTAGATCTTATCTTGCAAAAGTAGTAAATGTAGTTCCTACTTCAGTTCATATTAAACATTATGCCAATCTTGTAAGAAGAACAGCTACTATGAGGACATTGATCAATGCAGCTGAAAACATATCAGATATTGGTTTTGATAACGATCCAGATATAGAAAACGCATTATCAAAAGCAGAAGATATAATTTACAGTATAAGAAATGATCAACCTAGTAGAGACTTCGTTCCACTAAGAGAAACTCTAACTCCATATTTAGAAACTTCCTCTTCAAGTTTATTGGATAGCGAAAATCAACCTATAAGTTCAGGGTTTAAACTGTTAGATGATTTATTAGGAGGTCTTCAACGGTCGGACATGCTTGTCCTTGCAGCAAGACCTTCAGTAGGAAAGTCTATGTTTGCACTAAATTTAGCTATTAACGCTGCTATGAATGATCAAAAAGTTGCTATTTTTTCCTTAGAAATGGGTAGAGAACAAATCGCAACAAGAATGCTTGCAACTCAAGCAAGAGTGAACATGCATTCTTTAAGAATGATGAGACTTAGTTCATCACAAGAAAACAGATTAGTTGATGCAATTGGTAGATTATCAGATTTATCTATTTTTATTGATGATTCTCCTGTTCAAGGAGTAGCAGAAATGAGAGGAAAAGCTCGAAGGTTACAGCTTGAATTTGGGTTAGATTTTATCATCGTAGATTATATGCAATTAATTAGTAACAATAAAGGAAATAGAGAAACTAATAGAGCACAAGAAGTTTCTGAAATTTCAAGACAAATAAAAGCTATGGCAAGAGATTTAAAAGTTCCTGTAATAGCAGTATCTCAGCTTTCTAGAGCTATAGAGCATAGACAATCACATAGACCATTATTATCAGATTTAAGAGAATCAGGATCAATTGAGCAAGATGCAGATGTAGTCATGTTCATTCACAGAGAAGAAAAATTTACCACTAAAGAAGAATGGATAAAAAATAATCCTGGAGTTCCTTATCCTGCAGGCCAGGCCGAAATTATAGTAGCTAAACATAGAAATGGTCCCACAGACACTATCCCTTTAGCTGTAGATGACTCTGTTGGAAGATTTATCACAATAGACTCAGTTAGAAATAACCAACTATCAACTCAAGAGAATTAGAAGTGGAAAGCTTAAAAGAAATACTTAATAATAGAAAGCAGCAAGGAAGCTATTCTATTAATTTTCAACCAGATAATTATGTTGAAGAGTGTGAAATATGCAATTCAGCTAAATGGATTATAGAGAATAATGAAACAGTTCCTTGTTCATGTCAAAGCTCGATAAAGGACAGTCTTGATTATAAAATAAGGTTAAAGCACTCAGGATTAGAACAACTTATTGAATATGATTTAAAAAACTTTAAAATAGATAGATCAAAAGGAAAGTTTGATCCTATAAAATTAAGAAGCATTGTTAGTTTAGTAAAAGATTTTTCTAAGAATCCAATGGGCTGGTTAGTAATTAACGGACCAAGTGGTACGGGAAAAACGCATTTAGCAGCTGGTATCGCATTAAAATGTGTAGAAAATGGAAATCCAGTAATATTCAAATCTATCCAAGAAGTTATTGATGTAATTACTAATTCAGGTTCAGAAGAAGATTCTTATAAAGATTTAATAGATTATCCTTTCTTAATTATTGATGACTATGGTAACCAAAATTATTCAGATTGGATTGAAGAAAAAATTGACCACCTATTTACTCATAGATACACTAGAAAACTTCCAACTGTAATTGTTTTGAGTAGAAATATTTTTGATTTGAACGATCGTGTTCAGATGAGATTTTCAGATCCAAATTTGGTTCAAAGTATAAATATTGAACCTATAAAAGAAAATTATTTAAGTAATGGGATACCAAAAGTTTTTGAAAAAGCAAATTTAACAAAAGAATTAAAAAAGCCTATAAAAAATACCAGCCAATCAGATAAAGTCACATTTGATTCAATTGAAATGGCTTTATTCAAATCTAAAGAATATGTAAATGATAAAAAGCCTTCTTGGTTATATATTCATGGAGAAACAGGCTCTGGAAAAAGCTATTTGTCTGCAGCGATAGCAAATCAATTAATAAAAAAAGGTAAAGATGTCTATTTTATTAGTTCTTCTGAATTAATAGATAAAGTTAGAGGACTAGTAAGGGCAAATGTAGGTAAAGGTCCTGAATATGAAAAAGCCAAAGAAGTAGAATTTCTTATATTGGATGATCTTTGGGGGCATAATAATACAAAATGGTCAGATGAATTACTTTATAATTTACTAGTATTTAGACAAGATAATTTAAAACCTAGTATTATAAATTCAAGTGTAATATACGATATTATCAAATCCTATAATCCTAAAAAATCACAAATTTCTTCAGATTCAATATTTACAGAAAAAATATGCTCAAGAATTGCAAACAGAAATATAGTTGAGCAAATTTCTCTTGTTTCATCTGATATAAGAAAAAAAAATCTTATTAGAAAAGTATAGTGGTTAAATTAGTAAGAGATAAAAAAGAATTAAAAAATTGTGTTGAATTTTACGTTGATGATTCGAAAAAATTATTTACAGAAAGTTTAAAAGTAAATAAAGTTTTTGAAGGTTGTTTATGGGCTGAAGGACCTGTTTATTTAAAAAATCAAAATATTATTGTTTGGTCTGATATTCCCTATAATAGAATGCTTTACTATAATTTAGAATCTTCTAAAACAGGTACTTTTAGAAATCCTTCAAATTTCTCAAATGGTAACAGTTTAGATTTAAATGGAAATCAAATAACAGCTGAACATAGTCGAAGGGCTATCAGTAAAACAAATAAGTATGGTGATGTAATTATTTTAGTAAATAAATTTCAAAATAAAAAACTAAACTCTCCTAATGATTTAGTATGTAAATCAGATGGAACTATTTGGTTTACTGACCCTCAGTATGGGATAATGAGTAATTATGAGGGTTACGAAGCTAGATCTGAAATAGGATTCAATGGTGTTTATATGATTGATGAAAATAACGATGTAAATTTAATAACAAAGGAAATTGATGCTCCAAATGGAATAGCTTTTTCTAATGATGAAAAAAAACTATATATTTCAGATACAGGAATTACTGGTAATATTTTTTCTTTTGATGTATCTGGCAATAAAATTTCAAATAAAAAAGTTTTTGCAACTCCTAGACCAGGGAAACCTGATGGAATTAAAGTTGATTCTAATGGCAATGTTTTCTCTTCAGCTTGGGATGGAGTACAAATTTTTTCACCAAAAGGAACATTAATTGCAAAAATTCAAGTTCCAGAACAAAGGACTGCTAATTTATGTTTCGGGGGAAAAAACTTAAATGATCTATTTATAACTTCAGATAAAGCTTTATATAGAATAAAAATGAAAACTTCAGGCCAAACCAACTCATAGTTAAAAAATTAAAAGGAAAATATATGAATATTGATGAAAAAACTATAAACGCTTTGAGGTTTCTGTCAATAGATCAAGTTAACAAAGCTAACTCAGGTCACCCTGGCGCACCAATGGGTGCTGCAACAATAGCGTATGTTTTATTCAAAAAAATCATGAACCATAGTCCTTCTAATCCTCATTTTTTCAATAGAGATAGATTTATATTATCTATAGGTCATGCATCAGCTCTTTTATATTCAATTTTGTATTTATCAGGATATAAATTTAAAATTGAAGATTTAAAAGATTTCCGTCAATTGGGATCCAAAACACCTGGGCATCCAGAAAGAGATTTAGATTTAGGTATTGAAGTAACAACAGGCCCATTAGGACAAGGATTTGCAAATGGAATTGGGATGGCTTTATCGGAAAAAATGTTATCTGATAAACATAATATAGTTAATCATTTTATATATGGGATTGTTGGTGATGGAGATCTACAAGAAGGTATTGCTTCAGAAGCTGCATCTTTAGCAGGAACATTAGGTTTAGGGAACGTTGTTTTCATTTATGATTCAAATGGTATATCAATAGATGGAAGTAATGATTTAGCCTTTAAGGAAAATGTTGGTGATAGATTTAAAGCTTATGGTTGGCATGTAATTGAAGGAATAAATGGAAACAATATTGAAGAATTAGAAAATTCTATAAAAAAATCACAAAAGATAAGCAACAAACCTTCAATAATTATAGCTAAAACAACAATTGGTTATGGCTCCCCAAATAAAGCAGGTAATAAAAGCGCTCATGGTGAACCATTAGGAGAAGAAGAAACTACTTTAACAAGAAAAAACTTAAATTGGGATTATGAAAAATTTCAAGTACCTGAAGACGTTAAAGAAAATATGATTTCTTTAGTTGATAAAGGTAAATTGATTGAAGAAAAATGGAATAATGAATTAGAAAATTATAAAGTAAATAAACCTGATTCTTATAAAGAGCTCTTGCTTAGTATTACTGGAAATCTTCCAGAAAATTGGGATAGTCAAATTTTAAATTCTTTAAAAGAAAATAATACTCCTGAAGCAACTAGAGTATCATCAGGAATAGGTATAAATATTCTTACAAATTCTATTCCAAACTTAATTGGAGGTTCTGCAGATTTAACTGGTTCAACAAGTACTGAAATTAAAGATTCAGGAAATTTTTCTATAGAGAATTATGGTGGGAAAAATTTAAAGTTTGGAGTAAGAGAACATGGTATGGGAGGTATAGTTAATGGGATATCTGCTTATGGCTCACATAAAATATTTGGAGGTACTTTTTTAGTTTTTTCAGACTATATGAGAGGATCTATAAGACTTAGCGCTTTATCTAAATTAAACAGTATTTGGATTTTTACACATGACTCAATTGGACTTGGAGAAGATGGACCTACTCACCAGCCGATTTCTCAACTTATGAGTTTAAGAAGTATTCCAAACTTGAACGTATTTAGACCTGCTGATAGAAAAGAAACTCTACTTTCATGGCATCAAGCAATAATTAAAAATGATAAACCTTCAGCATTAATTTTATCCAGGCAAGCTTTACCATCTATTGAATCAATGACAAATTTCAACCTAGATTTAGAAACTTTTTCTAAAGGTGCATATTCTTGCTATGAAAATAGTAAAGATGATCCAGATATAATATTCATTTCTACTGGTTCTGAATTGGCAGCTACAATTGAAGCTGCCAAATATTTTTCTAAAAAATATAAAATAAGAGTTATTTCAATTCCATGTTGGGAATTATTTGATGAACAGAATGAATTATACAGAAACTCTTTGATTCCAAAAACTACTAAAAATATTATTTCAGTTGAAGCTGGTATTAGCTTAGGATGGCAAAAATACACTAAAAGTAATGACTCTATAATTTCTATAGATACATTTGGTGCATCTGGCCCTGGAAATAAATTAATTGATGCATTTGGCTTTTCAACTGATAAAATAATTGAGAAGACAAACAAAATAATACAAAAAAAATAATTATGAAAATTTGTATAAGTGCCGATCACGGTGGATTTGAATTAAAAAATTTATTAATACAACATATTAAAAATTTAGGATTTGATATAGACGATTTAGGCGAGAGCAAAAATGACCCTGAAGATGATTATCCAGATACTACTGAGATAGTGGCAAAATCAATTTCTAATAGTACATATGAAAAAGGAATAGTTCTTTGTGGATCTGGAGTAGGCGCATCAGTTGTAGCAAATAAATTTAAAAATGTAAGAGCCGCTATTTGTCATGATACATATTCAGCTTCTCAAGGTGTAGAACATGATGATATGAATATTCTTTGCCTAGGAGGAAGAATAATTGGTGAAGCTTTGGCTAAAGATATTGTAAAAGAATTTATAAATGCTAAATTTGACTCTCAAAAAAGATTCGAAAGAAGAAAGAAAAAAATCGAAAAAATAGAAAATCAAAATTTTAAATAACTATGAATAACATAACAAAGCTAAAAAATAATAAGCAATCAATTTGGTTAGATTCAATTAGTAAACAAATGATTGAATCTGGCGACTTGAAAAAAATAATTGATGAAGGAATCACTGGTATTACAAGTAACCCATCAATATTTGAAAAAGCAATTTCTTCAACTAATTCTTATGATAATTTGATAGAAAAAATTTCTAAAGAAACAAATGACCCAAAAATTATTTTTGAGAAAATCGCATCTGAAGATATAAAAACTGCTTCAGATCTACTATTTGAAGTATATGAAAAATCGAATAAAAATGATGGTTATGTTTCTCTAGAAGTTGATCCTTCTTTAGCAAACGATTATAAAAAAACAGTTGCTGAAGCAATAAAATTATGGAAGTTAGTTGATAGACCCAATCTTATGATTAAGATTCCAGGTACAAAAAATGGAATCATGGCAACTAAAGACTTATTAGAAATGGGTATAAATATAAATATAACTTTACTCTTTTCTTTTGATAGCTATAAAAAAACTCTTGATACATTTATAGAATCAAAAAAAATAAACTTAGATTCAAGATCAGTAGCTTCATTTTTTATAAGTAGAATAGATACAGCTGCTGATAAATTACTAAGTCCAGAAATTAGTTATTATCATAAAATTGCAACATCAAATGCTTATAATGCTTATAAATATTTTCTAGAAAACAAACCTGCAATGGGAGAAAATTTTCAAAAATTATTATGGGCATCTACCAGTGTAAAGTCAAAAGATTTAAGCCCTGATTACTATTGTGTCAATCTTCCTACGAGTTATACAGTAAATACCTTACCTCCTGAGACTATTAATCATTTATTGACATCGGATAATTTGGATATAAATAAATCCTTAAATATCAACCAAGAATTTGAAAAAAACCTTCAAGATTCAAAAAAATATTTTAATCTTGAAGATCTAACAAATGAACTATTGTCTAATGGGATAAAATTATTTCAAGAATCCTATATTTCTGTTTTAGAAAAAATAGAAGAAAAATTAGAAAAAATAATTAGAAAATAATATGGAATTTTCTGAAATAGAAGATTTAATTATAAAAAAAAATATAGTTATAGATCTTTCTAATAGCTCAAAAGAAATTTATCCACTAGGATCATTCAATAAATATAGTAACATCCCCTTAGGGTGGCAAAATGATATAGATGTTAAGAATTTATCTAAGTCTTATAAAAAGTTAGATAAATATAATAAATTTTTATTTATAGGTTTAGGTGGTTCTATAAATTTGGCCAAAATAGCATCTTTTATAAATCCTGAAAAGATTATTACTTTAGATTCATTTGAAATTTCTCAAATTAAAATATTAAGAGAAATTATTAAAAATAATAAAACTGCAATTATTATTTGTTCCAAATCAGGTTTAACTCCAGAAACAATTGTTTTAAAAAATATATTATGCGAAGGATTTGATAATTCTATATTTTATATTTCTGATAATTACAATTTAGATAAGACGAAAGAAAAAACATTTATAACTCCTAAAGATATAGGTGGAAGATATAATCTTTCAACACATTTTGGGATTCTCCCATTTTATTTATTAGGCTTTGATTTAGATAAAATTCAAAGCTATTTAAAATTGTCAAACAAAAATTCTAAAGGAAATAACAAAGATAATTATTCATTAAAAATAGCTTCATTTCTTTATAAAAACTATATAAATGGAGAAAAAATAATTAATATTGAATCTAAAAATAAAAAAGATTTTATATCAAATTGGATAGAGCAGCTTATTTCAGAATCTTTAGGAAAGGAAGAATCAGGGTTGTTGCCTATAAAAAACTTTAATGATTTTAAACCTTCTATAATTTTGTCAGATAGAAAAAATTTTATTGAGTCAGATTTGATAAATATAAATACTAATCATGATGAATCTATATTTTACATGCTTAATTCTTTACTTTATAGCATAGCTATTTTAGGAAGCCTTTTAAGGATACAGCCTTTTGACCAACCAAATGTTGAATTAACCAAAAATCTTACAAAAGAGTTTTTAGATACAAACAAAAGTTTGAAAATAAATTCTAACGAAAAAGTAAATTTTTCAAGTATCAAAAATTCCATTGAAATTCCATTTAATATTAAAAAAAGAAAAATTATTTCATTATTACTTTTTAGTACAAAAATTAACAGTTTATTAAAATCAAATCTTAATAAATTAACAGAATATTGTCATAAAAAAGGAATAATACTATTAGTTTATTTTAGTCCTGGCTATATACACTCAACAGGTCAATTGCTTAAAGGAAGTTTCAAAGAAATCGAAAACTTCATTATAAATTTACACGGTAACGAGGACCAAAACATACCTAATTCATTGTACACTCTAAATACGCTATCAAAGAATCAAGCAATTTCAGATTATATAGCAATGAAAAAAAATAATAGACATGTTTTATTTTTGGATTCAACATTAGAAGAGTTTAATAAAGAAATAGAGAAAATTATAAATTGATAAAAAATAACTTAAATAACTATTTTATTGGATTAGATAATAGAACTAATGTATTGTCATGTAATTTAGATTTATCAAGACCAAAGTCAGCTTTTGAAAAGCTTCAAGCAAATAAAGCAGCTCAATTAATTTTCAACTCATTAAAAAATTTAAATGAATTTGAAAATCTATTTATTTGGGGAGAACCTAATCTTTGTGAAAGCATACTTTTTCAAGCTAAAAAATACAATATAAAGACGGCCATAGCAATTGAACATTTAAATCGCGGTGGACTAGCTATTCCTAGTACAAAAGATATTATAGAAATAATTAAAATTTTTGATCCAGAATTCTTAAGCGTAAAGATTTATTTTGAAAAAAATAGAAGTAAATTAGCAGAAGAACTTGCTATTGAAAGATTATTAAATCTAAATGATATTTGTACTTCTTACAATAAAGGATTAATAATAGATATAGATTATAATTTCAATTTAAATAAGAATAAAAATCAATCTGAAAAAGAAACTATTTTATTTGGAGTAGAAAAACTTATAAATATAGGAATTAATCCTAGCTTATGGGGTGTAAGAAAAACAGGAGACGATTCTTTTGATCAAACATTAATTGCTTTAATTAATTTAGAAAATGACACTGAAAATAAATGTGTATTAGAATTTCCTCATAATCAAAATAATCCTAATTTACATTCAGAATTAAGTATTCAAAATCACGTGTTTAATGGAGATATTTTTCTAGATTCACTAATTTCATGGAGTACTAAACAATCATCAAATGAAGAAACAACTCTAAAAATTAAATTTGAAATAGAAAAATATAAAGAAATAATATTAAAATCTAATTTAGCTACTATTATCTAATGGCAATTGAAAAAGAAAATCTTGACGAGCTATCGGTTGTAGAATTATCTAGTCTATCAGAAAAAATTTCGAATGAAATTATGGAATTATACGATAAAGAAGAATCTGATGAAACAGATGATTTAATAGAAGAAAAAACCAGATATTTTAATGAAGTAAAAGGAATTATTAGAGATCTTCATTCTGATGAACCTTATCCTAGAGGAGGATAGGATTCATCAAAAAAACTTTTATTATTCTAATATAGTCCAAAAATCTATCCAATTAGAAGGTCCATTTTCAGTGTCTAACAAAGGTCTATATTTTGCTCCAGCTTCAAAAACTTCTTTGGGTATTTTATTGTCTTCTCGACCTGGATTATCAAATACTTCAGAAGTCCATTCTAAATAAACTCTATTGGGTTCGCCAGGAGTAGTTCCACTATTATAATAAACTCTGCATTCAGATCTATGGCCTATAGAAGTATAAATATCAGCTTGTTCTTTTATTAGTTTTGCAACATTTGCAGCTTCATAAGGTTTAGTTTTATAAGTTCTTCTAATTAAATACATTAATTATTCCTTTGTTATTTTTTGATATTATTTCTTTTATGTGAAATCAGTATAGTAAAATTTTACAAAACATATTATATTTTAAACACTAATAATTTAAAAAAATTATTTATATATAAGTATATTAGAAATCTTTTTGGAGTTCCCTTGGCTAACAGTGTGATTTTAGGTGTGAAAAAAGAAGAAGACCCTTCTGAAAATCGAGTATCAATTGTTCCTAAAGATATAAAAGCTATTAATACTTTGGGTATAGTTGTAAATGTTGAAAAAGGAGCTGGTATTAAAGCCGGGTATTCTGATGAAGAATATAATAACTTTGGTGCAACTGTTTTAGAAAAACTTTCTGAAGATACAAACCTTGTAACATCAGTAAATGCTTTTTATGATAAAAATTCAAAATTTATTAAAAACAGCTTTATAATTAGTTTAAGTGATATAAGAACTAATAAAGATATATCAAAAACCTGTATAGAAAATTCATTATCTCTTTTTGCTATGGAATTTGTTCCTAGAATTGCAAGAGCCCAAAAATTAGATGCATTATCATCACAAGCTTCTATTGCTGGGTATAGAGCAGGACTTATAGCTGCAACTTCATTAAAAAAATATTTACCTCTAATGATGACTGCCGCAGGAACAATACCTCCTTCATCAATTTTAGTTCTTGGAGCTGGTGTTGCTGGGCTTCAAGCAATAGCTACTACAAAAAGATTAGGTGCAGATGTGACAGGTTATGATATTAGGCTAGCAGCTGGAGAACAAATTGAATCACTAGGTGCAAAATTTATTTCTGATGAAGTTCCTGAAGATACTGAAACAAAAGGTGGCTATGCTAAAGAACAATCTCAAGACAAACAAATATCTCAATTAGAATTTTTAAAAGAATATATATTAAAATCAGATGCTGTTATAACAACTGCTGCAATACCTGGAAGAAAAGCTCCCATTTTAATTGAAAAAACTACAGTAGAGCAAATGAAGCCAGGCAGTGTAATTATTGATCTTTCTGCATCTTCAGGAGGTAACTGTGAATATACAAAATTAGGTGAAGTAGTAAATATAAATGGAACTTTAATAAATGGACCTAAAAATTTATCATCTGATATGGCTTATGATGCGTCTATAGTTTATTCAAAAAATATTTTTGGATTACTTGAGATCATCATGGAAGAGAAACAAATAAACATAAATTTTGAAGATGAGATAATAGATGCAATGCTGGTTTTTGAAAATGGAAAAAGTAGAATAGAGGAATAATTTTGGAATTAGTTTCACTTATAATAATATTTGTATTAGCTTTATTTATTGGATATGAAATCATAACCAAAGTTCCTCCTACCCTTCACACGCCTTTAATGTCTGGTTCAAACGCAATTTCAGGTGTGGTTATAGTAGGGGCAATTATAATTTCATCAAATACTCATAGCCTACTTGCTTCTATATTTTCAGTTGTTGGAGTGATTTTAGCAACTATAAACGTTGTTGGAGGCTTCTTAGTTACGGATAGAATGCTTGGAATGTTTAAAAAAAGTAAAAAATAAAAAATAGGAGATTTTTTTTTGATCGATATATCATCTAATGTGGAAAATATACTTTACTTAATTTCTGCAGCATTATTTATTATAGGAATAAAAAGACTGACTTCCCCAGTAACAGCTAGAGCTGGAAACAGACTATCTTCTGTAGCAATGCTTTTAGCTATTGTAATAACTATAATTAAATATACTGATACAAATATTGAATGGATAATTGTTGGATTAATTATTGGTTCATTTATAGGCATAATTTTATCTAAATATGTTCAAATGACAGCTATGCCTCAACTTGTAGCTATATTCAATGCATTTGGTGGTGCAGCAAGCGCTATAGTTGCAATGTATGCAGTCATGTACCCTAGTGAATCTAATTCAACTACTTTTACATTAGCCTCTGTTGCATTTGCTTCAATTGTTGGATCAATTACTTTAACAGGTTCTTTTATCGCTTTTGGAAAACTTCAAGAAATAATAAGCACTAAGCCAATGCTTTTACCTATTAGAAATTTTATTAATATTGCTTTATTTATATCAATTTTAGTTTTCTCAGTTTTATTATGTATTCCAGAAACGTATGATGTAAGTTATCTCTACATAATAGTAGGTTTATCTTTAATAGTGGGTATATTAATAGTAATACCAATAGGTGGAGCTGATATGCCGGTTGTCGTTGCACTATTAAATTCATACTCCGGAATAGCGGGGGCTGGTGCAGGGTTTGTTTTAGGTAATCCAGTTTTAATAATTGCTGGCTCCTTAGTAGGGGCATCAGGATTAATATTGACTAGAATAATGACAAAAGCAATGAATCGTTCCTTATTAAATGTTATGCTTGGAGGATTTGGAGCTGAAGCAGGTAGTTCCGGTTCTTCTGATGAAGAGACTAGACCCGTTACATCTCTTACAAGTGAAGATGCTGCCATGATATTAGCATATGCAGAAAGTGTAATTTTTGTTCCAGGATACGGACTTGCAGTAGCACAGGCTCAACACCAAATTAATGAGCTATCTGGGCTTCTAAAAGATAAAGGGATTAGTGTTAAGTATGCAATTCATCCTGTAGCAGGTCGAATGCCAGGACATATGAATGTATTATTAGCTGAAGCAAATGTTCCATATGATGAATTAAAAGATCTTGATGAAATAAATTCTGAATTTGAACGAACAGATGTTGCAGTCGTAGTCGGAGCTAACGATGTTACTAACCCAAGTGCTAGAACTGATACTAGCTCTCCTATTTATGGAATGCCAATTTTAAATGTAGACAAAGCAAAATCAGTAATCGTACTGAAAAGATCAATGGCTTCAGGATTTTCAGGTGTTCAAAATGAGTTGTTTTTTCTTGATAAAACTAATATGCTCTTTGGAGATGCAAAAGACTCAGTTGAAGGAATGATAAAAGAAGTAAGAGAACTAGATTAAGACTGAGCTGTCTCTTCTTCAACAGACTTTTCAGATTTAGAATGGTAATTTCTTCCATTGTATTCACCACAGTTTTTACAAACAGTATGAGGTAATCTAGGCTCTTTACATTCAGTACAAAAAAATCCATTAATTGCTGAAAGGCCTTTATGAGATCTCTTATTGCCTCTTCTTGCTCTTGTATGTTTCTTTTTAGGTAAAGCTGTCAAAAAATTATTCTTTCTTAAATTAACTAGACTAATATTATAATAAATTTATTTACATAATTGGTGAATAAAACATGTTATATTTGAAGCTTTTTAGCTAAAACTCCTACAAATAAAAAAACTAAGGAAGATAAAATAAATATAATAGAACCAATGTAAAGAACTATCTCATATGAGTTGGTTTTATCATATATATATCCTGCAGAAACAGGGGTAATTACAAGTGCAGCGTTATAAAAAGGACCTAATAAACCTCTTATCACACCATAGTTTTTTCTTCCAAACAAATCCCCTACTAAAGACCAATTTAATCCAGATCCAGCTTCAGAACCAACTAATAACAATAATGAAAGTAATAAATAAATTGAATTATCTGAAAGGTTTACTAATAATAGTGATAAAGCAGATGCTGAGTAACACAAAGCTAGCATTTTAGGTCTTCCAAATTTATCGCTAAGCTTTCCCACAATTAATATAACTGGAACTCCTGTTAGAGCTAACAATCCAACATACCAAGCAGCTGATTCAGGAGAAATACCTTTCCATACAAGTATAGGAATCATATGAACAAATATTGCTCCATGAATAGAAAGTCTTAGTGCAGTAGCAATAGTTAAAAACCAAAAAGCCGAAGTTTTTATTGCTTCTTTCCATGTGTAGCCCGAAATCTCTCTATTAGGCAGTGTTTCATCATTTAATTCTTGAGTTTCTCCATCAGGTTGTAAACCCATTGACTCTGGAGATTTTCTATAAAAGATACCTAAAGGTGTTATAAAAACCAATAAAAATATTCCTAAAAGTAAAACTGCTTTTTCCCAACCCCATGCGTATACAATATATGAAAAAGTAGGAACTAAAATGGCTGATCCTAGTCTAAAAGATGCCGAGTTTATACTCATAACTAAGCCTCTTTGTTTTATGAACCAATTGTTCAATACAACAAAAGCTGTTTGCATAAAGCTAGTTGTAGCTCCAATAGAAATAACTATCACATAAATAAGTAAAAATTGAGTATAATTCTCAACTCTTGATAGCATAATATAACCAATTCCTGCCATAGCTGTCCCGCCTATGGCTAATGGTCTTGGCCCAAATTTATCCATTAACCAACCTGTAAATGGTCCCATTAGACCATTTTCAGCTCTAGCTAATGCAAACAGAAGAGAAGTTTGAGCAGAGGATATTCCAAATGTTTGAGAAATAGGAATAAATAAAACAGTAAATCCTTGCCAATGAATGCTACCCCCAAGTCCATTTTGAAGAGCAGCACTTAATACTATCCACCAACCAAAAAATATTTTTTTACTTTTTTTCATTAATGGATTTTAACCAAAAGGTAAGCTCTTATCTAATGTTCCTTCCATACTTGGAACTTCCATTAAAATAGTTGCACCCATATCAAAATATCTATTCCTTAAAGTTTTATCGTATGATCTTATACATAATTTTTTCCCATTATCATTTGATAGCTTCACAGCATGTTCAATTGCAGCTTCATCTGTTTTAGCAAATGGATGCTCTGGGTGCAATTTTCTGTCAATACTTAAATCTGCTGGTCCCCAAGAGAAGCAATCTACTCCATCAAGAGAAAAATTGGGTATATTATTTATTGCATTTAGAGTTTCAATTTGAATCATTAAAACCCCAGTATTATTCCACCATTCAGGATAAGTATGTTGATTTACTTCTTTCAATCCTTCTGGAGGTCTTCCTGTTCCTCCAAAACTTCTTACTCCTTTTGGTCTGTAATAAAAATTATCTCTAGCTTCTTTAGCTTGATAAATTTCTTCTGTTTGAGGAACTTCAATAATAGTTGGACCATGATCTAAAAGATTACCTATAAGATAAGCATGTCTTCTATGATCAATTCTATAATGTACAGGTTTATCTAATTCATTTGCAGCTTCACAAACTTTCAACAAATAATCTTCATTTGTTGGAGAATGCTGGCCATCTACACTTATAAAATCATAGTCATAATAATCAAGTAATTTTTCAATATGTTCTTTACCTTCTCCATACATAATTGCTCCACCTACAACTTGTTCTCCATTAGCAATTAATTTTTTTAAGTCTTTCATTTAATTCTCCTAAATTGTGATTACTTTTGATAATTCTTTTTCATCATATTCTAACCCTAAACCAGGTCTATCAGGCAAATTAATTACTCCATTTTCAGGAACAATAGGATTTTTAAAAAGTTTTGCTACATTTTCAACAGGGCCTGTAAATTCTTCAGAAAATTCATGAGGTCTAATTGCATTTGTGACTGTTGAGTAAGCATGTAGACTTCCAATCAAATTAACTCCAGCTTGAGGGCAATGTGGCATTATAATTTTATTATTATTCATAGCCATTTCATATACTTTTAGTAATCCTGTGATTCCTCCTACATTTAATATGTCAGGCTGTAAAATATCAGGGTTACCAATCTCCAATAAGTCTCTAAATCTATAAGGTGAGGGTTCTTGTTCACCTGTAGAAACTGAACATTCTAAAGCATCAACTACTTGTCTAAGACCTTTGTAATCATATTCAGGTAATGGTTCTTCAAAATGTGCAATTCCAAGATCTTGAAATTTTTTACCTTGTTCTATAGCAGTTGGTACAGAATATCCACAATTAGCATCAAAACTTAAATCTATATCGTCAGGTAAAAATTCACGACATTTTTTAAATAAACTAAAATCTTTTACAGGATCAACATCTTGTCTAAAAGATCTCCAATCCATTCTTATTTTGAATGCCTTATAACCTTTTTCATATCCAAGTTTTACATCACTTAACATTTCATCTGGAGTTTTTCTCCATCCACTTCCTCGGCTCCAATACAGAGGAATTTCAGTTCTAGCTGCTCCTCCCAAAAGTTTGTAAACTGGAAGACCTGCTGCTTTCCCAGATAAATCCCAAAGTGCAACATCTATTGTTCCAACTACTTGAGGAATTATTTTCGTTGCTAACCCTGGACCTGTTCCATGAGTAAGTATTTCCCATATAATCTTAGGATTTCTAGGATCTAAACCAACAAGCAAAGGTTTTATTACTTCATCTAAATATGCTTTGAATAAATAATAATTTCTTCCACCTTCTGAAATCCCATATATCCCTTCATCTGTATCTATTCTTAAGATTACTTTTGATGCATTTCCTACAAATTGTTCAGCATCTTTTGTTTTTGGTCCTTCTATGAGATTTATTGTGATATCTGTAATTTTCATATAGCCTCCAATATTTCGATATAATTACTTTTATCCTGATTGTTGAATTAAATCAATATAAAATATTAAAAAAAATGATCATTAGATCTTTATATTTATTTTAATATCGTCTAAAAATAAGTAATACATAAAATGAAAAATTTATTACGTAAAAAAAATAGGAATAAAAACATGAAAATTACAGGTAAAAGAGCACTTATGGAGTGCTTAAAAGTAGAAGGTATAGTAAATGTTTATGGGAATCCTGGTACTAGTGAAGGTCCCATAATGGAAGAGATTATAAAACATAAAGAATTAAGATATTTACTCACCCTACAAGAAGGAGTTGCTACTGGTATGGCTGAAGCTGATGCAAGAATTAATAATAAAGCTTCGTTTTTAAGCTTACACATTGATTCAGGTCTACTTAATGGTTTTAGTTTAATGAATGATGCATACACTTCAGGTACGCCTATGGTAGTGGTTTCAGCAACTTATGACATAAGAAATCTTAAAAATAGAAATCTTGTTGAATTAGCTAAGCCGTTTACCAAATGGAGTGCTGAAGTTTCGTTACCAGATCAAGTTCCTGCTGTGATGAGAAAGGCATTTCTTGAAGCAAATACTCATCCTAAAGGTCCTGTTTTTGTTGGGTTTTCTTCTAACGCTTTAGACGGAGTAGCAGATATGGAAATATACCCGCATACTACACCTGTATACGGAGGACTAGATAGTCAAACAATAGAAAAAATATCTTCAATGATTCTAAATTCATCTAAACCTGTTTTGATTTTAGGAGATAGAGTTGCAGAAGATAATGCGTTAGAAGAAGCTGTAAAATTTGCTGAATTAGAAGCATTACCTGTTTTTATTCAAGGATCTAACATTCCATTTCCTACTAATCACTCTCAAATGATTGGTTTTCATTCAATAAGAGATAAAAACCAAAGATCAATACTTAAAAATTCAGATTTAATTCTAAACATAGGTGCAGATCTCTTTTCTGACTGGTTTTATGAGGGAGATGTTTTACTTTCAAAAAATAATAAATTGATACATATAGATTCAAAACCAAATACAGAAGGAAATAGACAACCTTCAGAAATAACAGGTATAGGAAATCTAAAAATTATAATTGACCAAATTAACCATTCTTTAGATACAGCTGATTTAAAAAACAAAAAGGATTTTATTAATAGATTAGCTGCTGTAAAAAAAATAAAAAAAGAGAATGAAGAAATTTATAACGAAAATGCTAAAAAGAATTGGAATAATAAATTAATGTCCCCAGATAGAGCAATGTTTGAATTATCAAAGGCAATACCAGAAAACACTATAGTAATGAATGATGGAATAAGTCATAGAGGTTCAATAATGCACTATTTCAAATTCAGCAAATCAGATCAAATGGTATCTGGAAGAGGCGGAGCTATTGGTTGGGGTGTGGGAGCTACTATGGGAGCTAAATGTGCAGCTCCTGATAAAAACGTTATAGGAATTATAGGTGACGGATCAGCAATGATGACAGTTCAAGGATACTGGACCGCTGCTAATGATGATATTCCTTGTGTTTTTATAATTTTAAATAATCAATCTTACAGAATTTTAAAGGTAAATATTGATTATTATAGAAAAGAAGTAAGAAAAGAAAAAGAAGATGCTGGACTATATCCTTATATGGATTTCCCTTTAGTTCTAAATCATACTGAAATTGCTAAATCTATGGGTTTAGATGCAGTTAGAATTGATGATCCTAGTAAAATACATGAAGAATTATCTAAGGCAATTAATTCAAAAAAACCTAGACTAATAGAATTAATGATTGATGGAAACTTGTGATGATGATAGAAAGAAGAAAAGAAAAGAAAATCTAAAGTTGGAGTAATAATAAAATGAATGGATTTGAGCTAATCGCAAAAACTCTAAAAGCTGAAGGAGTAGAATGGATTTCTTGTTTTCCGAGTAACCCATTAATAGAAGCTGTTGCAAAAGAAGATATACGAATTGTAGCATTTAGGCATGAAAGAGGCGCTCTAATGGCTGCTGATGGATACTCAAGAACAAATGATAGAAAAAAATTCGGTGTATTTGTTATGCAAGATGCAGCAGGAGCAGAAAACTCTGTGGGAGCATTAACTCAAGCCTATGCAGACAACATTCCTGTACTTATAATGCCTGCAGGATTCCCTTTAGCAAACATTCAAACAAAACCTAATTTCTGGGCTAGTAAAATGTATGAACCTATTTCAAAGTATGCTGAAACAATTTTAAGGGTAGATGATATCCCTACAATTATGAGAAGAGCTTTTCACCACCTAAGGAATGGAAAACCAGGACCTGTAGTTGTAGAAATGGCTAGAGATGTATGTGCTAATGAGGTCCCAGAAGGTATTGTAAATTCCTATCACTCACCAAAAAGATACACTTACAGACCTTCTGTAGAAGCAATTCAAGAAGCAGCAAATGTCATACATGATGCAAAAAATTTAATGATTTGGGCTGGCCAAGGTGTTCTAATGTCTGAAGCAACTAATGAATTAAAAGAATTAGCTGAGCTTTTATCAGTACCTGTTTATACAACTATGCCAGGAAAATCTGCTTTTGATGAAAGGCATGAATTATCTATAGGAGCAGGTTCTCAAACAACTACTTTAGCTGCTAAAGAATTTTTACAACATTCTGATACTATTCTTGCACTAGGTACAAGCTTGACAGAAACACCATATTCACAACCTATACCTCCTGGGAAAAAAATCATTCAAAATGTTGATAACCCAGATGATATTAATAAAAACCAATCTGTTGAAGTTGCATTAATTGGTGATACAAAAGATACAATAAATTTACTTATTGATGATCTAAAAGAATTATATGGAACTTCAAGAATGGATGATGCAAATATTAGAAATGAAATTTCTAAATATAAACAAGAATGGGATGAAGAATTTGGACCTTTTTTAAATAGTGATGAAGAACCAATTAGCCCCTATAGAGTAGTTAAAGAATTAAATGAAGTTTTAGATTTAGAAAATAGTATTGTAACTCATGATGCAGGAGCTCCTAGAGAGCAAATGGTAGCTTTTATGAAAGCTACTGTTCCTCATAGTTATATTGGTTGGGGTAAAACTACTCATCTAGGTTTTGGATTGCCATTGATAATAGGTGCAAAAATTGCTCATCCAGATAAGTTTTGCCTAAACTTAATGGGAGATGGAGCATTCGGTATGTCAGGTATGGATTTTGAAACTGCTACAAGACAAAAAATAGGAATTACAACTGTTATTTTAAATAACGGAGGAATGGCAACTTATCCTGTAGGAGGTCCTAGCGATTTTCCAATAGCTAGAGATAAGTCTGGAGTTGGAGTTATGACAGGAAATTATGCAGATTTTGCAAGGTCATTTGGTGCACATGGAATACAAGTAACTAAAATCTCAGAACTAGCCCCTGCCCTAGAAACAGCAAAAGGTCTAAATGCTACAGGAAAAACAGTACTTATAGATATAAAAACTTCTATGGTATCCAAAAGAGGCTATAAAGCCTAAAATGAATCCATTTTCTGCTCTAGTTATAAAAGACTTTAGAATTTATTGGTTTGGTTCATTATTTGCAATGTTTGGACATAGACTAATAATTGTAGCAATTTCTCTTTTAATATATAAGCTTACTGGATCGGCTTTAAGTTTAGGAATTGTTGCAGCTGCAAGCGCCATACCTATTATGCTTTTCAATTTTCTAGGCGGAATAATTGCTGATAAATATAATGTAAAAAGAATTCTTTTCTTTTTAGCATTTTTAATTTTTATTATACTTATATATCTTGGTTATTTGGATTTTACAAATAAAGTTGAAACATACCATGTTTATGTTTGTTCTATTTTATTAGGTATTTTACTAGGGATTGATTTTCCTGCAAGAAATTCTTATTTCCCCAAAATAATACCTTCAAAATACTTAAGGTCAGGGATTTCTTTAAATGGAGCAACAATGGCAGGATCAAGTGTTATAGTGCCAACCATAGGAGGATTATTGATATCTGTGTATGGATCTTCAATTGGAATTTTTTTATCAGCATTTGGTTATTTAGTAATGTCAATATCTACTTTTTTCTTACCCGACGTTAAAGGTTCAACTGAAAGTTCTATCAATATGAAGTTTTTTACTGAAGGTATCTCGTTTATTTTAAAAAATGAACTTTTTTATTATTTGATATTAATGACTTACTTCACTAACTTTTTTATTTTTGGTTATATTCAAGCATTACCTGCTTTTATTGATATATTTGGTGGTAGCTCAAAAGAAGTAGGATTTATGTTTTCATGTGCAGGTTTAGGAGCGTTATCAGGATTATTAACTGCGGGGAAAATTAATATAAATAAAAATTTAGGAAAAATAATTATTTCTGCTGCCACATTTTTTTCTTTAATGATGATTTTAGTTTCATTAGTAGGTACAGATTTCGTACCTAAATATATCTTTTTTACAAAAATATTATTCATTTTCCCATTAGCAGCAATTGGTCATTTTGGAAATGGTTTTTACGTGATGTCAATTTACGCTGTAATACAAAGTAAAGTCCCTGAAAATATTAGAGGAAGAGTAATAGGAATTCTAGCGATTCATATAAGTCTTGGCATATTAGGTGGATTATGGGTAGGTGGAATTGGAGAATTGCTTAGTATTAGGCTAGCAGTAGGAATAGGTCCTGTTATATGTATAATTCTATTCTTATATGTATTTATTTTTAAAAAATCTGTAAGAAATTTACAAAATATTAATTAAGAGTTTCATTGTATTTTTCAGCAAATTTACAATAACTACACTTAGGACTAGAGTTGGGAGCAACTTCAGATTCCAAGCACTGAATAACACTTGAAAGTAATTTTACAAATTGATCCATATTAGGGTCAACTTCAACATATTTTTGTTCAGTTGTAAAATGATTTGATCCTTTTTCATCTTTATAAAAACCATCTATAATTTGATAAATTAATCCTAATTGAGAAACTTTTCCAAGACCCATATTTTCAAAGCAATATTTATAGGCTGCAAGCTGAGTGTAATACATCCAACTTTTATCCGAATCACCAGAAGAGTTTTTACAGTCAAAGATTCCAAATGTTCCGTCTGAAAATTCAATCAAAAGATCTGTTTTACCTGAAATAGTATAACTACGAAATAATTCTTCATTAGTTTCAATTGTGGTTTTCAAGGATTTTTGAGTTGATATTATTTTACCTGAAGGTAAAGAAGAATCTATGTCTTGAGTTTCTTTGTCTAAGAACCATTCTTCAGATAATGATGCCATTTTACCTACTAGTGGCATCATCATAGGTCTCCTGTTTTTATGAACATGATGATTATAAAAACATCTTTTACAGGAGTGCCATAAAAAGGTTAAATTAGAAGGACTTAAAGTTATTTTATTTTCCATTATTGTAATAATGCTATTTAATATTAAAAAATATACAATCATAAGGTTGGCAATAATTGTAAAAATGTTAAAATTGATTAGTGCTATTTAAATATCTAGCCCCGTTAGCTCAGTTGGTAGAGCAGATCCCTTTTAAGGATAAGGTCATAGGTTCGAGTCCTATACGGGGTACCACTTACGACTCTAGTTTGATTTCTTTTATTTCGCACCCAAATTATTATTGATAAGAATGTTAGATATTAGTGGGTTCCACGAATAGTTCCACTAATATTCCTGAGAATTGGTTGATTTGACAGAATCTGAAAATGTTCTAGCATTAATAATGTAAGCAGTAGGAGTTGGATTGATGCCTTACTAAGGTGTTTGAGTACCGGGAAAACCTTCCACTCATGCGTGCCAAAATAAAAATCCAAATATAAATTATGAATTATAATATTACAAAAATAAGAAGTGAATTAAGTTCTAATGGCGTTCTTAGAGCTGCTATAAATATGTCCAACTTTCTTTTAGTAACAGACAATATGTCAGATGGTACTCCTATTGGCGTATCACCTGATATGGCACAAGAATTAGCTAGAAACCTAAATCTAAAACTTGAACTGATTCCATATTCAAGTCCGGGCGAAATCGCAGATGATGCAGATAAAGATAAATGGGATATATGCAATATTGGTGCAGAGCCACAAAGAGCTGAAAAAATATACTTCAGTTCTGCATATGCCGAGATTCAGGCGACATATTTAGTAAAATCAAATTCAACAATATCTAATATAGAAGATGTAGATATGGATGGGAAAACAATTTCTGTTGCAGACAGATCAGCATACGGTTTATGGCTAGAAAGAAATATTAAAAATGCAAAATTATTAACAATAGACGGAGTAGAAAATTCAATCGATAATTTTATTAATAAAAACTTAGATGCACTAGCAGGATTGCGACCACAATTAATGGAAACAGTAAAGACAATAAATGATTCTAAATTATTAGAAGGGTACTTTATGTCAGTCCAACAAGCTATAGGAACTTCAAAAGAAAATACAGAAGCATCAAAATATATAGCAGATTTTGTAGAGAATATGAAAGTAAGTGGTTTTGTAAAAAAACTTATTCTGAAACATAAAGTGGATGGAAAATTATCTGTTGCAAAATTAGCTTAGCAGGAATGTTTCATTGTAGTTTTCAAATACTTATGCCCCATCATCTTTTGAATTAATACAGGGTTAGTACCTCTATTTAATCTATGAATTAATTATAAAAAATGTTGGATAATGTTGGATATTTTGTTGGAGATTTAGGTTTTACTTATGCAAACAGTAAAATAAAACTTCCAGCTTTGTTTCCAATAGCTAATAATCTTAATTCTTTAATTCAAAATGAAAATAAATTAGAATTTAAATTCACTGTCGAGCCTCCGAAAAATGGGCCACCAGACCCGATTGTACAAATGTTTATTGGACAAACATTTGAATTTGAGTACATCTTTGATTTGGAATAACTGAAAACCACTTTTAAGGATAAGGTCATAAGTTCAAGTCCTATACGGGGTGCCAATATTAACTCAAATTAATCAATCTTATATACTTGATGTAATGCTTATAAATCAAAAAAAATATGGGGTATTTTAACTGATTCATAATATTCTAAAAGAAGTATGGAGAACTTAAATGACAGAAAAAAAATTAATTAATTATAAAGGAAATCCAAATTTTGATACAAAAACTATGATTACTCGTTCAAAAGATTTTTACGAGAACATTAAACATAGGAAAACTATTAGAGATTTTTCAAGTGCTGATATACCAAAAGTTGTAATAGAAAATTGTATTAAAGCAGCGGGAACTGCTCCCAGCGGAGCAAATATGCAACCCTGGCATTTCGCTGTTTCGACTAAAAATGAGTTAAGAAAAGTTCTACGGCTAGAAGCAGAAAAAGAAGAAAAAGAATTTTATAAATCTAAGGCACCAGAAGAATGGTTGAAGGCTTTAGAGCCTCTAGGAACAGATGGTAATAAACCATTTATAGAAATAGCTCCATATCTGATAGGAATATTTGTAAAAAATTACGGTGAACTACCTAATGGTTCTAAAGTAAAACATTATTATTCTACAGAATCCGTAGGAATCGCAACTGGGATATTAATAACTGCATTACATATGGCTGGTTTATCTACCCTTACCCATACTCCAAGTCCAATGGGGTTTATGAATAAGATTTTTGAACGTCCAAAAAACGAAAGACCATTTTTATTATTAGTAGTAGGAGTTGCGGAAAAAGATGCTATGATTCCAAATATAAAAAAATTACCTTTAAACAAGATTTCATCAACTATATAATTTATCAAACTTAGGAGAATAAAATATCCACCATTTGATTTAGCTAAAAGTATAGAGTTTCACTTTTTTTTCACTATTATTCTTGGAATTATTGAATAATTAGTCTGATTGATTCATAATAATAAGCAAACTAAAGAATTTTTCTCAAATGGAAGTATAAACATGACTATAATAAATTTTCTTTCCAACATTCGCAATGCAGCAATTGCTAACGCAGTGATTGTCGCCTTTCACATATATATAGCTTTCGCGGTTGAAGGAGTAGATTTTCTCATCATAGTCCTTCTAATTGGTGCTCTGATTGCCGCAGCATATTTCATAAAGGGTGAGATTGGAGCCGGATTACTTGCTGCTCCGACAATTATTTACATATTCATTTTTGCAACCAATGCATCAGAAATGTTTGAGTCATTAAAGAGTGGTGGCGATGAAGATATTGGATGGGGTTTGTACATACTAATCCCATTCTGGTTGTTCACTATCTTACTTAACATAATGTCTATCATTGCTGAGTTAAGAGGAACAAGCAAACATGCAAATAGTTAGTTTTAGTTTTTGGATTTTTTCATTGGATAATATATTGATAAAATCATCGAGTGATAATACTTCCTTTTAAATAGCTTGCATCATCACTGATTATAAAAGCTACAATTTTTGCAACTCCATCTGGTTCACCTAATTCTTCTGAACTTTTTTCAAAATGTTCTTGATCTCCAGTATTTTGCAGAGCTTCTTTTAATTGTTTTTCTTTTAATGGAGATTTAATAGACCCAGGCAATATATCGTGTATTCTTATTCCGTGGTTTGATAAGTAGTTTTGTAAATGAAACGTTAATCCATGAGTCCCACCTTTACTTGCACTATAAGCTGGAGAAGATCCAGGTGAATGAACTCCAGCACCTGAAGAAGTTAGGAGTATAACTCCACTTTTTCTTTTCTTCATTAATTTTGCAACAGCTCTAACAACATTGTAAGTTCCGTTAAGATTTAAATTGATTATTTTGTTCCAAATTTCTGGATCTAATTCATCTACGTCAACCATTGAGCCTTCTAGTGCACCAGCAAAATGGACCAGAGTATTTATTCCTCCATCAAAGTAATTTTCAGCTTCAAAAATTTTCTTCTCAGTTTCATCTAATGAAGTTACGTCCATTAAAACAGACCTAAAATTAGCACCTATGGTTTTTAATTTTTCAGATACTTCTTTTAGTCCTTCAGAATTTATGTCAGCTAAAATTACATTTGCACCATGTTTTGATACTTCCAATGCTGACGCTCTGCCCATTCCCGTGGCTGCACCTGTAATAAGTATATTTTTATTTTTTAAATCTAACTTCATTATTATTAATATTTATCCAAAGTTATATCAGTTTTTTCTGAATATTTTAATCTCTCAACATAAGAAGGTTCAAATTTTTCATTGTTCAATATAAGCAATGAATCTGTGATCAAAATGATAATCTTCTAGTTTAATTTCATTACTTACTCTCCACTATTTAATCAAAAATAGCAATATAGATTTTCTTTTTTTCGTAATTAAATACTCAATTTACTAGCTTTTATGTCACATTCTTAAAAATCATTGCGTAATTAGTCAAATATTTCAAAATGATTTGATTAATAAATAAATATGATTCATAATAATAGAAATTTATAAAAGTGTTTAGGAGTAATTTATGAATTCTAAAGTTATTGGAATTATGTTAATACTAGGTCCAATTCTAACTATGGGAATTTGGATTTTATATAGTGTTGATACAGAAGTTTTGTCACCATCAGATGCTATGATTGCAATCTTAGCAGAAAATAATAAAACTCAAATTGGTTCAATACTTCAAATTTTTGGATCGATATCTATGTTTACTGGACTTTATTTACTAGCCAAGTCATTGAAAAGTGATCATTCCGTAAGTAACCACTTCGCTGAAATAGGTGGGTTATTACTTTTATTAAGTGTACCAATATGGGTTGTTATGATTGGTTCACCGATTACGGCTATAGAAACAGCTGAAGAATTCGGAAATGATGTTGGTGCAACAATAATAGCATCTTCTACAGCGTTTGAAATGGTTGGATTCTTGATGATAATTGGATTATTTATGCTGGGTATCTCTCTAACTTTACTACGAAAGTATAAAGGTATTGTTGGCATACTATTTATAATCACATCAGTGTGTGGATTTATTGATATGTTAATTAGTAACGAAATAATTTCAATTATTGGCTGGATGGGAATGTTTCTTATGACCTTTGTAACAGGTATATTAATTACGTTAAAGAAAGAGAATTAACCAGAAGGATAATCTAAGGGGTATATTTGAAAAAATAGTATCAGATTCATCTAAAAGTTTAGAGTTTCACTTAAATTCCTGAAGCTAAAGATTTTTAGAATACCCCTTTTAAGAATAAGTGGATCTTTTATCTCATTCTATTTTCAGAACTCCACATATCAGAATTTCTACCTAAATAAGATTTTACTTTATTAGTAGAATTCGAAAGTCTATTAATTACTTCTTCACTTAGATCATATTCAAAAGCTGATAAATTCATTTCTAGCTCATTTATATTTCTTGCTCCTACTAATATAGAAGTTATATTTGATTGATGCCTAACCCAAGAAAGTGAAATTTTAGCTGGATTTTCATTTAATTCAAGAGCTATAGATTTTATCTTTTCTATTGAAATAAAAACTTCTTCTTCACAACCATCTTCAGTATGATTAGCTAATGGTTTATTTTTATTAAAAAGTCTTGATCTTGATATTCCATCTGGAACTTCTTCAACATTTCTATAACGACCTGTCAACAAGCCTTGTGCTAATGGACTATAACAAATAATTCCAACATTATTTTTCTTACACTCTGGTAAAATTTCTTGTTCTATAGGTCTCCATAAAAGATTATAAGGAAGTTGATCAGTTGTTATAGTTCCTGATTTTATAATTTCTTTAAGATCTAATACACCAAAATTACAGACTCCAATTGATCTAATTTTTCCTTTTTCTATTAATTTATTCAATTCATACATTGAATCAGTTATATCTACATCATGGTTAGGCCAATGAATTTGATATAAATCAATGTAATCAGTTGATAATCTTTTTAAGCTATTATCACAAGCTTCTTCAATTTTATTTGGCTTTAAATTTGGAGGACTAATTTTAGTAGCAATTACTGATAGATTTCTCTTGTTTTTAAGAGCTTCACCTAAAATTGATTCTGAATGAAAATCATCATTATATCCTTCAGCAGTATCAAAGAAATTAATACCATTATCTAAAGCAGAATGTACAGTAGAAATAGAATCTGATTTATCTTGGTTCCCCCATACAGAACCTCCAGCAAAAGGCCAGCAACCAAGAGCAAATTCAGAAACTTTTATATTACTATTACCTAAATAGTTATAATTCATTTAATGTTGCTATATCTGTTATTTTTTGAGCTATTACTACTAAATCCATAAAAAGATTCTATCAGAATTGGTCATAGTGTGAGTTTTGTACTTTGAAGGGCTTTAAGTGTTAAATAATGCTCTCAGCAAATTAGTACATTTTTTATTTAATATTTGACGCAGTTTTTTGGATCAAAGTTATATATAATTTTGGGATATTAAACAAAACATATGCCTGAAAAATCCATTATTATAGATCTTACTATCTTTGGGGCTACACCTTCAGGAATAGCTTCTGCTGTTACTGCTGGACGCAAAGGACTTAAAGTTGCATTAATTTCTTCTAACGATCAACTAGGAGGAATACTCACAAATGGCTTAGGATCTATGGATCAACTTTATAATGGGTTTCGTTCACCTCTGAATAACGAAATTAAAGAAAATATAATAGATTTTTATATTAATAAATATGGAGAAAATTCAGAACAAGTTAAAGTTTGTAAAGGTTTTGATAATGGGGTTGATGGGGTAAATAGATTGACTTTTGAGCCACATGTGGCTGAGATTGTCTTTAATAATATCGTAGAAAATAATAAACAAATAAAAATTTTTAAATCTTTCATTCCAAACAATATCATCATTAAAAATAACCAAATTAAATTCCTTGAAATAAAATCTATAATTAACAATGAAAAATTAAAACTTAAATCTAAAACATACGTAGATGCTTCTTATGAAGGTGATCTTGCAGCTCTTTCTGGAGTTCCTTATCGTGTTGGCAGAGAATCTAATAAGGAATTTAATGAACCTCATGCTGGACGTATTTTTTCTACTCACGGTTTCGGAGCTTTTCCACTAGAAGCTTCTGAAGGAGGTCTTAATTTAGATACATTTCCTGTAACTTCACAATTAATTTTTAGCGGAAGTACAGGAGAAGGAGACAAAGCAATTCAAGCATTTACTTATAGAGTTTGCCTAACTTCAGATCCTGACTTAATGATTTCTATAGAGAAACCCAAAGATTATAAGCGTGAAACCTACTTAGGCGTTATAGAGTCTGAAAAGGACTCCAGAAAGAAACGTCATTATTTAAAAAGCCAATTGGTTGTCAATGATATAAATAATTATAAAATGAAAGGACCTAGATTACCTAATAATAAATTAGGTTGGAATGAGGGAAACTTACCTGAAATAAACCATCCTTATCCCGAAGGAGATATGGATACAAGGTTACTTATTTCGAAGTTACATAGGGAGCATGCTCTAGGACTTTTGTTCTTTTTGCAAAATGACGAAGAAGTCCCAAAAAACATAAGAGAAACTTCAAAAAAATGGGGCTTAGCAAAAGATGAATTTTTGGACAATCAAAACTTTCCAAAAGAAATGTATGTAAGAGAAGCAAGAAGGATTGTTGGAAAATATATTTTTACCGAACAAGATGCATCATTATCATCTAGTTTTGAAAGAACTCCTATTCACAAAGATTCTATAGCAATAGCAGATTGGCCAATGGATTCTCATGAATGTACCATGGATCGACAACCAGGAAGTTTATATGACGGAAAAGTTTTATTATCCGAAAAAACAAGACCTTCTCAAATTCCCTATAGATGTCTAGTGCCAAAAGGTATAGATAATCTTTTAGTTACAATATGCCTTTCTGCAACTCATATAGCTTTTGGGACAATTCGTGTAGAACCAACATTAATTCAGTTGGGTGAAGTTGCTGGTTTTGCTTCAGTAATATCAAAAGAACAAGATACCAATGTAGCTAAATTAGAAACAGATTATCTACAAACCCAATTAGTGGAAAATGGTTTTGAAATTTCATTCTTTAATGATGTTGATATTGATAATTTAAACAGTCAAAGTATTTCAATACATTTTTTAGGTAGCAAAGGTTTTTTCACAGACTATAACGCAAGAATAAATGACCCACTTTCAAAATCAGTTGCTGAAAATTGGGCAAATGGTTACTCAAAGTTTTTAAATAAAAATTTCGACCCAAATATTCTTGCTAAAAAAAATTACACATCAAAAAAAGATGAAGATATTTCGGTTACAAATTATGAATTTATTGAAATGATAAAATCTGCATCAAATAAAAGTAATTTAAATTTTAATCTTCCAAATCAATTACAAAATAATGATGAAGTGATAACAATAGGACAGGCTGCAGAAATTATATATTTATTATATAAAGCTGATATTAATCTTATATAGGTTGCCTATACGCAGTACGAGTATCGACTCGAAACTATTTGAAATATCACTCTGATTGATTCATAATTCTTATATGAGAATTAATGTAGTTGGAACAAGTGGAAGTGGCAAATCAACTTTCAGTAAATTGCTGGCTAAAAAAATGGATTTACCTTATGTTGAAATGGATGCATTACATTGGAAGGCTAACTGGAAGGAATCTAGTGATAAAGAATTGTTTAATAAACTGAAAAATGCTTTATCATCAAAAGAATGGGTATTAGATGGTAATTACTCTAAAACTGAGCATATCAAATGGGAAAAAGCTCAAATGGTTATTTTTTTAGATTTACCATTTTATCTTGTACTTTACAGAATTATAAAAAGAAGTTTAGTTAGAGGATTCAAAAGACAAGAACTATGGGCTGGTAATAAAGAAAGTATATTAAAAGTTTTATTTTCAAAAGATTCAATGATTCTTTTTACTATAAAAAATTTTCATGAGAATCGTAAAAGATATTTAAAGATATTCAGTAAAAATCAAAATTCTCAAATAAAATTTGTTAGCTTAAAATCAAAAAAAGAAATGAATAACTTCATTTTAACTTATAATTCTGAAATCTTGTATTTGAAAAATTAGTTTAATTGATTCATAATTTTAGTATTATGTAATTTAAATAGTAGAGAGTTTATATGAAAATTGGATGGATTGGTATCGGAAATATGGGGAAGCCGATGGCTAAGCATATTCAAGAATACGCAAGTGAATTTACAGTTTGTGATTTAAAGCAAGAATCAGCAATAGATATTTTAGAGAATGGTGGGATATGGGCAGAAAGTCCATCAAAATGTGCAGAAAACAAAGATGTTTTATTTATGAGCTTACCTATGCCTCAAGATGTTGAAAAAGTATGCTTAGGAGATTCAGGAATTATGGAATCAGTTCAAAAAGGTACTATAATTTTAGATGCATCCACCAACTCTTTATCTATGGTAAAAAAACTTCATAAATTATTTGAACAAAAAGGTGTAGAATTTTTAGATTGTCCAGTAAGTGGTGGTGTTATAGGTGCTATGAAAAAAGATATGTCAATTATGGTTGGAGGGCGAGAAAGTACTTATAATAAAATAAAACCTGTTCTTGATGCTATGGGTGATAAAGCAATATATTGCGGTCCAGTTGGAAGTGGTACAATTTGCAAACTTTCACATCAACTTTTTAGTGGTTTATTGCTTAGTATTACTACAGAAGTCTTAACCTCCGGAGTTAAGGCTGGTATGGATTTAGATACCTTAATTGATGCAATTTCTAAATGTGCATCTGCAAAAAACCCTCCTTTTGAAAATTGGAAAGATGCTAAAGAATACAATTTTGAAGGGAACGAAATGTCGTTTTTCTTGGAACTAGCTGCCAAAGATATAAAACTTGCTTGTGAAATGGGAAGAGAAAATAATGTTCCTTTAGATATGGCAAATATCCTTGAACAAAAAGTTCTAGAAGCTCTAAATAATGGATGGGGAAGAAAAAATTCTGGAATAGTAAGGAAAATTATTGCAGATAGAGCAGGAGTTGAATTAGATTATGCTCCTGGTGGTTTTGCTTAAAATATTATGATCAGAATAAAAATAATCTTATTCGTTCTTATAATGCTTGGTATTTCATTTATTTTAGATCGAATAACTAGAAATAAGTTAGAAAATAAAAAAAGACTAAGAATGATAATTTTTTCAACAATTTTATCTTCTACAGCATTTTTAACTGCTTTTATTCTATTTTATCTAATCTCTTAATAATAAGTTTTTAATTCATATTAAAAACTTATTATTAAGAGAAGCAAATTGAGAAATTGTTGTTCATGCTTTTTTAGATAATATCTATGATAAGAGGCTTTCCAAAACATACTATTTGAAAAAAAATAAAGAAATGAATAAAAACAGTATAGGATAATAAGATGGATGAAAAAATATATATTTTAATGTGTATGGAACGAGCCAAAAGTTTACTTCATGAATATGTTGATAACTTGAGTATGGAACAAGTTTGTTACCAACCTTCTGAAACTTCTAATTCAATTGCATGGATCGTTTGGCACACAACCAGAGCATTTGATAGAAGGATTTCTCTCTTAGATCGAAAAGATCAAGTTTGGATGACAGCAAAATGGTATGAGAAATATAATCTACCTGCTTCTGATAAAGACTTAGGAGTTGGACACATTGCCCAAGACATACCAAAAATAAGACCGTCTCAAGTTTCTGATATTGTCAAATATTTTGATGATGTATATTTAAAAATGATAGTTTTTTTTGAAGATAAAATGATTGATTTAAATGAAAAAATTCCTGAAACGAAAAATTCTCAAGGATATGAACTTATGAGAATGATTACAGGAACATTTCAACATTGGGGGCAAATAAACTATATTAGAGGACTGATTGAAAATAGAATTTGGTATACAGGTAACACAAAAGAAAAAAAGTAAATAAAAAACAAGCATAGGAAAATAACATGGATAAAGACAGTAAAGAAAAATTCGATGAAATTTTAAAGAAAAAAAAAGAAAAAATTGATGAAAAGAACTACAATAACAATAAAGTAGCAAAAGGGTCAAATTTTTCAAAAAACCGATCTAATAGTCCTCAGAGAATAGGAAAAGGAAGAAGAGGAAAATAATAAAAATTACTGATATAAAAATTTTCAAAATGTCTGCGCCAGCCAGGCATAAGGCAGAAACAAATAATTGGCTTTTTGTAAAAATTTATACTGATTCTGGTATCTATGGTGTTGGAGAAGGAAGTTTACAGTATAAAGATGCAGCATTAGAGTCCGAAATATTAGATTTTGGAAAGTTCTTAATTGATAAAGATCCATTCCAAATAGAGTATATATGGAATTCATTATACAGAAGAGTAACGTGGACAGGTGGAGCAGTTACTATGAGTGCAATAAGTGCTATTGATATTGCTTTATGGGATATAAAAGGAAAGGCTCTCGATGTACCTGTATATGAGCTTTTAGGCGGAAAGGTAAGGGAAAAAATTCCCGTTTATGCAAATGGATGGTTTGAAGGATTAAAGACTCCAAATGAACATTCCATTGCTGCAAAAAAGGTTATAAAAGAGGGTTATAAATGCCTTAAGTTTTACCCTTTTATAGGAAAATATAGCATTGAAAATGAAAACTTAAATAATGGTATTAAATTAGTTGATGCTGTCCGAAAAGCAGTAGGTGAAAATATACAATTAGGGATAGATATAAGAGCAAGATTAGATTTTGGAAGTGCTTTAAAAGTATTAGATAGACTTAAGCCTTATAATATTTCATGGGTAGAAGAACCTGTTCAATTTGATAATGTTGGGGTGTTGAGTAAATTAGCTCAAAAAACAGATATTCCTATTTCTACGGGTGAACAACTTTATAACCGATGGGAATATCAAAAACTATTTGAAGAAAAATTTATTTCGATAATTCAGCCAGATATATGTCATGCAGGAGGATTATCTGAATTAAAAAAGATTTCATCAGCTGCCGAAACATATTATGTAAGTGTAGCTCCCCATAATTCGAATGGCCCTATTTCAACAGCTGCAAGCCTTCATTTAGATATGACTATTCCAAACTGCTATAAACAGGAAATATTTATAAACTATCTTGAGGGATATAAAAAAATTCTTACTAATAATATAAAAATTGAAGATGGATTTACAGCTCCTCCTACTGGGCCTGGATTAGGTACAGACATAAATGAAGATGCTATGAAAGAATTCCCAGCATCTGAGTATATTCCTATTGAATCTGAGCCATATAAAGATTTCTTTTAGAAAGTAGATATAACCATAAGTTTGACTCTCAAAACTCTTGTGACAAGTAATATAATGGCGAGACATCTCATGCACTACTTTAAGATGTCTCATTTAATAAGCTGTAGTGTTTAGTCTTATATCTTATTAACGAAAATCAAGATTATATTATTTGTTCCACTTAGATCGTAAGTAATGAGCTGACATTTTGGGCTTTCTATCTCTAGTAAATGCTCCTTTGTGATTTAATCCTCCAATTCTCATAGTAGAATGAGTAGTTCTAAAATCAGCAAATACCCATGCATGTAAACCTACAATATAATCTTTATTTTCAGAAAATTCTAAATATTTTTTCCAATATTCAAGTTGATATTCTTCAGTGTATAACTCTTGATTAATTGAATGAAATCCAGGTATTGTATCTGCTCCAAATTCAGAAATTATAATAGGTTTCATTGTTTTATCATGTATATCATCTAGCTCATTTGAGAGTTTTTTTATAGCTTCGTTTAAATTTAATGGATCAAAATACCAACCATAATATCGGTTTAACATAATTACATCTACATTTTCAAACCATTCCAATGGAGTTCCATGTATTCCAGCAAAAGTAACTGGTCTAGTACCATCTAATTCTTTAGCATCATCAATTAAGGAATTTAAAAAATTTGATGAAATAGGATTTACAGAATCATTGTCTCCTGATTCCATTCTGTTTAGTAAATCTGGAGGAAAAGGTTCATTTGCAATACTCCACATAATAATTGACGGGTGATTTTTATCCCGATTAATTAATTCTTTAATTTGTTTTTTACATATTTCTAATCTAGTTTTAATGTTTTTTTCATCATCGTCAAAAAAAAGACCTACAGCTGGAATTTCATCAACGATTAAAAATCCATTTTTATCCGCTAATTCTAAGTCTTCTTCAGAATATGGATAATGAGCAGTTCTGTATGAGTTTGCACCTATCCATTTCAATAGGTTATGATCTTTTATTGTTTGTGGTAAATTTTGACCTCGACCTGTAACAGAAGAATCTTCATGTCTTCCAAAGCCTTTGAGTTCAATTTTTTCTCCATTTAAATATAATTTATCTTTTTTTATTTCTATTATTCTTATACCAACATTAAGGTCATAAGAATCAACAATTTTAGAATTTTTTTCTAGGTAAATTTTTAGTTTATAAAGATGTGGATCAGATGTTGACCACAATTTTGGATTTTCAATTTTAAAAATCAATGAGCTATTTGGAATAATTTTTTCACTTTTAATTTTTAAAGAATCTGATTCCAATACAGCATATGCTAAGCATGATTGGTTATTATTACTTTGGATGTCAATTTTAACTAAACC
>Ga0209089_10000034_pt1 | contig 123762 bp, 126 predicted proteins | sample ArcticOcean_MG_C_FD_187431 | JGI IMG/M metagenome (GOLD analysis project Ga0209089, IMG submission 187431) | Marine microbial communities from western Arctic Ocean - ArcticOcean_MG_CB2_150 (SPAdes) (version 2) | ecosystem: Environmental > Aquatic > Marine > Oceanic | place: Arctic Ocean...
TCTACAGGTTCTTCTGCTACAGGTTCTTCTGCTACAGGTTCTTCTGCTACAGGTTCTTCTGCTACAGGTTCTTCTGCTACAGGTTCTTCTGCTACAGGTTCTTCTGCTACAGGTTCTTCTGCTTTAGGTTCTCCGTTAGAAATAAGACTTAATCCCAATCTTTTTCTTTCAGTATCAACATTTACAATAGTCAAGTTCAATGTTTGCCCTACAGAAACTAGTCTTTCAATTTGGTCTACAGAATTAATTTCTTCATGAGCAATTTCTGAAACATGAAGCAATCCTTCAACACCTACCTTTGTTCTTACAAAAGCTCCAAAAGTAGTAATTTTAGTTACAGTAGCATCAATTTTTTTACCATTAACTAATTCGTCTTTTATTATTTCCCACGGCTCAGGGGTTAATCTTTTCAAACTTAAGGCAATTTTAAGATTTTCTTTATCAATCTTAACAACATAAACCTTCATTTCAGTTCCAACTGTTACAATATCTGCTGGAGATGAAACAGGATCCCAAGAAAGTTCAGAAATGTGTATAAGACCGTCAGCTCCTCCAATATCAACAAATGCTCCAAAAGTAGAAACTCCAACTATTCTTCCATTTAGAATGTCTCCTACTTTCAATGTTTCAATTAACTCTTTTTTCTTCGCAGCTCTTTCTTGTTGCAAAACTGCTTTTTCAGAAAATATAGCCCTGTTTCTACGTCTGTTCAATTCAAAAATCTTAAAAGTTATTTTCATACCAACAAAACCATCTTTGGCATTTTCTTTTTTAGGTCCAAATAATTCTCTTGCAGGGCCTACTAATTGTGATAAAGGTATAAAACCTTGAACATCTTCTGCTTGAACTACTGCACCACCTCTATTAGAGCCAATAATAATTCCTTCAACAGGAATGTCATCATCTTTTGCTTTTTCTAAAACTCTCCAGCCTCGTTCACCACGAGCTTTATCAACAGAAAGAATTGTAGCACCATCATCATCTTCAGGATTAATTACTAAGGCCACTACTTCAGAGCCTGATTCAAGAGTTTCAAAATCTATTTTAGAATAAGATCTCATTTCACGAGATGGAACTATTCCTTCAGATTTATGTCCTATGTTTAATAGAAGACCTTCTTCGTTAATCTCCATTATTGTACCGTCAATTATTTCACCTCTTCTAAGAGGTTTTCTAGGAGGATTATTAGTTAGAAGTTCCTCCATTAAATCATTATCAGAATTTATATGATCTTCAGTTATGTTGGTCAAATTTTATACCTAATTTTGTTTAATTTTATATACAATTTTTTTTTTAGTAATCTGGCAGTGACTTATTTTCCCAAATCGTTGCCAACCAAGTATCGTCAGCGCTGCATCGTTTCACTTCCGTGTTCGGAATGGGTACGGGTGGGACCAATGCGCTAAAACCACCAGAAAACTTAATTCTATCAAAAAAAAAATTTATTTCATAATAAGTTTGGTCGCGGGGGCAGGATTCGAACCTACGACCTTCGGGTTATGAGCCCGACGAGCTGCCACTGCTCCACCCCGCAATAATTTTTGTTCTATCGAGACCATGAATTAATGATCTTTAAAATTTAAATCCTCGATCTATTAGTACTACTTAGCTGAACATATTGCTATGCTTACACATGTAGCCTATCAACCCGGTAGTCTACCGGGGATCTTACTCTCATAAAGAGATGGGATATCTTATCTCAGGTGGGGCTTCGTACTTAGATGCTTTCAGCGCTTATCCCTAACAAACTTAGCTACTCGGCAATGCGACTGGCGTCACAACCGATACACCATTGGTTTGCTCACTCCGGTCCTCTCGTACTAGGAGCAACTTCCTTCAAATATCCTACGCGCACAGCGGATAGAGACCGAGCTGTCTCACGACGCTCTGAACCCAGCTCGCGTGCCGCTTTAATGGGCGAACAGCCCAACCCTTGGGACCTTCTTCAGCCCCAGGATGCGACGAGCCGACATCGAGGTGCCAAACCTTGCCGTCGATATGGACTCTTGGGCAAGATAAGCCTGTTATCCCCGGGGTAGCTTTTATCCGTTAAGCCACGACCCTTCCACTCGGAATCGTGGGATCACTTTGACCGACTTTCGTCCCTGCTCGACTTGTATGTCTCGCAGTCAAGCCACCTTATGCCAATGCACTCAAAAGCTGATTTCCATCCAGCCTGAGGTGACCTTTGTACGCCTCCGTTACTCTTTGGGAGGCGACCGCCCCAGTCAAACTGCCCACCAGACACTGTTCTAAAAAGTTAGGTTCAAATCATAAAAAGGGCGGTATTTCAAGGGTGACTCCCACCAGGCTAACGCCTGAAGTTCATAGTCTCCCGCCTATCCTACACATTTTAAAACGCGAACCAATGTCAAGTTGCAGTAAAGCTCCACGGGGTCTTTTTGTCCTGCTGCGCGTAACCGGCATCTTTACCGGTCCTGCAATTTCACCGAGTCCATCGTTGAGACAGTGTTGAAGTCGTTACGCCATTCGTGCGGGTCGGAACTTACCCGACAAGGGACTTCGCTACCTTAGGACCGTTATAGTTACGGCCGCCGTTCACCGGGGCTTCAGTCAGTAGCTTGCACCACCTTCCTTAACCTACCGGCACTGGGCAGGCGTCAGCCCATATACATCAGCTTACGCTTTGGCATGGACCTGTGTTTTTGATAAACAGTCGCTTCAACCTATTTTATGCTACCTTTCACGCTTTCTGAGGCAAGCTCATATACATAAAAGGTCCCCCTTATCCCGAAGTTACGGGGTCAATTTGCCGAGTTCCTTAACGATGGTTCTCTCGAAGGCCTTGGGACGTTTATCCCTGTCTACCTGTGTTGGTTTGCGGTACGGTCTTCAAAAAATCTAATCAACGAGGCTTTTCTTGGCAGTATAGAGTCAACAGAATTCTATGAAGCGAACTTCATAGTCATCTCACCCCTCAGTTCAAACATAGAAGATATTTTAACCTCTTCTATTCACTTACAGGCAAAAACACACGATGTCCGATACGTATGCTCTGTTTATCTTTCTGCGTCACCTCTTCGACTCAAACAATTAATTAAAGGTGCTGGAATATTTACCAGCTGTCCATCGACTTCTCCTTTCGGATACGCCTTAGGCCCGACTAACCCTACGTCGATCAACGTTGCGTAGGAATCCTTAGACTTACGGCCTGCCGGATTCTCACCGGCATTTTTGCTACTCATGCCAACATTCTTACTTGTTAAAACTCCACCAAGCCTTACAGCTCAGCTTCAGCGCTTTAACGACACTCCCCTACCGATCTAATAAAATTAGATCCCGCAGTCTCGGTGATATGCTTAGCCCCGTTTATTTTCCGTGCGGGGCCCCTTGACCAGTGGGCTATTACGCACTCTTTAAAGGATGGCTGCTTCTAAGCCAACCTCCTGGCTGTCTGGGCGACCCTACTTCGTTTAACACTTAGCATATACTTTGGGACCTTAACTTGCGATCTGGGCTGTTTCCCTTTCGACAATGGAGCTTATCCCCCACAGTCTCACTGCTATGATACCCTTCATGGTATTCGGAGTTTGGTTAGGTTTGGTAAGCTTACGCCCCCTAGTCTATCCAGTGCTCTACCTCCATGAAGTATTTACATAACGCTGTACCTAAATACATTTCGGGGAGAACCAGCTATCTCCGTGTTCGTTTGGCATTTTACCTCTACCCACAGCTCATCCCAGCACTTTGCAGCGTACACGGGTTCGGTCCTTCACGAGATTTTACTCTCGCTTCAACCTGGCCATAGGTAGCTCACACGGTTTCGGGTCTACTTGACACGACTAAATCGCCCTATTCAGACTTGCTTTCGCTTCGACTTCATAGCTTAACTATTTAATCTTGCCATATCAAGTAACTCGTTGGCTCATTCTTCAATAGGCACGCTGTCACTCATATAAATACGAGCTCCAACGGTTTGTAGGTTTATGGTTTCAGTTCTATTTCACTCCCCTCACGGGGTTCTTTTCACCTTTCCCTCACGGTACTAGTTCACTATCGGTCGTCAAAAGTATTTAGCCTTGGAGGGTGGTCCCCCCAGATTCCGACAAGATTTCACGTGTCCCGTCGTACTCAGGTACACTTAAAAAGTTGTCATTTTTTCGTTTACGGGACTTTCACCCTCTATGGTTAGACTTTCCAATCTATTCTACTAAAATGACATTTTGTAACTTTTATAAAAAGTGCCCTACAACCCCGCACAGGATAAATCCCACACGGTTTAGGCTGTTCCCATTTCGCTCGCCGCTACTCAGGGAATCTCGTTTGATTTATTTTCCTCAGGATACTTAGATGTTTCAGTTCTCCTGCTTACCTGCCAAAAATGGCTGATCATATGATCAGGTTTTCCCATTCGGGTATCCCCGGCTAAGCTTGCTAGTCAGCAAACCGAGGCTTATCGCAGACTTGCTACGCCCTTCTTCGGCTTTTGACGCCAAGGCATTCCCCATAAACCCATAATAATTTGAACCTTAAAAATCGTTAATTCAATGGTCTCGATAAAACAAAAATTATTAACTTTTAAATGTACTATTCCAAAAAAACTGTTTTGTATTTTTTGGTCAGAGTTTCATTATCTCTTTTAAAGCTATTATAAGTCAATAGATATTTTAAAACTTTTTAAGATTCAATTAATAATAAAGACTGATATAATCTCAGTGTTCATAAAAATATTAATAAACAACAGATAAAACAACAGGTATTTTTTAGTTTAAAAAAAATGGAGGAATAATGCCAATAACAATTATAGTAGGTGGGCAATGGGGGGATGAAGGAAAAGGAAAAATAATTGATCATTTGGCTCAATCAGCAAACGTTATAGCTAGATATTCTGGTGGTAATAACGCAGGACACACTATCGAAAATGAACACGGTAAGTTTGCACTACATTTAGTACCGTGTGGAATAAGCTGGCCGAATACAAAGAATATCATAGGATCAGGAACTGTTATTGATCCAAACGTATTAATACAAGAAATAGAAGAAATAGAAAAAGCAAAATTACCGGGTACTATCTATATTAGTGAAAAAGCCCATATAGTAATGCCTTACCACATTACTTTAGATCAATTGGAAGAAAAATTTCGAGGAAATGATGCTGTTGGGACTACTGGACGAGGAATTGGCCCTGCTTACGCGGATAAAATTTCAAGAAACGGAATAAGAATAGGAGATTTACTACACCCTGAAGAACTGAAGAAAAAAGTAAAATTAAACTTAGAACTCAAAAATAAAATAATTGAAAAAGTATACAATGGCCAAACAATTGAAGAAAATACTGTTTTTAGCTCAATAAATTCTTGGGTAACTAAGCTTCAAAAATATATTACAAATACCGAAGAAATTATTAACAAATCTATAAATGACAAAGAAAATATAATTTTAGAAGGAGCCCAGGGAGCGCTTTTAGATATTGATCACGGAACATACCCTTATGTAACTTCATCTAACTCTATTGCAGGAGGATCATTAACTGGCCTTGGGATTGGATCTAAGAAAATCTCTAAAGTCCATGGAGTTTTCAAAGCTTTTTGTACAAGAGTTGGAGAAGGACCTTTTCCAACTGAAATTTTTGGAGAAGATGCAGAAAGGATAAGAAAAATTGCAGGTGAATTTGGAGCCACAACAGGAAGGCCAAGAAGAATTGGATGGTTTGATGCAGTAGCAGCTAGGTATTCAGCAAATATCAATGGACTTGACTCTATAATTTTAACTAAACTAGACATATTAGACCATTGGGATGAAATAAAAATTTGTGTTGCCTATGAGTTTGAAGGTAAAATATTATCATATTTCCCAACAGATGAAAAAGTTTTAAGTAAAATCAATCCTATTTATGAAAATATAGAAGGATGGAAGGATTCAACTTTTAATTTAGATTCATTTGAAAAAATTAATACTAAAGCAAAAAAGTTTATAAATAGGTTGGAAGAAATTATTGAGTTGCCAATAAATGTTATATCAACTGGGCCCAAAAGAGAGTCTACTATAATTAGAAAAAAATTATAAAAAATTCATTAAAAAATTTTTAGTTTTTTGAATATCATGCATTTTTTTACTAGTTGTCATTAAGTTTTTCTTAATAAATTCAATTTTAGGAAATTCTTTATTTAATTTATTTAATTTATCAATCTTAGAGTTATAAATAATAAAAGATGGAGTATAACCTAATAATTTTTTTCTAAAAAAAGAAATTTGATTATAGATTTCATTATATGGTATATCAATATTCAGAAAAAGGACTGATTCAGATTTATTATTTATAATTTCTTTAATATAACCTTCAGGCAAAATTGAAGGCATTAAACTAGTATAAAAATCTCCAGATGAAAAAAAAATCAAATCAGATGTTTTCAAAAAAGATAAAGCTTCTTTGTTAGCAATTATAGGTTCATCATAATTTGATTTTAGATATAAATCATCAAAATTTATATCAGTAAGTCTTAAATCATTAATTTGCTTCTCTCCAAAAGTAATAATGTTATTTATTTTAGAAACAACATTTGCATAAATCAAAGATGATGGAAATATTTTTTCGGATATATTAAAAAGTGCTCTGAAATTATCTACAGCTTGTTGGATATTAGAATTAGAGTCTATAAGCGATAGAAGGATAAGGTTCCCAATAGAATGAGGAGATAAATTAGATTTTTTAAATCTATACTCTAGAATTTCCTCTTTTGATCCAAGTAAACATTTTGATAAAACTTTCCTTAAATCTCCTACAGCCGGTATCTGAAATTGTTCTCTTAAAATACCGGTTGATCCTCCATTATCAAAAGTAGATACTATTGCTGATAGATTATTTTTTTTTTGAGAATTAGCCAAAATAGCAGATTTAAAAATCCTTGATAAGCCTGTTCCTCCACCAAAAAATGTGAACCCTTTAGTTTTTTTGTCTTTCATAGTTTTTTAAATTATGAAATATCCATTTCATACGAATCCATAATTGGATCAAACTTTTTTTTGAAATCATCCGGAGCTTCTACCATTGGCAATCTAGGGGGCCCTATATAAAATCCAGATCTATTGAGGGCATATCTAATTGGAATAGGATTAGTAACCCAAAAGATAGAATTAAAAAAGAGTAACAAGCGCTTGTGTTCACTCGCAGCTAGTTCTGTTTGTCCATCAAGGATATAACCCATCATTTTTTTTACTTGGCTACCGATTATATTAGAAGCAACGCTAACAACACCATGTCCACCTGTGGACATTATTGAAAATGTTTCATTATCATTCCCACTCCATACTTTAAAATTTTCAGGCGCTTCAGCAATTATATTTGTAATTTGATCAGGGTCAGAAGATGCTTCTTTTACTCCAACAATATTATCAATATTTGCTAATTTTAAAGTAGTATCAGCATCCATATTTAGCGAAGTTCTTGATGGAACATTATACAAAATACCAGGGATTGTAACTGATTCAGATATTTTTTTAAAATGTCTATAAAGACCTTCTTGTGTAGGTTTATTATATGCAGGGACTGTTAGTAATATCGCATCAACCCCAAGTTTTTCTGCTTTTTTTGATAAATCTATTGAAGCAATAGTATTATTATCTGTTGTACCAGCAATTACCGTAGCTGTATTTTTTACAGCATCTTTTACAGACTTAAAGAGCTTGAGTTTTTCATCTTCGTTCATAGATGGAGATTCTCCAGTAGTTCCTCCTATTAGCAAACCATCTGATCCAGTTCGAACTAGTTCAAGAGCAAAGTCTTTAGCTCTATCAAAATCTACGTCACCATTATCTTTAAATGGAGTCACCATAGCTGTAATAAGCCTACCTAAGTCCTTCATATACTTATCCCTTATCTTATTTAATTAATTCTCTTTTTATCATTGATTCAAGAATTTGTAGAGCGTTCAAAGCAGCTCCTTTAATCAAATTATCACAACTTAACCATAAATTGATTTCTTTAGTGTTATTCAGGCTTTTTCTAACCCTACCTACAAATACATCCTTTTTACCTTCAGACAACAATGGCATTGGATAAGGAATATCTGACTTATTGTTTAGTAATTTTATCCCTTGATAATTACTAAGGGATTCATTGATTTTATTTAAAGAAATATTATTTTCTAAAGTAATACATAATGATTCAGAATGCCCAACTTTAACCGGAACCCTTACACAAGTAGGCACAATTTCTATTTCTTTATCATGTAATATTTTTTTTGTTTCATTTATCATTTTATGCTCTTCTTTTGTAAATCCATCTTCTAAAAAATCATCGACATGTGGAAACACGTTATTAGCAATTTGATAATCATATATTATATTTTTAGAACTACCATTTTGTTGATTTTCAAGTTCTAGCACTGCTTCTTTTCCAGTTCCTGAAACAGCTTGATAAGTTGAAACAACAACTTTTTTCACTTTAGATATTTTATTTAATGCATCAACTACCATAACTAAAGGTGTTGTTGTGCAGTTTGGGATTGAAATTATACCTAAATGAGAATCTAAATCTGTTGAATTAATTTCAGGTACAACTAGAGGAACCTCTTTTTTCATTCTAAAAGCAGATCCATCATCTATAACGATTCCTCCATTTGAAACAATCTTTGGAGCAAGTATTTCACTAACTTCACTATTAACTGAAATAAATCCAACATCTATTTTTTTTAAATTTTCCTCAGAAGTTTTTAATATTTCTACTTTAGAGTTTTTATAGTCAATAAATTTACCTACAGACCGATCAGACGCAAAAAGAAACAATTTATCGGAAGGATGATTTAATTCTGATAATAGTTTAAGAGTTTCTATTCCAACAGCTCCTGTAGCTCCAATAATTCCAATTCTAATATTTTTTAAACTATACATATTTCTATATACCCATTATCTTATCTAAACCTACTACTAGATTTTGTTTTTTTATAATTTCCTTTACTCCAAGAATTACTCCTGGCATAAAAGAATCTCTGTCTATAGAATCATGAATCATTGTAAAGGTTTGCCCTAATCCTCCAAAAACAAGTTCATGCCTAGCAACTCTTCCTGGCATTCTTGAAGAATGAATTTGCACGCCATTTAAAGATCCTCCTCTAGTGTTTTTTATTGTCTCTTTTTCTAAAATATTTTGACTATATTTTTGATCTCTATTAAAACTGGCTGCTTCAGCTATAGATATAGCTGTCCCAGAAGGAGCATCTATCTTTTTTTCATGATGACTTTCAAGTAAATCAGCATAGTCAAAATATTTTCCAGCTATGCCCGCTAATTTCATCATAAGGACTGCCCCAATAGCAAAATTTGAAGCACTTAATACTCCAATTTTATATTTTGCACATTGTTGAGCTATTTTTTCATAATCTTCATCTAATAAGCCTGTTGAACCACTGACTATATTAATCTTTTTGGGGATTAATAGTTTGGTCAAATTTAAAAAGGTTTCTCTATTTGTAAAATCAACAATTATATCTGGTGGATTATTTGAAAGTATTTCTGAAAAATCTTTATATATTAATTTTCCATTTGGAGTTTTATGATTTTTAGAATTTATGTCAACCGAATCAGTCAACTCCATTTCTGAATCATTAATTACTGCATTACACACAGTAGAACCCATTCTTCCCAAGGCTCCATTTACACTAACATTAATCATATTTCACTCCTAAAAATTAATTTCCACCTACTTGCTTCCTTGTTCCTTTTCTTTTAGATGATTTAGTTTCATCATCTAAGCTTTCAACTTTTTCTGTTGACTTATCAACCTTCCCAGTTAAAAGTGCTTTTATAGATAAATCTATTCTGCCTTGTCGGTCTATTTTTATAACTTTTACCTTAACTTCATCTCCTGATTTAAGAACAGATTCTACATCTTCAACTCTTTCAGAAGAAATTTCGCTAATATGAATTAAACCTTGTTTACTAGGAGTAATTTCAGCAAAAGCTCCAAAATTCATTATTTTTACAACTTTAGCATCATAAATATCACCGACTTCAACGTCCTTAATAATTGATTTTATAGCATTTACAACTTTATCAGCAGTTTCAGAATTATTAGTTCCAATCATAACTTTTCCGTCTTCATCAATATTAATTGAAGCATCGTATTCTTGTTGTAATCCTTTAATAACAGATCCTCCAGATCCTATAACTGCACCAATTTTATCTTGAGGTACATTAATCGTTGTTATTTTTGGTGCATATTTAGAAAGCTCTTTACTAGCTTCAGAAATTGTTGAATCCATATGATCTAAAATTTTCATTCTTGCATTTTTTGCTTTCTCAAGTGCTATTTCCATGATTTCAAAAGTTATACCTTTTACTTTAATATCCATTTGAAGTGCAGTAACACCCTCTTTAGTCCCAGCAACCTTAAAGTCCATATCTCCTATATGATCTTCTGCTCCTTGAATATCAGTAAGTACAACATATTTATTATCTTCACCAGTAATAAGTCCCATAGCAATACCTGCAACAGGCGAAGAAATTGGGACTCCTGCATCCATAAGTGCAAGTGATGCGGAACATATTGATGCCATAGAGGTTGATCCATTAGAAGATAACGCTTCTGAAACAGATCTAATTGTATAAGGGAAATCTTCTACACTAGGAAGTACAGGAGAAATAGCTCTTTCTGCTAGAGCTCCATGACCAACTTCTCTTCTTCCAGTCATCATTCTTCCTGGCTCTCCAACTGAAAAAGGTGGAAAATTATAATGATGAATAAAGTGTTTTTCCTTTATTGGATTAAAACCATCAAGTCTTTGGGCATCTGCTAAAGGTGCCAATGTTACAGCATTTAAAATTTGAGTTTCACCTCTAGTAAATATCCCTGAACCATGAACTCTAGGTAAATATCTAACTTCAGAAGATAATTCTCTTATTTCATCAAAGTCTCTACCATCTGGTCTTATTTTTTCATTTAATAAAGCATTTCTTATTTCTTTTTTTTCGATAGAATCTAAAGAAATACTTATATCCATAGCTTCAAATTCTTCAGATAATTCAGATGTGATTTTTTCTCTAAGTTGATGGTATTTATCTTGTTTTTCAGTTTTATTATCCTTTGATTTTACTATGTTTTTTATATCATCTAAAAATGAATTATTAATTTTTTCTTTTAGATCATTTAGTGAATCATCTTCTTCAAATAATTCCCATTTTGGTTTCCCAATGTCATTTACAATTTCTTTTATAAATTCAACAATTTTTCCATTAACTTCTTGAGCTAATTTCAAAGCATCTAAAAGAATTGACTCACTTACAAATTTTGAGCCAGATTCAACCATCATTATTGCATCTTCTGTACCAGCAACCGTTAGGTTAAGCTTGCTTATTTCAAGCTCTTGATAAGTAGGGTTAACTATAAGCTCGTCATCAATCAATCCAATAACACAAGCTCCAACAGGATCTGTATATGGGATATCAGATATACATAAAGATAGAGAAGAACCAATTATACCTAACGCATCATAAGGATTTATTTCATCCGATGACATAACACTTATTATGACTTGAGTCTCATTATGATAGATTTTTGGGAATAATGGCCTTAAAGGCCTATCAATCAATCGGCATACCAAAGTCGCATCTGTAGTTGGTCGCCCTTCTCTTTTAAAGAAGCCTCCAGGAAGTTTGCCTAAGGCGTATGCTTTTTCTTGCACATCTACTGTTAGAGGTAAAAAGTCAATACCTACTTTAGGTTCTTTTGAAGCTGATGCAGTTGCTAAAATAACAGTTTCACCCATTGTTAGCACGCAAGAACCATTAGCTAAATTAGCTACTTTACCTATCTCAACTTCAAGATTTTTACCATTAATATCTAGTGAATAATTTTTTATATTTTCCATAATTTTTTAATTATTATTTCCCTTAATTTTTTTTAAATTATTAATAAATTTAAATAGTTTGTATTTCTATAGATAGATGAAACAATTTTTGAAGAATTATAAAAGTTAAATTTATCTTCTAAGATCTAAGGCTTTTATAACTTGTTCATATTTTTCAGTATCATTTGATTTTAGATACTTCAGGAGTCTTCTTCTTTTGCCTACAATTTGAATCAGACCACGCCTAGAAGCTTGGTCATGTTTATGGCTCTTAAAATGTTCGTTAAGTTGAATGATCCTACCTGTCATAGAGACTATTTGAGCCTCAGAAGAACCGGTGTCTTTATCATGCTTTAGTAATTTTTTTATTGATGGATCGTTTTCTATAGACAATGTATTATTTCTCTCTCTCCAAACTATCTAATCTGAAGAATTTAAGGGATTTACCTTTCTTTTCATTTTCTTATTTATACTTTTAATTTACTTAGTCGATGATATCACGGAAAAGTTTCTGTGTTAACAACATATAAACATCCGATTTAATCTTTTTTTTTTTAAACTTTACACAATCTGTACTCAGTTTACTTGACATAAACAAACATAGGCAAATATGATCATATATAGATTATTAATTTAATTCGTTAATATATTATTATTAATACTAAATGTTTGATGACTAATATCAGCATTTGTGTATAATAAACAAGTATATTATTATAAATAATTTTAATTAAAACTGAGTTTGGTTCGGCTAATAAAAAGTCAAATCAAAAAATAGTTATACAAAAGGGGTAACCATATGAAAAGGCAATACCAAAAAGTAGTCAAATCATTGATGATAATTTCTCTTGTAGCTGCTTCATTATTAATGTTTGCATGCGCAGGGAATTCAGGAGCTAGTGGAGCATCAGGATCTTCAGGACTTCCAGGACTTCCAGGACTATCTGGAGATAATGGAGCACCAGGAGCACCAGGAGAATCAGGAGCACCAGGACTTCCAGGAGAACCAGGAGCACCAGGGAACCCAGGAGCTTTAGGGTCATCTGGTTCTGACGGAAAAGATGGTAAAGATGGTAAAGACGGTAAAGACGGTCAAGCAGGATCTACTTCTGGGCTTATTGCTGTTGGTAGTGGAGGTTCATCTACCATAGAATGGCATAGAGGTGTAGATAATATTGATGTACATTTAATTGGATCAGGTTTTTCAAAGAATACTGAAATCACAGTAACTGCAACTAATTCTGCAGGATTTGCAAAAAACGTTGTCGGTGTGGATAAATCTGGAGTTTCTGTATTATCTTCTGATAGTACGGGTTCTTTTGAAACAACAATTTCACTATCAACATCTTCATTCTCATGGAGTGACGAAGATGGTAATGGAATTCATGCAATATCTATTTCTGCCTCAGGTGGAGGAGATGTAGCTAACGTTTCTGCTCTAGTAGTAGATAATATTCCTGGAGACTAATCCCTTTTTATAATAGAATTTAATAAAAGCCCAAAAATGATTAAACATTTTTGGGCTTTTATTTTTAATGATGTTCAACAAAATTTTATGTCTGCTTCTAATATATCTATCGACATATCGGACATGATAAAAATGTTTGATATCATTTAGAAATTCAAAAAATATTGAAGCTGAAGAACCATCCAAGTTAGAAATAATATTATAAAACGGCACATCAACATTGATTATATTATTTTAATACGTCAAGGAGACTTGCCCAATCCGGATTACACGGTAAAAAGTGACACAATAAGGTGTTGGATTGATGAGGCAGCTCAGGGATAAATCCTTAGATGAGCATAGCTTAGAATTCTCGTTAAGTAAATTAATGATTAGAGACATGAGTCTCGGCTGAAAGAATAAAGGTTTTCTTCTCTCCTCCGGATGTAAAAATTAAAGATTTTTACATCCGGAGGAATTCATGAGAACTAATTACAGAAAAGTAATCCCTATAAATAACTGCAACGCATGTGGGATAACTAAAGAAGAAATAGCAGAACTCTTCTACCATCCAGAGACCAAAGCAATAAGATATTTAGAAGTAGATCATATCAATGGTATCCATCAAGACAATAGAAAAGAAAACTTGATGATACTTTGTAAGTATTGCCATTCGAAGAAGACTAAATTTTATGCAAAGGATGATGTGCAAGTATTGAGACGTTTTTTGAGCGTTAAAGGGATTGAAAAAAGAGCATTAAAAAATGCTTCCACTGCATGGTTAGCTAAGTATATTGCTAGAGATTTAAGAGGTTATAATCTACATCCTGAATCATTTAAACAATTAAGATTAAATTTCGACAAAGTTGAATGATATTACGAATACTATTACTATGTAATACATCAAAATAATCATTGAAAAAAAGGTTCATGAATCATAGTAAATAGTTGTCTATTTTATAGACAACGAAACTCTCTTTATTCTTCTTCCAACAACAGATCTTACCGTAATCATTGCGTCAAAAGTTTCTACTACATCACCCATCGAAGGAATTCTCCCTAATTGAGAATATATAAACCCTCCAATTGTAGAAATACCATCACTATCAATTTTCAAATTAAATTTTCTATTAATTTGGTCAATTGATAAAGTTGCATCTATTGAAAATTCACCTTGTCTTATTTCTTGGATCTCAGGAGGATCTACATCAAATTCATCAGTAAGTTCTCCAATTATTTCTTCTACTAAATCAGTAACAGTTACTAATCCAGAAAGAGACCCGTGTTCATCTAAAACTATTCCAATTGATGTACTATGTGTTTGAAATTCTCTTAAAAGAATTTCAAGATTCTGGGATTCTGGGATATACAAAGGTTGCCTTAAAAGCTCACTAAGCTTTTCTTTGTTTAAAGTTTTTTTATCTAGATTTAATATATCTCTTGCAAAAAGAACACCTTCTATAGAATCTAATCCAGAAGTATAAATTGGGATTTTTGAATATCCTCCTACTGTCATTTTTTCCATTATATTAGAGATTGAGTCATCAATAGAAGCTGCAATAATATCTGGCCTTGGTTTCATAATTTCGCTTACTCTTAAATCATCCATTCTAAGAATACCTCTTATCATTCTTAAATCTTCTTGATGAGCTGGAATTTGGTCAGTTTCCAACAAATCCAAAGTTTCGATTAATGTAGCAGTTGCTTTATCATCATCATTTGATTCATTTGAAGTAGGGATCCCAACATATCTTATAAATTTATTGAATTTAGATATTCCAGCAAAAGTCTCAAGAATTTTTCCTATAAATGAAGCTATAAAATATAATTTTGTGTTAAGTATAGAAAATATTTTATTAGTTATAACAATAGATAATACTAATAAAAAGAAATATACAATTGAAGCTAGCATAATTTTGAAATTTGAAAAATCAGAAAATATTTTAGTGAGAATTATAAAAATTATAAATGAACCAACACCAATAGATAAAAATAAATTTCTTATAAAAATTGCTAAAATATATGCTTCGTAAGAAAGAGTATCAGAAAAATTTTCTACTGGTTTTTGATTTGTTTCTTCGTCATTTAAATCATCATTACTTAATCCAAATGTTCTATATCCTAAAATACTTAAAGAATAATTAATTAGGACATAAACCAAAATAGAAAAAATAAAAATCAACAAATATAAAATTAAATCAAATATCAAAATCTACTCCTTTTTCTTACTTTTTGCTGGAACTCCAATAGCTGTTGAGCTTTCTGGAACATCATTGATTACAACTGATCCGGCTCCAACTATAGAATTTTTATGGATTATTACAGGTGAAACGATTGTTGAGTTTGATCCAATAAATACATTTTCTTTTATTTCAGATTTTTGCTTATTTTTGCCATCAAAATTTGCAGAAACAAAACCAGCTCCTATATTTACATTTTTATCTATTGACACATCTCCTAAGTAAGCTAAATGCTTAGATTTGGTATTTTCAGCAATTTCTGAAGATTTTATTTCAACAAAATTTCCTATTTCTACTTTTTCTCCAATACGAGATTTTTCTCTAATAAAAGTAAATGGACCAATTTTAGAATTTTTACCTATATAAGAATCTAGCACTATAGAGTAAACAATTTCTACTTCATCAGAAATTTGTGAATTTGAAATAGTTGAATTTGGTCCTAAAAGACAATTTGAGCCTATTTTTGTGTCTCCTAATATAAATGTAGATGGCATAACTACTGTTCCTGATCCAATTTTAACAGATCTATCAATATAAGTAGAATTTATATCTTTAATTATTACATCTTTTGAAATTAGTTCTTGAATATAAGAATTATTTATAAAAGTTTTAGTTTTTATTTTTTTAAAAATATTAAATATCGAAAAATATTTCATTTAAAGTTGATTAAGTTTAAAGGGATTATGCCTATGATATAAATAGTATTATTATTAAAAACTTGATATTTTAGTAAATTTTTCATTTTGCCCAATAAACTATAATAATATCATACATATCAAAAAATATGTTTTTTTTTTGGAGAGGTGTCAGAGTGGCTTAATGAGCACGCTTGGAAAGCGTGTGTACGCTAAAACGTACCGCAGGTTCGAATCCTGTCCTCTCCGCCATAAAATAATGTTGTATAATAATATCTTGGAAAAGGAAATAGGATAATAAATTGTCAAAAAATCTTGTAATAGTTGAGTCTCCAGTTAAAGCCAAGGCACTTCAAAATTTCTTAGGTAAAGATTACAGTGTTGTAGCTTCTTATGGTCATATTAGAGACCTTACAACAAAAAAATGGGGAGATAAAGAATCTAATAATGGTTATGAAATTGATATCCCTAAAAGTAAAGTTAAGCTTAATTGGGCTGTTGAAAAAAGAAGTAAAAAATATATTCAAGAAATTTCCAAAATTATTAAAAAGAATAAACCTGAATCTATATTTCTTGCTTCAGACCCTGATAGAGAAGGAGAAGCAATATCTTGGCACTTAGCTGATGAATTAAGCCTGCTAGGAGAAAAAAATGTTAATAGGGTTGTTTTTCATGAAATAACTAAAAATGCAATTGTAGATTCATTTAAAAATCCAAAAAAAATTGACATGAATCTTGTAGATGGCTATAAAGCAAGAAGAGTAATGGATAGAATAGTTGGTTTTGAAACAAGTGCTCCTCTTTCTAGTGCTATAAGAGTTGGAGGAAGAGCAACTGGTAGGGTGCAAGGGCCATCTTTATTAATAGTACACGACAGAGAGAATGAAATAAAAGCTCATAAAGCATTAGAATACTGGAGTGTTGATATAAATCTCTCTTCTAATGATAAACATGAATTCAAAGTTCAGTTAAAAGGTAATGACCAAAAAAAAGATTTTTATATGTTTGATGTAAAAAAAGACACTCAAATACCTATACCAAGTGAAGATTCAGCAAAAGAATTAGAAGAAAATCTAAAAAAAGCAGATTATACTGTAAAGTCAATTTCAACCAATGAATTTAAAACAAAACCAAGAGCACCTTTTATTACAAGTACATTACAACAATCAGCTTCTTCAGAATTAAGAATAAGTCCTCGAAGAACCATGGAAATTGCTCAAGAGCTATTTAGAGGAATTGAAAGTGGAGATAAAGTATTAAATTTGATCACATATATGAGAACGGATTCAACTTTCTTGTCTGATGATATTTTAAAATCAACAGGAAAATATATTAATGAAAAATTTGGAAACGAATATTATGAAGGGATAAGAAAATACTCTAGAAAATCAAAAAATTCTCAGGAAGCTCATGAAGCTATCAGGCCTACTGATATTAATAATTCGCCTGAAAAAATCAAAAATAAACTTAGTGATCAACAGTATGATTTGTATAAATTAATATGGCATAGAACAGTTGCTTCTCAGATGAAAGATAGCATCACAGAAAGAACTAATGTAAATATAGAAGCAAAAGACAAGAATAATGAATTATATTTGTTGGACGCTGGTTATAGTAAAACTATTTTTAAGGGTTATAAAATTTTAGAACAATCAGATAAAGATGAAATTGCTCCTTTATTAAAAATTGGAGATAAAGTTAGTTTGAAATCTATAGAAAAAAAACAAAATTTTACAAAACCAAAAAACAGATTTTCTGAAGCAAGTTTAATTAAGGAATTAGAAACAAGTGGCATAGGTCGACCAAGTACCTACGCCAGCATACTTGATAGGATTCAACACCACAAAGCAATCATAATTGTTAGAAGAGGTATTCATAGAACTAATGTAGGAAAAACAATGATGAATGCACTTCAACCAATTTTTGGAGATCATTTCATCTCATTAGAATTTACTAGTGAAATGGAAAAGAAGCTAGATCAAATAGCTGATGGTACTTTAAATTGGGAAAAAGTAGTTTGTGATTTTTATGAAAACTTTTCTGAAAAATTAGGTAAATTAAAAACAATTGGAGAAAATAATTTTTCAAAAGACAAAACAAAGCAAAGTATTGATCCTTCAATATCTCATCATTTTACAGATATACATTGTCCAAAATGTTCAGGGAAAGTTGAATTATGTGGGGATGAAGATTTTGATAGAACTGAAGGGTTAAGAGAAAGAAAGCATAATTGTGAGCAAATGCATATGAAATGGATTCCAATAAAGAAAAAAAGTGCAAAAGACGATGGAGCTTTTTTGGGTTGTGAAAAAAATTATGATCAAAAAGGTAGGACTGATCACAAAAGCTATCTACCTGAAAAATGTTGGACGTCTATAGGAAGAAACAGAAAAAATAATTTAGAATATTTTAATGAAGCCATTACTTCTAAGAAATAACAACCTTCATATAAAAATTCAAGTTAGATAATTATAACTTTCTTTGGTAAAAATTTTATAATAATACTTTTTACAAAATTTAATTATTATTAATTATTATGAAAAGATTAAACCTTTTAGAAAAAATTATAATTGAAAAAGAATTATTTATAAAAAAAAATCATAATTTATCTATTTATACCAAAAGAAATCAAAAATATGATATTGAAAAATTTACAAATTTTTTATCTTTCAATAACACAAAATTTGATTTAGATTTATCAAGAAAATTTATTTCAGAGTTGAATAATGAATACTCTAATAAATCCATATTAAGGATTATTTCGAATTTAAGAAGTTTTTGTAATGTATTAGAGAAAAAGAAAATTATAAAAAATAATTTTTTTAATGATCTAAGTACTCCTAAAATTGAAAAAAAACTTCCAATAGTTGCAACAATAAAAGAGATAGATGAACTTATAAATAGTGTAGATGTATCCAAAAAATTTGGAAATAGAGACAAATCTATACTTGAAATTATTTATTCAACAGGAATTAGAGTTTCTGAATTACATAGATTAAATATTGAAGATATTGATTTAGAGATAAATCAAGCTGTCGTGTTTGGTAAAGGTAATAAGTATAGATCTGTAATTTTTGGTAATTCTACTAAAATAATACTTAAAAAATATTTATTTGATAGAGTAAAAAATATAAAAAATGAAAAAGCTTTTTTCTTAAATAATCGAGGTGAAAGATTATCTATAAGAACTATTCAATACATAGTTAAAAAACATGTAACATTATCAAGCTTAAATAATCAATTTCACACACATACTTTGAGACACTCATTTGCAACACATCTTCTTGATGGAGGTGCAGATTTAAGAGTTGTACAAGAATTACTTGGACATAGTTCACCAAAAACTACTGAGATTTATACTCATATTTCAGTAGAAAAATCTCGAGATATATATACAAAAGCCCATCCAAAAGCATAAAATTAAATCATAAGTATAAAGGAGAGCTAAATGACAATATCATCAGGTGAGATAAAAAGGAATATGACAATTTTACTTCAGAATGAAATATATCAAATTTTAGAATGGCAACATAGGCAGGCACCTAAAGCTCCCCCAACTCTAACTTTAAAACTTAGACATATTCAAAGTGGAAATGTCTATGAAAAAAAAGTTCCTGGAAACCAAAAATTAGAGCTAGCTCCTACTGAAACCAGAGAAGCTCAGTTCCTATATAAAGATAAGGAATTGTATGTATTTATGGATAACGGAAATTTTGAACAATATGAATTAAATGAAAATTTAATTGGAGAGTCATCAAAATTTTTATCCGAAGGAGTTAACATTGAAATAATTTTTATGGAAATAAACCCTTTAGCTATAGAGCTTCCCTCTTCATTAATTCTTACTATAGAACAAACTGATATTGGTCTAAAAGGAGATACACAATCAGGCGCTACTAAACCTGCTACAACATCATCTGGATTAACCTTACAAGTCCCGTTATTTATAGAAAATGGTGAAAAAATAAATGTATCAACTTCTGATGGATCATATCTAGGAAGATCTTGAGTTGTTTTAGTATTATCTAATGAGCAAAATAGAAAAAAAAATCAAAATCGGATGGCTTTCAACTGGAAACGGTATAGGATCATTAGGTTTATTAAAAAAAGGAATAGAGCTTTTTAAAGAAAATCACATAGAAATTAAGTATGTTTTTACAAATAGGGAACTTGGAGAAAAAAAAGGTTCTGATAGATTTATAAATTTTATATTACAAAATAATATAAAAAATATAAGTTTTTCTTCAGAAAAATTTAAAAAAAATAATAAATTAAATTGGAAAGATTTAAGAGTTAAATTTGACCAAGAAGTATTAAAAAGGATTTCTAATAATAATGTTGATTTTATAGTATCCGCTGGTTATATGCTTATCTCACCCGTTATATGTAATCATTTTAAAATAATAAATCTACACCCTGCTTTGCCTGATGGTCCAAATGGAACTTGGAAAAATGTAATTGAAGAATTGATAATTTCAAAAAAACACGTTTCTGGGGTTTCAGCTCATTTAATGACTGAAGATTTAGATGAAGGTCCAAATATTAGTTATTGTAAATTTAATATTTTTGAAAAAGAGTTTAAAAAATATTGGGAGAAATTAGATAGATCTAATGAATTAATTAAAGACTCTGATTTATTTAATGCTATTAGACAAAAAATGCTTAAATATGAGAGAGAACTATTAAAAGTAACTCTTCTGAAAATTTCTCAAGGAAAGATAGACATAAATAATGATAAATTTATTGATTTATCAAAAGAAGTTAACAAAAACTTAAGCAACCTTTTTTGATATAAAAGATTTTATTTTTTCACCTTCATTTGAAATCAATTCGACTATATTTTTATTATTTTTTTTATCAAATTTTACAATACACTCAGAAGCATTATTAATACTGGGGATTTCAAACATAACATCTAAAAGGAGGCTCTCCAAAATTGATTTTAAGGCTCTTGCTCCATTTTTTTCATTTAAAGCCTGGTTAGCAATATACTTTAAAGAGGATTCTTGAAAAGTCAAACTAACTTTATCTATTTCAAAAAGTCTTTGGTATTGCTTAACTAAAGAGTTTTTTGGTTCTTTTAAAATTTTCAACAAATCAGATTCAGATAGTTTTTTTAAACTCACTATAGATGCTATTCTTCCTACAAACTCAGGAATAAATCCAAAATTTAAAATATCTTGTGTTTCTACTGTGACTTCTCCAAAACTTTCAAGTCTTTTAGAACTTATTTTTTCAAATCCTATAGTTTTATCATTTACTCTTTGATCTATCAAATTGTCCAATCCTTCAAAAGCACCTCCAAGAATAAACAATATTCCAGTAGTATCAATTTGTAGAAAATCCTGTTCAGGATGTTTTCTACCACCTTTTCTAGGAACATTAACCACAGAACCTTCTAGAATTTTCAATAAAGATTGTTGAGTGCCTTCTCCAAGCTCTTTTGTTAATGAAGGATTTGCTGTTTTTCTTGCAATTTTATCAATTTCATCAATATAAATAATTCCTTTTTCAGTCTTTTCTATATCTCCGTCTGAGGCTTGATATAGACTTAATAAAATATTCTCAACATCTTCTCCAACATAACCTGCTTCAGTTAAAGATGTTGCATCAGAAATACTAAAAGGAACATCTAAAATTCTAGATAGAGTTTGAGCTAAATAAGTTTTCCCTGATCCAGTGGATCCGACTAAAAGAATATTAGATTTTTGAATTTCAATATCTTTATCATTTTGGTCTTTTAATCTTTTATAGTGGTTGTAAACACCAACAGATAATACTTTTTTTGCATGATTTTGACCTATAACATACTCGCTTAAAAGAGTTGATATATCTTTAGGTGTTTTAGTAAATTTCAATTCTTCTTTAGAAAAAGTAATATTTTCCAAATCTTTTTCTAAGTTATCGTCAAATCCTGATTGGATATAGTCAAAACAATTAAGACAAAAATATAATGAAACTTGAGGATAGCCAAATCTTTCCCCTGGATATCCCTTTATTTCTTCTGGATCATTATATGTTTTTTTACATAAAGTGCACTGCATTAGTATTTATTTCTTTGATTTTTTTGATTTATCTTTGCCTGGATAAATAACCTCATCTACTAATCCATATTTAACAGCTTGTTCTGCATCCATCCAAAAATCTCTATCTTCATCTTTTTTGATTTTTGCCAAAGTTTGACCAGTATGATGTGCCATTATTTTTGCTAATCTATCATTTATTCTTTGCATTTCTTTAAAATTAATTTCAACATCTGCCATGGTTCCTCCTCCTCCTCCAGAAACACTGTGCATCATCATTGTTGAGCTAGGTAAAGCATATCTTTTACCTTTAGCTCCAGCAGTAAGTAGAACTACACCCATACTAGCTGATAGCCCAACAGAATAAGTACTAACATCATTTGGAATCATTTGAATGGTGTCATATATTGATAAGCCAGCATAAACAGATCCACCAGGTGAGTTTATATAAAGGTTTATATCTTTATCTGGGTCTTCTCTTGATAGATACAGAAGCTGTGCTACTATCGTATTGGCAACAAAGTCATCAACTGGAGTTCCTAGAAATATTATTCTCTCTTTTAACAAAAGTGAAAATATATCGTACTGAGCTCTATCTCCCCTTGAGGTTGTTTCTATTACTGAAGGAATTATGGATTTAGGATTTAAAATATTAGAATTCAAATTATCTTCTCCTTAATTTATAGTAATTTAATGTTACTAAAGATTATTATTTTTTGCGATTTTTATCAGAAGATTTGGAGATTTTTATAAGGTATTCAATACTATTTCTTCTTTTAATATTGTTTTCTACTATAGAAAATAGAGTCTCATCATCAGCTAATTCTTGTCCCTTATATTGTTCTTTTATAGAATTAATTTCATTTTCAATATCTTTTTTTGAAGCTTTGATATTTTCATTTTTTATTATCTCATCTATTATTAAAAGTTTTTTCAATTCTTTCTCAGATAAATCTTTAGCTTCGTTGTAGAATTCTTCATTAGTTTTATTAATCGCCTTTAAATAATCCTCTAAACTCATTCGATATTGAGAAATTGATTTCATTCTATCTTCGATAACATGATCTGTTGATCTTTGAATATGTATTTCTGAAATCTTAAATTTAGAAATTTTAATCATATCGTCTATAGCTTGATTTTCCATGTCCATATTATACTTATATTCATTTTCAGATGTTATTTCAGTTTTAATTTGTTCTTCAAACTCTTTTAAATCTTTTATTTCAGGATTTAATTCTTTTAAAAAATCTTTATCAAGTTTTGGAATTATTTTTTCTTGAACCTCAAGGCATTCAACTATAAAATTTATATTTTTACCTTTATATTCTTCTTCTTTCCAATCTAATGGCAAAGTTAATAAAAAAGATTTTTTTTCTCCTTTTTTTATCCCTTTTATATTTTCAGAAATTCCCGGAGCAACTAAAGGGCTATTTTCAGCAGCATAAAAATCAAAATCTTTTTCATTTATAATTTCATTATCTTCAAATTTTCCTGAAATATTTAATTTTGCAAATCCAGGTAAATCTAATGGAGATTTTGAAGGACCCCATGTAGATCTAGATTCTAAGATTCTATTAATTGTTTCTTCTATTTTATTTTTAGTTATTTTTTCTTTTTTTATTTTAGAAGTTAATGAATTAATATCTCCTAAATCTATTTCAGGCTTTAAAGGAACCATAAGAATAATTTTTAATTTCGGTTCTCTTTCTAAAATATCAACTTTAGGTGCACATGGGTATTCTAATTTTTGTTCTTCTAAAATACCTGGAATTACTTCTTGAATGATAGGATCTAGACTATTTTCTAAAATATAATCTTTTCCATACTGTGACTCAATAATATTATATGGAACTTTACCTTTTCTAAATCCTGGTATATTTGCCTTTTTTGAGATATCAGTAGCAACAATCTTTAAATGCTTCTTAACTATAAAATCATCAATAGTTATTTCTATATCAATTTGCTTGTTTTTCTCTTTTTTAACATCTATGATCATTTTTTACCTATTCATTATTTTCATTAACTTCAATACTTAATTCGTTTAATTGTTCTTTAGAAATAAAATCAGGAGAACCAAAAAGTAAATCTGAAGCAGATTGAGTCTTTGGAAATGCAATTACTTCTCTGATTGAATCTTCATAGGATAACATTGCTACTAGTCTATCAAGGCCTAAACCCATTCCTCCATGTGGAGGGACACCATATTCAAAAGCATCTAATAAATGGCCAAATAAATTATTAACTTCATCAGCAGAATATCCAATTATATCAAATACTTTTTCTTGCATTTGTCTATCATGGATTCTAATTGAGCCAGAACCCAATTCTACACCATTACAAACTAAATCAAAAAGATTAGCACGAACTTTTCCTGGGTCATCATTTAATAACTTAATATCTTCTTCATGCGGGGACGAAAAAACATGATGTGCTGGTTGCCAAGAGCCATCTTCATTTTTGTCGAATAATGGGAAATCAGTTATCCAAGCAAATTTCATATAATTTTGATCTATCAAATTTTTCTCTTTGGCTATATGTGATCTTAAAAAAGATAAAGAGGTATTAACTATTTTTTTATCTCCTATGATCATAAAAATTACATCTCCTGGATTTGCTCCAGTTTTAGTAATAATTTGGTCTAAATTTTCTTGAGTATAAAATTTATTTAAAGGACCAGAAGTATCTTCGAGTTTTATTTTGCTTTCTAAGCCTTTTGGTATGCTTATATAAATAAGCCCACCTGCACCTTGTTTTTTAACAAGATCTGTTAATCTGTCAAAATCTCTTCTGCCTAATTTATGCCAATCTTTAGCTACAAGTCCTTTTAAAATTGAATTGCTTTTTAATAAATTTTGAATAACATTAGATTCTATATTTTTTGCTACTTCCGATAATTCAACAAGTTCTATATCAAACCTAAGATCAGGTTTATCTGATCCAAATTTTTCTATTGCTTCATCATAAGTTAATCTCACAAAAGAATCTTCAATAGATATTTTTTCATTAAGATTTTTTATCAAACTTATATATAGTCCTTCAACTAATTCCATTACATCATTTTGATGTACAAAACTCATCTCTAAATCAAGTTGGGTATGCTCTGGCTGCCTATCCGCCCTAAGATCTTCATCTCTAAAGCATCTTGCTATTTGAAAATATTTATCAAAACCTGATACCATCAAAATTTGTTTCATTTGTTGTGGAGATTGAGGTAATGCATAGAAGGCACCATTTTTAATTCTAGAAGGAACTACATAGTCTCTAGCACCTTCAGGTGTACTTTTTATCAAGATAGGTGTTTCAATATGTGTAAAGTCTTTTTTTGATAAATAATCCCACATAAATTGAGTGACTTCATGCCTTAATTTGATTTTTTTCTGCATAGAGTTTCTTCTTAGATCTAAATACCTATACTTTAGTCTAATTTCTTCAGAGATTTCATTAGAATCTGTAATTTCAAACGGAGGAGTTTTAGATTTAGATAATATTTCAATAGATTCAACTATTAATTCTAAATCGCCTGTAGGAATTTCTGTATTTTCTGCTCCATCTAGACGTTTTTTCACATATCCTTCTACTGAAATCACCCATTCTGATCTTAATTCTTTTGCTTTTAAATGAGTTTCTTGAGAAACTTCAGGATTGAAAACTATTTGCATAATTCCAGATTTATCTCTTAAATCTATAAAAATAAGCTGGCCATGGTCTCTTCTTTTACTAACCCAACCTGCTAGTTTAACTTTTTTATCTAGATTTGGCAAAGATACTTTGCCACACATTAAATCTCTATACATAATTCCTCAATATAATGAAAATAGACACTTAAATGTGCCCATACTCTCTTTTAGCTACTGAAAGATTAACAAAGGTTTCTGTTCTTCTAATACCATTAATAGAACCAATATCAATTCTAATAAATTTTCCAAGTTCTTCAGCACTTTCAAGTGCTACTAAACAAAATATATCATAACTTCCAGTTGTAGCAATTACCCACCTAGTGTGAGAAAGAGCAGCTAATTCTGAAGATATATCGTCAACTTTATCTGGTTCACACTGAACTCCAATTAATGCTTCAGATAAAAATCCAAGTTTTTTAGGGTCAGAAGCTGCTACTATTGATATAGTTTTTGTTTCTAAAAGATTTTTTACTCTTCTACGTATTGTTCCTTCACTAACATCTAACTCTCTAGCCATTTGAGCATTTGACAATCTACCATCGAGTCCTAGCATCGAAACTATTTTTTTATCTATAATATCCATTTTAAAGCTTCTTCTTAAAACACATATAAATTATTATACCTAGAAAAAAAGCATGAATGTTTGATAATAAATTGTTTTTTTGATAGGTAATCATTGATTTAATTTAAAATAATCAAGTAAAATTTAAATTAATAATTTATTTATTAAAAAATAAGACTGGAGAGCGTTTTGTTAGATTCTAAAGAGCAAAAAGAAAAAGAGCAAATAGTGAACTTTACAGAAGTTGCAAGTAATAAGTTGAAATCAATTATGAAAGAGCAAAATAGTGAAGATAGCTATTTAAGAGTCTCAATAACTGAAAATCCAAATGGTGGTTTTGAGTATGTATTTGGACTTGTGGAAGCTCCTGAAAAGAACGATATCGTAGTTGATTCAATAATAAAAACTGTAGTTGACCCAGAAAGTGTTAAATTTGTTGAAGGTTCAAATATTGACTATGTTGAGGGTTTTCAACGTTCAGGATTTGTTATTTCTAACCCTAATTTCCAACAAGGTGGTGGAGGTTGTGGTGGAGGATCATGTGGCTGCGGTGGAGGTCAAGCAGAAAATTCTTCAGAGCAACAAGCTCAAGAAGGTGGATGTTGTGGCGGAGCTTCTGCAGGACAAGGTTGCTGCCAAGGATAATTTTCTTAACCCTTTATAGAGTCCTTTAAGATTATAAGGCTTTTATTTGTGTATTATTTATTAGAAATTATTAGAAATTATTAAAAGGTTGTTTGAATTATGACTTATATTATAGGTAAAGCTTGTCTAGATGTAACGGATGGAGCTTGTGTGGATGTTTGCCCTGTAGATTGTATTTATTCTAAACCTGGGGACAATCAACTATTTATCAATCCAGAAGAATGTATTGACTGTGCCGCTTGTGAGCCTGTTTGTCCTGAAAGTGCTATATTTGCTGAAGAAGATGTACCTGAAGATCAAAATGATTTCGTAAAATTGAATTATGATTATGACTATGATGATTCAGAGCCTGGCCACAATATTTAAAAATCAATCATCAAAAGAGGAATAGTTCAAACTATAAAGTTTGCTGTAAAGACCATTGTTTTTAAGTAATTGATTATGACTTCCAATTTCTTCTATTTTCCCAGAATTTAGTACAATAATCCTGTCACATTTTCTTACTGTAGCTAATCTATGTGCGATAGTAATTGAAGTTCTATTTTTTAGCAATATATCTAGTGCAGACTGAATTTTTTTCTCAGTATATGAGTCTATTGATGAAGTTGCTTCATCTAAGATTAGATATTGAGTATCTGCTAGCAATGCTCTAAGAATACTTAGTAATTGCCTTTGACCCATTGATAAATCAGATCCTCTTTGCCCAATTATTGTTTCTAAGCCGTCAGATAAAGTTTCTATAAATTCTTCGATTCCTAATAATTTAATAGAATCTTCTATTTTTTCTATAGTAATTGTAGGGTTCCCATATTTAACATTATCTAAAATAGAACCTGAGAATAAGAAAGGGTCTTGCAAAACCATTCCTACTTTTTTACCTATATATTCTTGAGATAATTTTTTTATTTCAACTCCTCCAAGAATAACTTTCCCTTTATTAGTATCATAAAATCTGTGTATAAGATTTGAAATAGTAGATTTACCTGCGCCTGTTGGCCCAACTATTCCAATTCTTTCTCCATTGTAGATTTCAAAATCAAAATCTTCTAAAATATAGTTTTTATCAATATACGCAAAAGAGATATTTTCAAACTTTATACTTCCATCTAAAGGACAGTCTAAAGGTTTAATCGGGTTTTTTATTGTTACAGGAATATCAAGAACTTCAAAAATTCTATAGCCAGAAGCCATGGCTCTTTGCATTACATTATATTGCATTGAAATAGTTCTAATAGGATCAAAAAATCTTTGTACAAAAATTATATAAGCTACCATAACTCCAGCTGTTATATTATCATTTATCACTAAACTTGCTCCAACTACTATAATTATTGCAAATGCAATGCCTGTAAGAGTTTCAACAGTTGGCAACATAATACTAGAAAATCTTGCTGCTCTTAATTGCGCTTGAAGTAGCGCACTAGCTTTTGTTTCAAAAATTTTCATATTAAATTCTTGTCTGTTAAAAGATTGAGTAGTTCTAACACCATTAATATTTTCAGCCAAATAAGCAGTAGCGGCTGAGCTTTTTACTCTTGCATCTAAAAAAGCTGCTTTAGCTTTAGGAAGCCAAAATAATCTTATAACAATTAAAATTGGCATTACAAGGATTGTTAATATTCCTAATTGTATATTCATAGATAATAAAACACCTATAATTCCTATGATTAGAATTAAATCACCTATAGCAAATACTGAAACTTGTAAAGCTTCTTGCATTGCAGCAACATCGCCTTGTAGTCTAGACATCAGCCTGCCAACATCAGTTTTATCCATAAATGCGATTGAAACATCTTGTAAGTGCATAAACATTTTTCTTCTTAAGTCTAAAAGTATCTTCTCCCCTACTCGTTCTATAATAGAATCTGACATATAAATTGAAAAACTAATTAAAGCTGAAAGACCTAAATATTGTAATAAGCCAATAAAAATATATGATTTAATCTCATCAACATTTTCACATGATGAACCTACTAAACAACCAGCTTTATCAATAATATTTTTAATAACTAAAGGTAATAATAATGAGCAAATAGTTAAAACTAATATAAAGAAAAAACCTATGTAAACTTCCTTCTTATATATAGAAACATAGGGTAAAAACCTTTTGAAAATATTATAGTCAAATTTTCTAGATCTTATATTATCCTCAGATAGTGAAACCATTTACTTTATACTCATTTCTGGATTGATTTGCATGTTATAAAGTTCAAAATATCTACCTTTTAATTTTATCAATTCAGAATGATTGCCTCTTTCAATAATTTTCCCATTATTAATATATAAAATTTCATCTAAGTTCATAACAGATGAAATTCTATGAGCTATTACAATAAATGTAATTTCAGATCCTAAGCTTGACATTTCTTTTCTGATTTTTCTTTCTGTCTCAGTATCTATAGCAGATGTAGAATCATCAAAAATCACAACTTTTGATTTAAATAAAAGAGTTCTTGACACTGAAAGACGTTGTCTTTGACCTCCTGATAGCTGTACACCTCGTTCTCCAATTAATGTTTGAAATTTTGACGGTAGACTATCAATATGTTTATAGATTTGTGCTTTATTAGTTGACCATTCAACCGTTTTTATATTAGCTTGTGGGTCACCATATCTTATATTTTCAGTAAGCGTATCCGAAAATAAAAAATTATCTTGATCTACAAGATTTACAGATTTTCTTAGATCGTACAGATCTAATTTAGATATATCTTTGCCATTTAATTCAATTGTCCCAGACTCTGGGTTATAAAATCTTGGCAAAAGCCTGGAGAGAGTAGTTTTACCTGAACCAGGAGGTCCAACTAGTCCTATGGAATGATCTGGTGATGCTGTAAAACTTATATCATCTAAAACTTTATAAGAACCATAAGAAAATGAAAGATTAACAACTTTTAATTCTTTTACTGGCTCTTTAAAATTATAACCCTCTAAGTTTTTTACATCTTCTTCTTGATCTAAAACTTCAAATAGTCTTGCAGAGGTCGCTGAAGCTCTTGCAAAAGAATTTACAAGCTGACCTATTTGTCTAACTGGACCTTGTAAAATACTCATGAATGCTATCAAAGATGTAAGTTCGCCTAACGTAATTGTGGATTCTAGAACTGCAACTGCACCATAATAAACTACTAAACTCATAGTTATAAGAAAAGAAAATGTATTCAGTGAAACAGATCTACTACGAATAGTAATTTGTTTAAATGTAGTTTTTTTAACAATGTCTGATGCAATATTAAACTTTTCTAATTCATATTTTTGTTTCATAAACGATCTTACCAGCCGAACTCCAGATAAATTTTCATCCATTACTCTGGTCAAAATACCTAATTGCTCTTGTAGCTTATACCAGTTTTTTCTCAAAGTTAGTCTTGCAAAAGTAGAAATAAAAGCAACGAATGGAATAAATGACAGGGATAATAATCCCAACCAAAAATTTACACTGATAACTAAGAAAGCTCCTGTTAAAATAAAAATTGATAAAAACATCAGTCTCAATATTCCTGTATTTATAAACATCCTACTACCTTCAACGTCAATTATGCCCTTAGTGATTAAATCACCAGTATGGACATTATCGTGATACTTAAAAGAAAGTCTTTGTAATTTATTGAAGTAAGATTTTCTTAGATTAAATGCTAGAGATTGGCCTATTTTTTCACCTTGATAAACATGAAAAAAACTAAATATACCTCTTGCAGATGATAATGCAAATACTAATAATCCAATTTGAATAAACGGCATAAGGGATATATCAGAGGAATTTGCTGCAATAAGTGATTTGTCGATTGCAGAACCTAAAAAATATGGGACTGACATTTGCAATCCTGCTGCAAAAAATATTGCAATAAATGCTAACAATAAATCATATTTATTATTTCTAAGTGAAATTTTTACTATTCTAATTAAATTAGGGCTGAGAAACATCTAAAATTAATCTAAATTTCTTTCTGTTACAGTATAAGCATTTATAAACACTAAGGATTATTATACTCTTTAAAAAAATATATAACATACAAATAATATTTCTACTTTTAATCAAATGAAAACTGAAAAGTTTAAATTTCGAAATGCAATAATTTCTGATTCTAAAGATTTATCAAATACAGAATCAGAAATTTTTCCATTAGATAAAGTTAATACAAATTTTTTTAAAGAAATCAATAAAGAAACTAAAAAGATTTTTATATGTAGTTTTGAAAATTTTAAAATAGAAAGATTAAGTTTTTTATCAAAAATTAATCAATTAATACTAGAAAAAATAAATGATTTAAAAAAAACATCTTCTAATAAAAGAAAATTAAATTATTCTGAAAATATAATTGTTGGATATGTTAAAATATGGAATGTAATGGAAGAGAGTCATATAGAACAAATAGGTGTTTTAAATAATTTTAAACATCAGGGAATAGGTGAAAAGTTACTATTATTGTCTATAAAATATTGTAAAGATAATGGTTCAAAAAAAATTCTACTTGAATGTAGAAAAAGTAATTCTTCAGCAATTTCTTTATATCAAAAATATATGTTTAAAATAACATCAGTAAGAAAAAATTATTATCCGTTTAATAATAGTAGAGAAGATGCACTTTGCTTTGAAAGCCCAGATATTACTACAGATATTTATTACAATAAATTTTTAATAAATTAGATCAATTTATTTTGAATATCTTTTTTGGGTTTAATATTTATATGTTTATAACCAGAAGTAGTTATTTTTCTTCCTTGTGAAGTTCTAATTATAAATCCTATTTTCAGTAGAAAAGGTTCTACTACATCTGCTAAGGTAGCTTGATCTTCGTTTAATGAAGCACTTATAGCTTCTATTCCTACAGGCCCTCCTTCATAGTTAATAGCTATAATTTTAAGATATTCTCTATCAAGTCCATCAAGCCCCAGAGAATCAACTCCTTCAATTTTTAATGATTGATTTATAATTGAGGTTTCTATTTTAGTAATATTTTTTACTTCAACATAATCTCTAACTCTTCTAAGAAGTCTATTAGCAATTCTCGGAGTTCCTCTTGATCTTTTTGCTACCTCTATAGCAGATTTATCATCCAAATTAATATTTAATAATTTAGATGATCTTAAGGCAATTTTTTTTAAATCTTCTATATCGTAATAATTCAAATGATAATTTAGTCCAAATCTATCTCTTAAAGGAGAGCTAAGCAAGCCAGGTCTAGTTGTAGAGCCAACTAGAGTAAAATTTTCTAATCTTAAATTTATAGTTTTTGCAAAAGCTCCAGATCCTGTAATAAAATCTACTCTGAAATCTTCCATAGCTGAATATAAATATTCTTCTACTGTTTTAGGAATTCTGTGGATTTCATCAATAAATAAAATATCCTTAGAACCTAAATTAGATAATAATCCTACTGCATCTGCTGGTCTTTCTAATGCAGGTCCGCTTGTATGAATAAAATTTGACTCAATTTGGTTAGCAATAATATAAGAAAGTGTAGTTTTACCAAGACCTGGAGGTCCATAGAAAAGAACATGGTCAAGAGCTTCATCTCTTTTTTTTGAAGCTTGAACGGCTATAGATAAAGATTCAATTATATTATTTTGTCCTACATAATCATCAAATGAAGTAGGTCTAAGAAAATTAACTTCTAATTTATCATTATTTTCAATAAAATTTGATTCTAAATTTTCAGAAAAAATAATTTCATTATTTGATTTATTTTCTTCCATTTATAAAACCTTTAGTTGTATTATTTCCTATTTTTTTTAAACACTTCGCGTAATAAATTTTCAACGCTAAGGCTTTCATTACCATCGGTACTATTCAATATTTGATTTATTTCTATACGTGCATCTGAATTTTTATACCCTAAACCAACTAAAACTTCTTTTGCATCTTCATAGATAGAATTTGAAATTTTATTTCCAATAATAACATTTGATTGTGATGAAACTTTATCCGCTACTTTACCTTTTAGAGATGCTACCATTTTTTGAGCTGCCCTAGATCCAATTCCTGGCATTTTCTCTAACACATTGTAATCTTCAGATTCTATGGCATGAGCAATAGTATTTATAGGAAAAATTAAACAATTTGCAGCCTTCACAGGACCAATTCCTTCAACTTGTATAAGTTGTTCAAAAAAAACTTTATCCATTGGATCTAGAAAACCTACTAATAATGGCTTTGGTTGTCTTTCTGTTACATGATAGTAAATTTCTAAATTTATACTAGAATTTTCAATTATTGAATTTTCAATAAAAAAATTACTTAGATATTCTGGTATATGAATTTCATAACCCACTCCATTAACAAGGAGTACTAATCTTTTAGGATTTAATAAAAATTTTTTTATACTACCTTCTAGGAAACTTATCATTATGATTTTTTTAGTTTTGATTGACTCATTATAGAATGACAGATAGCTATAGAAAAAGCATCAGCGACATGCTCGTTCTTTAATAAATTGTCATTATTCAATAATTTAGAAACTGATAGCATCACTTGTTTTTTATCTGCTCTTCCAGATCCTGTAACAAGGTTTTTAGCTTGTGTTGGTTGGTAGTTATAAACCTTTATATTGTTTATACCTGCAGATGCTAAAATAACACCTCTTGCATGTCCCATAAGTATTGAAGTTTTAGGAAATTTTGGCCTTGAATGTAAATCTTCCACGGCTAAAACATCAGGTTTAAACCTATCAAGAAGTAGAGAAAATTCTTTAATAATTATTGAAAGTCTAACTTCTAATAAATCAGAACTCTTTGTTTTTATTACTCCACCTTCTATGGGCTTAAGTTTAATTCCTTCAATATAAAGTAAGCCATACCCTGTATTTGAAAGACTTGGATCAACACCTAAAATTTTCATTATTTTTTTTTCTTTAGGTTTGATTATATTTTTTCAAAATCTTATTTCAAGTCTAATGTCTCAACTGCTTATTTATAAAACTAATAGAATTCTGTTGTTAATTTTATTGAATAATACAAAAAAAATCGAAACAATAGATATATATTATTTTTATTAGTAGGAAATTATGAATAAAGAAAAAATTGCTTTTATTTTTCCTGGTCAAGCATCTCAGACTCCAGGAATGGGATTAGATTTATATAAAAACAGTAAAGCTGCAAGAGAAGTTTTTGAGGAAGCTGATGAAATATTGGGTAGAAAGCTTTCAAATGTAATTTTTGAAGGATCTAAAGAGGATTTAACTCGAACTGAAAATGCACAGCCTTCAATTGCTACCGTATCAATAGCTGCTTGGAGAGCTATTGAATCAGAAATGGGTACAATTCAAATACCTAATTTTACAGCTGGACATAGTTTAGGAGAATATAGTTCCTTGGCTACAGCAGGAGTATTAAGTATTAAAGATACAATAAAACTTGTTTCTATTAGAGGAGAATTAATGGAAAAAGCTTGTAACGATTCTCCTGGTGGAATGTCTGCAATTATTGGGATTGACGAAAATGCAGTAAAACAAGTATGTTCAGAAACAGGAACTTTTTTATCAAATGTAAATACTTCTAACCAAATTATAATTTCAGGGGAAAAAGAAAATTTAATTAATGCCATGGATCTAGCTTCTAGATTAGGTGCAAAAAGAGCAATCTCCTTGCCTGTTGGAGGAGCATTTCATTCTGCTTTAATGTCATCTGCGCAAGAAGACTTAGATAATGAAATTGATAATGCAGATTTTGAAGATGCAGTCGTACCTATTATTGCTAATACAGATGCCCAACCTATTATAAGTAAAGAGCTAGTAAGATCAGAATTAAAAAATCAGTTACAAAATTGTGTAATGTGGAGTGATTCTATTAAGTTTATGACTGATAATAATGTTGAAACTTTCTATGAAATTGGACCGGGTAATGTTTTATCCTCAATGGTTAAAAGAATCGATTCAAATATCAATGTAAAAAATATAGGAAATTATAACCAAGTTTTAGATTACATTGAATCAAGAAATTAAATAATTGATCGACAATACAGAAGATAACCTTAATAGTAGAGTTGAAGCTGAATTCATTTCTGAAAAAAAAACTGAGTCTATTTTTGGAACAACAATGGCAAGAGCTGCTGTAGTCCAATCAATATATGAATCTGAACTTACTAAAAATTATGATTCAGAAAATATAAAAAACTTAAATTTTTACAAATCTTTGAATAGTTCGAAGAAAAAGATGGCTTTATCTATGTTTGATTACTCAATAAATAATAAAATAGAAATAGATAAAAAAATAATGGAGCACATTAAAGATACTAATATAAAAAGGATTCCTAAAACGGATCTTTCAATATTAAGAATGGCTGTTTCAGAATTGAATACCTACATAGACACACCTATAGGTGTTGTTGTTAATGAGGCTGTAAAGCTTGGAAATGTATTTGGTTCAGATTCGTCTAAAAACTTTATAAATGGTGTTTTAAATTCTATGGTAAGATAGACTTTTATATCATTTATCAATAATATGAATGTGCAGTTAATAATTTGGAGGAAATAATGGCTTCAGTTTTAGAAAAAATTCAAGATATTACAGCTGAAAAGCTTAGTGTAGATTTAGCAAATGTTAAACCTGAGTCATCTTTTACAGAAGACTTAGAAGCGGATTCATTAGACGTAGTAGAGCTAATTATGGCATTAGAAGAAGAATTTAGTACAGATGATAATGCTATTGAAATTTCTGATGAAGATGCTGAAAATATAAAAACTGTTAAAGATGCAGTAGATTATATAACTTCTAAGGGTATAGAATAGTCAATTTTATAATTTATCCTTTTTTATTAGCATTACTATAAAATTATTGTTTCACATAATATTTTTTAGTTAAATTTAAGTACGGATTTTAAAATACAAATAATGGATAAAATTAAATTTACACCACTAGGTGGACTTGGAGAAGTTGGAAAAAACATACTTCTTTTTAAAATTAATAATAAGTCTTACCTTATAGATGCTGGAATAAAATTTTCATTTGATGAAGAAATTGACTATATACTACCAGATATTGAAATTCTTGAAAAAAAACAAAACGAAATTTCTGGAATCTTCATAACCCATGGACATGAAGATCATATAGGTGCTTTATCAAAATTAGCTTTTTTAAAAGTTCCAATTTATTGTCCCCCAATGGCTGCTGAAATTATTAAAAAAAAACTGTTCAAAGATGAAGAGAAATTTTTAGAAATAATTCAAACAAACAAACCTTATCGCTTTGAGGGTTTTAAGATCACATGGTTTCCAGTAGTTCATTCAATTCCTGATTCTTGTGGATTGATCATTCAAACAAAAGAATTAAATGTTGTTCATACAGGAGATTTTAGATTTGATAAAAAACCTATTTTTGGGAAAAACACAAACTTTCAAAGTGTATCTAAACTTATTGATAATAAATGTGACCTTCTTTTATCTGATTCAACTAATTCATTGATTAAACAATCTCAATTTTCAGAAAGTGAAGTAGAAAAAACATTTTTAAGATTATTTAAAAAAGATAGAAAAATTATTATTTGTAGTTTTGCATCACAAATTTCAAGGCTTCAAATTGCAATAAATGCTGCAAAACAATATGATAAAAAAATAGTTTTATTAGGTACTACTCTTAAAAAAAATCTTAGCATAACAAAAAGGTTAAATATTTTATCAGGCTATGATGAAGTAATAGCTACAAAAAATCAAGTTAAAAACTTAGATAAAGGCAAACTAATTTATTTTGTAACAGGTTCCCAGGGGGAAGAATTTTCAGTTTTAAATAGACTCTCTAAAAGAAAATATAATGACTTAATTATTGAAGAGAAAGATCAGATATTAATGTCTTCATCTGTAATTCCTGGTAATGAAGAAAAGGTTTTTAATGTTATTCATAGACTGCAAGCTTTAGGTGCTGATATTACTTTTAATAGCAAAGAAAACAAGCTTCATGTATCAGGACACTCTCCACAAGGGGATTTAATAGATGTAATTAAAACATTAAACCCTAAATATTTCATTCCTATTCATGGTAATGGAGATATGTTAAATTCACATAAACAAATTGCTATTAAAGCTGGAATTGAAAAAAATGATATATTTGTTTTATCTAACGGAGATAACTTAGAATTAACCAAGACTGAAGCAAAATTACTTAATAAAACTAAAGTGATTGATGAAGTTGTACTCAGGCAAGGATTTGATCAAAAAAATGATAATATAAAAAAAATATTTAAAGAAAATTTAATTTCAATTATAATAATTATCAATATTTCAGATAAGCCTCACATAATTAAACCTTTTGTAAAAATATTTGACACAACTAATAATATAAAAATTAAAGAGTTTTTAGAAAAAAATATTATTAATAATGAAGAAATTTCTTCTATATATAATCTTCAAGGTTGGAATGAAATAACTGAGCAATTTAATCTAAAAATATATAAATTGATATTAACTAAATTTAATAAGAAATATCAAATAAAAACTATTTTTGTAGAAAAATAGAATTTCTCATAATAATAATTTATGAAAATTGAAGAAAATAATTTTTTAAAAGAAAAAATAGACCAGTTTGTAAGTAACTCAAACTATTGGATCTATATTTTATTGATAGGTGCGCTAATTTTATCACCTTTAATGTTATATTCAGTAAGAGAATTATTTGGGATCTTACCTATATTATTATCTATTTCTGTTGTTTTAATTTTATTTTTATTAAGATTTTCATTAGTCAATTCTAGAAATTTTTTATCTATGAAAATTGTTTCTTCAATTGTTTTATTAAATATTTCACTTTTTATAACAATGGGAGCTATAGAATATAGCTCCAGCTCTAGTTTCTCATTTGATTATTCCTTATCAGGTAAATATGGAGAACTATTAGCTAAAGGTCCTTTTTACTGGAAGGGGTATAGTGTTGAACTGATAAATTATATTGATTTGTTTATTAGAATTTTGATTCCTATATTACTAATCTTTTTTATAAATCATCCAAAAAGATCAATAGAAATAATATCTAGGTCTTTAATAAAAATATCTTATTTTTTATTAGCTGTTTTTAAGAAAATAATTTCCCCTGTTTTATCAATAAAAAAATATAAATCAAATAAAAGTAATAACTATAAATCAAATAATATAAATCAAAATGAAATAGAAAAAGAACCATTGGCTGTAAAAGAAAAAATTATCAAAACAGAAAGTTTTATTGAAAAACCTAAAGAAATTTCAGTAGATAAAATTATAAATGATAATGATGAGGTGATTAGAGAAATTATTTATAATAATAATTCCAATATTGACCAAGAATTAGATAAATTTTTACTAAAAGATCATAAATGGCCAAAAATTAAAACAGAAGATCTAAAAACTACTCCAAAAAAAGAGTTAAATAAAAATGAAATAAACAACACAATAGAAATAATTAAAGGTACTTTATCAGCACATGGTGTAAATACTTCAATTGAAAATTATACATCTGGCCCATCTGTAACTATGTATCAATTAAAACCCGGCTACATTGACGGTAAAGAAAACAAAAGAGTTAAAGTTGAACAAGTACTTCGAAGAGAAAAAGATTTAGCTTTAGCACTTGGATCCCCAAATATTAGATTTGAAGCCGTATTAGATGGAGTTCAAAATATTATGGGAGTTGAAATTCCAAACATTACACCAAACACTGTAGATTTTAAAGAAGTGATAGATACTAAAGAAATAAAAAATCTATCTGAACATTTTGCATTGCCAGCACCTTTAGGGCAAGGAATGGATGGTAAACCTATAATGATAGATTTAGCAAAAATGCCACATTTGCTTGTAGCTGGTTCTACAGGTTCAGGTAAATCTGTTTTTATAAATTCTGTAATAACAGGCCTGATTAGTAAAAAATCTCCTGATGAAGTTAGGATGATACTTATTGATCCTAAAAGAGTTGAGTTGACTCCATACTCACAAATTCCACATCTTTACACTGATGAAGTGATTGTAGATACCGAAAAAGCGGTTACTGTACTATCTAGTACCGTAACAGAAATGATGAATAGGTTTAAGGTATTAGAAAAAATAGGTGTAAAAAATATTTCAGACTTTAATACTAAAATGTATAAAACTCATAAAATGTGGAACTTATTAATAGTTATAGACGAATTGGCTGATTTAATGCTTCAAGGTGGAAATGAGATAGAAAGATTAATAGTAAGATTAGCTCAACTTGGAAGAGCAACTGGAATTCATTTAGTAGTAGCTACGCAAAGGCCATCTGTTGACGTAGTAACAGGATTAATTAAAGCTAATTTCCCTAGTAGAGTTTCGTTTGCCGTTATGTCTCAGATTGACTCAAGAACTGTTTTAGATAGTGTCGGAGCTGAAAAACTAATAGGAAGGGGAGATATGTTATTTAGCCCTATAGACAATGCCCAAATGAGCAGAATTCAAGGTGTATTTCTTAGTGAAGATGATATAGAAAATATTACTAACCAATGGAAAGGTTATTTAAAAAAATATTCCTTGGAAATGTTAAAATTAGAAACAGAAGAAAAAAGTATTAATAAAGAATTGACAGGAGATTCATTATACGATCAAGCACTAGAATTAAGTTCTCAAAGCAACACATTATCAACATCTCTTTTACAAAGAAGATTACGAATAGGATACCCAAGAGCTGCAAGATTAATGGATGAACTAGAAGATAAAGGAATTGTTGGACCAGGAGAAGCTGGAAAACCAAGGAAAATATTAATATAAATGATAAATAATAATGAAAACAGCATAGAATTAGGTGTAAATCTTACTAAATGTTTAAATTGTAATGAATCAATAGATAATACAGATTTTTACAAAAAATATGATATTTGTCCTTTTTGTAATTTTCATTACTCAATTGACTATAAGAAAAGAATTGAAATAATTTCTGATTTCAATACTTTTAAAGAGATTAATAAAAATCTTTCTATAAGAAAACCAGAACTTCTCAATTTAGATGAAGATTACAAAAAAAATGTTAGAAAAACAAGAAAAAGAACTGGATTAGAAGAAGCAGCAATAACAGGAGTATGTAATATTGGTGGTATTAAAACAGTAATAATTTTACTTGATTTCGGTTTCATGGGTGGTTCAATGGGTTTAATTGTAGGAGAAAAAATCTCTAAAGCATTTAATTATGCATCTAGAAATAAACTTCCTGTTGTATCAATGATTTCAAGCGGTGGGAAAAGAATTCAAGAAGGATTGTTTTCGCTAGTCCAAATGATTAAAACTGTTATATCTACAAAAGAGCTAGAAAATAAAGAATTACCTCATATTACTTTATTTTCAAATCCTTCAGGAGGTCAAGTCTATGGTTCATTTGCAAATAGAGCAGATTTTAAGCTAGCTGAACCAGGGGCTATTATAGGTCTATTCCCATTAAATGAACTTATTGATAATGCTAAAGTAAAATCTAAAATAGATATTTCATCTGAGAATTTTTTTAGAAAAGGATTAATTGATAAAATAGTTTCAAGAAATACTTTAAAAGTTGAGCTTTTTACAATATTAGAAAATATAATTTCAAACAATAAAATTCCAAAAAAAATTGATTTAAGTATTCCAAGTATAAAGTTTAATCGTTCAACTAAGAATAAAAAGGAAATTGAAAAAGGAAGGCCAACAGCAAAAGTTTATATTGAAAAAGTTTTTGAAGATTTCATACAATTAGGTAATCAAATTGGAAATGATCAAGTTATTTCAGGACTAGCAAAAATAGCTTCTCAGCCTGTAATAATTATTGGGCAAAACTATCAAAGAAATTTATCATCAGATAAAGGTCTAGTAACAAACAATGATTTATTAAAAATAGAAAAATTTATTTATATATCAGATAAATTTAAAATCCCCATAGTTTTCTTTGTCGATAATAAAGGGTTTGAAATTTCATTTAAAAATGAGATCGCAGGTCTAGGAAATAGACTTTCAAAAGTGATACAAGATTTATCATCACACAAACAACAAATTATTTCAATTATTATAGGAGAAACAACATCAGAGGCATCTGTTCTTTTTTTAGTTTCTGATGTTGTAATGATGTTAGAAAATTCCATATTTTGGCCTAATAACCAAAATTTAGATATTGATTTTCTAACATCAAAAGAATGCCTAGATAACAACTTAATAGACTTAATAATACCTGAGCCACCTCTTGGTGCAGGTAAGGGACCAGAAGATATGGCAAGGTTGATAAAAATAAGTTTAATAAATTCATTTTCTTCATTAAATTCAATTAATAGTAATAGGTTATTAAAAAATAGAAATCGAAAATTCTTAAATTTTGATTTAGGGGAAAAGAAATTAATCAGTACTGTTTCTAATGAACTTAATTTATGGAAAGAAGTATTAGGTGCTAGTTACAAAGGATTTAAAAAATAAAATTATTCTAAACCTCTAATTATCCAATCTAAAGCTTCAACGGTACCATTGTCAGAAAAATTTTTTGTTAAAAATTTAGAAACTTTAAATACATCCGAGTTAGAATTACCCATTGCTACTGAAAATCCTACATTTTTAAGCATTTCTAAATCATTTAAACCATCTCCTATTGCAAAAAATTTAGATTTATCTAAATTTAGATATTCTGAATAATAGTCAATAGCTATTCCTTTATTGACATTTTTAGGCATAAAACTTAAATATTTTTCATCACTGCTACCGGTGGATGGGACTAAACTTATTTTATTTTTATTTATTAGTAAATAAGGATCTTTTGAAAGATAATCAATTACATCATCATAAAAACATGTGATTATATTAACATTTATATTAGTTTTAAATTTTGAATCTTGAGTCATTTCAACTCCTTTAGCACTTGCAAAATAGTTGAATTTATTAGAATCTAACAAATTGAAAATGATTTCACAAATATCGCTATTTATTGATTTGCTGAAAATAATTTCATCATCATTTTCAGGGTTAAAAATCAATGCACCATTATCTGAAATTTGTAGTGAAGATAAGTCTAATATTCTACTATAATTCTTAACTGAAGAAAAAATTCTTCCTGAAACTATACTTGTTGGAATATATTTAGATATATATTTTATTCTTTTTATAATTTCATCTGGAATTTGTTCATTTCTATCTAATAATGTACCATCTAAATCAAATAGAGCTGCAGTTATAGTAGGAGGATCTAAATGTTTATCTATTTTTATATTCAAAATTATTACCTATAATGACCATATATTATTTATAAATCTATTATGATTAAAATAATTTTAAACTATATTTTGAGTATATAAAGATGGATGAACTAATAATTGCAGGAAAAAAATTTAATTCAAGGTTAATTACTGGTACAGGTAAACATCGAAGTTCAGAAGATTTATTAAATTCTATATCAGCTTCTGGAACTGAAATGATTACAGTTGCTATAAGAAGAATTGATTTTGAAAATCCAAAAGAAAAAAACTTATTAGATGTTATAGATTGGAAAAAATATAACATTTTACCAAACACTGCTGGAAGTAAAACAGCTGAAGAGGCAGTATATACCGCAATGCTAGCAAAAGAAGTAACTGGTTCAAACTGGATAAAAGTTGAAGTTATACCAGATGCTAAATATCTTTTGCCTGACCCAATTGGAACACTTGAAGCTTCAAAAAAATTAGTAAAGGAAGGCTTTATTGTTCTTCCTTATATTTCTCCTGACCCAGTACTCGCTAAAAGGTTAGAAGATGTAGGTTGTGCAACTGTTATGCCATTAGGTTCTCCAATAGGATCTGGAAAGGGTGTATTAGCATTAGAGGAAATTAAAATAATAATTGAACAATCAAAAATTCCAGTAATTGTTGATGCAGGACTAGGAGTTCCTTCAGAAGCATCTCTTGTAATGGAAAATGGAGCTGACGCTGTTTTAGTAAATACAGCAATAGCAGGTGCAAACAAGCCTAAGCAAATGGCTGAAGCTTTTAATCTAGGAGTAAAAGCTGGAAGAAAGGCATTTCTTTCAGGAAGAATTCCTATTTCTCAATATGCAAATCCAAGTAGTCCATTAGAAAATATAGTAGATAGTTAATTTTATGATTATTTATGTAACAGACATAAATAAATTTCCAAATGAAAATATTTTTTTAGAAAATATTAATATTGCATCTAAATCTGGAATAAAATATATACAAATTAGAGTTAATAATAAAAATTTAAACAATCTAACACGAATTTATAATTTAATTTTACAATCAATTGGTGAATCAAAAACAAAAATTATAATTAACGAAGAAATATGTCTCGCTAAAAAAACTGATGCTTTTGGGTTCCATATGAAATCAAATAATAAGTTATCTGCAAAAAATATTAAAATAAAAACAGGAGTAAATTGGTTGTCAAAATCAGTTCACACAATAGAAGATATTTTAACTAACAATGATGATAAATTTATAGATGCTTTTATTTTGGGTACAATTTTCAAATCAAATTCACACCCTAATGGAAAGACTTTAGGGATTGAGAATTTCAATCAATTAGTTAAAATATCTAATAAGCCTGTAATTGGTATTGGAGGAATAGGGTCAAACAACTCAAATTTAGTTTATGAATCAGGAGCTTCAGGTATAGCAGTAATAACTTCAATAGCAACTTCTAAAAATATTAAAAAAACTCTAAAAGATATGGAATCATGCAATGATAAATATTTCCCTTAATGGTAAAAAATCAACTATAGATAAATCTATTACTTTACATGCTTTTATAATTTCACAAGGTTTAAATGACAAAATGATTGCTGTCGCACTCAACATGAAAATTATTCATAAAGATGAATATAAAAAAATATTCATTTTAGAAAACGACAAGTTAGAAATTGTAAGACCTGTTGGCGGAGGATAACCTATGGTAATACACAAACAACACCAAAGTTTCCTGAATCTGCATCTCCACTATACACAGATTTATATTGGAAACATCCTGGAATAGTGAATTCTCTAGAATAAGAAAATTGATCTGGAGTTTTATCAAAAGGACCTTTGTTAAATGCCCCTGAGTCCCACATGTCTTCTTGCCCATCGTCTGAAGTAGATGAACTTGCTATGCCTTTTGGATTTAACCATGTAATAGTTGTTCCTGCATTAACTTTTACAGTTTGAGGATCCATTAAACCTCCTGAACCAATAGTTATTTCAACGTCACCTTCAAGTACAGGTCCTTCAGGCATATCTATATCAATTATTACTTCTTCTACTTCACACAGTGAACCAGTACATACAGCTTCACCACCTGCTTCAGCAGTTGCTGTTAATGACATTGATATAACTAGAGCAGAATTTGCTGCGTCCTTACCAACAGCCTGAGCAGCTGCAGTAAAAGAGTTTTCGCATTCTTCAACCCAAGTAGCTTTTTCTTCTTCAGAAAGTGTACTAAAAGTAATTCCTTGAATAGCTGTACATTCTGTTACATCTGCCAGAGCAGTACCTGTAGCATTATTTAGCATGTTTTCAGCAGTTTGTGTTTGTACAATATTAGTATAAGATACATAATCTCCCCCACAAGCAATTATTAAGGCTACCAAACTTATCATAAAAATTTTCAACATATATAATACCCTTAATCTACTTGTCTTAATCTACTTGCCTTAATCTTGGATCTAGCCTATCTCTAAGCCAATCTCCTAAGAAATTCAAAGCCAAAACAACAAAGAAAATTGCTCCACCTGGAACCATTACTTGATGAGGAGCAATAGCTAAATAATCTCTTCCTTCATTTGTCATTACACCCCATGCTGGAGTAGGAGGTTGAATACCAGCTCCTACGAAACTTAAAACTGATTCAGCTAAAATAAGTGAACTTGTATTCAACGTTGCCACAACAACAGCTGTATTTAGAACTCCTGGGAAAATATGTCTATATAAAATTCTAAATGTAGTTGCTCCATTTATTTTAGCACTAGCAACAAAATCAAGTTCTCTAATGATTAAAGTCTGAGCTCTAATAACCCTTACAAAACCACTCCATGCAATTAGAGCAAGTACTCCCATAAGTACAGTTAGTCCTCTTCCAAAAATCAAAGTAACTACTAAAGCAACCATTAAGAAAGGCAAAGCATACCAAATGTCTACGAACCTAGTAATTAATTCATCTATTAACCAAGGACTTAAAATCGATATTCTTTTCTTTTTACCCTTATAAGTTATATTAAATCCAATATTGGGTTCATATCTTTGTGCAGTATAACCAGCAATTAACCCTAAAGTTACTCCAATACTCATTCCTGCTACCAAAGAAATCCCTACAACCATCATAGAAATTTGAGCACCATGAAGAAGTCTACTAAAAACATCTCTACCAACATGGTCATTACCCATAAAGTGATATCCATCTGGCCAAAAGTCCAACACTTTTGTATCTATTCTAATAACTTGAAGATCTAAGAAAATAACATCATTACCACCCTCAATAATGTCTTCATTTGCTATAATTTCAAAAATTACCAAGTCACCGTCTTGAGTTACGGTTTTGAAAAGAATATCAGGGGTATTTGGAGATTCTTCGTTCCAACCAATCTCATCTTGAAGAAAACCATTCTGATTAATATCAAACATTCTGTTATCTGTAGGTAACTCATAACTAGTAGTAAAAGTTGTTCCTGCAGAAATATCAATTGATGTTAAATCAAATCCACCTTTTGCTTTAGTTGGAAATTTTATATCAACTGTTCCAGGAGGATTATGTCTAGCTCTAACATCTCCTATATCTCTTTCGTAAGGGGCAACAGTTGGCCCAATAATAGCAGCAATCACTAAAACAACTAATATTACTAGAGGCAAAACAGGATATTTTCTTAGAAATCCCCAGCTTACCTTTAGATAAAAAAGAGGATTGGCTTTAGAAAGTGCAGTTTCTGTAGTCATAATTTTTAAATTCTCCTTTTTAGTTTAATCTCACTCTAGGGTCAATAATTGTATATGCAATATCTGCTAATGTTGCAAAAATTAAATAAATCAAAATGAATACAAAAACTGTTCCTAATAATAAAGGAAAGTCATTGTCATTAACAGCTCTGTACAGTGCATCATAACCAATTCCAGGCCATGAAAAAATTATTTCAACAACAAGAGCTCCATTTAGCCATCCTGAGAAAATCAAAAGCGCACTTGTAACAGGTGCAATAAGAGCATTTCTTAATGCATGTTTAAATATTACAGTTCCAAATCCAACTCCTTTTGCTCTTGCAAGTCTTATATATTCAGAATCTAATATTTCTAACATTGAAGATCGAGTTAATCTCATAAGAGCTGCTGCAGCTCCCCAACCAAGAGCTACACAAGGTAAAATATAATCCTTATAGTTAAAATCAGGGTTCCTACCTCCAGCTGGTAATAATGGAGCACCATTTATTGTAATCCATTGATTAAATATATATATCAATATTAGACCTGTAACAAAAGGAGGCGCAGCTTGACCTACAAGTGCAGCACCTCTCGCGAGATAATCCCAAAAAGTTCCCCTATAAACCGCGGCAACTACACCGGTTGGAATTCCAAGTAATATAGCAAATGCCCAACCTCCTAAAGCTAATTCAAGAGTTGCTGGTATTTTTGCTTTAAGAATATCAGTTACAGCCATTTGCCTAGCGAGAGAAATACCTAAATCTCCTCTTAAGGTTCTTCCTATCCATTTTGTATATCTCACATGAAATGGATCATTCATACCTAATCTTTCACCTAGCTTATCCCATTGTTCTTGAGTTATACCATTTCCACTATCAGGAACAAATAATAATCTTGGATCATTATGAAAATTAGTTAAAGTAAATACTGCTAAAGTAGCACCTATAATTGACAGGAATGAAGAAAAAAATCTCCCAATTAAAAATCGTAGCATAGCAATCTCTCTTATATATATATTATGTTCAAAACTTCTTTGTCTGATGGTACAAAAAAAGTGGGAAGAAATAAAGCTTTCTTCCCACTTTTTTCATCAAATTGACATTATTATCAATTTATACCCAAAATTACCTTTTCATAACTAATAATTCTGGGTTTTCAGAAACGTTAGCATAGTGTTGTTGAGGAGCATTCCATGATTCGATTTTGTCATTTACAACAATACCTTTAGGTACTTGGTAAACACCAGCATATTGTAGCCAATACATACTGTAGTCAACAATGTCTTTGTGCATTTCTACTCTTTTAGAAGCATCTTTCTCCATTAGAACGTTTGATACACTTCTTGCTCCAGCTTTTGATTCAAAACCACAACCCCATGAAGGACGTGTTCTTGAAGTATCAACCGGAGGAATAGGCCAGTCTTCAGGCCATACATTTGAATGTACATCACAGTTCTTTAATACAGGAAGAAATTGCTCTCTTCTTTTCATTCTAGGTGAAATTACTCCACCGTAGTCTTCAACTAGTCCAGAAATTTCAATTCCTAATCTAGCCCAGTCACTCATAACAGTGTCAGCTACTTCAAGTCCTACTGGACCTGCTTCAGCTGCATATGCTTGAAGAACTAAACCGTCAATGGCTCTGTTTCCATCAGCATCTGCTGGGTAACCAGCTTGGTCTAGTAGAGCTCCAGCAGCTTCGATGTCTCCATCAGGAAGCTCGTATATTACTCCACCAGTGTCTGAAGTTTTGTCACCATAAGCAGTCCAAACTCCTGTATCTCTTGTTGGATCCCAACCAGGGTATTCAGGTCCCATGTACTCAGAGTAAATAGGAGTTCCGATTCCATTTAATAATGAATCGTTAATACCATTTCTGTCTAGAGCTGTAGAAAGAGCTAATCTTACTAGTCTAGCTTGTTCCATGTCAGTCATACCTGCAGGGTTGTCAGTATCTGTATATCTAACAACTGAAGAGTCTGTTGGTCCTTCGTGGTATGAATCTTCTTGCCATGGGTCACCAATCCATGCAACATCAGTATCGTAAGCAGGAGAATCCCAAGGATTCAAAGCTTCACCTGTTCTAGCATGGGTTTCTTCCCAAAGGTTACCTGGGAATATGATTGATTGTCCAACGTATCCACCTGGCATAGTCTCTAAGAATCTTAGATCTGATGAACCAGATACAACATCAGCAAGTAGTTTATAGTCAACTACAGCCATGTCTACTTCTCCACTGTTTAACATAGCAACTTGAGTTTGTGACTCAGGAACTTGAATTACTTCAATTTCAGCTACATCACCAGTTTTTCTCCAGTGATCTTCAACAGCAAATACTGAACATCTATCTCCAGCAGTACATGTACCGTGAACATAAGGTCCTGTCATTACAGCATTTTTACTTGCCCAGTCAGCACCCATAATATCCACGTGGTGAACAGCACCTTGCACAGGAGCAGCACCTAAACAACCGAATTCAGAAAGAGGTAAACAGAAAAATACTGGACTTACCAATCCAACTTCGAATGTTAAATCACTAACAACACTAGCTTTAGTAAAGATAGCACCAACGTCTCCAGAATCTGGATATGAACTATCAGGGTTAACTGTACCGTTAACTGTGTTGAACCAATCTACTCTGTCCGCTGCAGTAACATAACCAAAGTCAGTATCTTCGTATCCTTTAGGAGACTGCCATTTCATTCCAGCGTTAAGCTCGATTGTAACTTTAGTTCCAGCAGGGTCGATAGACCATGATTTTGCCATTTCAGGGGTCATAGCATTACCTTTTTCAAATCTGAAAAGGTGTTCTCCAATACCAATCAAGTCAGCAGCAGACCATTTATAAGGACCAGACCATGGAGTTCCAAATACTGGATTTACCTCATGATGAGCTCTTATAAGTTTTCCGCTAGGGCCACTTGGCGCTGATGTTGAAGATGAAGATGCGCTAGCAGCTTTTGTAGCTTTACTTGCTTTTTTAGCAGGTGCAGCTTTAGCAGCAGCTTTAGGCGCTGCAGGTGCAGCAGCTTTAGCAGCAGGCGCAGCTTTAGCAGCAGGCGCAGCAGGTGCAGCAGCTTTAGGCGCAGCAGGTGCAGCAGCAGGAGCAGCAGATGAAGCAGCAGTTGCGCTATCATCGTCGCCTCCACAGGCAACCACTAGAACCATAAGCATGGATACAACAAGCAAACCAGCTAACATACCGGATTTACGTAGTATATTTATACTCATAAAAATTTCCTCCAAACATTTATCCACTAGAACCTAGTGAATTTGTTTAATTAATGCAAATTACCTATGTTCCCTATGTTCTTTGCTCTTTTTAATACTTTATTTTCTATCTATCTATACGTTAGACTAAGTAATCATACTTAGATCTAACATTTGCATAGACAAAATATTAATAAAACAAATGACCATAGATAAATCTACAGGTTCATCGTAGGGTATATATAATATTAAATAATGTCAAGCAAATTTAAGTTAAAATTTACATTAATAAAACAAACGTTTTTGAACTGAAAAATGGATAATATATGTATAAAATTACAAGTCTAGAATTTAGAAGATTTTCAGCTAATCATCACAATGCATCAAGAAATTGGTTAATACCCATTATAAAAACAAATGACCCTAATGTTTATGGAATTGGAGATTCAAGCTCTTTAGGAGATGACGAAAGAATCATCGATGAAATTAAGTATTTGTTTGATAAATATTTAGTTGGGAAAAACCCTGTTGATACAGAAGCTTTGTGGTTATTAATGTATAACAACTCTATGCAAAGAGGAGGAAGAATATCTACCACAGCAATTTCAGGAATAGACATTGCTTTATGGGACATTAAAGGGAAAATTTTAAACCAACCAATATATAGATTATTAGGTGGTTCTTTAAGAAATAAATTAATGGTTTATGCAAATGGCTGGTACACTAATCCTGGGACACCTGAAGAAAATTCTAAAGAGGCAAAAATAGTAATAGAAATGGGGTATAAAGCTTTAAAGTTTGATCCATTTGGGCAGAAAAATTTTTATCGTCTATCTAAATCAGAATTTTCATTGAGTGAACAGAGAATTTCTGCCGTTAGAAAATCAGTTGGCGAAGATATTGAAATATTAATTGAAGGGCATGCTAAGTTTAATCTTATGAATGCTATTAAGATTTCAGACATGATTAAAAAATATAATCCTTTATTTTTTGAAGAACCTGTTTCAGAAGAAAGAATTGAAGAATTAATACAATTGAAAAAAAGTACAAATATGTCTATTGCTACAGGAGAAAGACTTTATAGTAAATTCCCCTTTGCTGAAATTGTAGAAAAAAATGCTGCAGATGTTTTACAGCCAGATATTGCAAATGCAGGAGGCATAACGGAATTGAAAAAAATTGCTATTATTGCAGAGTCTAAACATATTACAATCGCTCCTCATAATACCTGCTCTCCAGTAGGTGCAATTGCTGAAATGCATTTAAGCAAATCAATTCCTAATTTTGAAATTATGGAATATCATGCTGAATTTTACTCAAAACAATACTTTACAGTTTTTAATGGTTTTCCTCGACAAAAGAATGGCTTTGTTACAATTACAGATAAACCAGGTTTAGGTTTAGAATTAAATGAAAAAGAAATAAAAAAATATCCCCCTTATAATAATACTGATGCAAAAGGTGGGGCTTTTAAAACGATATAAAAATATAAAGGAAAGAAAAAATGATAGAAAATACAATATTAAAAAAAAATAAAGATGGTAAAAAAGCAAATGTTTTTGATTTAACGTTTCCTTCTTTACAATTAGTTGAACTAGCATCTCATGCAGGCTTTGATGCTATAAATTGTGATGGAGAACATGGAAATTTCTCACCAGAATCTATTGATGATATTTGCAGAGTAGCTAACGGATACGGAATGTCAGTAGTAGCAAGAGTTCCAGATAAAAGTCCATATTGGATTAATTTATTTTTAGATAGAGGAATTCAAGGTATTACTGGCCCGCATGTAGAAAACAAAAAAGAAGCTCAAGATTTTGCAGATGCATGCTTATTTCCTCCACATGGTAACCGATCTTGGGGAGGAGGCAGAGGTACTGAATTTAACGATGATATAAAATTAAATGAATATGGTGGAAAATTGGATTTTGCTAAATGGACTAATAAAAATATGCTGGTCATTGCTCAAATAGAATCAGTCTCTGGATGGGATAATTTAAATGAAATACTAGAAGTTGAAGGTTTGTCTGGTATTACTGGAGGACCCAATGATCTAGCTGCTTCAATGGGTATCCCTGGGGAGCCTAATAATCCAAAAAGAGAAAAATTAACAAATGATATAGATAATATTGCAAGAGAAAAAAACAAATTAGTAGCAATAGATATTATGAGAAATTTAAGTATTCAGAGCTTAATGATAGAAAATGGTAGAAAATTTGTGAATGAGGAAAATGAATGAATAATAAATATAATCTCTATGTAGGAGAAAAAAAAATTTTCTTACATGGAGATTACTTAAGATATAAAAATAGTGATTTTGAAAATACCGAAGTTTTAATTGAAAAAATTAGTAGCGTTTCAATTAAAAAATTAAAAAATTACTATAAAAATATTTTTTGGTCATTAGCAGGTTTTTTTGCATCATTAGTTTCATGGTATTTTTTAGAGGAAAATTTTCTTAACAATTTATTGTCCATTTTATGCTTTTTGGGAGCTACATTTTTTTTAATAGCTTACTTTGTTTTATCAAACTATTTTCTATTAGAAATAAATACCAATAGAAATACAATACAAATTGAATTCCCTATTAATAAAATGAACTTAGTAGAAAAATTTAAAAAAAGATTACTTGATAGGATTTTTACTAATTAATAATTATAAAAAAACTATTAAGTAGTAAAGTTTAATTGAGGCATAACACTTATACTTTTAGGTTCTTTAATGAAATTATCTTCTAAGTAATCTATCAAACCTCTGCAAGCTATCATTATGCCATTATCAGTGCAATGTTTCTTTTCAGGGAAAATCACATTTACATCTTTGATATCTTCAAAATTTCTTCTTAAAAATCCGTTCGCTGCAACACCACCTGAAACAAGAATGGTTTTGCAATTGTATTCTTTAGCAACAGCTAAAGATTTAGTCATAAGAACATCTAAAACTGATTGTTGAAAAGCATTTGAAATTTTAGCAATTTCAAATGCTGTATCTTGTTCATTCAATTTATTTTTATATATTTTTTCTTCTGCTAATTTTTTTGTAGCTGTTTTTAACCCACTAAAACTAAACTCACTGCTATCACTCAACCAAGCCCTAGGTAACTTATAATCATTTTTATCAGATTTTTCTGCCCATTTTTCTATAATTGGACCACCGGGGTATCCTAATCCTAAAATTCTTGATACTTTATCAAAAGCCTCACCTACAGCATCATCTCTTGTTTGACCAATCATACTAAAAGAATGATAATCATTCATCAAAACTAATTCAGTGTGACCTCCTGAAATTATCAAAGAAACACAAGGAAAAACTCCATTTTTGTTAAAATTAAATTTTTCACCTTCAATAAAACACGCTGAAATATGACCTTCTAGATGGTTTACTCCTATTAAAGGAATATTAAGCGATAAAGATAAGGCCTTAGCAAAATTTAATCCAACTAGTAAAGATCCTGCGAGTCCTGGTCCATTAGTTACAGAAATTGCTCTAATATCTTGTAAATTTATCTTTGCTTCTTTAATAGCTTCCTTTACAACCTTATGTATATTAATTAGATGTGCTCTTGATGCTAATTCTGGAATTATGCCTCCATATGGAGCATGAGTTTCTATTTGAGATGCAATCACATTACTTAAAATATTTCCTTCAGAATCAACAATTCCACAGGCAGTCTCATCGCAAGATGTTTCTATTCCAATTATTGTCATTTTTATCTTTCTATTTTTTTTAGAGGACTTTAAATATATATTAATTTAGATTAATTTAGTCTAATTAATATATGAGAAATAAAAAAACTGCTAAAAGGAGATTATTTTTAATTTTTGCCTTAATTGGCTGTTTTTTTGCTTTTTTTCAACCTACGTGCGGAGCATTTACTAGAGTAAGTGGCTCAGGAGATGGTTGCCCAGATTGGCCAACTTGCTTTGGCTCATGGATCCCTCCATTTAATGATATTCATGCTGTAATAGAGTGGAGCCATAGAACTTCAGGAACGCTTTTTGGATTAGTATCAATAATGTTGGTCATTATTTCATTTCTAATTTATAAAAAATTTAACCCTACAGTAAAAATTTATTCAATTGCTTTGATTTTAATAGTCATTGTTGGGGGTATCGGAGGAATCGTTGTTTTATCAGATTTGAACCCAGCTATAAGAACTGTTCATTTAGCTGGAGCTCAAGCTGTTGCGGCACTAATGGTAACTGCTTTTGTTATTGAAACTATTAGACCTCAAAAAAACATACCTAAAAATATTAAAACCATGGTCTATATTACTGCTTTTCTTGCTATATCATCTCTTCTTTCTGGTGCTTATGCTGTTTGGCAAGGAGCTGGTGCAGTTTGTTATAAATGGCCTTTATGCAGTGACTATATAGTTCCAAAATATACTAACCAATGGATTCATATGACACATAGGCTTATTTCATTAGGTTTATTGTTATATATATTTAGATTATCTATAAACCTAATGAAATTTGGTTTTTCTTCAATTTTAGGAAAGATTGCGATAATTTTATTAATGAGTGGTGTTTTACAAACGCTTATAGGAGCATCAATCCCATTATCAGAGTTTACAGTTTGGTCAAGATCACTTCATTTAGGATTAGCCACAATAGTTTGGATGGTTTCTTTTTCAATTATAATTATTATAAGAAATCAAGAAAGATCTAAAAATTAATTCTAAATTATCATTAATCAATCAATATTTTCTACTTACTAAACCAAGAGTTTTAACTTTACTTATATTTACTAGTATAAGTGGAGCATTTCTTGCTAAACAAGGAATACCAGGTCTAATAGAAACTATAGGTTTACTTATAGGAGGATACTGTTCTGCCGGTTCTGCAGCTACTTTAAATATGTATTTTGAAAAAGAAATAGATCAAAATATGGGAAGAACAAAACATAGACCTATTGCAGAAGGTATAATTTCTTCAAAAAATGCCCTGTTATTTGCAATAATTCTAGCTATAGTTTCGTTTTTAAGCCTATTGTTTATAAATAATCTACTGTCTGCACTTTTGGCATTAGGAGGAGGTTTTTTTTATGTTGCTATTTACACTTTATATCTAAAAAAACGAACTATACAAAACATTGTAGTTGGAGGTGCAGCAGGAGCTTTTCCTCCTCTTGTTGGATATGCAGCAATAAGCAATACTATAACATTGGAAGCGATATATTTATTTGTTATTATATTCTTCTGGACACCACCTCATTTTTGGGCACTTGCCATAATGATTAAAGATGATTACGCAAAAGCTAAAATTCCCATGCTCCCTGTAGTTAAGGGAGTAGAAAATGCCGCACTACAAATATTTCTTTATAGTATTCTTCTAATTCTTATAACAACTTTGACAATTCTTGTATCGCCTTCATTAGGAATGATATACATGATCAGCTCATTAATTCTAGGGGTAATCCTTATTTACAAATCATTTAAGTTATATAAGTCATTAGAAAGATCAGAAGCAGTTTCTACATATAAATATTCTTTATTATATTTATTCTTACTTATGAGTGCAATTATGATTGATAGTGCAGTAAATTTTCTTGAGTTCTAAATTTACTTTTTCACTTGTTCAACAAGAGAAGTAAATCCTTCTGGTTCTCTAATAGCCAATTCAGCTAAAGATTTTCTATCTATAATAATTTTTTTCTGTGTGAGTAAATTTATAAATTTAGAGTAAGACAATCCATGTAGTCTAGTTGCAGCATTAATTCTAGTTATTGATAAACTTCTCATAGTCCTCTTTTTTAGGTGTCTATGCTTAGTTGAATAATTCAAAGCATGAGTTAATGATTCTTTAGCTGCCCTCACTCTTGTTCGAGCTGCACCTCTATGACCCTTAACTTGGCTTAGAATAGCTTTATGTTTTCTTCTGGTGGTCATGCCACCTTTTACTCTAGACATATTTCTCCTAGTTAAATATTAATCTTAAATAAGTTTCTTAATTTTATCTGAAATTCTTGAAGAATCCAGTGCAACTTTACCACCTAACAATCTTTTCACTCTCTTAGATTTTTTTCTTCTAAGATGACTTTTAGGTCCTTTTGTTCTGACTAGTTTCCCTGTTCCAGTAACATGAAATCTTTTTTTTGCAGCTTTATTTGTTTTAATTTTAGGCATAGTAATTCTCTGTATTATCTATTATGTAACTTATTTATTCTTTTTCTTTACTCTTCATTGTACCTTGAGGTAATGAAGGTGAAACTACTAAGCTCAAGGTTCTTCCTTCATTTGAAGGCCTTTTATCTAATTTAGCCATATCTTTCACTCCTTCAGCAACAGATCTTAAAACTTTCATTGCAAAATCAGGGTGAGCTTGTTCTCTACCTCTTAAAACTACTGCCACTCTCACTTTAGATCCGTCATCAAGTAATGATCTGACTTTTTTTATCTTAAGTTCAACATCATGCTTTGAAGTTCCAGGCCTTAACCTAACTTCTCTTTGAGTTTGTGTAGTTTTAGCCTTATTTTTTTTGTCTCGTTTAGAGATATTATATTTAAATTTTCCATAATCTAATAATCTACAAACCGGAGGGTCTTGATTCGGAGAAACTTCAACCAGATCCAATCCATTATCTATAGCCATTTGTAAAGCTTCACTTGTCTTCAAAATTTTAGAATTTGCTTGGTCATCACCAGAAATCAGACGCACTGAGTTAGTTTTGATTCTGTGATTTACTCTGTATTCTTTGGCTATTTTTTTCTCCTGTATAAAGACTATTTAAATAAAAATTTACTTGTCTATAGTATCATAACTCTCTATTTCTTAAGTTATTAAAATTATTAAAAAATAAAAATATAAAAAATATTAACACATTGATGTATTCAATGGAGATTTTCTAAATACTAAACATGATTTTTCTTGCATGAATGATGAATTGAAATTCAATCTTAAAGATTTTCTTATCAGAAGTGATTGTTTAGATTACATAAAAGGATTGCTACTAGCTTAAACTAATTACATTTACCCCAAAGGCCCATATTATATTTTCTAGATATTTTTTCATAAATTACTCCAATTTACTGGATTTAACAGGTCTGTATCATTGATTGATAATTCTTCAGGAATAGGGGGAAGATTGCCATCGATAGCATTAATAATATTTTGCAACTGATCTTTATTATCGACACCTACTAAAACTTTGGATATCTCAGGTATTGAAATCATATATCTAATGGTCGCTTCTAGAGCTGATAATTTATTATCAGCAAGCCATTCATGCCAAAATTTCCATAAACGACTCCATCTATCAAACTGATTTGGTCTCTTCTTGTGATCCATTAATAATAGACCTTGTAAAAAAATGGAACGCGTGTGTATCTCTATACCCTTAGAATAGATTTTATTTAATATTCCGTTATCAATTAAACGTCTATCTAAAATATTCATTGGAAATTGAATAATATCAATATCAAATCTATCAATAATCTTTATTAATTGACTATCAATATAAGCAGAAACGCCAATTTTATTAACTAAGCCCTGCTCTTTGAGAATTTGAAGTTGATTAAAAATCATTTCGCCACCAGGCTTTAATAGATCTTCACCATGATGGACTAATAATCCATATAGTGATTTTTGTTTTAATAATTTTAGAGACTGATATAAATCATTGATTACGAATCTCGCCACTTTTTCAGTAATAACTTCTTGGTCAAAACTTCTAGTTTTGGTTACAATATCAAAATCTTGAGTATTTACATCTCCCAATACTTGTTCACTAGATCCATAAAGTTTGGCAGTATCTAATAATTTTATATGATTATTGCGCGCACAATTTATAATATTAATCACTTCATTTGACTGAACCTTGACACCTGAATTGATACCATAATCTATACCAAATTGAACTGATCCTAGTGCTATTTTAGACATATCTCTTAACTTTCCAGGGTTATCAATAATTTCTTTACACACATGCCGAAGAAATTTATATCCTTTATTTTTTCCAAGTTGATTTAGAATTTTTCATAAAAAAAGTTTAGCAGATTAGAAGGACAAAAAAATCCAATGTTTATAATATATGTATGAATAAATTTATAGCTACAGCTTTATTTCTTATGACCTCAATGATGCTATTAATTATCTTTGGTTCATGGTTTCTTGGTAGAGAAGTTACTCCTACTTCAAATGCTTATATAGATTGCCTACAAGAAAGAAATGAGAAAAATAAATATGATGTAAAGTCAGGACTATATGATAGAAGTAACTTTGATAGATTTTTTTTATCTGGAGAGCCAGACTATTTCTATCTCTATAATAGGAGTAATACCTTACAGGATGATTATTTGCTTTGTTCTGGAATGTATGAAAAAGACTATAGAGATCATGTTGATATAAGAGGTATAAAGTATCCAAGGTTCAACACCAACCAAGAATTCATTTCTGAGTAAATTCTCATGTCGCTTATGTCGGATGCATTATCTAATCTAAGTATAGATATAGGTTTTAATATAGGGAGCACAACCCGACATCGGGCAACAATGCGACATTTAGAGCTGTTTTATTTAGAGTTATTTTGTTTGCACGGCATATTTGAAAATAAACTATTAAAAAAAAATTAATGATATTTATATTGCTCAATTATAAAAATAATAAAAAAATCGATTAGCTTTATGATAAGATTTTAGTATAAATTACTATAAATATGATAGGATTTTAGTATAAAGCTAATTTGATTTAGTAGAAAAAATTACATGAATAAAAAACTCTTTAAAAACAGCATAACCTATATTATCGCAGGTATTTTCTTAGTAATAGCATTTTACTTTTTCTTAGGTAATTCATTTGAAAATTCAGAAGAAAAAGATTTAGGTCACTTAGTTAGAATTTCAAAAAGTGCTGAAGGAACTGCTTATCCAGTAAATATACAGGTAAGTGGAGATAAACTAACATATTCAAAAAATGGAGAGGTTTTTAAAGCCACCAAAGAACCAGGAACAAGTGTATATGAAATAATGTCCGCTTCAGGAATTGAAGCATCTGCTTACTCAGTTGAAGTTAAAAATGGAGGTGGATTAGGCACAGTATTCTCTATTATATTAGGTTTATTGCCATTTATTTTAATGTTTGGTTTTTTGTTTTTTATAATGAAACAAGCACAAAGTGGAGGTAGTGGTGCCATGAGCTTTGGGAAAAGTAAAGCAAAAATGTTCGTGGGAACTAAAGCTAATGTAACTTTTTTTGACGTAGCAGGTTTACCTGAAGCTAAAGAGGAATTAGAGGAAGTCGTAGAATTTCTAAAATTTCCAGATCGATTTACTTCAATTGGAGCAAAAATACCTTCTGGAGTTCTTCTTGTTGGTCCTCCTGGAACAGGTAAAACACTTATTGCAAGAGCAGTAGCTGGAGAAGCTGGAGTTCCTTTTTTCTCAATATCAGGTTCTGAATTTGTAGAAATGTTTGTTGGAGTAGGGGCTTCAAGAGTAAGAGATTTATTTACCCAAGCGAAAAGACATTCGCCATGTATAATTTTTGTTGATGAAATTGATGCAGTAGGAAGACACAGAGGATCAGGTTTAGGGGGAGGGCATGATGAAAGAGAACAAACTTTAAATCAAATTTTAGTTGAGATGGATGGTTTTGAAGTAACCAATAATGTAATTGTAATTGCCGCAACAAATAGGGCCGACATATTAGACCCAGCACTTTTAAGACCTGGAAGATTTGACAGAAGAGTCACCATAGATAACCCAGATCTTGTTGGTAGAACAGAGATATTAGAGGTGCATTCTAAAGGAAAACCAATTGATAAAAAAGTCGATCTGGGAACTATAGCAAAGCAAACACCTGGTTTTTCAGGTGCAGATTTAGCTAACCTTATAAATGAATCTGCTTTACTCGCTGCTAGAAAACGAGCAAAAATTATTCATCTCGCTGATTTAACTGAAGCAATTGATAGAGTCTCAATGGGGCCTGCTAGAAAATCTAAAGTAATTAGTGAAAAAGAAAGAAAGCTAGTTGCATATCATGAATCTGGACATGCTGTTGTTTCTTACTTTATTCCTGAAGGAAAGAAAGTAGGAAAAATAACTATTGTTTCTAGAGGACATGCTGGAGGATTTACAAGATATGAACAAGAAGATCAATCTTTGATGACAAAAATAGAGTTAGAAGCTATGATTGCATCTTTAATGGGAGGTAGAGAAGCTGAAGTCATTACTCATGATGGCGTTTTTACCACTGGAGCATCCAATGATTTTGAACAGGCAACAAAAATAGCAAAAGAAATGGTTATGACTTACGGAATGATCCCAGGCTTACCTCAAAGAGCTTATGGTAAAAAACAACAGGCTCTTTTTCTTGGAAGAGGACAGGGTGATGAACAAGATTATTCAGAGGAAACTGCAGTAAAGATAGATAAAGAAATTTCCTTACTATTAACAGAAGGAAAAAATAGTGCAAATAAAATTCTAAAAAAACATAAAAAGCAATTAGATCTTTTAGCTGAAGCTTTATTAAAATATGAAACTTTAGATGCTGATCAATTTAAAGATCTTATGGTAGGAAATAAAATTTCTTTTAGTGATAAAGAAACCAAAATTAGTGAACAAGAAAATGATTCAGTAAAATATAAGCCCAAAAAAGGATTTCCTGAACCACAATCTTCATGATTATTTTTGAAAATCAAACTTTTAAAATAGAGTCTTTTATTTCAGGATCGCTTAAAAACAACTCATATTTATTTATTTCCAAACCTACACATCATTCAATCATAATTGATATTCCTGATAATCCTAAAGAGTTAATAAATGCAATCCCTAAAAATAAATTAGATAAATCTAATACAACACAAGCTATAATTACTCATGGACATTATGACCACATTGAAGGAATAGACTTTGCAAAAAATAGACTAGGAGAGATAAATATTTCAATAGGTTTAGAAGATTCTAAACATCTAAATTATTCAGGTAAAATTTCAAAACTTAAAAGATCTAATAAAATCATTAATGAAGATTTAGAATTAGAAATAATTTACACCCCCGGTCATACTGCAGGTTCTATTTGTTTATATTTAGAAATTGATGATAAAAAGTTTTTATTTACTGGAGATACTTTATTCCCTGGTGGTCCAGGTAAAACGATTGATTCAAATAGTTTTAATAAAATTTACAACTCAATAACTAAAATTATTTATAACCTTCCTGATGAAACAATCATATTCCCTGGACATGGCAATTCTATTTCTATAAAACAATCAAAAAAAGAATTTAGTAATTTTAAATTTAATAGTCATTTATTTGGTAATATTACTTGGAATCAGTAATGGATAGAACAAATAAATATAACCCTATTTTAGATTTATTTTTTTTTATTTTCTTACTTCTTTTTATTATTCTATTAGATCAGTATGTTTCTAAATTATTAGAATTTATCTTCATTTCTGAAAATAGAAATATACTTATTTTTTTGATTTTTTCAATAATTTTAATTTTGTTTTATAAGCTTTCTATTTTTTATGCTAACAAAATAAAAGTGTCAAATTATTTAATATATATTTTAACTTCATTTGTTGTATTTTTATCAATAATTAAATTTATTATTAACTCAAATACAACAAGTATTATTTTAGAAGTTTTTTTAGTAGATATTGGAGCAATATATATAATTTTTCAAATAATTAAAAGATACGATTTAAATATAAAAAAATGGTTAGGTCTAAAGTTGTTTTCATTCAGGAAAATAAAATTTTTGGGGTTTTATTTTCTTGCTTGGCCAATAATAATTTTATGGTCTCAATTGATTGAATATTTAAATTTAGAAATATTCAAAAGTAATAATTATTCTGAAGAGATATTTAATTCCCTAAATAATAATTATGTACTAATATTTTTCATGGCATGTATTATTGCCCCTTTTTGCGAAGAAATAATATTTAGAGGTTATATATACAAAGTTATTAGAGATAAATCAAATGTTTTTTTTGCAATAATTATTAACTCTTTGATTTTTGGGGCTATACACTTTGAACCTTCTGCCATTGTACCGGCTGCTATTCTTGGTGTAGCATTATCTATGGTTAGACTAAAAACAAATAGTTTATTACCATCAATAGCCATACATACTTTTCATAACCTTTTAGCACTCATAGTTACAGCACAAACAATATAATAATAATAAAAGGAGTTTTTTTGATTTTAGAAAAAATTAATGCTGATAATAAAACATCAATAATACCTTTTATTACCTGTGGTTATCCAAACTTGGAAGATTTTATTGAATTACTAATTGCTATTGAAAATTCTGGTGCAAGTGTAATTGAAATTGGAATTCCCAATAGCGACCCACTTGCAGAAGGCTTAACCATTCAATATTCAAGCAAGATAGCTATAAATAACGGAGTAAATACAAATAAGTGTATAGAAATAGTTAAAATGGCTAGATTAAAAGGACTCACAATTCCTGTAGTTCTCATGGGTTATTACAATAATATTTTGGCCTATGATATAAAAAAATTCTGCAAGGACTCAAATGAAGCTGGCGTGAATGGACTTATTGTTGCAGATTTACCTATTTATGAAGCTGATACTCTAATAAAAGAAACAATTGTAAATAATATTTCTTATATCCCTTTATTATCCGTAAATTCTGCAAAACCAATAATAGAAAAGGCTTGTAAAATAGCTTCCGGTTTTATTTATTGTGTTTCCGTGCTTGGAGTTACAGGAGAAAGAAAAATTACATTTGATAGAGTTAAAACTTTAGTAAATTCTGTTAAAATTTATACAGATACGCCAGTCGCAGTGGGTTTTGGTGTTTCAAATAAATCAGATGTAAATAATATAGGTAAATTTGCAGATGCAGCTATAGTTGGATCTGCATTAATAAATCAATTAAAAAATAATAGAGATGGTAATATGATTAAAATAGCTAAAAGCTTTATTTCAAGTTTAATTGAATAGTAAATATGAATAGTAAATAGTAGTAATAAAGAGGTAGCGATGCATGTAAGAGGTGTTCGAGGGGCCACAACAGTCAAAGAAAATACTAAAGAAGAAATAATAAAAGAGACATCAAATCTTCTCCAAGAAATTTTATCTGTAAATAATATAAATTCAGAAGATATTGCTTCTATAATATTTACAACTACAATTGATGTTAACTCTGAATTTCCAGCCGTTGCAGCGAGAGAAATTCTTTATTTAAATACTGTGCCATTATTAAATATGCATGAAATAAATAATCCAAATGGATTAAAATTTTGTATTAGAATACTAATTCATTGGAATACTAATACAAAACAAAATGATATAAAACATGTGTATCTCAATAAAGCAACAAATTTAAGAACAGATCTTTAAATTAGGCAAATATAATAAAATTAAGTTAGACTTGTTACAAGGTAAAATTAAATGAACAACAAATATTACACATATTATTATTTTAGAGGTCTAGAGTCTTTTTAGCGTGTGTGCGTTTTACCGAAATCATCTAAAGGCTCTCTAAAAGAGCCTTTTTTTTATTAAAATATAAAAAATAAACATATAAAGGGAAAAAATGAAAAATATTCAAAACTTAAATATTAAAGAGATAGTTAATTTACCATCTCCTGATTCATATATTAATGATATTCCTGCAACAAATAGTCAAAGTTCACTAGTTGAGAATTCTAGAAATACAATTAAAGAAATCATAAATGGGAAAGATAAAAGATTACTTTTATTAGTTGGTCCATGTTCAATTCATGACTCTAAAGCTGGAATTGAGTATGCAAAAAAATTAAAGAAGCTATCAGAAAAAGTAAAAGAAAATATTTTTATAGTCATGAGAGTATATTTTGAAAAACCCAGAACTACTATAGGTTGGAAAGGATTGATTAACGATCCAGACCTAAATGGTACTTTTAACATCCCAAAAGGTATAAAGCTTGGCAGACAAATTTTATCTGAAGTTACAGAAATAGGTTTACCAACAGCAACAGAATTTTTAGACCCTTTTACTCCTCAATACATAGGAGACTTTGTATCATGGGGAGCAATTGGAGCAAGAACTACTGAGAGTCAAACTCATAGACAAATGGCAAGTGGTTTATCAATGCCGATAGGTTTTAAAAATGGCACAGGAGGATCAGTTCAACTTGCAATAGATGCTATGATTGCTTGCGAAGGTGAACATGCATTTCTTGGTATTGATGATGAAGGTAAAACTTCAGTTGTTACAACAAAAGGAAATGATGCAAATCATGTTATTCTTAGAGGCGGAGCTACTGGAACAAATTATGATGAGGAATCTGTTAAGAGTGCTCAAGAATTATTAGAAAAAAGTGGGTTAGAACCTAATATCGTAGTAGATTGTTCCCACGGTAATTCAAATAAAGATCACAATAGACAGCCAATTGTATTTAATGATGTAATTAGCCAAAAAGTAAATGGTAATAGTAAAATTATTGGTATTATGCTAGAAAGTAACATTAATCCAGGTGGACAATCCTTAGAAGATGATTTATCAAAACTTCAATATGGAGTTTCAATAACTGATAAATGCGTTGGATGGGAAAAAACCGAAGAAATTATACTAGAGGCTAATGAAACTTTAGGAAAATAAATCCAGACAATTTTATAAAAGAATAAATGAACAACAATTTTGAACAACAATTAATTGAACTTTCAAAAATAGTTGGTAAAAATAAAACAGCTTTTTGTATAGGTACCTTTGATGGAGTACATAAAGGACATATGTCTCTTTTCAAGATTTTAATCTCTTTATCTAAAGAAAGGAGATTAAAATCATTATCTTTAGTTTTCAATAAAAGACCTAGAGAAGTGATAAATAAAAATTATTTTAGGCCGTATTTATCAACTTTATCTCATAGGATAAATAAAATTAAAAATATTGGCTTAGATTTTGTATTTTCGCTAGAATTTAATCAAGAATTAAAAAAGCTATCAGGTAAAAACTTTTTAGAAAAATTATTAAAATTTGGAAATATTAGAACTATGGTTGTAAGTATTGATACAAAAATAGGTTGCGATCAAATTTCAGGACACAAATTAAAACTATTGTGTGACAGATTAGGCATAGAACTTCATTTTATAGATATGGAAAACATTAAAGAAAAAATCATTTCATCTTCTAAAATTTCTAATTTACTTCAACAAGGTGAGATAATAAATGCTAATGATTATCTTGGAGAAAATTATATTTTAACTGGTAAAGTTGAAAAAGGTGATCAAATTGGTAGAACTATAGGATTTCCCACTGCAAATATTAAATTAGAAGAAAAAATTCAACTCCCATCTGATGGTATATATGCTTGCTACGTTATGTTAGGGAATAGAAAATTAAAAGGAGCCTTATCATTAGGTAACAGGCCTACCATAAAAAATGATTCTTCGTATAAGATTGAAGTTTTTATAATTGATTTTAATGAAAATATATATGAAGAAATAATTGATATATTAATTGTAGATAAGATACGAGGCCAAGTTGATTTTGATTCTTTAAATAAGCTTAAAAATCAAATGAAAAAAGATATCATAAAAATAAATAAAATTTTAAATAAAAAAAATGAATCATAAATTCAAAAACATTATAGAAGAATTTAAATGGCGAGAGTACTTAAAAGATTACACAACCAATGCAGACTCTTTACTAATAAAAGAAAAAATCACATGCTATAACGGTTTTGACCCCACTGCTAAAAGTCTTCATATTGGTAATTTAATTCCTATATTAGGGCTACAAAGACTACAAAAATATGGGCATACACCTATTGTAATTATTGGAGGAGGGACAGGGATGATAGGAGATCCTTCTGGCAGAGCTGATGAAAGAAAATTACTCACAAATGATCAAATCAACGAAAATATTTTTGGAATAAAATCGCAGTTAGAAAAATTTTTAGATTTTGAAAACAAAGAAAATCCAGCACAAATAATAAATAATGCCAATTGGTTATCTAAAATTAATCTTATCGAATTCCTTAGAGACACAGGAAAATTTTTCAATCTAAATAATATGATGAATAAAGATTCAGTAAAAAATAGAATTTCCAGAGATGAAGGTATCTCTTTTACAGAATTTAGTTATCAATTATTACAAGCATACGATTTCTTATATCTTTTTGAAAATTATAATTGTACTTTTCAAATGGGAGGATCTGATCAATGGGGAAACATAGTAGCAGGTGTAGATTTAATCAGGAAAAAAAATCCTAATAATAAAAACAAGGCTCATGGAATTACTTATCCTTTATTAACAACTGCTAATGGAGAAAAATTTGGCAAAAGTGTAACTGGAGCTATCACTCTTGATCCTGAAGTTACAATCCCATATAAAATTTTTCAATATTTTTATAATTCAAGTGATGAAGAAGTATTAAAATTTATCAAATTATTTACTGATATATCAATTAATGATTATAAAGAATTAGAAAAATCAACTATAGAATCACCATTTAAGCGTGAGGCTCAATACTTTTTAGGTAAAGAATTAACCAGAATAATTCATGGAGATAAAGGTATGAATAATGCATTGAGACAGACAGAAGGTCTCAATAAAGGTAATTGGAAAGTTTTAGTTGAAGAAGATTACAAAGATTTATACAAAGGTTCAGAAGAAAATAGTCAATTATCCAGAAAAGAATTAATAAAAGGAATTAGCTTACATAAAATATTATTAAATTATGGTCTTTGTAATTCTTTAGCAGAATCTAAAAGATTAATTTCTCAAGGTGGAATTTCATTAAATGGAGAAAAAATAACTGAAACAGAAAAAAATATTTCTATAAACGACCTAAAAGCTAATCAAATACTAATTATTTCTAAGGGTAAAAAAAATCACAAAATAATTAAGGTTGATTGAGACTAAATTAAAAATAACTATTAGTATCTTATAGATGGAAACAAAAAAAAATAAGCTATTAATAGTCGATGGACACGCAATGGTTTTCAGAGCCTGGTTTTCAATACCAGAAAGACTGAATACAAAAAAAGTAGACACACGTGGGGCTTACGGATTTATCAATACTTTAATAAAGTCTATTAGAGAGAATTCCATAACTCATATTGTTGTTTGCTTTGATACAAAAGCTGCAACATTTAGAGATGAAATATTCCCAGAGTATAAAGCCCAAAGACCTCCTGTAGATCCAAATCTGCATAAACAAATACCAATAGCCAAAGACTTATTAGCATCTTTGCAAATACCAGTTTTTGAAAAAGATGGTTTTGAAGCTGATGATTTAGTTGGAACTATAAGTTCAATTGCAAATTCTAAGGAATTTGATTGTTTAATACTGACTGGAGATGCTGATCAATTACAACTTGTAAATGAAAACACAAAAGTACTAATGTATTCAGGTTTTGGAGATATAAGAATATATGATAGAGAGAAAGTCAAAGAAAGATATGATGGCTTGGGACCAGAATTTGTAGCTGAAATAAAAGCTTTAGAAGGAGATCCATCAGATAATATTCCTGGAGTTCCGGGGATTGGTAAAAAAGCAGCGAGAACTCTATTGTTAGAATATGGGCATTTTGAAAATTTATTTAAAAATATTATCAATATAGAAAATATTAAATTAAGAGGTGCAAAAAGAATTCAAAATATTATGTCAGAAAATATTGAATTAGCCCTGAGTGGTTTAAAGCTTACAGAAATAGTAAGAAACGTAGAAATTGATTTTGAAATAGAAGAATGTGAATTTACAAACCATGATTCTGAAAAAATAAAAACTACATTTGAACATTACGAATTAAGAAATAGCTTTAACAACTTAAAAACTATTATTAATCTATCTGAAGAAATACCCGAAATAACAATTCCAGTCTCTACAAATGAAATTCCAGACCATTCCCTTATATTAGTAAATACTTCTGAAAGCTTCGAGGCTATGTTAAAAGAACTACAATCATCGAATCATTTTTCTTTTGACACTGAAACAACAGGTCTAAATACATTAGAAGATGAAATTATAGGTATTTCATTTAGCAATTCTGATAATAAAGCCTGGTACTTAGTAATAAAACATGATGAGATAAATGTGAATTTCAATAGAGATAATTTTGAAAAAATAAAAAATATTTTTGAAGACCCAAAAATTTCTAAATCTGCACACAATGCAAACTTTGACATGATGGTATTGAAAAACTTTGGTATTGAAGTTATAAACCTTAATTTTGATACAGTAATAGCTGCTGCTTTATGCGGCCAAAAAAGCCTAGGACTAAAAAATCTATCAACTGAAATTTTAAATATTTCAATGACAAAAATACAAGACTTAATTGGAACTGGGAAAAACCAAAAAACACTAAATCAAATCGATATAAATGAAGTATATAAATATGCTGCTTCAGATTCTCTAATTACTTTTAAACTTAGAAACTTTTTTATTGAGGAATTAAAGAAATTTAAGCAAGAAGATCTTTTTTATAAAGTAGAAATACCTTTGATTAAAGAAATCATTACAATGCAATATAATGGATTCTTACTTGATGTTGATAAGCTAAATAATATGTCTAAAGAATTAGAAATAGAATTAGAAGAGCTAAATCAAACTATTCATAATTTATATCCCGAAAAAGAATTTAACCTAAACTCAGGTAAGCAAGTAGCAGAAATTTTAGTGGATAACTTAAAAGCTCCTATTATTAAGAAAACAAAAACTGGAATTTCAGTAGATGCAGAAGTTTTAGAAAATTATTCAAAAAATAAGAATCTTGATGAAAGAGTCGCTCAAATTTCATCAGGGATACTTAGATATAGAGAGTTGTCTAAAATCAAATCAACATATGTTGATTCTCTACCAAATTTAATAAATAAAAAAACTCATAGAATTCATACTACGTTTAATCAATTAGGTACTTCTACAGGTAGATTATCAAGTCAAAATCCTAATGTACAAAATATCCCTGTAAGATCTGATATAGGGAGACAGGTTAGATCCGCTTTTATAGTAGATCTAAAGAAAAAATTTCAAATGCTATCTGTTGATTATTCTCAAATAGAACTAAGAGTTTTAGCTCATTTATCAAAAGAAAAAAACTTAGTAAAAGCATTCATAAATGGTGAGGATATTCATAATTCAACTGCTAAATTAATGTATGATACAAGTGAAGTTTCTCAACAACAAAGAAGAATCGCTAAGATATTAAACTTTGGAGTTTTATATGGTCTAGGACCTCGTGGAGTTTCTCAGCAAACCGATCTTTCAAGACAACAAGGTAAGGAATTTATTGATCTTTATTTTGGGAAATACCCTGGTATTAAAGATTTTCAAAAAAAACTAATTGAATATTCAAAAGTTTCTGGATATTCAGAAACTTTGTTAGGTCGAAGAAGGTATATTGAAGATATAAACTCCTCAAATGGAAGAGCTAGAGGGTTTGCTGAAAGAATAGCTATAAATATGCCGATCCAAGGAACTGCTGCAGAAATAATAAAAGTTGCTATGATAAATTTAGGTAAAGAAATAAAGAATAATTCTTTACGTTCTAAAATGTTAATTCAAGTACATGATGAATTGATATTTGAAGTAGCTCCAGGGGAGCTTATGGAGTTAAGTATGATGATAAATGAAATCATGCCAAATGCAATTAAATTAGACGTACCTGTACTAGTAGATATAAAAACTGGTGACAGTTGGGGTGAATTAGAATAAATTTCTTATATAATAAAAAATGTCCGTTTTTTTATTGGAGGGGTGGCTGAGTGGTTGAAAGCGTCTGTCTTGAAAACAGGAGTATCCGTAAGGGTACCGCAGGTTCGAATCCTGTCCCCTCCGCCAGTAATTTAATTTATTCTTGCTCATTTATCCAAAATTCTTCATTTTTTTCTAATTCTTTTTTTATTTCAATATACTTAAATGACAAGTCAGATAATAAGTCGTAATTATTAATATTTTCATCAGAAATCAATCTAGCTTCTATATTAGTTTTTTCTTTTGTTAATCTTTTAATGTTAATTTCTAATTTTTTGATTTTTTTTTGATTTTTTTTTGATTTTTCTTTTTTATTTTTTGAATTGTTAGATTTTCTATCATCTATTACAAATGCTTTATAGCTTTGTAAATCTTCGTTAAAATTATTTACTTTGCCATCTTTTATTAGCAGCAATTGATCAGAAACTTTTTCCACTAGTTGAGTATCATGGCTCACTAGTATTACGCATCCTTCATATTCATTCAAAGCATTAATTAGAGCTGATCTTGAATCTATATCTAAATGATTAGTAGGCTCATCTAACAATAAAATATTTGGAGATTCAAAACTCATGAGGCAAAATAATAGCCTAGTTTTTTCTCCTCCAGAAAGTTTTTCTATTTTAGTATCAGATTTTGCTTTGTCAAAACCAAATTTTCCTAAAATACTTCTTGTTTTTAATTCTGGTTGATCAATATCTTTTTGCGATAATACTTGAAAAGCAGTTTGATTTAAATCTAATTCTTCAGATTGATGTTGAGCAAAATAACCTATTTTCAATTTTTTACTTTTTATTATTTCCCCATTCATAGGTTCTATTTTTTCTGAAATTAATTTAATTAGAGTTGATTTGCCATTACCATTAGCACCCAATAGAGCAATTCTGCTATCATTTGAAATGCTTAAATTTATATCTTTAAGGACTGGATTATCTTTTTCATAGCCAACATCAACATGATCTAAAGTAATAATCGAAGATCCTAAATTTTCTGGTTTTGGAAAAGAAAACTTTATAGCTCTATCAGAAATTACTGCATCAACTAAATCCATTTTCTCAAGAGATTTTAATCTACTTTGAGCTTGTTTAGCTTTACTAGCCTTAGATCCAAATCTATCAACGAATCGCATTACATTTTTTTTATAAGCTTGCTGTTTATCAAACAATGATTGTTGACCGATTTTTTTTTGAGCGTATTGTTTTTCATATTGATCATAATTTCCTGTATAAATATTTAATTTTAATTGATCAACATGGATTATATGATCCACAGTTTTATTCAATGTCTCTCTATCATGGCTAATTAAAATAAAAGTTCTTGGATAATTCACTAAAAAACTTTCTAACCAAATATTAGATTCAAAATCTAAATGGTTTGTAGGTTCATCTAAAAGGAGTAAATCAGGTTCATTAAATAGAGCTGAGGCTAGACCTACTCTCATTCTCCAACCTCCTGAAAATTCCTTGAGTTTTTTTTCTTGTTGAGGTTTCTCAAAACCTAATCCAGAAAGTATCAATGATGCTTTCCATGGAGCATCATAAGCATTAATATCTTCTAACCTCATGTATATCTCTGAAATTCTTTCAGAATTTGTAGAAGTTTCTACTTCTTTTAATAATTCTGTTTGTTCATGGTTACTAGATAAAACAAATTCTAATATACTTAATTCATTGTCTGGGATTTCTTGCTGTAAAATTCCAATTGTTTTATTAGATTGAAATTTTATTTCTCCTTCGTCTAAAGAAAGTTCTTTTGTTATCAAATTAAATAGAGTTGATTTCCCAATCCCATTAGAACCAATTAATCCTAAATGGTAACCATTAGGAACAAGTAGAGAGGTGTTTTCAAATAATTTCCTTTGCGAAATCGAGTAGGAAATATTGTTAAATTCAAGCATAAAATATAGTAAATTTTTAAAAAATTATTTTTCTTTTTTTGCTAAATAATTATTTATCAACTGCAAAATTATTAGCCAAATACCAGTTGACCCGAAGACAATTATGAGTGTCCATAAAGCTTCCATTTATAACTCCTTAAGTTTTTTAAGCAACCTTATGACTATTATAAATATAAACATTTATAAAAAAACCCAAAAGTAACCTAAAAAAGTATTATGAATATACATGATAATAGGATTTAATTAGTTTGTCAGCATTTAAAATTATAAGAATTAACTAATGAATTTACACGAATATCAAGCCAGAGATCTACTCAAGAACTATAATATAAATTTTCCTATAGGTGAAGTTGGGTCAACTCCACAAGAGGTATTTGATATTGCAAAGAAATTTGGTGGTGATGTAGTAGTTAAAGCACAAATACATTCAGGAGGAAGAGGAAAAGCGGGAGGAGTAAAGTTATGCCCTACTGCAATCGATGCTAAAAATTTTGCAAGTACTATTCTTGGGAGAAAACTAGTAACTAATCAGACAGATTCTGAAGGCGTCATTGTAGAAAAACTATTAGTAACAGAAAAAACTAACATATCAAGAGAAATTTATTTATCTATAGTTATAGATCCAGACTTTGAAAGTCCAGTATTAATTGCATCCTCTGAAGGTGGAACAGAGATAGAAAAAATGGCTGAAGAAACTCCTAACAAAATAACAAAAATTCCTTTTGACCCTGTTCTAGGAGCAAAGCCTTATGAATTAAGAAGTCTTATTTCAAAATTAAATATACCTAAAGATTCTGTAAAAGATTTTTATCAATTGATAAATAATCTATACAAAGCTTTTATAGAAACCGATAGCTCATTAATTGAAATTAATCCTCTAATTATTGATTATAATGAAAAAATCATTCCTTTAGACTGTAAAATAAATCTAGATGATGATAGTTACTTTAGACAAAAAAAATTATTTGAACTAAGAGATAAAAATCAAGAGAATCCAATAGAAACTCGTGCTAAAGATTTTGATCTTGCATATGTAAAACTCGACAAAGGTAATGTTGGATGTTTGGTTAATGGAGCTGGTCTTGCAATGGCCACTATGGACCTTACAACAAAATCAGGCTGCTTCCCAGCTAATTTTCTTGATGTAGGCGGATCTACTGATAAGGCAAAAATAAAAGAAGCATTTAGAATTCTTGTTTTAGATAAAAATGTTGAATATTTACTAATTAATTTATTCGCTGGAATAGCTAGAGCTGACCTGATTGCAGAAGGTGTTGTAGAAGCAGCAGAAGAAGCATCGTTTAAGTTACCTATAATTGTATCCATGAGAGGAACAAATTCTGAAAGAGGTTTCTCTATTCTTAAAAATTCAAAACTAAATATACACATAGCTGAAAATCTTGGGCATGCAGCAGAACTACTCAGTAAAATAAATAAGGCAAATAATTAATATGTTATTAGATAATAATACAAAAGTTTTAGTTCAAGGATTAGGTAAAGATGGAAGCTTTCAAGCTCAAAGAGCAATAGAATATGGTACTAACGTAGTAGCTTGTGTCCACCCTAATAGAGAAGGGCAATTATTTGAAAATAAAATACCATATTTTGAATCAGCAAAAGATGCAGTTAAAAAAACAGGTGCAAATGCTGGAGTAATTTATGTTCCAGCGCCATTTGCTATGGATGCAATTATTGAACAAGTTGATGCAAATTTAGAACTAGTAGTTTGTATAACAGAAGGAATACCTGTTCATGACATGATAAAAGTGAAGAGTTATATGAAGGGAAAAAAATGTCGCCTAATTGGACCCAATTGCCCCGGTATAATTTCGCCGGCTTTAAAAATTAAAATAGGAATTATACCTGGAAACATATGTAATGAGGGGAATGTTGGTTTAGTTTCAAGGTCAGGAACTTTAACATATGAAGCAATCTCACAAATAGGAGAGGCTGGACTTGGACAATCTTTATGCATAGGTATAGGAGGAGATCCTATACATGGTACAAGTTTTATTGATGCACTTAGTTTTTTTGAACAAGATAAAAATACTAAATCTATAGTTTTAATTGGCGAGATTGGTGGTACTAAAGAACAGCAAGCAGCTGAATATATAAAATCTCACATCTCAAAACCAATCGTTTTTACTATTGCAGGTACCACAGCCCCTAAAGGCAAAAGAATGGGGCATGCGGGTGCTGTAATAAGTGGCAAAATGGGCTTAGCTTCTGAGAAGATAAAAGCTTTAAAAGAAGCAGGTGCTCATCATGCAGACGATCCTTCAAAAATAGGGGTAACACTTAAGAGTGTTTTATAATTTATATATTCTGAGATTCATCAAAATTCTTTGATTTTTCTTCAACTTTTTTTGATTCAACTGAATTTAATTTTTCAGACTCTTTAAAGCCTTTCCATTTATCAGACTTACTTTTACTTATTTTTTTATATAAATTATCTTTGTTAATTTTATTTATTTTTTCATAATATTCTTTATCATCCATTTGAATCCTTTTAATTTTCCCATTATTAATATACTAAAAAACTATTTTATATTTGTTTTTATGGACTAAACTACAATTTATATTTTATTTAAGTAACATAATTATTTTATTTATTAATATGATAGAGTAAAATTTCAATGAATCTAGATCAATAAATGAAAAGGAATTTATGTATAAAGAAATTTATGTACATACTAATGATGTAGCAATAAACATAGCGATTAGAAATAAAAAAGAAAATAAGATTAATATTATTTTTGTTCATGGATTCTTAGAAAGATGGCAATCTTGGATGAAAATAATGGATTTATCATCCAAAGAGTACAATCTTTATTCAATAGATCTTAGAGGTTTTGGAAGGTCTGGCAGAACTTTATCTAATCATAAAAGGTCTACATGGGCTTTAGACGTTTCAAAAATCATTGAAAAACTTGAATTGGAAAATATTTACCTTGTAGGTCATTCACTTGGAGGTCCTATTGTTTCATCCGTCTCTTCAACAAATAATGATCAAGTTTCAGGAGTGATTTTAGAAGATCCTTTTTTAGGGTATCAACCCGTCGATAAAACAGGCAGAGGAGATCGAGGAAAATTAGTTGCATCTACAATAGATAAATCAAAAAGTTTAATCGATGCAATTGAAAAATTAAAAATACTCAGGCCGGATTGGAGAAAAGATATTCCTATTGAAATTGCAACTGCAAGGAAATTTACAGATAGTTTTTTATTAGAAGTTCCTCGAAAGTTTAAAGATGATTTTTCTATAGAAGAAACATATAAAAATATCACATCTAGAGCTATTTTAAATCATTCTAACCCTGACTTCGGAGGAATAAATTCATCAGAAAGTATTGAATTTCTAAATGAATTGAATCCTTCAATAAAAATTAAAAAATGGGAAAATTCAGGTCATAATATTCATAGAGATTTCCCTGAAGCTTTTTGTAGATCCATTGAAAGTTTTATAAAAGAATAAAATGAAAAATTATTTTGTTAGAAAAAATAAAAAACTATATTATACAAAAATAGGAAAAGGAGATCCCATTGTTTTATTACATGGTATTTCTAGCTCTTCAAAAACTTGGTATGAAGTTGCAAGTCAATTAAAAAAAACAAGAACTGTATTCTTAATTGATTTTCGAGGTCATGGTGACTCTGATCATTTTGAGTCATATAATTGGAATGAATATACTGAAGACATAGCTGAATTGATTGAAAAAAATATTAAAGAGCCTGTAGATATATTAGGGCACTCATTAGGAGCATGTGTTGCTGCTGAAACAGCATCTTTAATAAATAAAAAAATAAAAAAATTAATTTTAGAAGAACCTCCATTTTACCATTATCAACGTTATGGCAAAAAAAGAATAGCCGATAGATTTATGGGGAATTTAAAGCTTTCGAAGGCATATAATTCAAAAAAAGAAATTTACAAAAAATTATCAAGTAATTCAAAACTTTCTAATGTAAAAAATCTCGATGTACTTGCAGAAAACCTCAGTAATTTAGATTATAAAGTTTTAGAAAGTACTATTAGTGGAGAAGCATTAAAGTCATTTTCTCCAAATGAAATAATATCCCTAATTTCTGACGTAAATACTTTGCTATTAGTTGGAGATGCAAAAAAAACTGGAGATGTAATTATTCCTGAAGAAATAAAATATCTAAAAAATATAATGAGTAAAATCAAAGTTGTAAATTTTAAAAATACTGGTCATAATATTCATGAAGAAAAATATAATGATTTTATGAAAGAAATTTTATATTTTTTAGATGAAACTAAATAATTTTCCTATTAAACCTACTAATCCTAAAACAGATAAAATTAAAACTGTAAAATAAGTAAAAATTCCAGCTATTATGTCATCGCCTAAAACGCCATAAGCGATAGGAAGTTTTTCAAATTTATTAATTGGCCAAGGTTTAAAAATATCAAAAAATCTGAATACAAAAAAACTTATAATCAATAATAACAAACTATAATCTAAAAAAATTATAGGTATCCACATTCCAACCCACTCGTCAAAAACTACATGATGTGGATCAGGATTTTCTTTGGAAATTGATCTGTTTATCGTAAAAATTCCTAAAGGCAAATATAATAATAGTGATAATAAATTGATAATAAAAAAAACATCTTGAGAAATATTATAAATATCAACAAGAATAATCTTAGATAAAATGAAATATAGTAAGCATAATAAAGCTGCCCAACTACCTCCTCCTCTTAAAGGAAAGTAACCTATAAAAAAAACTGTGGAAACTATTTTAGAAAAAAATATTAAATTATTTTGTTTTGAGGAAATATTTTTCATTTATAAATTATAAAAGATTTTTGATCCAAGATAATGAGTCATGAGTATCTTTAAGAGGTCTATATTCACATCCTACCCACCCTTTGTAATCAATATCATCTAATAAATCAAAAATCCTAGTATAATTTATTTCTCCAGTTCCTGGTTCGTTTCTTCCAGGATTATCAGCAATTTGTATATGACCAATTTTATCAATTAATTTTGAAATTTTTCTAACTAAATCACCTTCCATAATTTGCATATGATAAACATCATAAAGTAAAAAAGCATTACTATCGTTTATTTTCTCTAACAAATTAATACCTTGTTGAGATGTATTGATAAAGAAACCTGGTTGATCAACTGTATTAATTGGTTCAATGAGAGCTTTAATATTTTTTTCAGATAATTTTTTAGAGGCAATTGTCTGATTTTCTATTAATGTATCGTATATTTCTTCATTACTAAAACCTTCAGGCTTAGTTCCTATTCCAGTATTTATTCCTATACATCCCAAGCTAGAAGCATAATCAATACCTAGGTTTAATCTTTCTAAAAAAAGATCTTTTCTATCTGGCCTTAATGCTAAATTACCTAAGTTAGTATCTGGATCAGTAACTGGTAAATTAATAATTACATGTTGAAGATCATACTTTTCCAGTTTTTCTTTTATTTGGTCTATTTCTAAGCTATAAGGAGATTGTAATTCCACTCCCTTAAAGCCTGATTTAGCAGCTTGTTCATACCTGTCAATCAATGCAAATTCATTGTACATAAATTGTATATTTGCTTCAAAGTTAGGCATCAAGAGCTCCATTTTCATTTATCCAAATTAAACCTTCTAAAGTTGATTTTTTTGGACTATATTCACAACCAATCCATCCATCATAATTTTTACTAAGGTAAGAAAATATTTTTTTGTAGTTTAGTTCTCCAGTTCCAGGTTCGTTTCTTCCAGGATTATCTGCAATTTGAATATGCCCAATAAGATCTTTATTATTTTCAAAAGTTCTTAAAATATCACCTTCCATAATTTGCATATGGTAAATATCGTATTGAATTTTTACATAGTCAATATCTATTTCTTTAATAATTTTTTTACAATAGTCAGTGTTAGATACAAAATAATTTGGAGCATCTATAGTATTTAATGCTTCAACAAGAATATTAATATTTTTATTTTTCAAATGCTCTGCAGCGTAATGTAAATTTTCAATCAAAGTATCATGTAGTTCTGATTTAGAAAATTTTCCATTATCTATTCCTACCAAAACTGTTAATCTTTGGCAATTTAAATAATCTGCATACTCTATAGCTTTATGAACACCTTCTCTAAATTCTGATTTTCTATCAGGGAAAATTGCTATTCCACGATCTCCCTTAGAAAAATCTCCTGCAGGGAAATCAAAAAGAATTTGCTTTAAGTTATTTGAGTCTAACTCATTTTTTATATCTTCTTTTTTAAATTCATAAGGAAATAAATATTCAATACCTGAAAATCCATTATAAGAAGCAAGCTTAAACCTTTTTAAAAAATCATCTTCAGTAAATAACATTGATAAGTTAGCCGCTAATTTATTCATAAAAATTTCTCCTTTTACAAAATAATATTTGGTTTTGTTTTATAAAATTTCGTTTCATTTTCAAAAAGTTTAGCAATTTCTAAAATTCTAAGTTCATCTAGCTTTTTACCAACTATTTGCACTCCCATGGGTAATCCATCATTACTAAATCCAGCTGGGATACTGATACTAGGACATCCTGTTACAGTAATAGCGTAACATAATCCCATCCAATCAATATATGTATCTAATTTTTTCCCATCAATATTATCTATATATTCTTTATCCGCATTGAATGGAAGAACACTAGTAGAAGGTAAAATAAGAAAATCATATTTCTCAAAAAATTCTGATACATTTTTATCAATTATTAATCTTTGAGATTCTGCATTGGCAATTTCTAATGATGTAAGATTCAAACCTTTTTCTACATTCCATATAAGAGAATCTTTCATAAGGTTTTTGTTATTTTTAATATGATCTTTATGTGAATGAGCAAAAGAATAAGCTCTAAAAACTTGAAAAACATTATCAACATTCGGTAAATCTGGATTAGAATTTTCTAGTTTAAATCCTAAATTAGAAAAGGTTTTAACAATGTTAGAAAAACCTTCTTTTATTTGTTTGCTTACAGGATAGATCCCAAGATCATCCGTATAAGCAATTCTTAAATTTTCTATTTTAGGAGTATTTATACGTATAAATTTTGATGAATCTTCATTTATACTGTTTGCTATTCTCGGATCATAACCAGCCATTACTGATAAAAACAATCCAATATCATCTACATTTCTAGCCATTGGTCCATTAACACTAAAGTTATTATAAGATATGTCATTTGGATAATTTGGTACCCTTCCAAGAGAAGTTCTAAACCCTACAACATTATTCCATGCAGCTGGATTTCTAAGAGAACCTCCCATGTCACTTCCTTGGGCAATTGGCACCATTCTAGAAGCGAGGGCAGCGCCAGCCCCTCCACTTGAACCACCAGCTGTTTTCGAAGTATCGTATGGATTATAAGTTGTTCCAAATACATCATTAAAGGTATGCGATCCTGCTCCAAATTCTGGGGTATTGCTCTTTCCTAAAATAATTGCTCCAGAATTTCTGATATTTTGAACAACTAGATCATCATTATCAGGAATATAATCTGAATAAATTTTTGAACCTTTTGTTGTTCGAATTCCTTTGGTAGAATTTAAATCTTTAATTAATGTTGGAATTCCAGATAAGGGTTTATCAAAATCTTTACTTTTATCTAATTTTTTTGAGATTTTCAATGCCAATTCAGGAGTAAATGTACAAACAGAATTAATTTTAGAATCATATTTTTCAATTTGTTCTATATGTAAGCTGGTCAATTCTTCTGCTGTTATTTTTTTAGATTTTATGAGTTCTTTCATTTCAGAAACTTTTAATTCTAAAATTTTTTCTTTTTCATTTTTTGAAAAATTATTCAAATTACCACCATACCTTGCCATTTATTTCTTTAGATATTTCTGCAAATTCCTTATCATAAATACCACTTGATAAATACTTCCAACCATTATCAGCAAATATTGTAACTATAATAGAATTTTCTAATTGTTTTGATAATTTTACACAGGTAGCTAAAGTAGCTCCAGAAGAAACTCCCACAAATAATCCATGAGTTTCCAGAATTTTTTTTGTCCAGAAGAAAGATTCTTCTGCTTCGACCATAATTCTTCCATCTAATTTATCTAAATCTAAAATAGGAGGAATATAACCATGCTCTATAGACCTAAGCCCCTGCACTACATCATCTGGGTGGGGAGCCGTTGCAATTATTTTTATTGAAGAGTTATGCTCCTTAAGTCTTTTCCCAACTCCCATTAAAGTACCACCAGTACCTAAACCAGCAACAAAATGAGTTATATTAGGTTCTTGGTTAATTATTTCTTTTCCAGTTGTATAATAATGGGCTTTTATGCTAGCTTGGTTCCCATATTGGAAAGGCATAAAATATTCTGGGTTTTCAGTTGAAATTTTTTGAGCTAATTTTATTGATCCGTTTGTGCCTTCTTTACCATCAGAAAAAATAATTTCTGAGCCAAAAGATTTTAATAAAGAAACTCTTTCTGAACTAACAGAGTCAGGCATTACTGCAATCATTTTATAACCTCTGATTTTAGCAATCATTGCCAACCCAATTCCAGTATTACCTGATGTAGGCTCTATTATAGTTTGACCTGGTTTTAATAATCCCTTCTTTTCTGAATCAAAAATCAAACACCTTGCAACTCTATCTTTTATAGAACCAGTTGGATTCTCTCCTTCAAGTTTGGCATAAATTTTTACAGTCTTTGTTTCACTTAATAATGAAAGGTCCATTAAAGTAGTGTTCCCAATATTATGCAAAATTCCTTTATTAAATTTTTCAATACTAATATCTGTTTTCATAATAAGTTTTAACTGACTACTTTAACTCCACAAAAAATTTCATAATCTATAAGCTCTTTAACTTCAGGGTTATCTCCACAAAGTTTACAATTTGGATTTTTTCTCACTTTTATTTCTCTAAACTCCATACTTAATGCTTCAATTAGTAACATTCTTCCAGATAAAGTTTCTCCAATACCAAGTATAAGTTTTATAGTTTCTAGAGCTTGGATTGAGCCAACTAAGCCAGGAAGTGCACCTATTACTCCTGCTTCTGCACAACTTGGAACTTCTCCAGGAGGAGGAGGGTCAGGAAAAATACACCTATAACATCCATTTCCAGGTATATATGTAGTGGCTTGTCCATCAAAAATTAAAATAGCACCGTCTACAAGTGGTTTTTTTAATAAATATGCAGCATCATTAGCAAGATATCTTGTAGCAAAGTTATCTGCTCCGTTAATCACAATGTCGTAATTTTTCATTATTTCAAATGCATTTGATGAATTAATTGGTTCCTCATGAAGAGTTACATTTACATCAGGGTTATGAGCTAATAAAGTTTCTTTAGCCGATTCTACTTTTCTTTTCCCTACATCAGAATTAGTATGAAGAATTTGTCTTTGTAAATTAGAAACATCTACGGTATCAAAATCTACTATTCCTATATTACCAACTCCTGCCAAAGCTAGATAAAGCGCTACTGGAGAGCCTAAGCCTCCTGCTCCAATAATCAATACTTTAGCATCAATTAAAGCTCTTTGCCCTCTACTTCCAACATTAGGCATAATAAGGTGCCTACTATATCTTTCAACTTGTGAAGGATTTAATGATTTTATTGCCATTTTTTTCTCCAAATACTTACTTAAAAAAAAACCCCCGATTTAAGGGGGGTATTCGAACAATTGTAAAAAGACTCACTAAAAGTTCGAACATTCCCTAATGCAACACATAGTTAAATTTTTACATATTATTTTCATATTCTAATTATATATAAATTTATAAAAATTATATTGATTAAATGGTAATTATAAGTATAAATAATTAACAACAAATAATAAAAGGAACCTTAGATGCCTTCAGGAAAAAGATTAGAAGATAAAGTTGCAATTGTTACAGGAGCTGGAACAAGAGGCGATATTGCAGGAACTGGTCAAGCTGCATCAATTTTAATGGCTCAAGAAGGAGCTAAAATACTACTTTGTGATATTGATATCGATAGAGCAGAAGAAACACTTAGTGTAATAGAAAAAGATGGTGGTACAGCAAAAATTTTTATTGGAGATGTTACATCAGAAAAAGATTGTGAAGCAATGATAAACGACTCATTAAAACAGTTTGGTAAACTAGATATTTTATTCAATAATGTTGGAGGACCTGGCGGAGGCATGGTTACTGAAATTGAAGAAGAAGACTGGCATAGATCAATAGACTTGAATATTAAAAGTGCTGTAATGGGTTCAAAATATGCAATCCCAGCTATGGAAAAATCTGGAGGTGGGTCAATCATTAATGTTTCTTCAATTGATGGTACACAAGCAGGATCAACTAGAAATGTTCCATATTCAATTTCTAAAGCTGCAATATCTCATCTTTCAAGAATAATGGCAGTTCATCATGGAAGACAAAATATAAGAGTTAATTGTGTAGCTCCAGGTCATGTTTATGGATCTTTTCCAAATAGATTTAAAAAAATGGAAGACGACTGGAGAGATTTGAGAAGAAAAGCAGGACCACTTGGTACAGAAGGAACTGCGTGGGATGTTGGATGGGCAGTAGTTTATTTAGCAAGCGATGAAGCAAGATGGATAACAGGTGTAGTGCTACCTGTAGACGCAGGTGTACAAGCTGCATCTCCTCTTTCAATGTGGGATGAACTCAACGATGAAGATAATGTTAAAAGTAATAAATATTAGTTCTTTATGAATTAATATGAACTTTTAGAGATTCTGATTTTTTATCGTACGCTTTTTCAAATCCTAATTGGATATCTTTTAGTTCATATGTATGAGTAACAATAGAACTATAAGGGTGATCGCCAGAAGATAAAATATCAATTGCAAGCTTAAAATCACTAATGCCATTAATATTTGCATAACAAGTAGTATTGATAAAATTAATTTCTTTCATCATGGGTTGTAAAAAATCCATTTCAATTTTTTCACCAAATCTACCCAAAATTAAAACATTACTTACGTTACGAACTACATTTGCACTTTGTACTAAAGAAGTATTAGTTGTACCTCCAACACTTTCAATGGCTATATCTACTCCAATCCCATTTGTATTTTCTAAACATGCATTTTCAAGATCACCTGGTTCTGAGCTTACAACAATATCAGCTCCCATTAATTTTGCAGCTTTAGCTTGATGGGGATATTTTGCCGAAGCTATTATTTTTGATGCTCCAAAAAACTTAGCTGATGCTATTGCTCCTAAACCAATAGATGAAGATCCTATTACAGCTACATTCATACCCGTTTCAAACTTACAATATCTTAATCCATGAACTGAAATTGCCAAAGGTTCTACAAGTGCTCCTTGGCTATATGACATACTATTTGAAATTTTATACATTCCAAAAGGCTTACGAGTAATATACTCACCAAAACCTCCCCCTGTATCTGAAACAGGATTTGTACAGTGTCTTGTATATCCAAAATTACAATAATAACAATCTTGACAAGCCCTACCAGCTCCTCCCATATCAATTGCTACTCTATTTCCAATTTGTAAATCACCTGTATATTTTTTTGGCAGTGATTCTATAATTCCAGACACTTCATGCCCCGCAGGTATAACTTGCGGAAGATTTCCAGCTTTTGTAAAATGAGTTTTATTTTTTCTTTCAACAGTATTATGAAGGTCAGATCCGCATATTCCAGAAGACTTAACTTTAACTAATGCTTGATCTTCAAATACTTCAGTCATTTTAGCTTTTTTATAAACATATTTTCCTTGACCCATATCTAAGCCAGCATTCATTTGATTTTTTAACATTATTTAATCCTTTCTTAAATATTCAATAATAAATATTTTAAATACCATAAATATTTTCAGCATTTTTATAAAAAAAACAATCTCTTTCAGATTTAGATAATTTTTCAGTAAGTTTTTTATAAGAATTAATCACCTTGTCATAACTACTATATAAGCTATCAACTGGCCAATTAGTTGCAAACAAAACTCTTGAAATGCCAAATAGTTCAAAACATGTTTCAACATAAGGAGTAATAGATTTAAGAGTCCAGTTATGATCGCCCATTCCTAGTCCTGAAATTTTGCAAATTATATTTTCAATTTTTGAAATTTTTTTCATTCCAAATTGCCAATTTTTGAAATATTCTTCATTACGATAGTCCGGATTACCAGCATGATCTAAAACAATTTTTATGTTTGGAAAGGAATTTGCCAAATCTGCTAGTTTTTCCATTTCATCCCATCTAACAGCAATACTTGAAACTAATTCATATTCTTCTTGTAAAGAAAAGCCTTTTCTAAAATCTTTATTCACTAGATAATCTCCATATGAGAAATCTCTAATGCCTTTAAAATGAATAGAATTTAAATGGTCTTCTATAACCTTTCTTGCATCATGAGCTCTAAGATCAACATGGCCAATTATTGCATTAGGAAGTCCTGTTTTACTATAGACATCTTCAAGCCATATAGTTTCTTCAACAGGATTTTTTGATCCTATTGCTGCCTGAACATGTATTGCTTTTTTCATACCTAAAGGCTTTGCCTCATTAATAAAATCTTTGGCAAGATAATTTCTATTACCTAACTCTTTCAAAGGTAAATCTTCATTTGGTTGCCAATGCCCATAATATAATTTAGGATGATTCATGTCATAAAAATGAACATGAGAATCGACAAATTTAAAATCATCTTCAATCAATAGTAGCTCCTCCATCAATAACTAATTCTGTACCCGTAATGAAAGAAGATTCTTTAGAAGCTAAAAATAAAGCTCCAAAAGCAATTTCTTCAGGCTTTCCATTTCTTTTTAATAAAGCATCGTTACCAAAATCTTTATAAGCTTTTTCTTTATCTAATCCTAAATCTTTAATATGTTGATCTGTTGCTCTAGTTCTAATCGATCCTGGACAAATGGAGTTTACTCTAATATTAAATTTAGCAAGATCCATTGCTAAACATTTAGATAGTTGAATAACAGCCCCTTTAGATGTGTTGTATGGAATAAATTCAGGTTGAGCTATAAATGAAGACACAGAGGCTATATTTATAATATTACTATCACTATTTTTTTTCATTGAATTCAAAGATTCCTTAACGCAATTCGCATATCCTATTACATTTACACCTAATACTTTGTTCCAATCTGTTTGAGTTATATTTTCAATTTTTCCAAAAACAAAAGCTGCTGCATTATTTACTAAAATATTAATTTCTCCAAATTCATCAATAGACTTATTAATCATATTTTGCACAGAATCAATTTTGGAAGTATCAACTTTTGAATAAATAGCTTTGCCTCCAGAGTTAGTTATTAAATCAACAGTTTCTTTTCCAGATTCTTCTTCAATATCTGCCACTGTAATATTAGCCCCTTCTTTAGCAAATAATATTGCTATTGCTCTGCCTATACCATTTCCACTACCAGTTATTATTGCATTTTTATTTATAAGTCTCATTTATAACTCCTTGATATTTATATTCTTATTAAATTAATCCAAATGAAAAACTTCCTCAAGTTCAATCATAGATTGATCTGGTTCTGCACCATTTGGAATTTCAAAATAAGGAGACATAAGTTTTTGCCATTTTGAGTTTATGGCCTCTTTTTTCATATTTTTCAATGACGTAGAAAATGAATTTGAAGCTTCAAAATACCCAAACATCAGGCCATCCTTATTCATAAATAAAGAATAGTTGTGCCAACCATTTTTTATAAGAGCTTTTTTCATTTCAGGCCAAACATTCAGATGGTGATATTTGTATTCTTTAATAAGATTTTCTCGTACTTTAAGTATAAATCCAACTCTTTTCAAAGTATTCTCCCTTTAATTAAATTTAATTAGAGAATACGTTGATTATTAATTATGTAAAGTTTACAGCTTTAGACTTTAATAAAGTTTGCCTTTTTGCAAGAGAATGAATTGAAACTTTACTTAGATGATTAATTAGAACACCTTCTACATCTTGCCAAAGCTCTCTTTGGCTACATGATTTTGTATGTATACAAATATCTTCATTGTCTAAACAATCAACAGGAGAAAGAGAATAATCCAGAATTTTTATTATATTTGAAATATATAAAGTCTTGGGGTCTGATGTTAATTTATGCCCTCCTAGAGGACCTCTAGTTGACTCAATAATTCCTATTTTTTGAAGTTCATTTGAAATTCTTTGTAAAAATTTCAACGGTATTCCTTGATTTTTAGAGACTTCTTCAGTTTTAATTAGTCCCTTATCTTTATGCAAAGATAAATACACCAATAACCTTATTGCATAATCAATTTTCATAGGTATTAACATACTTACATATTAGCATAAAATTATGAAATAACACTTTTTTCGAGTTAATTCATGTTGAAAAAAATATACAATTAAGTTTGTGGCTTGATTTTTGATATTAAGCTAATTTAAATAACTAATGGAAATATAATGGCTGAAAAAACTTTAACTTTAGAGACAAAAAATAGAAATACATTTGGGAAAAAAAATACTGCACTTAGAAGAACTGGGGTCATCCCAATAAACATGTACGGCTTAGGAGAATCAATAAGCTTGGAAGTTGAAGAAGATACTTTGTATAAAACACTAAAAGAAGTCGGCTTTACAACTCCTTTAAAAATTTCAATTGAAGGTAAAAATGAAACATATACCTTGGTTAGAAATATTTCTACTCACCCTGTGACTGACAAATTAGTTCATGTAGATTTCTTAAGAGTTGACATGGAAAAACCTATTGAAGTACAAGTTCCTATTACACTTATAAATCAAGAAGAGGCACCAGGAACTAGAGGTGGAGCTGGTGTTGTAACTCAAGGAACTTATGAAGTTACAATTCTAGCTAAGCCATTAGAAATACCCTCTAGTTTAGAAGCAGATTGTTCAATATTAGAAAATCTGGAAATGTATGTTTACGCAAAAGATCTTATGATCCCTGATGGAGCTACATTAAATTCTGATCCTGAAATACAAATAGCATGGATTCAACCTCCTAGAGTTCAAGTTGAAGATGAAGTTGATGTTTCTGAAGAAGGCGAAGAAGGATCAGAAAAATCAACAGAAGAAGGATCAGAAACTTCAGAGAGTTAAAATCTTATAGTAAAATTAATTGAAATAATGGAACTACTATGGATGAAATAAATCTAAGAATACCTGGGCCCGTCCCTTTGCCTGAGGAAACATTACAGCTTATGGCTAAGCAAATGATGAACCATAGAGGTAAAGAATATGCTGAGATGCTAGATAGCATGACAAAAAACTTAAAAACTGTACTTATGACAAAGTCAGATGTATATTTTGTTACTGCTTCTGGTACAGGAGGTATGGAAACGGCTATTGTTAATACAACTTCTCCTGGAGATAAAGTTTTAGCTATTTCAATTGGATGGTTTGGTGAAAGATTTGGAGAAATTTCTGATGCTTATGGTTGTGAAACGATCCGGTTAACGTTTGAGTATGGAGAATACGCAGATCCAGATTTAGTTCGTAGTGAAATCTTAAAAAATCCTGATATTAAAGCTGTACTAATTACACATAATGAAAGCTCAACGGGAGTTAAAAACCCTTTAGAAGAAATATGTAAAATAATAAAAGAAAATTCAAATGCACTTATACTAGTAGATGCTGTTTCTTCGGCTGCAGGCTCAATTATATCAACTGATTCCTGGGGTATTGATGTAGTTGCTACAGCTTCTCAAAAATCATGGATTGCACCTCCAGGTATAGCTATGGTTTCATTTTCAAAAGAAGCATGGAAGGCATACGATAAATCTAAATGCCCAAAATATTATTATGATATAAATCAATACAAAGAATATCTTAGTATAGGGCAACCGCCTTTTACTCCTTGCCTAACTACTATGTATACATTAGACTATTCGTTGAATAAAATGGTTGAAGAAGGTATAGAAAATATTTTTGATAGGCACAGCTCTATAGCAAAATATGTAAGAAATAAAGCTAAAAGTATTGGGCTTGAAATCCTTCCTCCTAAAAATTATGAATCAGATACAGTAACAGCAATTAAACTTCCAGATAATGTAGACGGGAAAAAAATAGTTGCAGAAGTTTCTAAGAACTACAATATTGTTTTAGGTGGTGGTCAACAAAAACTTGCTGGTAAAATTGTTAGAATCGGTCATATGGGATGGATAAACAAAAATGATATTGAATCATCTATTGTTGCTTTAAAAGAAACTCTTGAAAAAAATAGCTAGTTAGATATATCCTTCTAAGCTCTGAAAAACTAATCCTGCTGGTGGTTTTGGTAAAAAGTTAGTTACTTTGGGAGGAAGCCTATTCCCTGAATTTACTGCTGATAAAAATCTATCAATTGGAATAGGTCTCATTAATAAAACAATATAATTGCCTTCATTTTTTAAAATATTTAATACTTCATTTAAATCTGTTTCAAAAAGAATATTTTCTTCAAATTTATTATCTAATATATCTATCAGATAATTTTCATGGATAAAAGTATAGTCATTAGTTTTGTTGTTATCATTATTTGTATAAAGTAAGGTTTTTATTTTAGATCCTGATTTGATAATTAAACCAAATTTTATTGATTCATCACTGTTTTCATCACAAACAGATTTAAAAAAATCTTCATATTGTTCATATTCATCTAGATTTAGGTTTAATTTAAATTCTTCAATATTTAAATCATTAATGATTTTTTTTGAGTATTCATCTATTTTGCTAGATTCTACTTTTATATATCTATGGTAAGAACGAGTTATAAGACCTGGTTCATTCATAGAAATAAGTTGTACCATTCTATAATTTATAGATTCATCATATTCTATTTCTCTTTTTGATCTAACATTAGAAAGATGTCGTAGCCCTGCTTCATATCTATGGTGCCCATCAGCTATATAAATTTTTGAATCAATAAATTTTTCACAAAGTAAAGAAATTGTTCCTATATCTGTAACTCTCCATACTTTTATTTTTTGCAATTCATTTGGAGCAATATTAATATAAGGCTCTTTTCCAGAAATAGATTTGACTAAGTTAGCAATAGTTTCTTTAGAGTCGTCTTCATATAAACATAAAAGAGGGCTATAATTTGATTTAGCTACTTCCATTAAATTAAATCTATCTTCAACCCATTTATCCCTAGTCTTTTCATGTGGAATAACAACTCTTTTAGAATAGTCTTCAACTTTTAAAGCACAGATAAATCCTTTTCTAGTAATAATTTCTCCTTCATTATAGAATTCCTCTTCAGTAACATAAATTGATGGAGAGTCATCTTGAATCAAAACTTTTTCTTTAATCCAATTTTTTTGAGTTGCAGCTGCAGAAAAATATGGGTCTTCATTTAACCCTCTGAGTCCTAGTTCAAGCCTAACTGTATTATATTTAGAAATTTCATACAAATGATTTTGCAAGCCCGGAGAAATACTATCAAAAGGAGGGCATACATTTAGAGCAAGATCGCCTGATATCTTTTGGTTATATCTTATGCCTTTAAAAGGTCGTAATTCTGCCATAATTATGAAGTAATTTATTTATTCTATATTTATTCTATATAAAACTTTTATAAAAATTTACAAAAAAACAAAAAAATTTTATAAATGAATTTTATTCCGAACAATATTTTTCTAATTAAATGATATAGCTATTTAGATTTAACTTTAATAAATAGCACCATTAATAAAATTACAATTATAAATATAAATATTGGAAGAACATAACTTAGAGCTAAATCAGTTGCAAACAATATATATAAAAATACAGCAATTGTAGAAATAAAACTTATAATTATATTTAATTTATTGATATTCATTTAAAAAAGCTTATTAGACATAAGTATAAAATAATAAATTTATTTAATAAGGTTTATATTAAATACTTTATTTGCTTTTGTAAAAACTCTTAAGCTATATGGACCTAAGTTTTTAATTTTAAGTACTTTACCAGCTTTTCTATATTTTTCTGTTAAAGATTTAACAGCTTCAATAGCTGATTGATCCCATAGCCATGCATCTGAGCAATCAAGAGTTATAGTTTTTTCCTTATCATTTGAAGGCTTAATTAATCCTTTAAGATTATTAACCGAACCAAAAAAAACAGATCCATGTAATTTATATGTTTTTTGGTCTTCAATTTCTTCATCTACAATAGAAATCCTAATTACGCGTGAAGATTTCCATGAATAAACTAAAGCTGAAACAATGACTCCTACTATAACTGCTATTGCTAAATCCTGAGCTACAGTTACAGCCGTGACTAAAATAATTATAAAAGCATCTTCTTTTGGTATTTTTCTTAATATTTTAAAAGAAGTCCATGCAAAAGTCCCTATGACTACCATCATCATAATTCCTGTTAAGGCAGCAATAGGAATCATTTCAATCCATCCAGATATAAATAAAATAAAAGATAGTAATGCTAAAGCTGCTGTAATTCCTGATAATCTTCCCCTTCCACCGGAGCTTATGTTTATCATAGACTGCCCAATCATTGCACAACCTCCCATTGCACTAAAAAAACCACATGTTAAATTGCTCAAGCCTTGCCCTATACATTCTTTGTTTGAATTACCTTGAGTCTCGGTTATTTCATCAATTAAAGTTAAAGTTAACAAGCTTTCAATTAAGCCAATTCCAGCTAAAGTGAATGAAAAAGGAAGAATAATAAAAAGTGTCTGAAGAGTAAAAGGTACTTCAGGAATATGAAATGTAGGGAGCCCTCCTGAAACTGAAGCTAAGTCTCCAACAGTTGGTGTATTAATATTAAACCCTATAACTAAACTAGAAATAATTAATATAGATAATAAAGGAGCAGGTATAATTTTACCAATTTTAGGTAATTTAGGAAAAATAACTATTATCGCCATAGTCACAATAGTTAATAGTATCATTACAAATAATTGTCCCTCAGGCATCCAATTTCCATTAAATATTACATTTATAGCACTATGGCTTGTTTCTACATTAGATAGAGAAGGTTCGTTATGTAATTTGAATTGCCCAAGCTGAGAAAGAAAAATGACAATAGCTAATCCATTTACAAAGCCTAACATTACAGCGGAAGGAACTAAATGAATAAATTTTCCTAACTTTAAAAGCCCTCCAAAAATTTGTATTATTCCAGTCAATAGAATCGCAGCAAAAAGATATTCTACTCCATGTATAGCTACAAGTGATACCATAACGACAGCCATTGCTCCTGTAGCACCTGATATCATGCCACTTCTTCCTCCAAAAACTGCAGTAATTATACCTACAAAAAAAGCTGCATATAAACCTACCAAAGGCTGTACTCCAGCTACAAAAGCAAAAGCTATTGCTTCAGGAACTAATGCAAGAGCAACTGTAAATCCAGATAAAATATCAGTTTTAGGATTTTTAGTTAAATCAAACTTTTCAATTAAATTCATAAAGATTACATTTCAAATTATATTAAATAAATGTAGATACTTATTTTTTAGAATTTACATTTATATTTACAAATGATCCAGAATAAAGTGTCGTTTGAATTATGGATAAAAAAACAACACAAGGGATAACATAACAGATATGAACTTTTATTTACTATAGTTATAATATCCAATTTAGTATCAATTGAAAAACTTATTGATTTTGTTTGTAAAATATTGCTAGCCTCTTTGAAATCAAAGCTCTCATTAGATGGTAAAAGATAAAATCAATAACTATAATTTATTTAATATTTATTATTTTTTATATAAATGAAACACAGTGAAATACAAAAGAAAATATTATCCCTAAGAAACGAAATAGAATTAGCTAATAAAGAATATTACATTAAAGAAAATTCTTCTATTTCAGATTTTGAGTATGATAAAAAGTTCAAAGAACTTATAGAATTAGAAACAAAATTTCCAACCTTTATATTATCAAACTCTCCTACTCAGAGAGTAGGAAGTACTCCATCAAATCAATTCAACCAAGTAATTCATAAATCTCCTATGCTAAGCTTATCTAATGTATTTAGTTTTGAAGATTTAAAAGATTGGATAAAAAGAACTACAAAAATCACAGGAAGAGATATATTTCCTTTAATTTGTGAACTAAAAATAGACGGATTAGCCGTTTCAATAAAATATAAAAACGGATCATTTGTAGAAGCTTCTACAAGAGGGAATGGAAGTATAGGAGAGGAAATAACTAATAACATTAGAACTATAAAATCTATTCCTTTAAGAATAAATTCTAAAGAAAATAATAAATATGAAAATTTTGAAGCTAGGGGAGAAGTTTATTTTCCAATTTCAAAATTTAATTCTTTCAATCAAGAGAGAATAAAGCAAGGATTAACTATTTATTCCAATCCTAGAAACTCTTCATCAGGTTCTGTTAGACAACTTGATCCAAAAGAAACAGCAAAAAGACCTATAGATATTTTCTTCTATAACTTATTAGGTTCTGACGGGAATGAAATTACTACTTCACATATTAAATCATTAAAAATATTAAAAGACTTAGGGTTAAAAACTGAAAAAAATTTCAAGAAAATCCAAAACTTAAAAGACCTTACAAATTATATAAATTATTGGAGTAAAAAAAGACATGATTTAGATTACGGAACAGATGGTATTGTAATTAAAATAGACGATATAAATTTACAAAAAACGTTAGGAAATACAGGAAGAACGCCTAGATGGGCTACTGCATTCAAATTCCCACCAGAAGTAGTTGAAACAAAAATAAATAAAATAAATTTTAATATTGGGAGAACAGGAGTATTGACACCATGGGCTGAATTAGAACCAATATTCATAGATGGAGTAAAAATAAGCAGAGCAACATTACATAATAAAGACGAAATAAGAAGAAAAGATTTAAGAGAAAATGATTTAGTAGAAATTCAAAGAGCAGGAGAAGTAATCCCTCAAATTCTAAGAGTTTCTAAAAAAAACTTAAGAAGTAAAAGCTCTGCTCCATTTTATTTTCCACTAAATTGCCCCGATCCTTGTAATAGCATATTATTTTCTGATCCAAGTGAAGTATCAATTATTTGCATAAGTTCTTCATGTCCAAATAAACTTGAAAGACTTCTTCAATATTTCTCATCAAAAAATTGTATGGATATTGAAGGACTAGGTAATAAAATTTGTTCAATACTTTTTAAAAAAGATCTAATAAATTCTCTTTCAGATATTTATAAATTAAGTGAAAAAAAAGATGAATTAATGAAAATAGAAGGTTTTGGAGAGCTTAGTATTAAAAATTTATTATTAAGTATTGAAAACTCAAAGAAAAAACCTTTTAGTTGTTTATTAACTGCTTTAGGAATTGATGGTGTAGGAGTCGAAATAGCTGAATTAATAACTAAAAGAATCAAAACTCTTAATCGCCTGAAAGAAAAAATAGAAAATACTGAAGAATTAAGAGAAATATTAATTGAGATAGATGGAGTTGGCCCAATAGTCACTGAAAATTTCATTACGTGGTCTCATCAAAAAAATAATGTTATATTAATTGATACTTTTATAGAATTAGAAATAGGAACTGAAGTAGAGAAAACAATTTTTTCAACAGATATTTTAAAAGATAAAACTTTTGTTGTAACTGGAACATTTGAAAACTTTAAAAGAAATAATGTTGAAGGTTTAATAAAAAATAATGGAGGCAAAGTAGTAAATAAAGTTTCAAAAAGTACAGATTATTTAATTTTAGGTGAAAATCCTGGCTCAAAATTAACTGATGCTCAAAATAACGATATCAAAATAATTAATATTGATGACTTCCAATTATTATTTTCTCAAATAGAAAGTGAATCATAATGAATAATTGGATAATTTTAGGCCTAGGAAATCCAGGTAAAAAATATGAAAATACAAAACATAATGTCGCGTGGTGGACTTTAGATATTCTTATAAAGAAAATATCTGATTATAAAAAATATGAAAAGAATGAAAAAAATTATAAAGAATTTAGATTTGATCTTGAAGATACAAGTATATATGTAATTTATCCTTCTACTTTTGTTAATAATTCAGGAATTGCTTTAATGGATTTGTTAAACAAAGATAAATTTGAATTAGATGAAACTATTATTATTTCAGATGATATTACTCTTGATGAAGGCATAATAAGAATAAAAAGAAAAGGTAGCAGTGGTGGGCACAATGGATTAAAATCAATAATAAATCATTCCGGTTCAGAAAATTTTATTAGACTGAAAATTGGAGTAGGAAAACCTTGGCCAAATGAAGATCAAATTAAATTTGTTTTATCAAAAGTAAAAAATGAAAAAATAGTACAAAAAATATGTGAAGATGCTGCAGAAGCATGTTTAAGCATTATTAAAAATGGTATAAATATATCTATGGAAAAATATAACGGAGATAATAATGAGTAAGCTTTTTCAACCAATAAAAATAAGAGGAGAAGAAATTAAAAATAGATCATGGGTTTCTCCAATGTGTCAATACTCATGTGAAGATGGACTTGCTAATAATTGGCATATGGTTCACTTAGGCTCACGAGCAGTTGGAGGCTCCGGTTTAGTTATGACAGAAGCAGCAGCTGTAGTTCCAGAAGGTCGAATTAGTCCTTGGGATTTAGGAATTTGGAAGGATGAACAAATAAAACCTTTAAAAGAAATAACTAAATTTATTAAGGAACAAAACTCTACTCCGGCTATACAAATAGCCCATGCAGGAAGAAAAGCTTCTACAAAAAGACCTTGGGACGGAAGAGGCAAGCTAACCAAAAAAGATGGAGGATGGATTCCAAAAGGGCCTAGTTCTATTCCTTTTGATAATGAATCTCAAACTCCAACAGAATTATCCTCAGAAGAAATACAAAATATAATAAAAAGCTTTGTGAAAGCTGCTGAAAGATCAATAGAGGCAGGATTCAGATGCATAGAACTTCATATGGCACATGGTTATTTAGCACATGAGTTTTTTTCTCCTATATCTAACAAAAGAGATGATTATTATGGAGGAAATATTGAAAATAGGACTATTTTTGGTGTAGAGATTGCAAAGAAAGTAAGAGAAACAATAGGAAATGAAATTCCATTGTTTGTAAGAATTTCAGTTACCGAATACCATAAAGATGGCTGGGGTATTGATTCATCAATAGCATTATCAAAGATGCTAAAAGATGCAGGAGTAGATCTCATAGATTGTTCTTCAGGAGGAAACTATTCTGAACAGTCAATCAAATTAGGACCTGGTTATCAAGTTCCTTTGTCTAAAGCTATTAAATCTAATGCCAAAATCTTAACTGGCACAGTCGGTCTAATTACTGAAGAAAAACATGCTGAAGAAATTCTACAAAATCAAGAGGCAGATGCGATTTTTCTTGGGAGAGAATTACTTCGTAACCCGTATTGGAGTTTATATTCTCAAAATGAAATTAAAGCTTGGCCAGTACAATATCAGAGATCTTTTGAAAATATAGATAAAATAAAATACATTAGAGGGTAATTATATAATTTTAAAACCCGTATAAGGAACTAATACTTCAGGTATTTTTATACTGCCGTCTTCCTGTTGCCCATTTTCAATAATAGCAACCCATATACGAGGTAAAGCCAAGCCAGATCCATTAAGTGTGTGAGGGAAACTAGTAGATGAAGATTGAGTTTCTTTATATCTTGTATTATTCCTTCTTGATTGGAAATCCATACAATTAGATATTGAAGAAACTTCTAACCACTCTTTAGATCCAGACGCCCATACTTCGATATCAAATGTAATAGCTGATTGAAATCCTATATCGCCCGTAGATAATTGAATTAATTTTGAACTTAGTTCCAATCTGTCGCATAAAACCCTAGCATGATTTACCATTTTTTCTAACTGATCCATAGATGTTTCTGGTTCAACATACTTAAACATTTCCACTTTGTAAAATTGATGTACTCTTTTTATTCCTCTTATGTCTCTACCTGCAGATGTATGCTCTTTTCGAAAGCTCGGAGTTCTTGCTACATAGCTTAAAGGTAAAGTTTTTGGTGAAATAATTTTTCCTTGATGTAATCCATTTAAAGACACTTCAGCTGTAGGAATTAGCCATAAGTCAGTTTCATCATCTCTATAGAGGTTATCTTTAAATTTAGGCAGATTACCTGATCCAATCATTGTTTCTTTCTTTACTAAATATGGGGGATCTATTTCAGTATATCCAAACTCATCTGTATGTACATCCATCATCCAATTCATCAAAGCTCTATGAAGCCTAGCTCCCTTTCCTTTAAATACATAGAATCTTGCGCCTGAAATACTCGCCCCTGCTTCAAGATCTAATATATCTTTATCTGGGCCTATTTCCCAATGAGGTTTTATAAACTCTTCCGTTCTTTGAGTTCCTTTTATATCTTTTTCAATATTAGATTTTTCATCAAATCCAATTGGAACATCTTTTTGAGGTAAATTAGGAATATTCAGAATTATTTCTTTAATTTCACCATTAATTTTTGAAAGCTGCTCATCAATGTTTTTCAAGTCTTCAGATAATTGTTTTATGAAAGAGGTTTCTTCTAATAAAGGTTTTCTCTTTTCGTGTCCAATTTGTTTAGAAATTTCATTACGTTTAGATCTTTTTTTATCGCCTTCAGTAATTAATTTTCTTCGATTAAAATCCATTTTAATAATAAGATCTAAGATAGACACATCAAATCCTCTATTTGATAACCCTTTAGAAAAAAGTGCTTTATTTTCAATTATTTTTTTTATATCTAACATTATTTTTTTGTTCTAAGTTGTGGAAACAATAATACTTCTCTTATTTGATCTTGCCCAGTTATTAACATAACAAGTCTATCTATTCCAATGCCTAATCCTCCAGTTGGAGGCATTCCGTGCTCAATAGAAACTAAAAAGTCTTCATCAAGCCTGTCTGCCTCTTCATCTCCAAGAGTTTTTCGTTGGTTTTCTTGTTCTACAAATCTATTTCTCTGATCAATTGGGTCATTTAATTCTGTAAAAGCATTTGCTAGTTCGTGCCCCAAAACAAATCCTTCAAATCTTTCAACTATATCTTTAGAATTGGGTTTAAGTTTTGCCAGCGGTGACATTTCAATTGGATAGTCTAGTAAAAATGTTGGGTTTATAAGTTTAGTTTCTACTCCTTGGCTAATTAATCTATCAAGTAAAATACCCCATGCCTCGTTAGGATCAGCAACAAATCCTTTACTTAACATTACAGCAGCTAAAGCTTTGCTATTTTTATACATTATAAAATCAATTCCAGTATTTTTAATAATAGATTCTCTAAGATCTAATCTATCCCAAGGAGGTGCAAGATCAATAGATTTATCTTCTGATATTTTTATTTTTGTAGACCCATTGATTTCAATAGCTACTGTAGAAACTAGGTTTTCGACCATTGACATTACTGTATTATAATCTTCAAAAGATTCATAAGATTCCATAGTTGTGAATTCTGGATTATGGTCATGATCTATTCCTTCATTACGAAAAAGCCTTCCTATTTCATATACTTTTTCTATCCCACCAACAATTAACTTTTTCAAGTGAAGTTCTGTAGCTATTCTTAAAAATAATTTTTTTTCTAAAGATTCATGAAATGTTTCAAAAGGAATAGCTCTCCCTCCTGCAGGAATATCAACAAGTACAGGAGTTTCAACTTCCAAAAAACCTCTTTTATTCATAAAGTTTCGTACTGAAGAAATAATTTTTGATCTTTTGATTGCAATTTCTAATGATTCTTCATTTGAAATTAAATCTAAGTATCTTTGTCTATATCTAATTTCATTATCTTTTAACCCTGCCCATTTATCAGGTAAAGGCCGAATAGATTTAGTCAATAATGTTAGTTCTTTAATATCTAAGGTTAATTCACCTCTTCTTGTTTTAAATAAAACTCCTTCAACTCCTACTATATCTCCTATATCAAGTAAGTCTAAAAATTCTTTAGAAACTGAACTTTCTTCATCTTTATAATGAAGTTGTAATTTCCCTGTTTGATCCTTTAAGTCAAAAAATATAACTTTACCCATTCCTCTTTTAGCAAGAATTCTTCCTGCTATTGATAAAGTATTTTGAGGTTTTTCTGCGTTTTCATTAATATCAAAAGATGAAATAGCATCAATAATCTTTGTTCTATTTTTATTCCAACGGTTGGGATATGGGTCAATATTTAGATTTTTGAGTTTCTGCAGTTTTTCTAATCTGTCACTTATAATACGGTCTTCTGAAAAATTTTCCATAAATATGTCATTTCTATATGTAATTAAATTAATTCTATAACTTTTGTTATTTTTTCGTAGCTATATTTTTATTTGAAATTTAAATGGTTATTGCATTATTTAAGTTATTTGTAGTTCAAATCTAATAATTCGGTAAAAAATATGATTTTTTAACTAGAAAGGCCTGAACTAAAATAAAGGAATAAAATAATTAAATCTATTAATGAATTCATATAAAAATATGTTATTTTAAATTTAATTTCAAAGCTTTATTTTTATTTTTTTTGTAAAATGAAAAATTATGAATGTAAAAAAACCCATATCAATCAAAACTAAAAGATTAATTTTAAGACCTATTGTATTAAGCGACCTTGAGATAATACAAAGTTATTCTTTAGATGATGAATGGAACAGATTCTTAGATTTTCATACTAAAGAAAGTGTTAAAGAATTTGTTGAGAAAGCAGTGAATTCAAGTTGGTCAGATAATGCTAGATTTATGATTAGTTTAAAAAACCAAATTATTGGAAGTGTTGGTTTATATATAAATCAAAAAGAGAAACGTGCAGAAATCGGTTATTCATTATCAAAAAAATTTTGGGGTAAAGGAATAATTCCTGAAGCAGTCCATGAGGTTTTTAGATATGGTTTTGAGGAGATAGAATTAGAAAAAATTTTCGCCCAAACTGATCTAAGAAATTTACCTTCTCAATCAGTAATGAAAAAAATGAATATGGTTCAAGAAGGAATTTTTAGAAAGCATGTTATCTCCAAAAATATAAGATGTGACATGGTGTATACTTCCATTTTAAAAAAAGAATGGGAAGAAAATAAATTTAAATAAACTCTAAATAATGCAAGAAAATAATCCTATAAATCTATCATTTCAAACAAAAAATACTAAAACTAAGCGTCCTTGGGGGACTTTTGAAATTTTATGTAAAGGACCTGGCTATCAGACCAAAAGATTAATTGTACTTCCGAAAAGTCGCCTATCTTTACAAACTCATAAACATAGAGATGAACAATGGATTATAGCTAGAGGAACAGCTAGAGTAACAATTGGAAAAGAACAAAAAGAACTTGGACGAGGAGAATCAGCTAACGTTCCCAGAACAGTTATACATCGAATAGAAAATATTTCTGAAATAGACCCTTTAGAAATTATAGAGGTTCAATTAGGGGATTATATTGACGAAGATGATATAGAAAGAATTGATGATGACTATGGGAGATAGATTATATGTTTTTTTCAACAACAATGTTTTCAGAAGGTTCATCTAACAAATCTAAACCACTTCTTACTTGTCCCAAAATAGTAGAAATTCTTTCTTCTAAAGCGTATAAAACTTCTTTTGCATAATTATCAGCTCCATCTCTTCTATCAGTTGAAATTTTCTCTGAATCTTCGAGCATGCGACTAGATTCTTGTTGAGCATTTGTTATTATATTTTCAGATTGAGATTGAGAATCCTTTATTATTTCTTCAGATTTATTATTAGCAGCTTCAATTATTGATGTTTCCTGAATCATTTTTTCAGATTTTTCTTGAGCGTCTAAAATTATTGACGCAGCATCTCTTTTTGCAATCTCTCGCATAGTAGAAGATTCTTCATCAGCGTAGTTTCTTATTCTAGCTGCTTCTTTATCTGCTTGATCAATTATAGCCTCTTTTTGTCTGGTCACCATACCTGCTTCATCAAACTCACTTGGTAGATTTATTACTACTTCTTTAATAATCTCTAGTGATTTTTTTTTATCTATCATTACCTTTGATGTTCCTGGTAAAGATTTTGATTCTTTTATAATTTGTTCTAAGTTATTAATTTCTTCAATAATATTCATAATTCCTCTCGATTAAGTAAATTCTATGCTATTTGCATACAAAATTTCTGTGATATTTTAAACGGATTTATTGATTCTTTTCATCAAAGGAGTTAAAACATGCTTTGGAACAAGAGCACTTACATCACCACCTAACGTTGCTATTTCTTTAACTCTACTAGAACTAACATATTGAAAATTTAAGGAAGAAATCAAGCAAACTGTATCAATTTTTGAATTCATTTCTCTATTAGTTAGAGCCATCTCTCTTTCATATTCAAAATCAGCTCCAATTCTTAAACCTCTTATTATTACAGTAGATTTCAATTCTTTAGCTAGATCAACAGTTAGAGTATCTCTATATTGAATCACTTCTATGTTTTTCAAACCATCTAATGTTTCTTTAAACATTTTAACTCGCTCGTCAATATTAAATATTACATTTTTTAAAGATCCTGAATAAATACATACTGTGACTTTATCAAATAGTAAGGAAGCTCTTTTTACAATATCTAAATGTCCATTAGTAATAGGGTCAAACGTTCCAGGGTATATACTATTTACCATAATTAATCCTTTATATTTTGAGCAAAAATAGAAATCATTGAATCACCATACTGTTTTTGTTGAATCATATTAAAAATATTAATAGATTCATTTAGCTTAAGTCTAGATGAATGTTCAAAAACTAGCTTAGTATTTTTGTATACAAGTTTATTATTTATTAATTGATTTACTATTTTTTCAAATGAGTTATGATCATAAGGTGGATCAGCGTATACAAAGTCAAAAACTCCATTTATTTTTTTTAGCTGGGTTTCACAATTAGCTTTAATAATATTAGATTTATTTGTAAGATCTAATATATTTATTTTTTCTTGAATTTTTTTCAAAAAACTAATATTTATATCAACAAAACAACATTTTTTAGCTCCAAACTCTAAAGCCTTAAACCCTATAGCTCCAGTTCCTGAATATAGATCTAAAAAAGTTTTTTCTTCTAATTTATCATGACCTAATATTGAAAAAACTGCACCAATAACTTTAGAAGTTGTTGGCCTTAACTTAGATTTTTTATACTGAAAGTTTTTCAAGCTTATTTTTCTCCATATTTTTTTCAAAATAATCCAAAAAAAGTTTTATTATATCTTTTATATTTGCGCTGGATCTAAATATTTTTTGTCTAAATTCTCTAGATTCATAAAAACCTTTTGAATAATAAGATAAATGTTTCTTGATTTGAATTTCTAAAGTTTTTTTTGGAAAAAATAATTTCATCATTTCTAAATGATTTTTTATAGTTTTTATTTTATAAATGTTTTTTTCATGGTCTTCAAGTTTTTGATATTTTTTATTAAAAATCCAGGGATTACCAATAGCTGCTCTACCTATTAAAACTGATTTACAAGAAGTTTGAGCTAACATATTTTCTGCATCCTCATAAGTTTTTACATCTCCATTGCCCGATACAGGTATATTTACTGCATCTACTACTTGTTTAATTATTGTCCATTTAGATTTTCCTTCATACCGCTGAAGTCTTGTTCTTGGATGTACTGCTATAGAATCAACTCCTTCACTTTCAAGCATTTGAGAAAATTGAACAGCATTTATATTATTTTCATCCCAACCACTTCTTATTTTTACAGTTAGAGGAACTTTAGTAACTTTTCTTAAATTATTAACAATTTCAGAAGTTTTTCTTATATCTTTCATAAGAGCTGCTCCCTTGCCTTTTTTTGTAATTTTAGGGACAGGACAACCCATATTTATATCTATAATACTCGCACCTAAATCTTGTAAAATTAAGGATGATTCAGATAGTATTTTTGAATCACAACCTAATATTTGCATTGCTATAGGTTTTTCATATTTTGAAAAGTTTGTAATCAGTTTTGTTCTTTCTGATTTATCATAAACTAGTGAGGTTGCATCAATTTCTTCAGTCGTAACAAACCCCGATCCATTTTTTTTACAAATATTTCTGAAAGGAGCATTAGAAATACCTGCCATAGGAGCCAATCTAAGTGTGTTTGTATTTAAAAGTTCTTCAATTTTATTCATATCTATAAATTATTCTATTATAGCTTGTTCAAGTATTTGCATAAGTTCTTTCTTTTGAGCAGAATATCCCACTGACCTATAAATTTCTTTTCCATTTTTATCAAAAATAATATATGTAGGAGTACTAAAAATATCAAAATAGTTTAGAGTATCTGAAACATCTTCCAAGTATCTATTTGCAACATCTACCGTAACAAAATTTATATTATTTTCATAATCAATTTTTAAATCCGCTAATATTACTTCTCCCATTTTGCAATATACACAAGTTTCACTCCAACCTTCTAGAAAAGTTGGTTTACCAGAATTAACAATTGATTGCAGTGAAGTGAGTTCTGTTATAATTCCTTTATTTCTGTATTGAGCTTGTCTCAATTCTTCAAATGACGAAAAAAATCCTAAGCTTTCAGATAAATCTTCATATATTTCTAAATTATCTTCTAATCTCCATAATGAATAATCATCATCAAAAGTTCTAATTAAATTTCTTTCATCATTAGAAATAGTATTTTCTTTATTTTCATATGTTAGTTCAACAGTATTTATTTCTTGGGTTTCACAAGAAATAAATAAAATACTACATATAATAAAAATAATTAACTTCATAATTTTAATTATATTGTTTTTTTATTCATTAGAAAAATATTCGGTATAAGAGAAATAATTAGAAAAATAATTGAAGAATAATAAATAAATTTCCAAGCATTTAAAAATACATTCATAGAACTTTCGTCTAAAGTACTTAAACCGCTAATATCACCTGTATATCCTGCACCAAGAATTAAAAATGTAGTAAGAACAAGAGTTGAATATGTTTGCCCAAAAGTATTTCCCATATTTCTTATAAAGCTAATGATAGATGATGCAAATCCATATTGTGATTTATCTAAAGAACTATAAGTTAGAGCCATATTTGGAGACCCCCAACAACCTTGCCCAATTCCACCAATAAGAAGAATAATTATTATGAACCAAACAGGAGAATTTATTGATAATTGTGCAATAAAGGAATAAGAAATTATAATTAAAACAAGACCAATAATTATAAATTTTACTCTTCCAAATTTATCTGACAATCTTCCTCCAATTGCTGCAGAAGCTGCAAATCCTAATGATTGAAAAATCAACATTAATCCCACTTTAGATTCATTTATGTTTAGTAATCCTGTTAAAAAAATTGGCATCATAATCATGTTGCCTGACATTGCAATAAATGCAAAAAACCTCGTATTAACAGCTATAGAAAAATCTCTTTTTTTAAACAATGAAAAATTTAATATAGGGTTTGGTGTCCTTAATTCAGTTATTACAAAAAGAAATCCAAAGGGAATAGAAAATAATAAAAAAACTAAAGCATAATTTGAAAGAATATTTTGAAAATCTAAATTTTTAAGTCCTACTATAAGACTTATAATAAAAAATATACCAAATAAAGTTCCTTTTAAGTCAAATAAATCAGCTTTAGTGTTATTTTGCTTCAAATTTAAATCATCTTTTTTTAATAAAAAATATCCTAAAATAAATGCTATTAACATCGGAAATATTAAGAATAAATAAACAGATTCCCATCCAAAGTTATAAACTAAAACTCCTCCAATTACAGGCCCCGCAGTTTGACCTAAACCTACACTTGTACTCATCATTCCTAAAGATTTACCTCTTTCAGATTCAGGAAATAAAGCTGTAACAATTGCACCACCTACAGCTTGTCCCATTCCAGAACCAATGGCCATGATAACTCTTGAAAATATTAAAAAAATAAATGAAGTTGCAAAAAACCCTAAAATTGTTCCTGAAATAAAAAAAACTATTCCTAATAAATGAATGTTTTTTCTCCCAAATCTATCTGCAAAATTACCGGCAGGTAATAAAATCGCGGTTACAGTTAATAAATGAATTATTACTAGCCAAGAAACTTGGTGAATTGGAGTATTAAATGACACAGAAATATCTTTTAGTGAAATTAGTATTGCTCCCATACTTGTAACACTTACAAACAGTGAAAGAGCGACTGCTAGAAATGCAATCCATTTATAATTAATCATTATTTATTAACTCAATTTATATTTATTAAAAATTATAATTTTTCAATTCAATTAGTGATAATTTAATTTTTTTCAGAGTTTCTTCAATATCTTCAAGGCTATGAGAAGTAGATAGATGCACTCTACCATTAGAAGAAAGTCTAATTCCTTTTTTAAACATTATTTCACAGAAAATTTTATATTTTTTTTCATTACAAAATTTAAAATGATCTCTCCAATCTTTAATATGATCTTTATCAGTAAATGAAATAGAAAAAACAGAACCTAATCCTTGTACATGTATATCAGAGTTTAAATCTTTAGATATTTTTTGTATACCATCTATTAAAACTCTACCTTTTTGATCTAGAGATTCAAAAAAATCCTCATCTTTTAACATTTTTTCTAATGAAATATTTGCAGCGGCAATAGAAGCTACATTTGAATTAAAGCTACCTCCATGGTAAACCTTACCTTCACCTACAAGATTCATTATTTTTCTAGAACCTGCAAGCATTGCAATAGGAAAACCTCCAGCAAAAGATTTAGCAAATGTAGCTAAATCTGGTTCAACTCCAAAAAATTTTATAGCACTACCTTTTAAAATTCTAAATCCTGTTATAACTTCATCAAAAGCTAATAAAGATCCATTTTCTTCACATAATTTTTTTACAGATTCCATATAAAATTTATCAGGAATTATGCAATTTGTATTTGCTAAAATAGGTTCCATCAATACGCCTGCAATTTTATCTGAATATTTTTCAAATATTTTCTTTAAATGTTCTAAATCATTCCATCGAGCAATAATTATATTTTCTTGAGTCATTAGATCCATACCTTCAGATTCAGGTACAGGTATTGGAGAATCTTCATTTCCAGCATATTCTAAATCTGGATGAACAGAGTAATTTATTGAATCAAGCCAACCATGATAATGTCCTTCAAATTTAATAAACATCTGTCTTTTCGTATAACCTCTCATTAATCGTATAAGAAGTTGGTCTATTTCTGTTCCGCTAGAAGCAAATCTTACAGTCCAATCTTTTACCCCTAATATACTTAAAGCTTTTTTTGCAACATCAATTTCTTTGTCAAATTGAGCTGCATAAACCATTCCTTTTTTAATATCTTCAGAAACAGATTTATTTAAAAATTCAGGAGAATGACCAAAAATATTAGGTCCCATCCCTTGAATATAATCAATATATTTATTCCCATCAACATCCCAAATTTTTGAACCTTTTGCCTTTGATATAAATAGTGGTACTTCTGAATGCTCTAAAGTTCTTATTTGCGAAGAAACTCCACCCGCTATATATTTTTTTGCTTTTTCGTAAAGTTCTTTAGATTTATTCAGTTCATTCATAGATAGTCCTATATTAAGGTTTATTACATTAAAATATCATATTTTTATTAAAATAAAGCTAAAGTATAAGTAAATTTAAAAAAGAAGAAAAAAATCATAAATATTAAAGAAAAAATTGAAATTAAAGAAAAAATAAGTAAAATTTTTCTAATATTAATGTTTAAATGCATTAAATTTAGCTAAAAAAGTCCAAAAATATCCATTTTCAACTGAGAAATTACTAATGTGTTTGTAATAAAATATTATAAATTTATATTTATCAATTTTGGAGAATTATGAAAATCACAAATGTAAAGGTAGATCTTTTTGATTGGACAACTAAACCTTGGTCAACAAACTCTTGGACTAAATTTGGGAATACTGTCCAATTAGGAGTAGTAACTATTGAAACTGACGAAGGTATAAGTGGAAACTCTTTTCTGGGTTCTTCTAGAGTAGGAGCAAATCATCATGCACCAGGATTAATTGAGTTTATAAAACCAATGATTTTAGGAAGAAACCCCCAAGATATAGGAGCGATATGGAAAGATTTATGGAAAATGAATAGAAGTGTTTCAACTTATGTAATTTCAGCAATTGATGTTTGCTTATGGGATATTAATGGAAAAATTGCAAATCAACCAATACATAGACTATTAGGTACAACAAAAGAAACAGTTCCTGTATACTCCAGTACTGCTTATCATGAAACAAAAGAAGAATATGTTGAAGAAGCTTTGAAATTTAAAGATATGGGATGGGAAGCACATAAAATTCATCCACATGGTAACCCTAAGTATGACATAGAAATTTCTAAGGCAGTAAGAAATGCTGTAGGAGATGAAATGAAATTAATGCTTGATTCTATGTGGTCTTATCAATATGAAGATGCTATCAGAGTAGGCCGAGCAATTGAAGATCTAGATTTTTATTGGTATGAAGACCCTTTGGTTGAAGAAGATATATACAGTTATAAAAAACTTCATCAAAAATTAGATATTCCAATAATGTCTACCGAATATGCACCTGGAAGACTTTATGGAATGGCTGAATGGATTACTGAATATGCAACTGATTTTCTAAGAGGTGATGTAGCTGTAACTGGAGGAATCACTCCAATGATAAAATTAGCTAATTTGGCAGAAGCTTTTAACATGAAATGCGAAATTCATCACGGTGGTAACTCTCTAAATAATGTAGCTAATTTACATGTAACTATGGCCATTCCAAATTGTGAGTTTTTTGAATTTTTCCCTTGTACAGGTGCTAATATGTATGGTTTAGTTGAAGATATAAAATTCGATAATGGGAAAGTTCATGCTCCTACGAAACCAGGTTTAGGATATGAAATTGATTGGGATATGCTTAGAAAAAGTCATATTGGGACTATTGAGTAATGATTCTAAATAATAATATAATAAAAAATAGATTTAAATTTTAGGAGCTTGTTTTGAAAAATAGTGGTTTTTTTGGTAATATTTCCAACACCATTGATATGATGAAATCATGTGTAAATGTACTTAAGAAAGATAAAGAGTTAGTATTTTTCCCTATAATGGCTGCTATATTTATAATTATTCTTTTAGCTGTGACTTCTTCTATGGGATTACTAGAACTAGTTCAATCAGATAATACTGCACAAGAAAATCCGCCTATATTTTTACTTGCCGTATTAATATTTGGAGCAAATTTTATAATTGTTTTCTTTAATTCTGCTTTAATTTCAGCTGCATTAGAAAGATTGAGAGGCGGAGATCCAAATATTACTTCAGGTTTATCACATGCATTAAAACATGTACATCATATTTTTTTATGGTCAATAATTGTAACTATTATGGCATTAATATTTGCAGCAATAAGATCAAGTGGTAGAAACAGAGGAATGATGGGTCAAATGATGACAGCAATATTTGCAAGTTTGCTACAAGCAGGTTGGGCAATGATGACTTTTTTTGTAATTCCTATAATAGTGTCCGAAAACATTAGTCCTTTAAGTGCAATCAAAAGATCTTCAAGTTTATTTAAACAAACATGGGGAAATCAAGTTGCTGCAAATTTTGGATTTGGGATTTTTCAAATTTTAGCTTTATTAATTAGTGCTGCTATTGGATGGTTTTTTGGTTTAGCAAACGCTACTTTTGGATTAGTAATTGGAATTCTTTTTGCAAGTGTATCAGTGTCTATTATTTATACACTAGAAGGAATATATAAAGCTGCATTATATGAATTTGCTTTAGGGGAAAAACCTTTAGAATTTGATACTCAAGACTTAAGAACTGCATATAGGACTAAAGCAGCAATGGCTTAGGACTTAATAAATCTTTTATGAGTGAATTCAGATATGTCTATTTCAGTTGGTATCCCTAGTATATAGTCAGTTATTAATTTTCCCATCGCAGGAGCTAAAAGGATACCTTGCCTTCCAGTGCCAGATGCTAAATATAAGTTATCATATTTTTCAGAGCAAGAAATTATAGGAATCTTATCTATAGAAAGTGGTCTTAAGCATGCAGTTTGAAGAACTAATTCAGAATCTTTTAAAAAAGGAAAAACTTCTAATACAGATTCTAAAATATTATTTAATCCATAAGTTGTCGGGTTTTCATCAAAGCCAGAATCTTCTTCTGTTGTTCCAGCCCAAATCAGTCCATCTTGCTTAGTGGTTACATAATTAGGGCCCCAATGAAATCCTTTATCCAAAATTTCCTTACTTTTTAGTCTTAAAATTTGTCCTTTTAAAGGTTTTACTGGAATTTCAATACCAAACCATTTAGAAAATTTATTACTCCAAGGACCAGCAGCAATAACAACTTTTTTTGTAAATATTTCACTACCATTTGATAAAATAATTTTTTTTATTTTTGATCCTTCTAAAGAAAAATCTATAACTTCCGAGTTTATAATATCAGTATTTTGTTTTTCTGAAGCTATAGCTAATGCAAGAGTTAGTTTATATGGTTCAACACCACTAGAAAAATTCGATATGAGGCCAGATAAAACTTTTTCACCTAATCTAGGTTCTAATTTATATAAAGATTCTTTATCAAGCCATTCATATATTTCTTTATTCTTTTCATAAATTTTTTTTAAATTTATTTCTTCTTTTTTATTTAAAGATAGTTCAATATTTGGATAAACTTTATATCCATAATTTATACCCGAATCTTTTGGTAAATTATTAGAAAGTTTTTTGTGTAATTCATAAGAATATTTACTTATTTTGTCATAAGGAGATTCAGGGTCTAAGCCTATATGCGGAGTAATACCACCATAAGCAAACCCTGAAGCATGACTTGCAACAGAATCTTTTTCAATCAAAGCAACTTTTAATTTTTTTAAAGATGCATAGTAAGCTGTAGAGGCACCTACAATACCTCCACCGATTATTGATATGTCATAAATTATTTTCTTCATAGATTTAAAAAATTACACTTTAATTATTATTTTTTCTATATTTAAAATTTCAATTTGAAATATTTTTTTTGTAGAGATCAATATGATGTTTTAAAAGTTCTTGATATATTTTATGTCTTTTTTCATCCGGTAAAAATGTGCTGTATTTATTTAAATCTAAATTATTAGTTTCATCAAATATACCCAAAGCCGTTAGGCATAAAATTGCTGTTCCTTTTGAAGTGTCTTCTGAATTTTCAAAAATATTCAAAGGAACATTTAAAACATCTGAAATAGTTTGTATCCACCATGAAGAATTTTTAAGAGCCTCACCACTAACAAATATTTGTGCATTATTAGTGTAATTTTTTAATAATTCATAAACTAAATAGAATCTATATGCTACAGATTCTAAAATAGCTTGTAGAATATCAATTGAATTATTTGATAATTTAATTCCACTTATTATACCTAATGAGTTATTTGACCATCCAATAGATCTTTCTCCTGAAAAAAAAGGCAAAACAGATAATCCATGTTGCCCTGGAGTAAGATTTTTTAAGTGAGAATCTAAAATATTTTTTTTAGGTAAATTTAAGTTATTATTTGCCCAGTTAATTAAATTGCCACCTTCAGAAAATGATCCTCCCAGTAATGAGCGGTTTTTTCCTAATTTATAAGACCATAACCCTTTTGGAAGATTCTTGGGATTATTATCCATAATTACTCTCATTGCTCCAGTTGAACCTATAGTAAGAGCAATTTTCTTTTCATTTATACAACCACTTCCTATATTAGCTGAAGCACCATCTCCTACAGAAAGAAAAAATTTAGATTTAAATAATCTAGGCCATCTTTTAGAATAAGTTCTATTAAAACCTATTTGGTAATTTTCATAAGATTTTAATCGAGGCAAATTTTCTAAATTTATGTTTAAATAATCCAATAATTGAGAGTCCCATTCTAATTCATGTCTATTAAGTAACCCACTCCATGAAGAAATAGAATAACTTGCAAAATAATCTTTAGATTTAAACCATTTAGAAAATAAATATGTGGAAAAATCTAAATATTTATATATTTTTTTTACTAAATGAGGATTATTTTCTTTTAGCCACATTATTCTAGGGGGCACATATGAAGTATGTTGCATGACTCCTGTATGATCATGCAAAGTAGATTCATTGAGTTCTTTTTTTATTTTTTCAACTTGTTTATAACTTCTAGTATCAGCATAAGTATAAACAGGTGTAATAGCTTCTCCTTTAATATCTATGCCCAGAATAGTGCTAGCCATAGAATCAAAGCTTACTGCAATAATTTCATCAACTACGCCTATAGATTTGTCTAATATTAAATCTATAGACTTTTCAACAAGTAATCTTAAATGTTCAGGATCTTGTTCAGAAGTTCCATCAATTTTATTTATAATTTTATGAGGTATTTTTACTGACATCCTAGGAATATTTTTTGCAGAGGTATTAAATAGAGAAGTTTTTATACTAGAAGTTCCAATATCAACTACCATTACAGATTCTTTTGTTTTTATTTGATTATTCATATCTATATAATTTTAGAAAAATTATAAACGTTTATATACTTAAATTACCATATTGTACTTGTCATATTATTATAAGGTTTTAATGATGCTTAAAATGAAACCTAATTTAAAAATTTCAAATAATATTTTTTTTACAAATATTAAGCTTAGAGGTTTATTGTTAGGTTTGTTTTTTTTTAATTGTTCTGACTGGATTGAACGGTTATGTATTAGTTGGTTAATACTTAAGACTACAGAATCCATATTGGCTACTACTTCAGCATTTGCAATTACACAAATTGTACAAATGATTTCTTCTCCATTTACAGGAGGTGCTGCAGATAAATTTGGGAGAAACAAAATCACAATATTAAATGGTTTTGGAAGGTTTGTTGTTTTATCTGCGTTAGCTTATTTGATTTATGAAGAAAAAAATTATTTAACCTTAGCTTACATAGCTGCTGCTATTACTGGTTTAAACAGATCTTTTATAGTTCCTTCAATTCAAGGTAATATTTTAAATTCAGTAAAAAGTAATGAAAAAATTAAAGCTATGTTATTTTATTCTTTGATCATGAGATCTACAGGAATCATAGGAACATTAATTGGTGGCGCATTATCTATTTTTCTTGGCATAGAGCAAGCTTTGTTACTTGCTGGAGTAATTGGTCTAATTGGAGCATTATATATGTTATTTATTTCTAAAAATTCTAACGAGATTAAAAATGATGAAAAATATTTTCAAGGTATATTATTAGGTTTAAAATTAGTTTTTGGAAATTTTTATACTAGAAATCTGCTTATTTTTGCAGGTATTGTAGAAATCTTTGGATTTTCTTTTCTTAGCCTCTTATCTTCAATAAGTAAATTTATTTTAAAATCTGATATTGGAACTTTAAGTATTTTACAATCTGCTATAGCATTAGGTTCCGTTTTTGGGATAATGCTTTTATTTAAATGGAAAGATATTAATAAAGCACATATATTAACATCATATATAACTATTATTTTTGGAATTTCGATTTTTTTTGTATCAATATTTCCAAATTTTTTAATTGTAGTATTTTTTTTACTAATAATAGGAGCATGTTCAGCATGTTTTGATGCTATTCAGTGGATTTTCTTACAAAAAAATATTCCAGACCATCTAAGAAGCACTGCTGTTTCAGCTTGGTTTATAACAATAGGTTTTGGTTGGGTTGGGCATATAATTCTTGGCTTTTTTTCTGATAATTATGGCCTAAAAAACACAATTATATTTACAGGAATTATCTTAATGATTTCGGGAGTAATATATTTGATAAATGCAAAAAAATACTAATCAGATATTACATTATTTTTTTTAGCTAAAAACTCAATCATATTTAAAACATCCTCTTGTATATCCTCTAGGTCCTTAATTCTTAACTCTAATTCTTGTATTTTTTTTTCATTCATATTTGTTTAATTCTTTAGTTTAAATAATTATATTAATTTTTTAAAAATAATATTATGATTATGAAAAGTTCTTTCTAGTTTTATTAATAAAATACACTAGAGATAACATTACAGGAACTTCGACTAAAACACCTACTACAGTCGCCAAAGCTGCTCCTGATTCAATTCCAAATATTCCTATAGCAACAGCGACAGCCAATTCGAAAAAATTAGAAGTACCAATTAAACAAGCTGGAGCAGCTATTTTATGAGGTATTTGCCATATATAAGAAATTAAATATCCTAAAAAGAAAATTCCATAAGTTTGAATTAATAGAGGTATAGCTATAAGAAAAATCAATAAAGGAGAGTCTAATATTTTTTCTCCTTGGAATCCAAATAATAAAACTACAGTTAAAAGTAATCCTAGAATTATTAAAGGCTTAATAGAATTTGTGAAAATTTTAATTTTAATATCATTATTTTTAAAAACTAAATTTCTTGTAAAATAACCAAATAATAATGGGAATAATACATATAGGACAACTGAAATAAGCAATGTCCCCCAAGGAACTTGGATTTCAGAAAATCCCAAATAAAAAGAGGCTAAGGGTGCAAAAGCAAAAAGTAATATAATATCGTTTAATGATACTTGTAGTAAAGTAAAATTAGGATCCCCTTTAGTTAGATTACTCCACACAAAAACCATAGCTGTACAAGGAGCTAGTCCTAATAGAATCATACCGGCTATATATTGCTTAGCATCTGTTGGTGAAACAAAATTATTAAACAAAATTTCAAAAAATAAAATTCCTAAAAGAACCATAGTAAATGGTTTAACAATCCAATTGATACATAATGTTAGAATAAATCCTTTAGTGACTATGTTATTTTTTGATATTTTTAAAAAATCAATGTTTAGCATCATTGGAAAGATCATGATCCAAATAAATAAAGCTATCAAAAGATTTACATTTTTGTATTCAAGTTTAGAAATAACCTTGAATGTTTCTGGTAAATAATAACCTGAAGAGATTCCTATAATAATGCTTATAGCAACCCATATGGATAAATATTTTTCAAAAATTCCCAAATTCGTGTTTAGATATATAACTAAATGATAAATAAAATTTAGGGAATCATTATTAAAAGAAGGTTAAAAAAATATTTAATTAATTTTTTAACCTTCTTTTAATAACAATTTATTAGTTAGAGTTTTATTTTCTAGAATGTAAAAAATAGTCAATATGTTCTATTTTTTTGTACTCAGATAATTTTTTATTCATTTCAATATCATCCATATATTCTGATATTTCATGCATTTTTTTTATTAAAGAAAACATTTTTCACCTTTCTATAAAATTTCTATATTTAAATGGTAAATCTTAAATTTTATAATAAATATACTAGAATGTTAAATTTATGTTACGAAATTAGTAAAATATAATTAATTATATAAAATATAATCTATAAAATTATTATTCTTATCTAATTATATTACGAATTTTAGAAAATATTATTGATACAACATATAAAATTAGTTCTATTACGTTATTCGTATCAATCTTGAAGCATGTTGCTTAAGCTAATACCTAAAGAGTCTGAAATAGACTTTAAAGAACCAAGGGATACGTTCTGTTTACCTTGTTCAACCGCGCTAATAAAAGTTCTCGCTAGTCCTGATTTCTCTGATAAAGTCCTCTGGCTTATATTCATATTTTTTCTTATAGTTTGAATTTTATAACCTAAAGACATCAAAACTGTTTCTAAGGGAATCATTGAAGGATTTGAGTCAACAAGAGAATTTGCTAAGGTTATTGCTTGAAGAGGGCTTTCAGCAAATCCATCAATATTTTTATTTGATTCTTTAATTAATTGAGTCCCAGGTCCACCTACTATAATTTTAATATTTTTTTCAAGATTTTTTATTAAATCAATAGCTTCTTCTAATTTCCCTTCACTTTTAGGATAAGTTGATGATAAAAGTACAAAATTAGGAAGCGAAGCACTGATGTAAGTGATTAAATCATTATTTGGTATTGAGCTACCAAGTAATTCAACATTCCATCCATCCCACCTAAAAAAATCCGCAGCCATATAAGAGCCAATTACATGCTTGTCATCCTCTATAGCTGATAATGAAATTTTTAAACCTTTTGGCTGGGGGACTCTAAAATTATTTCTCACCCTATCCATCAGTAGCAAGCAAAATTGAGTAGCTCTGTGTTCTTCTGAAATTAAAATTTTACCTTCATGCCACAAAGTTCCAATGTGGTTCAATATGTTTCTAATAAGATCAAGATATATTATTGCAGGAGACCATTGTTGATTAATTATCATCCTAGTAATATTATTTGCATGATTATAGTGACCATTTACTAAAGAATATTGCAGCTGATTACAAACAGATTGAATTTCTTTTTTTGGTGGCACATACCAATTTGAATTCATAAATTAACTCCTAATAATAATACAGTTATTTGATAACTATATCAGACAAATAATATTTTTGGAATATTATATACATCAAATATGACATTATATAAATATAAGAATTTTATAGGAGATATAATATGGCAATGATAAATAAAACCTGTGCTGCTTGCTCTGGTAATTTGTATTTTTATTCTGATATTGATGGATTTAATAGTCTTAAATGTATGCAATGTTCACGAGAATATACTGAGTCTAATATTAATAAAGGAAAAATAAATGCAGCATAACAAGAGTTGTAAACTTTGTGGACTTTCATCAGAAGATCACATTATAAACGAATCATTATTTGGAATATATCCAGGTTGTAAATTAGAAAATAATTTTCTTACAAAATTTAAAAATTTTATCTTTAAATGGACTTAAATTCTAAAAAAATTATATTAATAGGTGCAAATAGTGATCTTGCTCAGCCAGTGATTAAAGCATTGAATAAAATAATAAATGAAATTCCAAATCTAGACTATCTTGAAAATTTTGATAAAAATAAGTCAATAAATAATGAAAATTTAAGATTTAATAAATTATTAGAGAACTTAGTTAAACAAATGTTTTAATAGATTATTAAGTATAATTAAATAGTTATAATTTATTTCCCCCTACAATGAAATTCTATTTAGATATATTTAAACTTTACAAGCAAAAATTTTACTCTAAATTCGCATTATCTTGTTTATTGATTTATTCTCTTAGATTTATTGATTTTGCAATTGTATTATGGCTATTAACTAATGTTTCAAATAATCCTTCAGATATTGGCTTAATAGTATTTATAAAATTTATACCACTAATGTTTTCTGGAATTATTAGCGGTTGGTTAATTGATAAGTTTTCAAGATTAGCTATCATAAGGCTTGTAATAATTTTAATGAGTATTTATTTATTTTCTTGGGCTTTATATATGTACTTTTTTAATCCCAATCTTACAACTATATATATCTTCACTTTTTTTTCTGGGATTTTATTGAGCATAGATATATCATCTAGATCAACCTATATGACTTCTTTAATAAAAAAAAAGTTTATAAAAAATGGAATAATATCAAATGTCATTTTCCTAAATTTAGCATGGTTTATAGGGCCAAATATAGGAATGTTTTTACTAGATATATTTAAATTTGAACTTCTTTATTTTTTCCTTTCCTTATTTAACCTTTTAGGATTGATTTTACTTTGGAAAATGCCTAGTTTAAATATTTTAAAATCAAAAAAAGAAGTTTATTCAGGATTAAAAACAAGCATTAGTTTTGCATTCAATAAACCTATACTTTTCGGGACAATTTTATTAATTGGATTAGGGAATCTAACTGGATTTACATTTGAATCAATGACACCATATTTTGCAAAATATGTATTTGAAGCATCTCCTAAAGAATTTTCTTTTTTGATTTCATTGCAGGGATTGGGAGCTTTAACTGGTTCAATATTATTATTCCCTTTATTAATAAATGTCAATCGCCCTGCCTTAATACTTTCATTTTCTATTATTCTTTTATGCATCGGTTCAATAATTTTTACATTTACAAATATCTTTGCTATCGGTTGTATTATTTTATTTATATTGGGAATCTGTACATGCGTGTTTATGAATATGCATTCAAGAATTGTACTAACAGAAACTCCAAACCCAATGAGAGGTCGCATTCAAGGTTTATCCCAATTCGCTATAGGATTGTTTCCTATAGGTAGTTTAATAACAGGATTGCTAGGAAGTTACATAGGAGTTGCTATCAGTATGAAAATTATAGCTTCAATTGGAATTTTTTTTACAGTAATAATTATTTTCTATTTTAAAGAAGTAAAAAATAAAATTGGATGATAAAATTTTATTATGAAGAAAATAAAAAAAGAAATTTTAAAAATATCAGGAATAGTATTATTATTTACAATAACAATAACTGGATGTAACGATAATTTAAATTCAGAATCTAGCCTTCCAAAAGCAATAGAAACAGAATCAATTAACTCAGAAATAATAAGGACAACTTCCAGAAACTCAACTCTAGATCAAAATATATTTTGGATAAAAGGGTCGGGAGTTGTTAAACAACCTCAAGAAAAAATCGAAATAAATATAGCTATAGAACATAGAGACAAGGATATTATCAATGCCTCTAATATTGTTAATACTAATATTGAGAAAATTATAAATATAGCTAAAAATCTTGATATCTCAGAAGATGATATTGAAACGCAGGAATTTTCTATTTCCCCTGTAGAAAGATGGATACAAAAAGAAGATGAATATGGAGAATATGGAGAAAGTGAAATAATAGCTTACAGAGTTTATAATTCTATTTTGATAACTTCAGAAGATATGAGTATTGTTACAAAATTTATTGATTTATCAACTATAGAAGCAGGTAATTCTATAAGGATAAATAAAATAGCTTTTAAGACTAAAGAAATAGAAGATAATAAAATTTTATCTAGAGAAAAAGCTGTAAATGATGCACTAGGAAAGGCAAATTTTTATAAAGAAAAATTGAATATTAAATTAGGGGATATTATTTATTTTGAAGAATTTTCTCCATATAGTAGTCAATCTGATAAAAATATGCCTATGATGATGTCCAGGTCTGCTGAAGCGATGCCATCAACTTCTTTATATGCAGGTGAATCAGAAATATTAAGTGAAATATATTTAGGGTTTGAAATTAAGTAAATGAAGAAATTAATATTAATTGTTTTTTTAATTTTTGCTGTTTTATCATGCTCTTCAAAAGAAAATGTCTGCTCTTCAGATAATTTACTATGTGAGTTTTTTGAAATATATTATCCTGTAGATAGCAATATAAGCCTAAATGATGCTCAACTATCAGAGATTGATTTAGATACTTATAAAAAAATCTCAAATGACTATTTAAATGACTCAAATTCTGAATCAATATTTCATTTATATTCTAATGGAATTTTTATACCAAGATTTTCATATTCAATATTTAATGAATTTGAAGAAGAAGAGCTATGGTTAGGAGTTTCCTTATATCCGGTTGATAAAAAAAATCCTTTCCTAGAAACTTTAAATATTTTCTACACAAATAATGATATTAAATTTGCTAGTGAATCTATTTATGGAATCTGCAACTTAGATAATAATTCTTATCTAGATACTATTTCTACTAAAATTTTTAATTGTAATAAAGAAAATATATCTAGTTATGATTATTGGATTGAACAGGAAAATTACATGTGGAGAATAAAATGTGTTTGGGAAAATGACAAATTTTATATTAAAAACACTAAAACTGGAATTTATGAAGAAATCAACTCTTCAGATATCTGTAGGAAATCTTTTAAATCATTCAAATCTAAAATAAACTAATTTATTTTAAAATATTTTTCCACGTCTAATAGCCCATTAATAAACATGTCAATTTCTTCTTTTGTATTATAAAGATAAAAACTTGCTCTTGCTGCAGCAACTATTTCATATGATCTTACTAATGGCATAGCACAATGATGACCCGTTCTTATTGCAATACCAAATTTATCTAAAATTTCTCCAATATCATGTGGATGAAGAGTATTATGTGTAAATGAAATAACCCCTCCTCTATCAGATTTACCTTTTGGTCCAATGATTTTATAATTTTTTAAATTATTAAACCTATCCAAGGCATAGTGCGTAATTTCTTCCTCATGATTAAATATTTCTTTCATTCCAACTTGATTTAAGTAATCAATTGCATAACCAGTAGCTATAGCATCAGCAATATTTGGAGTTCCTGCTTCAAATTTATATGGTAAATCATTCCATTTAGCAGATTCATATGTGACTTCAGAAATCATATCTCCTCCAAAATAAAAAGGAGGCATTTCTTCAAGTAACTTTTCTTTTCCAAATAAAACACCTATACCTGTTGGTCCTAACATTTTATGTGCAGAAAAAGTAAAAAAGTCACAGTCTAAGTCCTTCATACTTACAGGGAAATGAGGAGCACTTTGTGCTCCGTCTAAAACCAAAATAGTACCATGTTTTTTAGAAATATTTCTCAACTCAGAAATTGGGTTAATAACCCCTAAAACATTAGACATATGAGTTATTGCTATAATTTTTGTATTCTTATCAATTATATTTTTTGCTTCTACCAAATCTATTCTTCCATCAAGATTATGATTTAGGTAGCGTAAAGTAGCTCCTGTTTCTAAACAAAGTTGTTGCCATGGGACTAAGTTAGAATGATGCTCCATTTTTGAAATAACAATATTATCAGTTGATTTGATTAATTTTTTTAATCCTATGGAAACTATATTCAAAGATTCACTTGTATTCCTAGTCCAAATTACTTCTTGGGGTTTGCAGCCTAGAAAAGTTGAAACTTTATTTCTTGCCATTTCATATTTATCAGTAGCTTCAACTGAAAGTGTATGAACTCCTCTATGAACATTTGAGTTATAAGAGGAATAGTAATCAGAAAGACTATCAATTACAGAATTAGGTTTTTGGGAGGTTGCAGCATTATCTAAATAAACTAATCTATTATTATTAATTTTTCTTTGAAGAATAGGAAAATCTTTTCTTATTTCATTAACATCAAATTTTTTTATCATCATTTATTATTATTAAAAGTTTATTATTTTAATTTTACATTATTATCGATAGAATTTATGATATTATAAATAACTATGACTAATAAAATTTTAACAAACATTAATTGTATGTGTAGCTGTTGTATGCAAAGCCACAGGTTTCTTTAATGTGTTGAAAATAGTCTAAAAATAGCATTTTATTGAAACCCCAGAAGGGGTTTTTTTTATGGAAATTTTCATGATAGAAAAAAGTAAAAATATATATATTTCTACTCAATTTATAATTGGGGGAATATTACTTATATTCGTTTTTATAATTAGTTATTTAATTTCTTCAAATAGCTACTCTGATGCTGCTATTTGGATTGCTGCATGTGGGTTAGGATTTACTTTACAAAAGTCTAGGTTTTGTTTTGCATCATCTTTTAGAGATTTATTTCTTTTTGGTTCTGGTCAAAACATGAAAGGAGTATTAATTGCACTAGCAATAGCTTCAATTGGTTTTACTGGAATATTAAGTTGGATATTACCTAATCCAATTCCTGGAGAATTTCCTTCAACTGCTCATGTTCTTCCTGTAGGATTTTCTACTATTATTGCGGGGAGTATTTTTGGAATAGGCATGGTAACTGCTGGAGGTTGTGTCTCTGGAACTATTTATAGAATCGCAGAAGGATATGTTGCTTCTATGATTACAATGATTGGTATTTTTATAGGAACAATTATATTAATATTATCTTGGGATTTCTGGTGGGATAAATTAATAAGTAATGAACCAAAAATTTTCCTGCCTTCAAGCTATTCTTTAGGATATGGTTTTAGTTTAGGAATTACTCTTTTTTTATTATTATTAATTTATTTAATAATTACTTTTATAGAAACTAAATCAGGAATAAATGAATTTATAATCACAAAAAAGGCTGCTGTAAGTTCAAAAGGTTTTTACCAAAGAATTAACCAAAGCTTCTCAGATTTTTTTATAAAAAGCTGGTCTGTAAAAGCTGGAGGTGTATCTTTAGGATTTATTGCTATTATTTATTTCCTGTTTCATTCTCCACCAGGAGTTACAGGAGAGATAATGAAACAATCAATTTCATTATCTGATTTCTTTAATCTAACTGATGGCCCAATGAAAGGTATATCATCTTTAAGTGGATGCCTTGGCGCAAGTATTGGGAATGGAATCATTTCACATACATTTGTTAGTACGATAGGTGTTTTCTTTGGAGCACTAGTTTCTGCTTTACTATCACATGAATTTAAGATTCGTACACCAAATGATCCTAAGAGATACTTTCAATCTCTAGGCGGGGGTGTTTTAATGGGATTTTCAGCAAGCTTAGGTATTGGGTGTACCATAGGAGCATTTTTTTCTGCAATTTCTTCTTTTTCACTGTCTGGATGGGTGTTTGGATTAAGTCTATGTCTTGGTTCATTTATTGGTACTAAAATAATTAGAGCAATAGGGTAAAAATGAAAATTTCAAATAAAATAAATTTGGTAGGAAAGCCCGTCAAAGAACAATTATTAGCAGTTGAAAAGATTTTAATTAACAAATTTAGAAAACCCCATATTGAGATAATCACAAATGAGGAGATATTAATTAAATATATCCCTCCAAAAGCTATAGAAAAAAAAATGAAAATAAAAATTAAAAGCCTAAATAATAACTGGCACATAACACTAGAAAAGGAGTGATATATGGATGGTAACGAGAAAAAAACATTAGATTTAAGAGGTGAAATTTGTCCTTATCCAATGTTAAAAACTAATGAAGAATTAGATTCAAATACAGGATTAAATATCCTAGAAGTTATAACTGATCATTCACCTGCTCTTTCAACTATTCCACCTCAAGCCTTAAAAAGAGGATATGAAGTAGAAATTCTTGAAATAAAAAACAGTGAATGGAAAATAGTTTTATCTAAATAATAATAAATAATAAAAGGAGAGCGTAATGAAAAAAATTATCATAACAATATTAATTATTGGCACAATATTTATAGGTTGTTCCTCAGAATCAACAAATGATACGTCATTTAATTCTAAAGGCTATGCAAGTACTGATAAATTAGTATCTGCAGAATGGCTAAATAATAACATTGATAGTGTAAAGATTATAGATGTAAGAAAAATAGAGGCTTATGACCAAGGGCATATTCCTGGAGCTTTAAGGTTGACACCAAATGAAGTTTTTCAAATAGAAAATGAAAATGGAACAAAAGGAATGTTACCTTCCGCTGAGCATATATCTAGTGCTTTGTCTTCAATAGGTATCAATGAAAATGATACAATAATTTTTTATGACGGAAATAGTAATTTATGGGCTTCAAGAGCTTTATGGGCATTAGAAGTTTATGGACACGAAGACTCAAGACTATTAGATGGTTCTTGGGCTTTTTGGTCTGAAAACGACTTCCCTGTTACCACTGAAATAGAAAAAATAACTAAATCTGACTACAAATTTAATGGTACACCTAATAATAACTTGCTTGCTGATTGGGCAGAAATTTTAGAATCTGTTGATGATCCTTCAAAGATTGTTTGTGACACAAGAAGCCCAGATGAATTTACAGGTAAAGATGTTAGAGCAAATAGAGGCGGACATATACCTGGTTCTGAAAATGTAAATTGGGTAAATGCAGTTGATGAAAGCGGAAAATTTTTAGATTCAAAAAAATTAGCAACTATTTATGAAAGCAAAGGAATCAAGACAGATAAAGCAGTATATACTCTTTGCCAAACTGCAGTTCGAGCTACGCATACATGGTTTGTTCTTCAAGAATTATTAGGCTATGAAAATGTAAAAGTTTATGATGGTTCTTGGATTGAATGGGGAAACTCTGAACTCCCAATAGAAACAAAATAACAGTAATTTTACAATTTATTTATTAGAAATTTTTATAGCGTTTACTATTGCTTTATAAGTTGATCTGACAGATGCAGCATAAAGTTGGTCTATTGAAACTTTTGTTTGTTTCTCAGAAGTGCTTATTCCAAAAAATAAGTCTCCATCACTTGAAGTATGTGAAGGTCGTACAGCCATAGCTAAGCCATCGTTAGCCCCCATTGATAATTTTTTACAATCTAACTTTGAAATTGAAGCGTTAGTTGCAACTATTCCAATAGTTGTATTTTCTAATCTTGTTTTTGTAGTTGTAGATTTAAGTAATAAATCAATAGTATCAAGTATTTTTCCTTTTTTATTTGGGCCAGCTAAAATTTCTGAGGTATCTGGATCATAAATAGATCCAAGGGAATTTACTGCAACTAAAGAAGAAACCATAACTCCATCATTAAAAACTATTGTATGAGAGCCTATTCCTCCTTTCATTGCATAATTAATACCGAGTATTTTTCCTACAGTACATCCTGTTCCAACACCAACATTTCCTAATATGAGTTTTTTTGTCGCATTTTTAGCTGCAATATAACCTTCAGTTAATCCAGGCTTTATTTCACTAGAACCAACAGAAAGGTCAAATATAACTGCAGAAGGGACTAATGGTATAGGGTGATAGTTTCCAAATTTCAACCCTATTTTTTCTTCTTCTAAAAACTTAACAACTCCACCTGTAGCATTTAGACCAAAAGCACTGCCTCCTGATAGAAGTATCCCGTTAATACTTTGAGCTGTCGCCATAGGGTCAAGTAATGCTATATCTCTTGTTCCAGGAGCTCCTCCTCTAATATCACAAGAAGCAACTAGAGGATTTCTAGATATTAATGCAGTACAGCCAGTTTTATTATCTAAATCCGTCCAATGCCCCACTAATATATCTTTAATATCTGTAATCATTTTTTTTTTATGTAAGAATATATGAATATATTACAAATAAATGCGTAATACACCTAAATCATAGCATAAAGTATTTTAAGGGAAACAGTATGGCTTCATCAAAATATTCAGGAATTTTAGTATTCCTGTAACTCCTTTTAATGAAGATAAAAAATAAGGGAGATCAATTATGAAAATTACTGATATAAGAACAATAGTTGTTGGAAATCCATGGAAAAATTGGGTATTTGTTATTGTAGAAACATCTGATGGTATTTCAGGGCTTGGGGAGGCCACAGGCGGCCTATCAACAATCCCAAATAAAGAAGCTGTTGAAGAAATAAAACATTTAGCTATTGGAAAAAATCCCTTGGAGATATCAAATATTGTTGATGAATTATATAAAGCAGTAATGTTAAAAATTACTCCAGCCATTTCAGCAATTGAAATTGCATGCTGGGATATATTGGGACAACATTTAAAAGTACCTATTCATCAACTATTAGGCGGAAAAGTTAGGGACAAGATAAAGGTTTACGCAAATGGTTGGTATTCTGGAGAAAGATCCCCTGAAAATTTTGGAGAGAAAGCTCAGTTTCTTTCTAATAAAGGTTATCAAGCTCTTAAGTTTGATCCATTTGGTTCAGAATATTTAAGGCTAAATAAAGAATCAGAGATCTTTACAAAAAATATTGTTAGATCTGTTAGAGATGCTGTGGGCCCAAATGTTGAGTTGATGATAGAAGGCCATAAAAGATTTAACACAGTAGAAGCAATTAAAATTGCAAACTGGCTAGATGAATTCGACGTTACTTGGTTTGAAGATCCTATAGATAATAATGATATTGATTCATTGATTCATGTTTCTAGAAATTCACCTGTAAGAATTATTGCTGGAGAGGGATTTGATAAATACAAAGATTTTACAAGATTTGTATCGTCTAATGCTACTGATATAGTCAACCCTGAAGTAATAAAAATTGGCGGAATTGGGGGGGCTGTTAAAGTTGCAAATATTTGCTCTTCTTTTGATGTTGATTTAGCTTTCCATAATGCTGAAAGCCCATTAAAAACTATGATTAACTTACAGTTATGTGGAGGAATAAAAAATATTTATATACAAGAATGTTTTGATGAGTTTAATGAAGATTGGATAGAAGAATTATTCCCTAATTATGAAAAAGTTAAAGATGGCTATTTATCTATTCCTGATAGGCCTGGATTAGGTGTTTCAATAAATGAATCAGTTGTCAAAAATCACCCTTATAATAAAAGTAATTTTTTAAGAATGTTCAAGCCAGGCTGGGAAAATAGAAAAGGGGCTAGTAAATCAGAATAAATTTAATATTGAGTCAAGATCTTTCACATGGTCAATAATAAAAATTTACACTAATCAAGACATAGTTGGTCTTGGAGAAGTAAGAGATGGAGCATCGGCTAGATATGCATTATCTTTAAAAGCAAAATTCTTGAAGAAAATCCTTGTGATATCGATTGAAGCAATAAGAGGAACATCAGAAATGATAGCTGTACAGCCAGTTTTATTTTCTTTATCTGTCCAGTGCCCTATTTTAATATCATTTATATTTGAATTCATTTGAGATAAAATCTAATAAACTATTAAAATCTAGTAAACTATATAAGAATCATGGTTTCATTTTATAAATAAATAAATGATATAGCGAATTTAATCTTAGGAGGGATAATGAAAAATACAAATTACTCAGGAATATATAGCATACCAGTTACTCCATTTAATGAAGATAAGTCAATTGATTTTAAATCTTTGAGAAATTCTATAGAATATTTTATAGATAAAAAAACAGACGGAATTTTATTGCCTGTTAATGTCTCTGAGGCATCAAAATTATCTGATACTGAAAAAAATCAAATATTAGAAGAAGCAATAAAAGTTACCGAAGGAAAAATTCCAATCATAGCTGGAGTAACAAGTTCGTCAACTGAACATGTTCTAGAACGTTCAAAATTTGCAGAACAACTTGGAATTTCATCCATTATGGCAATGCCACCTATGGGATACGCTTCTGAAAAAGACTTTTATAAATTTTATGAAGAATTATCTAATGGAATTAAAAGTGATATATGGATTCAAAATAATAAGCTTCCAGCAGGACCTACTGTTCCAAATAACATATTGATCAAAATTATAAATGAAATAGATAATGTTAGCTTCTTAAAAGAAGAGAGTGTAAACTCATCTCAAGTACATACAATTATAAAAAATAATTGTAAGGAAAACCTAAAATCTATAATGGGAGGTGCTGGAGGAAGGTTCATAATTAATGAATACAGAAGAGGTTCAAATGGTATTATGCCATCAGGACACATGCTAGAAGCTCATAGAGTTCTATGGGATAGCTTGATTTTATCCAAAGAGAATGAAGTCAATACTGATGCAATTGAAATATGGAATAAAATGTTAGAAGCTTTAAATTTTGAGTTTATGTATGGCGTCAGTGCTTATAAATACTTTTTTTGGAAAAGAGGAATTATAAGAACAAATATATCTCGTGAACCTTTTAAGAAGTTAGATGATTTTGACATGATTGAGGCAGACAGAATTTTAGATCGATTGGAACATAATTTTTTCTAATTTTTTATCCCTTTTTTCTCTATTAAATCGTAAATTTCTTTATCGTTCACTCCAATACCGT